>Ga0210403_10000154_pt1 | contig 76123 bp, 60 predicted proteins | sample IncBWC19MmetaG_FD_150863 | JGI IMG/M metagenome (GOLD analysis project Ga0210403, IMG submission 150863) | Forest soil microbial communities from Barre Woods Harvard Forest LTER site, Petersham, Massachusetts, United States - Inc-BW-C-19-M | ecosystem: Environmental > Terrestrial > Soil >...
TCGCTGTTGATGTGGATGCGTGAGCCTACTTCACGCCCTACCACCTGCTGCGTGACGATGCCGATGCGCGTCCGTTCCTTGAATTCTTCATAGGCGATACCCTGCTGCTCGGCCGCCTTGACCAGCTCTTCCGTGCTCGTCAGATTCATCTGTTTGCGGATTTCATCCAGGCGCTTAATGACTTCGACTTCACCCGTAATCCCCAGCTCCTTGCCCTTGTCGAGCAGCAATTGCTGGTCGATCAGCTCCCGCAAAACGTCCTTCTGCTTGGCCGCCACGCGCGTCTGCCAGTCGCTGGGGAAACGCTCTTTCATCTCTTCCGTCTGCGCCGTCTTCCCTCTCTCGAACTCCGAGCGGGTGATGATGTAGTCCCCGACCCGCGCGATGATCTCATCCACGATATTGTCGGCATGCAGTACGGCCACGGACAACAGAACGGCCAAGGCCAGCAGCGGCGTATTCTTCAACCAGATTTTTTTAGGCATGGGGTCAGGTTCCAATCAGTTAGTCTGAGAGAGCAGAGGGCTATCTTGCCATTTTAGCAAGCCGGGACGCGAAAATGCGGCATTTTTGCCGTTTGACCCATAAAACCTAAGGCTTTTTTTTCTTGTCCTTATTGAGAAAGTTCCCCAAAATGCCGCCCAGGTCCTGGCCCTGATTCTGGCCTGGGCTCCCCTGTAGGCTCTTGAGGGCGTCCCCGACCCCGCCAAGAGCAGGCAGAAAGCTGGGGTTCGAGGTAGTGCCTTTGATCAAGAAGGGAATGCCTTTGCTCTGGCCGCCGCTGGTCGCGCCCGACAGCCGGCCCAGAAGACCCCCGCCGGCGGCGTTCGATGGTTTGAGTAGCATTTTGAAATCCAGCACGTTAGCGCCACTGATAATGCCGTTGCCGGTCACCAGCCCAATCGACGGGACCTCCAGCACGATGCTATCGGCGTGGATGCCTTCCGGGGCCACCCGCAACGCCGAGCTAAAGGTCTGAATCAGAGTATCGGAGCTGGGCTGAATGCCCGTAAAAGCGGCGATCGCGCCCAGCTTGGAATTCAGGTTGTAGCCGTTGAGGTGTGTGTCTTTGACCTCGGTGGGCCCGGTGATGACCAGCCGATCGAGCGGGCCATCGGCATTGAGATTCAGGTTGATCGTTCCGCCTTGCAGCGACGCCCCCGGCGGCATCACGATTCCAAATGCGGGCAAGATGCCTTCTACGTCGTTGACGGCCATGTTCTTGCCGGTTAGCTTCAGATGGGCGATTGCCGATTCACCGCGGGTGTGGACCGTTCCATTAGCGTTGGCCTGGCTGTTGCCGGTGTGTACGGTGGCGTTCACGGCCGCAATCTGTGATTCCACCATGTATTCGGAGTTGTAATCCAGTCTTACGGCCTGGCGCGCCGGTGAACCGCCTTTGACCAGGCGAAGGTTGTTGGCTTTGGCCTTGCCCTCGGAATGGAGCCGCCTGCCGTCAGATTTGATTTTGGCGTCAAAGTCGAGCGTTCCACCCAGTCCGGAAGCAGGACTCAGCGCCGCAGCCGCCAGATCGGTGTGGTCGAGAGTGACCTTGGCCTCCAGCGGAGTGCGCGAAAGGTCGCCGGTATCCATCGGACCCGCTTGGCCTTCCACTTCCAGCGCCCCGCCGCCGGGCGTGACCGCGCTCAGCGTAAATGGCGCCACGGTCGTGCTGGAGATGTCACGGGCCAGCAAATTCACCTTCTGGTATGTCTGTTCATGGCTGATGGACCGGCCGTTGGCGTTTGCGATCCTGATCTTGCCGTCCTGAATTTCAATCTTGGCCACCGAGAATTCAGGCGCCGGGCCGGAGGCCGCTTTGACTTCTCTCTTGCCCGAGGCCGCACCCAGGGTGGAAAAATTCCAGCGCCCCGCATTGTTCTTGAGCAGCAGGATCTCAGGTTTGCGGGCTGTAAGGCCGGTCACCTTAAACTGCCGCGAAAAAATTAACGGCAGCCATTGCAGGCCAATCTGCAGAGACGAGGCTTGCAGGAAGGGAGCGCTGCCAAAGGCCGGGTCATCACTGATGGAGATCTCGCTGGCTTCCGCCCCTCCGCTGAACAACGAAACCTGCAGATGGCCAATGTGTACGGTCCTTCCCAACGCGGTGGAGAGTTTCTGCTCGACGGCAGGCCGGAAGCCGTCAACGTTAATCAGAAAAGGAAGGACCAGCGCAATCAACAAAATGGCGGCCAGCATGACGGAAGCAACGATCAGAAATCGCTTCATGATCAATGCTAGCAGCAATCAGCCGGCAGGCGAAAGAACATAATGAAATCACACACGGGCGCTCAGTAGCAAAGCATGGCCTCAAGCCGCCCTCTTTTGGCGGCATGTCTGATCGTGTCGCGAATCCTCCGTTTGCCGCAACCTGTTCAGCCGCGCATTCCGAACACTCTCCCGGCGAACCAGCCACCACCATGTTTTACTCTCAGGTACATATAAGAAAAGGGCCTTATTCCGCTACAGCGCTACAAGCCGTATAAATCCAGGCGATTAGAGCAATTTCGATCTGTCACGGCAGGAAATCCGTAGTACTACAAGCGCTACAGATAAGAATCATGGGGCTGCCTTTTTAGGCCAAGGCATTTCCTTCCCGTGCGTCTTCGCCCACCCGCGGTACGGGTTTTGGTGGCGACCTCGTCGCGTTGTATTGCAACAATCACCTCACCAGTGTTACTTACACGATGGCCAACTATCAAGAGCAGGCTGTCGGGTTGCTGCCGGGGTGCTGTCGGAACGACCCGATGATTCATAGTGACTTGGCTCTGGCCCTCATTCTGCCGATAACATCTCCCTGGTCGTCCCCTGAAATGGCTATGGGGCCGGTTTCCCGTTCTTGCCATCAATTTTGAACCTCGATCTCATTGTATTTCCGAAACACGCGCTGCCGCGCGCTTGGGCCTTCGCTGCCGCGAAGACCCAGAGACGGTGCCGAGCACCGTCTCTACGACCGTGGTTGTTTATGCTGGCTCCGGGAACAGAAGGACCAAAGCCTTGAAGCTCTTGATCTTGGCAGCGCCGCAGGGTTTCTTTGCCGGAGTGCTAAAATAGCAGACTAAGCCCCATCCTCATGGACCGCGCACACATCCGAAATTTTGCGATCATCGCCCACATCGATCACGGCAAGTCCACGCTGTCAGACCGGCTGCTGGAACTGACCGGCTCGCTCTCGATGCGGGAAATGCAGGAGCAGGTGCTCGACGCCATGGACCTGGAGCGCGAACGGGGCATTACCATCAAGGCCCATGCCGTCCGCATGAAGTATGTGGCCCAGGACGGCCAGGAATATCAACTCAACCTGATCGATACGCCCGGGCACGTGGATTTTTCCTACGAGGTCTCGCGATCGCTGGCCTCCTGCGAAGGGGCCCTGCTGGTGGTGGATGCATCCCAGGGCGTGGAGGCCCAGACCCTGGCCAATGCCTACCTGGCCATCAACAACGGCCTGGAAATTATTCCGGTGATCAACAAGATCGACTTGCCCAGCGCCGATATTCCGCGGGTCAAGGAAATGATCGAGCATTCTGTGGGGCTTGACACCCAAGACGCGCTGCTGGTCAGCGCCAAGACCGGCGTGGGAATGCCGGAGGTGCTGGAAGCCATCGTCAAGCGGCTACCGCCGCCGAAGGGCAATCCGGACTTGCCGCTGCAAGGGCTGATCTTCGATTCATGGTTTGATCCGTATCGTGGCGTAGTGATTTTGACCAGGCTCTTCCAGGGTACGTTGCGCAAAGGCGCCCGCATCCGGCTGTGGTCCAATGGCCGGACCTTCGATGTGGAAGCCCTGGGCGTGCTGACGCCCAAGCCGGTGGTGGTGGAAGAGCTGGTGGCCGGCGAAGTGGGTTTCATGATCGCCAACATGAAGATCGTGGCCGATTCCAAGATCGGCGACACCATCACCGAAGACAACCGCCCGGCCAACGAGGCGCTTCCGGGCTTCGAAGAGATCAAGCCCATGGTCTTCGCCGGCCTGTACACGGTGGATGCCCACGAGCACACCGCGCTGCGCGAGGCCCTCGAAAAGCTGCGGCTCAACGATTCGTCGTTCTTCTTCGAGCCGGAAAGTTCGGCCGCGCTGGGCTTCGGGTTCCGCTGCGGCTTTCTCGGACTGCTGCACATGGAAATCATCCAGGAGCGGCTGGAGCGCGAGTTCGGGCTGGAGCTGATCATTACGGCCCCCGGCGTCCGTTACCGGATCACGCTGACAGATCGATCGGCGATCGAGGTCGATAACCCTTCGCGCTGGCCTTCGCCGAGTGAAATCGGCAAGGTGGAAGAACCTGTGATTCTGGCGACCATCCTCACCACCGAGGCGTATGTCGGGGGAATTCTGAAGCTGGTAGAAGACAAACGCGGCAAGCAAAAAGGGCTGGAGTATGTGGCCGCCAACCGGGTGATGCTTACGTACGAGTTGCCGCTGAATGAGATCGTGCTCGATTTTTACGACCGACTGAAATCCATTTCGCGCGGCTATGCCTCTCTCGATTACCACCTGACGGGCATGTGGGAGTCGCCGATGGTGAAGCTCGATATTCTGGTGGCCGGCGAACCGGTGGATGCGCTCTCGATCATCGTCCACAGCGAGTTCGCCTACGAACGCGGGCGGGCGCTGGTCTCTAAAATGCGTGAACTGATTCCCCGGCAGATGTTCGAGGTCGCCATTCAGGCTTCCATCGGGGCCAAAATCATCGCGCGCGAAACCGTACATGCCATCCGCAAAAACGTTCTCGCCAAGTGCTACGGCGGCGATATCTCGCGCAAACGCAAGCTGCTGGAAAAACAAAAAGAAGGCAAGAAACGCATGAAAAGAATAGGGAAAGTCGACATTCCCCAAGAAGCTTTTCTGGCTGTGCTCAAGGTGGGCGACAATACGTGATGCTTGCCCGCAGGGAAATAATGCCTGTTGCTAAATGTGCAAATCCAGTTTCCGGGCATTGCCGTTTCAGTTATAGTGCAATGTTTACGGTGCATTCTTTGCCATCTGTATATACCGCTTAGAATCAGTGGCTTACATGTTGCAGTCAGACTAGGGCAAAAGGACCGAAGCTCTGGATATCTTTCGAATTATCTGAGAATCCATTAAGAATTGCACAGACTTTTCCACAGACTTCGGCCCCCACACCTCTCGCCTAATTCTCAATTCCCTTTCCGGAAAGTGACGGTTATATACGTCTCTACTTCGACTGGTTCGCCGTTGAGAATATAAGGCTTGTATTTCCACTGTGCCACCGCATCCATGGCGGCGGTCACCAACAGCGGATGGCCACTGATGAGCTTGAGGTTCTCGATGGAACCGTCGCGAGCGATGATGGCATACAGCTTGACGTCTCCCTGAATTCCAGTGCGCGAGGCGATCACCGGATATACCGGCGTTACCTTTTGAGTCAGGAGCCCTTCATCGATATGGGAAATCCTGGGCCGCTCTTTTTTTCCTCCCAGATCTACACCCGGGCCCTTGCCCTTGCTGGGGTCGCCAGGAAATCTGTCGCCGGTGCGGCGACCAAGATCGAAGTCCGGGCCCGACTTTGAATCATCAACCAGGGGATTCTCCGAAGGGCAGAGCCGGCAACTCCTGCCACCCAACACAACCGTGGGCTGTGCGAATGGAGGATAAGGACCTCCGCCGCCTCCGCCGCCAGAGGGCCCGGAGACGCTGGCTTCAACGACAGGTGGCGCCGCCAGTGGCGTAATCGTTGGAATATGCAGGACGAGCGGAATTACGCCGAGCGAGAACAGCGGCAGCAGCAGGAGTACGCCCGCTACCAGCAGTTGAGTGAAGAATGCCGTGGCGATTGGCCAGGGGCTGCGTCTGCGTTTTTCCGGCGATGATTCAACCAAACTTTCCAGGAACATTGTGTGCCTCCGTATAAGAGACAGACACCAAGTGGGCAGCTTAGTGTTCCTGGACTTCGCAACAAAAAGGCCGCCGAAGATCGGCGGCCTCGTGCGTTCCCTAGGAACTATTACGGTTTCTTCGGTGTCGTCGCACCAGCAGGTTTCGTGGCGGAGGCTGCCGGCTTGGTGGCAGCCGGCCCGGCCGCGGACGGAGCGGCTGATGGAAAGTCTACGTTGTAGGCGTCCACCAGTTCCTTGGTCAGGTTGGTGGTCTTGGCCGCCCAGAGCACGGGTGTCTGGGGATTGGAAACATCGAGAACCACAGCGAAGCCGTTGGCATTCGCGTATTTTTCGAGCACGGCAATCATCTTCTGGCCCAGACGATTAACAACATCCTGCTCGGCGGCTTGCACTTCCGCCTGAAAGTCTTCGGCACTGCGCTGCAGGACTTTTTGCTTATCGGAAATGTTCTTGACCTGAGCAGAGCGAGCTTCTTCGCTCAACTTCTCCTGCTGGGCCTGCAACTGGGTCTTGAGCTTCTCGACTTCGTCATTCTGGGTCTTGAGTTCGTTGTTGCGGGGGCCGAAGCGCTGTTGCAATGCCTCGAATTCCTTTTTTCCCTCGTTGGTGTTGACGATCGCGTCCTGAATATTCACGATCCCAATTTTGTTCCCACCCGCAGCGGGAGCGGGAGTGGTTTGGGCCACGGCGGCGGCGGAAAGGAATGCGCTCAGCGCAAGACTGAGAGCAACAAGGTAGATCTTGGAAGTGCGAAACATTGGGTGGTGAGCTCCTTAAATTCCTTTTGCAAGCTGCATTCGTCTTGGTCAACCACTCACAGGGTGAAGAAAACCGGCAGAGGGGACGAATACGCTTGATTATAGGTTGTTAATTCCGGCACCGTCAACGTCCGGTTCCTGCTTCAAAACGTGGTGCTGACGGTGAAACGGAATGTTTTTCTCGGTTCCCTCAATCTGAAATCGGGTGAAAACGTCGATACCGCTGAGAGGAAAGTAAAATCGCCGGCCCCTCCTGCCGGAAACAGGCCACGGGTAATCTTGTTGGGTGATGAAATAGTTGAATCCAGAATCAGCGGGTTATAGGCGTAGTAGATCCGGAAAGGCGCCTGCACGATCGGCAGCAGCACCTGCAGTTCGAGCCCGGTGGACATGCGCGGCACGAAGTTGGTGCCCCCAACCGTCCTCAGGTCGGGGCTGAACGGAATGGGAACGCCGCCCACGCACTTGAAGTTTACGGTAGCCGGGCAGCCATAGTTCGTGTTGTTCAGCAGCGCCAGCGAGTCGGGATTGATCTTCAATTGGCTTTCGCGCAGCGCAAAATTCATACCGAAATCGGTGAAGGGCGCCAGAGTGACCGGGCCCAGCACGTGGATGCGATATTCGAAGTTGCTCACAAAGCTGGTGTCACCGCCCGGAAAAGTAACGTTGGTGAGGGGCACGGGAACGGTCACCGCGCCACGGCGCGGATTGGAAGGGTCCAACGGTACGGGGGTGCCATCCGGGTTTTGCAGGGTGATGTTCTGCACGCTGGAGACGAAGACGTAGGGCGACACGGTGCGCACATCGAAGCCACGCAGGTCGCTTTCGCCACCCATGTAAAAACGTTCGAAGGGCGGCGCATCGCGGCCGCCAAAGCCGGAAACGTAGCTGCCCTGAATTCGCACTCCCAGCGTGTTGCCATGGTAGATCGGCTTCCACTGGGTATAAGTGAAGATCGGGCGGTAGAAGTTCACGTTGCCGCCCAGTCCGGCGATCTCAGTGGAAAGGAAGAGGCTCTTGCCCTTGTAAGGCCGTATCGGGCTGTCAATGGTGCTGAAGCCGAAAGTCGGCACGAGCTTGCTGGTGATGATGCCTTTGAGCGAGTCAGGGCCGGAAATATTGCGGAAGTTAACGGACTGGAAGAACGTCGTGGAGGCGGAGCTAAACACCGAGACGCTGGACTTATCCAGCGAGTAGGTGATGCCCACACGCTTAAAGGTGTGGAGCAGATGGTTCACGGAGGCGGTGAAGCCGATGCTTGACTGGCGGAAGTTCTGGAGCTGATCGAGCACGCTCTGGGGCAAGTTCAGCCTTTGTCCGGTGGTAATTTGCGCCTGCTGCGCCTGGTTGAAGTCAAAGCGGCGGTCATAGACCGTGAAGCCCAGTTGCAGGGGGCGGTCGAACAGATAGGGCTCGGTGAACCCAAACAGCACGTTGCGTTCACGGTTTCCGACGCTGCCCTGCACGGTCAGCGTCTCGCCCAATCCCAGGAAGTTGTTGGTTTCGTAATTCAGGCCGATAAATGAGCCGGCCAGGCCGCTCAACCCGCCCGTTAGTCCGATGCTGTTCTTGCCTTTCTCTTTGACCTTCACGGTCAAGTCAACGGTGGCGTTCTTTTCATCGATCTTGCGGTCCGTATCCTCTTCGGGCTTGAGGGCGTCAAAGTAATTGAGCTGGTTGAGGCGAAGCACACTGAGGTCCCAAAGCCGGCTGTTGAATACCTGGCCTTCCTGCACCAGCAGGTCGCGGCGTATTACCTTGTCGCGGGTGGTGGTGTTGCCCTGGAATTCGATGCGGCGCACGAAGAAGGGCTTGCCCTCTTCCACGTCGACGTTGAGGGTGAGCAGCTTCTTTTCTTCGTTGATCTCGGTTTCGGGCACGGAGGTGAAGTTGATGTACCCGATCTCACCATAGGCTTTGCGCAGGTTTTCGAGGCCCTTTTGGACTTTATGGGTGTCGAAAATGTCGCCATCTTTAATGGGGAAGAGTGTACGCAACAGGGCGGAATTGACAATGGCCTTGTTGCCTTTGAACTTGACTGCCTGCAGCCTGAACTTGTCGCCCTCGTCCACGCCGATCTTGATATCCATGGCCTTGCCAGCGCCGTTCTGGACAAACGGGATACGGAGCTTGCTGTTCTTATCGCGCAGGGTAGTCTTGGGGTCATCCACCACAACTTTGAAATAACCATGCTGGCGGTAAGCGTCGCGGACGCGTTCAGCGTCTTCTTCCAGCTTGGAAGAATCGAAGGTCCGGGCAAAGAGATTTTCGAGGAAGACAGACTTGGGGACCCCGATGGGGTGGAGATTTTTCATGGCGGCCCGCAATTCCCGCCGCGAGACGTGACGGTTGCCCTGGAAGGTGATATTTCCAACCTTAATTTTGGGGCCTTCTTTCACCGTAAAGGTGATACCTACGGAGGCCGGGGGAATCTGCTGCACCTGGATGGAAACCGTAGCGAACTGGCGTCCGTGCTCGGAGAGAAGCTGTTTCAAGGCCACCTGGGCGCGGATGACCTTGGCGGGATCATAAGAGCTTTCGAGCGACAGGCCCAGTTTGGCTTTCTTGAAGCGTTCCAGCACATCGCTCTGCGAAATCGAGCTCAACCCCTTGTATTCGATGGTACGGACGGTCGGTTTTTCGCGCACGTAGAAGTAAATCCGCCAGCCTTTGGGTGATTCTTCGCGTTCAATACGCACATCGTCGAAATATCCAGCGCTCCACACGGAGCGCAGATCGCGCTGCAGTGAGGCTTCATCGTATATGTCCCCGCGATGGGTGAAGACTTTCGCCAAAATTGTCTCTTTGGGGATGCGGCGATTGCCCTTCACGTCGATATCTTCGATGATCTGGCCCTTCTGGGCGAACGCGGAGACTGCCCGCGGGAAGCACGAAAGGATTAGACCCAGCGTGAGCAGAGCACACTTGGCCACAGGAACGAGCTTTGGGACACTTCCCTCAGGAAACCGCAATCTCACTACCCTCAGAACAGTTTGGGAAAACCTTGATTATACGGAACTCATTGCTCCAGCGCCACTTGCAGGCCAGAATTCTACCCAGGCGCCGCAGTCCCGCTCTTAGAACGCTCCTGGAGCCGAATCTTGCAGGATTTCTTTTGGCGACGGAATGGAGCACACGCCAGCGTTCAGCTATTGGTTGGAAGCACTTCCGGGGTCCCCGGACGGAGATAGCGGTTCGATTTCCACCAGACAGGAATAAAATGCCGGCCCTCCCCCCATATCGGTCAGGGTCTCGGAGGTAAGGGCGTTGATACTATTGCCGCTGGGCGACGATTTCGCCCAGGTGAGCCGGGTGGCAACCACTCCCGCCTGCACTGAGCCGTTGACATGGGCCTTCAGCCGGACTTCGCCCCGTCCGTTGAACACCCGCACCCAGTCGCCATCGTGGATTCCACGCTTTCCGGCATCGGCCTGGTTCATTTCCACCAGGTCAGCCTGTTCCAGCTTCTGCATTGAGGCGATATTGCAAAAAGTCGAATTGAGGTAATTATCGGCCTTACGGGAAAGCATTTCCAGAGGAAATTTTCGGGCCGGCGGCTGATGGCGCGATTCCTGGGGGGGCTTAAAGACGACCACCGGATCCAGACCCTGGGCGGCCATAGCTTTGCTGTAAAGCTCGGCCTTACCGCTGGCGGTGCCAAAACCACCCTCCGCAAAGGGCAAAAATGGCCCCGCCCCCAGATTGAGACGGATCGCGCCTTCGGTTTCAAGGCGCGTCCGGGTCAGGCCTTTCATCCAGACGGGAGGCTGGGCCTCGCCGGTCCACAGAGCTTCATCGATCATGGAATCAATGCTCTGCTGAAAGCAATCGTCGGTAAAACCCATACGTCCGGCAAGATCGGCAAACATCGCCGCATTAGGACGGCATTCGCCCAGAGGCTCAATCGCCGGATTTGAAACCTGCAGATAGTAATGACCGTAGGCCCGATTGACGTCTTTGTGCTCAAAAAATGTGGTCGCAGGCAGCAGCACGTCGGCGTACGCGGTGGTGTCGGTGAAGAACTGCTCATGCACCACCGTAAACATATCGGACCGCAAGAATCCACGGACGACGTCGTTGTAATTTGGGGCAACCACGACCGGGTTGGAGTTATAAACGAAGACGGCCTTCACCGGAGGATTATCCAGAGCAGTGAGCGCCTGGCCCAGCTCCGACATGTTGACGATCCGCGCCGGACGCCCGAGGGGGCTTTTCAGCATCAGGTCGGGGCGCTCGAGGGCTTTGTCGTTGAAGGAAAACGATCCACCGGTTGAGAGCTGCAATCCTCCGCCAACTTCCTTCCACGATCCGGTAATGCAGGGCAGCATGGTGATGGCGCGGACCGCCATTCCGCCATTTTCAGAGCGCTGCACTCCATAGTTCACCCGGATGACCGCGGGCCTCGACGTAGCGTACTCCCGGGCCAGCTTTTCAATGTCATCGGCCGCGATACCGGAAATTGGCGCTACTTTCGCGGGCGGGTATTCCTTGACTCTTTCGCGCAGTTCCTCGAAGCCCACCGTGTGTTTTGCAACGTAATCGGCGTCATAAAGCCCATCCCGGATGATCACGTGCATCATGGCCAAAGCCAGCGCTACGTCAGTTCCGGGATTGATGGGCAGATACCAATCGGCGCAGCGGGCCGTGCGCGTCTTATAGGGATCAATCACCACCAGCTTGGCGCCGTTGCGGCGGGCTTCCTCGATAAACGGCCATAGGTGAATATTGTTGCCGTGAATATTAGCGCCCCAGGCAATGATGTATTTTGAGCGGGTGAACTGCTCGGGCTCCGTACCCACCCGGCGGCCCAGCACGGTCATGAGCGCCTCACCGCCGGTGCTGGCGCATATAGTGCGATTCAGTTGTGAAGCTCCCAAACGGTGAAAAAAACGGTGGCCCATACCGCCAAAGCCAATCACAGCCATGTTGCCGGCATAAGAATAGGGAAGAATGGCCTCTGGGCCGAATTCATCCGAGATTCCCTTGAAGCGGGCGGCGATTTCATCGAGCGCTTCATCCCAGGTAATACGCGTGAAGTCGGTGGCGTCGCCTTTGCCTTGGCCCTTCGGCGCGATACGGCGCATGGGATACAGAACCCGGTCGGGGGAATAGACGCGATCAAGATATTTGGCAACCTTCGCGCACAAAAAGCCTCGGGTCACCGGATGGGCAGGATCGCCCTGAATGCGCGTTGCGCGTCCATCTTCGACGGTGATCAGCACACCGCAGGCGTCAGGGCAGTCGTGAGGACAGGCGGCGCGGACGACCTTCTTCATGGGGACATTATAGATGTTGTATGGGCCGGGAAAAAGCTTTCACCGCTAAGTACGCAAAGGGCGCAAAGGGAAACCATTTGGCCGCGAATGAACGCGAATGGGGGCGGGCGCGGGTTTACCGTTGAAACCGGGTCGCCTTACTCAAGCCGTCTGACTTCAGGGATCGCGGACCGCAAGGATGGAACACAGTGTGCCGGTACACCAGCGTTTGGGCGGCTCCATTCGAAGAGTTTTTCAGATGCCGGTTTGATTTGCTGCTCGAGTTGGTGTTGATGACTGTAATCAGTATCCTCGTTCACTGCGGCACCCGTAAGACATAGAATCCAAGTTTCAATGCTTCGCTTTGGAATGAGGTGAGTGATTTTCTCATTGTTGGAACGGGGTTCAAGGCCGCTCTCGATCAGCGCCTGGCGAAATTGTTGAACTCGTTTGTCTACATCGTTATTGTCAGCGTCGATTACTACGACGAGCGCGGTCTCAACGCGAACGGCACGCTTGCGGAAAGCTAAAACATTTTTTGCATACCGAGTACGCACCCACTGCTCGCCGCATCCTCGGCCAGAGGGCAAGTCCTCATTCTGAATCTCGTGATTTTTGTAGCCAAGCCGCATCAAGTAGTGCCGGACAAAACGCTGATGCGGCTGGTCTTCGGCTAAGACTATGATCCGAGAAGGCCTATTCATTCTCCCATCCGCGAGCGATCAATTCCGACGGAGACAGAGGGCTGTCAAGCTCACCTTGAAACTTCTTGACGCGTACGGGGCCCATGCCTTCCCGGACAAATCGAACGCCGTAGGCAGGCGCCCATTGATCGAGCATCTCCGGGTGATGCGAAACGATGATGATTTGTCCCCGGCTCTCGCTGATAGTATCGGAGACGGCATTCAGCCAGGGCTGAATCTCGCGCAGCGATATGAAGTTGTCCGGTTCGTCCAGAATAGCGGTCCGGCCTTTGGCCAGGACAAAATGCAAAATACTGTATAGGCAGATCAAGCATCGTTGGCCGTCCGACAGTTCGTCAAAACGGAGATCGACGCCAGGGCTCTTACCACGAGCAAACTCGGCAAGCAGCAAATATGCATCCCCTGCTCTCTCAAGCTTCAGGAATGCAAAGTCATCAAGCGCTGCTCGCAGACTCTCGCGCAGCTTAGCATTCTCTTCCGGTTCGGCAAGGACCAAGTGTCTGTACCATGCACCAAAGTTCGACAAGTCAAAGAAAGGGCGGTCGTGTTCCCGTTTAGCCTGATGTCCTATCAGAAAGGGATTGATCCGAATGCATACAAGCTGGCTGAACCACTGTTTGAATTGCGCCAGACTCTGATTGACCCTCTCTTCGCTGATGGTTGCTATTGCCGAGCGATGAGGGTCGAACGGGTAGGCCACTACTTGCTGAAGTTGATCGTCAAACAAATGCACCCTGCCGTCTTCGAACCTGAAGATCAACTTTCCGTTAGATTTCAGACTTTCCGACTGGACACGGGCCCGAGTTGGGTTTCCGTAAGAATCGATCACCAGTCGATAGATATAGCTAACGCCGTTGACAGAAGCCTCCAACTCAAACGTCTGATTTGGCAGGTCCATCCAGCGGGTTCGACGGCTCAAGATTTCCAATCGTTCCGGGTCTTTGCCGAACAGCACGACTCGCCGAAGGAATATCAGCGCGTCCAACAAAGATGACTTGCCCGAACCGTTCGCTCCAAGGATGAGTTGCTGGCGGGCAGGCTTGTACTCGAAATTGACAAAGCACCGAAAATTATCAATGTAAATACGAGTTAGCATCTGGTCGAATTCTACTATTCTAAGCCGGTGCGATCATCAAAAAGAGCCTGCCCGTTACCCGCCAAGTAACCTTGCCAAACCAACACACCGTCCCGGCTAAACCGCTCAGCTGCCATCGAACCATGGCCGATGCCGGCGATTTCCCGATGTGCCGACGTCCCGATCTTCGTTACGGCTAGACCGTCATGAGTTCTTTCTCTTTGGCCTTCGACATCTCTTCCATCTTCTTGATTTCATCGTCGGTCAGCTTTTGGATTTCATCGAGGGCCTTGCGGTCTTCGTCTTCGCTGATCTTCTTGTCTTTGAGCGCCTTTTTGATAGCGTCATTGCCGTCGCGGCGGATGTTGCGGACGGCCGTGCGGTGGTCTTCCAGGATCTTGTGCAGATGCTTGACCATATCTTTGCGGCGCTCTTCGGTCAGAGGCGGCACCGGAATGCGGATGATCTTGCCGTCATTTTGGGGATTCAATCCTTGTCCTGAGCCGCGAATGGCCTTTTCGATATCACCCATAATGCTGGGATCAAACGGCTGTACGGTCAGCAGTTGCGCCTCCGGAACGTGCAGAGTGCCGACCTGGTTCAGGGGCATTTCCGATCCATAGCAGGCGACTTTGATGGTTTCCAACATGTTGATGGAGGCGCGCCCGGTGCGGGCGGCCGCCAGATTGGTGCGGAAATCTTCCACTGCCTTGTCCATGCGGGTCTTGAGCTGGACGTACATTTCTTTCAGGGCCGGAATCGAAGCAATTGCAGAAGGTGCCATGGCGTTAGCCTCTGTGTCAGTAGTGAACACTCGATTATAACGCGAGGCGCTCAAAAGCTTCACCACGGAGGCACAGAGGCACGGAGAAAAACAAGGGCGGGTATTCGGTATTCGGTACTTGGTAAATTAGTTTCAGAAGATCACGCGCTTGCCAGATTCGGCAATGCCGCATCGGCAAAACAAATACCAAATTCCAATTACCAAATACCTCGTTCTTGTTTTTCTCCGTGACTCCATGCCTACGTGGTGAAGCTCTTGGTTTTCTTTCGCACCAGCTCTAGCGCTTCTTCTTTGGTGCCGATTGCGCCTTCCAACTGCGCATCTTCTACGGCCAGCAGCAGGTCCTTGAACAGCGGGCCTGGCGTGTAGCCTGCGGCAATCAAATCGTCTCCGTTCATCAGCGGCTGGGGCCGAATCTGCTCGACGGGCATCGCTTGCCGCCGGTCCCGGACGAATTCATAGAGCGCGAGATCGCGATGGCTGGCCAGGCAGTCGAGCCGGTGCAGCGCCATGTGTTCCTCGAATTGCTGCAGGCGGAGAAAGCGTTTCAGTGTCGATTCCTTCATCTTCTGCACATCGCCAAAACGCATGTGGTTGGCCACCAGAGCGCACACCTGGTCCGTTTCATCATTCGAAAGGCGGAAGCGCCGGCAAATCTCCATGGCCATACGGGCGCCGACCTCGGCGTGCCCGTCGAAGCGGATGCGGTCGGGCGCCACGCGAAATGTGGGCGGCTTGCCAACGTCGTGCAGCAGTGCTCCCAGGGCCAGGGTCTTCGAGCATCCGGCTTCCAGCCCTTCGAGCAACAGCAGCGTATGCACCCACACATCGCCCTCAGGATGAAACTGAGGCGGCTGCTGCACTCCCTGCATCCGCTTGATTTCGGGCAGCACCTCGCCCAGGAGGCCGGTTTCATTGAGCAGTTCAAATGCGTGCTTCGCGCGGCCCTCGGTCAACATCTTGAGGACCTCGTCGCGAATCCGCTCCTGGCTTACGCTGTGAATTTCTCCGGCCAGTTCGCGAAGGGCGCGTAGAGTCTGGTCTTCGATCGCGTAGCCGAAGCGCGCAGCAAAGCGCACCGCGCGCATCATGCGCAGCTTGTCTTCCCCAAACCGCTGGCGCGCATCGCCAATGGTGCGGATGATCTGACGTTGCAGGTCATCGCGTCCACCAACGTGGTCATGCACCTCGCCGGTCAGCGGGTCGAGGAGCAGGCCATTGATGGTGAAGTCGCGGCGTTGCACATCCGTCTGCGCGTCGCGGCTGAACTGCACCTCATCGGGATGCCGCCCGTCGGAGTACACGCCATCACTGCGGAAGGTGGCCACTTCGATCACATAGTTGTCGCGTTCGCCTTCGGGGTCATCGTGCCGGACCGGCACCAGCACCACGCCGAACTGTGCGCCTACGGCATAGGTCCGGGGAAACAGGCGCATCACGTCATCGGGAGTGGCCGAGGTGGCAACGTCATAGTCGGCCGGTTGACGATCCAGAAGCAGGTCGCGCACACATCCGCCTACCAGGTAGGCCAAAAACCCGGCCTGCCGCAGCCTGCGCACAATCTGCGCCGCCTGTTGCGCTTTGTCGGAGGTAAGGTCCAATGTCGTTTTCCCGGCGAGCACTCTACAGCCAACTTCAATAATATAGAGAGATGACCGGGCCCTGCATACTGGGAATTGAGAGTTCCTGCGACGAAACCGCCGCCGCGGTGGTGCGCGCGGGTGAGGAGATGCTGTCGAATGCCGTGCTCTCGCAGATCGCCACCCATCAACCGTACGGCGGCGTGGTGCCGGAGCTGGCTTCGCGCGAACACCTGCGCGCCATTGTGCCGGTAGTGCGCCGCGCTCTCGAAGAAGCCGGCCAGACCTATGAATCGATCGATGCAATCGCGGTGACCCAGGGGCCGGGACTGGCCGGGGCTTTGCTCGTGGGCATCACCTTTGCCAAGGCGCTGGCGTTTGCTCTGGGTAAGCCGCTGATTACCGTGAACCATCTCGAAGGGCATATCCATGCGGTGCTGTTGGAAGAGCGCCAGAAGGGAGACTTCAAGGTAAGTTTTCCGGTGCTGGCGTTGGTAGTTTCCGGAGGCCACACCCATCTGTTCCTGGCCAGCGAGCACGACCGCATATGGAAGTACGAAACCATCGGCCGCACCCGCGATGACGCCGCCGGGGAAGCCTATGACAAGGTGGCCAAGTTGCTGGGGCTGGGATATCCGGGTGGCCCGGTGATCGATGCGCTGGCCCGGCACGGCAATCCGCGGGCGGTGCGTTTCGGCCCGGCCCAAATCAAGCACGATAACCGGGGCGTAACCAAAGACCGCCAGACTCCCTTCGATTTTTCTTTCAGCGGCATCAAGACGGCGGTGCTGCGCTATGTGGAACTTGAGGCGATGCGTGGAACGGTGCAGGACCGCCAGCAGGCCCTGGCCGGAATTGCCAAGCCTACGATCGAGAACATCCTGGAGCAGTGCGACCAGAAAACGCTTGACCTGGTAGCGTCCTTCCAGCGCTCGGTGGTGCGTGATCTGGTGGCGAGAACTCTGGAAGCGGCGCGCGCGAGTGAAGCACGTACCATCTTTGTAACCGGAGGGGTGGCCGCCAACAGCGAATTGCGCCAGACGTTTGAATTGGAAGCCGGAAAAGAAGGTCTGCCGGTGTATTTCCCATCGCGCAAACTTTCGACGGACAACGCCGCAATGATTGCCGCGGCTGCTTATCCCAAGTTCGTAGCCAAGGAGTTTGCCAGCCCGGAGTTTTCCGCCGAAGCGTCGCTGGTCCTGCGCTGAATGGCGAGAGAGTAAACGTCAGGCTTCTTCTTGCGGCTCGATATTATTCTCTTCGATGGCCATATCTTTGAATTCGCTGGAATCGAATACATCGCCGCACTCCAGGCACTCTACAAACTCTGCGTCTTCCTCGCGGGCAACGATGCGCACGCGCGTATGCCTACACATCTTCTCTATCTCCGTCTTTAAGGGGGGTTGGTTCTCGATAGGTGTGTATCCTGGTTGAGCTCATAATCCGGATCAAGGCGTCCTTCGGCCTGCGCCAGTCACGAATTGCCGGTATTTTATGCCGGAATCATCGCTTGTCAAGTGTTTCCGATGAAGCTTGGCGGGGCGCGCCGTTCTATCCCGGCGCCCGCTTAAGATATTCTCAATACGGGCCGTCGAAAACAGGCATTTCAGCGGGCAAAGATGGCAAAAAACTTTGACAAGTGCGGCCATTTCGGGGCATAATTCTTAGCCTCTAGTTCACGCACATGGCGATTGACGTTGTTTTGTTCGCGGCCAGAAATGAGTCTCCTGATTCTCGCTGCTGAAATTTCGCAGCGTACCCATTGAGCTAAAGGCGTGGACAAAAGAGATGACGATGAATGAGGAATCATTCATTTCGGAAAAACCGGCAAACTTCTTGTGAATCGCAATCACGTTATACTTATCTTTCGCATTGGGCGAAGCCCAAAAACCACATTCAAGAAACAGAAGATGGAGGATCTATGAAGTCAACCAAATTATTGGGTTTAGTTGCATGCCTGCTGCTGGTGGCCGCGATGGCCAACGCGCAGGGCGTTGGCGCCTCGGGCGAACTGAGAGGGACGGTCATTGATCCTTCGGGCGCAGTGGTGGCGAAAGCCACAGTCACCGCTACCGACACCGAAAAAGGCATCAAGCGCACTGCGGTCAGCGACAGCGACGGTCAATTTCTTTTTACCTTGCTTCCGCCGACGACCTACGACGTCAACATACAAGCGTCCGGCTTTCAGACCTCGGTCCAGAAAGGCGTGACCGTAAGCATCGGGCAGAGCCTGGTACTGGATTTCCATGTCAAGTTGTCAAAAGCCGCAGAGTCGGTGGAAGTAACGACGGAACCGCCGGTGGTGGATACCCAGCAGGCCGGGCAGTCGAACGTTATCGACAAGCAACTGGTGGAAGACCTTCCCATTAACCGCCGCGACTATCTTTCGTTCAGCCTGCTGGCTCCAGCGGTTTCGGATTCCACGCGTCTGGCGGGCGACCAGGATTTCCGCGTTAAGCAGACACCGCAGAGCGGCCTGTCGTTCTATGGCAGCAACGGCCGCGGCAACAGCGTGACCGTCGATGGCGGCGAAACGAATGACGATGCGGGCGGCGTGCGGCTCAACCTGGGCCAGGAAGCAGTGCAGGAGTTCCAGGTCAACCGCAGCAACTACGGCGCGGAGTTGAGCGGCGGCAGCGGAGCTTCCATCAACATCGTGAGCAAGTCAGGCAGCAACACCCTGCACGGCAGCGCGTTCGGCTTGTTCCGCAATGACGCTTTCGACGAGCGCAACCCCTTCGCCTTCACCCAGGCCCTGGGCGTGGGACAGACGTTTAATCCGGCCCTGCCTGATGTTTCGGGCGCGCCCATTAAGGACTCTCTGAACCGCTCTCAGTTTGGCGGCTCCATCGGGTTCCCGATTACAAAAGACAAGACATTCGTTTTTGCGGCTTTTGAAGGCTTGATTGCCAACGCGCAGAATTCCGTGCCCTTGTTTACCAGCACCAATGTGTTCCGGCCAACCTCGGGACAAGCGCCGATCCTGTCGGGCTTGACGGCCCTGGGTGCAACGCCAGTCCCCTGTCTCACCGGACAGCCGGCCCTGCCCGCTGCCACCTGCGCTGCGATTCTGACCAACATTCTTACGATCAACCCGGCCACCAGCCCCCTGAACCAGTACATCGTCAATCAGTTTGAGGCCAACGGCGGTTTGTTCGCGTACGACACGCGCCAGTACTTCGCTTCCGGCCGGCTAGACCACCAGTTCAGTGAAAGTAACCAGGTATTTGCGCGCTACAGCTTTGCCCACGACAACGAACAAAGCCCTGACGTGCAGTCGCTCATCGGTTTCTCGGCGGGCAGCTCGATTGCGCCGGCCTCCGACAATACCCTGCAGGCCGCCTGGTTCCACCAGTTCAGCCCCCGCACCCAGAATGAATTGCGCGTGCAGGGCAATTATTCGCGTTTCGACGTGATTCCCAACGCCCCCGGCACACCCGGCATCAACGCCCCCGGCTTTGGGTTCCTGAATTCCAACATCTTCCTGCCCAGCAGGACCATTCAGCGGCGCGCCGAGTTTGCCGACAACTTCACCGTGGTCCGCGGTCACCACAGCCTCAAGTTTGGCGGCTATGAATTGATACGCGGCAACCATACCGAATCCCACACGTTCTTCCCCGGGCGCTTTCAGTTCGGCAACCTGCCGGGTGGTCTTCTCAGCCCCTGCCTGCAGGTGCCGGCCGCTTGCGGCCTGACAGGCGTGAACGCGGCGACCCTCAGCTCCTTGCAGTCGGTATCGCTGGGTCTGCCCCAGTTCTACCAGCAGGGATTCGGGAGTCCTGTTTATGCCAGTACCCGTCCATATTTCGCCGCCTTCGCCCAGGATAGCTGGACGGTCCGGCCGAACCTCACATTCAATTTTGGCCTGCGTTACGATCTCGACTCGCAGTACGGCCCCTTGGGTACGGACAAGAAGAACGTCGCCCCCCGCCTTTCCTTTGCATGGGACCCCACCAATGATCACAAGACCGTCGTCCGTGGCGGCTATGGAATCTTCACTTCACCTGTCTACGGCCAGATACCTGGCGTGATCCAGACCCTGGGCTTAAACAACGGCTTCCAGCCAATCGCCCAGGTGTTCGTGCCCCTGACCGGTGAGCCGGGCAACCCTGCGCTGACTTCGGCGGCCATCTTCCAGACGCTCTTCGCCCAGGGGAAGATACAGTGCACCAACCCCGGCGCCGGCCTGAATTGCATCACGCCCGCCGATCTGACTCAGTTCGGCATCAACATCAAACATGACGGCACGGCCCCGCTGAGTGTCTTTTTCAGCGGCCAGCCGAACTACCGGAATCCCTATTCCCAGCAAGCTGAATTCGGCGTTGAACGGCAACTGGGCCCGGGTTTCTCTGTTTCGATCAGCGGCGTCTATGCGCATACCATCGGACTGCCGACCTCTATCGACAAGAATTCCCTGCCTACCACCCCAACCTCGACCGTACTGCTGGCCAACGGGCAAACTGCTACGTTTAGGAACTTCAGGTCCCCGGCCTGCGCCGCGCTGGTCAACAATCCCTGCTTCGCCAGCCTGCTGAAACTTCAGGACAACGTCTACTCCTCGAAGGGTTCGAACATCTACGAGGGCGCCATCGTGGAAGTTAAAAAGCGCTTTAACAGCCATGCTTCCCTGCAGCTCAACTACACGTGGAGCAAGGCGTTCAGCACCTCGACCGATTTCAACAGCGACTTCGGCCCCCAGGACAGCACGAATCTTGCGGCGGAACGGGGTCTCTCAGACTTCGATCAACGGCACAAGCTGGTGTTGATTGCTCTGCTGGAAAGCCCGTGGAAGGGTGGCAGCGGCGCATCGATTGGCGAGCGTATTTTCTCCGGATTCCAGTTGGCGCCCATCGTCCGCTACAACAGCGGGCATCCATTTAACCTGCTGGCGGGCACGGACGTGAACGGCGACCGGCACTCGACTAACGATCGTCCCATCGGCGTCGGCCACAACACCGGCGTTGGTCCGGATTTCACTTCCTTCGATATGCGCGTAACGCGTAACTTCAGGTTCGCCGAGAAGGCCAATCTGGCCTTCGTGGTGGAAGGTTTCAACATCTTCAACCAGATCAACTACGCCAGCGTCAACAATGTGGTTAGCCCGAACTTGCTGCTACCCACTTCCGCCGGCGGTCTGGGCTTTACCACGGCAAATCTACACGGAAGCGCCATCATTGCTCCAAACCAGCCCTTGGGCTTCACTTCGGCCTTGCCCACACGCCAGATCCAGGTGGGCGCCAGAGTGACGTTCTAAAAACCAGCGGGCAGGAAGCCGGGCAATTGCGCCGGTCTTTCTGTTCCATACTCATGATGGGAGCTGTGAGATCGACCTTGCAGCTCCCATTCTTTTCTATCTCTAGGATGGCAAGAAATGTCTTCTTCTGCAGCAGCAGCGGCGGTAACGACCTCACTGAGCGGCGCCCAAGCAGTGGTTGCCGCCCTGATGCGCCATGGCATCACACGCGGCTTTGGCATTCCCAGCATTCATAACATTGCGATCTATGACGTGCTGCGCCAGACACCCGCCTTCCAGCACTGGGTGGTGCGGCATGAGCAAGCCGCAGGTTATGCAGCGGACGGCTACTATCGCCGGTCGGGCAAGATCGCGGCAATTTTCGCCTCCACCGGACCCGGCAATCTGCTTACATTGGTTCCTCTGCTGGAGAGCCTGCAAACCAGCACGCCGGTGGTGTTGATTGGCACGAATGTCGCCACTGCGGTGCTTGGCAAAACGTGCGGCGCCCTGCATGAAACGCCGCATCAATTGGAAATCATTCGTCCGCTGACCCGCTTCGCCACGCGGATTACGGCCCCGGAGATGATTCCAGGGGCGATCGCGGCGGCCGCCGAAGCCGGGGGCCCGGCGTTCATCGAGATTCCCCACGACCTGCTGCTGGCCCCGCTTCCCCCAGGGACAGCCGTTGGCGAGAGTTCGCAACCGCTACAGGCGGCTGCCGCAGAAATCAAGCTGGCTGTGGCCATGATTCAGAAGGCCCGCAGGCCGGTCATCGTCGTGGGCTCCGGTGTGGCGTCACATGACGCGGTGCTTCCGGTGACTCAGTTGGCGGAAGCCTTGCAGGCGCCGGTACTCACTACGACCAGCGGCAAAGGTGTAATTGCAGATGATCATCCGCTGGCCATGGGCTGCCTCTCGCGCCAGGGGCCGGTTATCGATCTGATGAAACAGAGCGATTTGCTGGTCGGCATCGGCGCCCGGCTCACGGAGTTCGACAGCAACCGGTTCTCTCTTAAGCTGCCGCCAAATTATCTGCAGATCGACGATGACCCGGCCAGCCGCAGCGAATTCTTCGTGCCGGGGCTGCGGGTCATTGGCAAGATTGCACCGGTTGTACGGGCGATTCTGGATGCCACGGAACGCCGCCAGCCCTGGTGGGACAACGCCCCGGTGCGCAAGCAGGAAAATGAAAGGCTCGCGGCCTTGCCGTCGGAGGCCTACGCAGCGTTGATGCTGTTGCGCGCGTCGCTTGACCGCGAGGATGTGGTGGTCAATGACCAGTCGATTCTCAACTACTGGGCGTCCGCCTTCTTCCCCGTCCTGCAGCCCCGCACGTTTATCTATCCCACCGGATCTGGGACCCTGGGTTACGGATTACCCGCTGCCATTGGCGCAGCCTGTGCCGGAAGGCAGGAGGGCAAGCCGGGCAGGATCGTCTGTATTTCCGGAGACGGCGGATTTCAATACACGCTGCATGAACTCGCGACTCTGGGGCAGTATCAGTTGCCGGTCAAGATACTATTGGTGAATGATCGCGCTTACGGCATAATCGGATTCCTACAGCGCTCGCTCTTTGGCCACACCCACGAAGTAAAGTTGACGAACCCCGATTTCTGCGCTGTGGCGGCCGCCTATGGAATTCCTGCCCAGTATGCCACCAGCCTGGACGACCTGCGGCAAAAAATGGGCGCGTGGCTGAACTCCAGCGGGCCAGCCTTGCTGGAGTGGCGCACCGAACTCCAGGCGCCCTGGGAAGCAGGGGCGATTCACCGGGATGCCACCCCGCCGCCGAAGCAACAGAAATAGAGCAGGCTGAAATAATCTTTCGAGACCAACATGAATATCCCTCTGACGCCCGTCCGTTTTCTTCGTTATGCGCAGCAGCAGTTTCCCCACAAGACCGCGATTGTCTGCGGCCCGCAGCGCTTTACCTATGCGGAGTTCTCAGAGCGAGCCGCGCGGCTGGCCGGCGCGCTACGCCAGGCAGGCATTCAAGCCGGTGACCGCGTTGCCTTCCTGAGCGCCAACTGCCACCGCCTGCTGGAGGCCTACTATGGCGTGCTGGAAGTGGGCGCGGTGCTGTTGCCGCTGAATATCCGGCTTGCGCCCCATGAACTGGCCTACATCCTGAATGATTCCGGTGCGCGGATTCTTTTTTTGGAAGACCAGTTCCTGGGCATGGTGGAATCGTTCCGCACCCAAGTGATCTCGGTGGAGAAGTTCGTGATGCTGGATGGCGCTCCGCAGGCGCCCTGGCTGCAGCCTGCCAATTACGACCAACTGCTGGCGGCATCCCGGCCTTATCAGGGCGACATCATGAGCTATGACGAAAACGCCCTGGGAGAGATCTTTTATACCAGCGGCACCAGCGCCAATCCCAAGGGCGTGATGCTGACGCATCGCAATATCTACCTGCACGCCATGAATGTGGCGGTGACGTTTCCTTCGAGCGGCGACGCAGTGGAGTTGCACACCATCCCGCTGTTCCACGCCAATGGCTGGGGCGTGGCCCATTCGCTCACGTTGTTAGGGGCCAAGCACGTGATGATGCGCCGTTTCGAGCCGGAAGAAGTCTTCCGCTTGATCGAGCAGGAGAAAGTCCAGGCCCTCAGCGTGGTGCCCACCATGGGAACGGCGCTGGTCAACTCGCCGACGCGGGAGAAGTACAACTTGAGCACCCTGCAACGGATTTCCGTGGGTGGGGCGGCTTCTTCGCCAACCTTGATCAAAGAGATGGAAGAGAAGCTAGGCTGCCCCTGCTATTCAGGTTACGGCCTCACGGAGACTGCCCCGGTGTTGACCACGGCGCGCATGAAACCCGGCCTCGACTGGCAGGGCGAAGATCGCTATGTGAATCAGGCGCGCACCGGTCATGCCGTCCCCGGCGTGGAAATCCGGGTGGTTGACCCCTCGGACAACGATGTGCCCGTTGACGGGAAATCCATTGGCGAAATCATTGCCCGCAGCGACGGCGTGATGGCCGGTTACTGGAAGCAGCCGGAAGCCAGCGCCCAGGCGTTGCGGGGCGGATGGTTCCATACCGGTGACATGGCCACCATCAATGAAGACGGCTACGTTTTGATCGTTGACCGCGCCAAAGACATCATCGTGAGCGGCGGAGAAAACATCTCTTCGCTGGAACTGGAAAAGACCCTGGCCGCCCATCCGGCGGTCTACGAAGCGGCGGTCATACCGGTGCCTGACGAGAAATGGGGCGAAGTGCCACGGGCCCTGGTGGTGCTCAAGCCGGGCGCCACAGCGACCGAACAAGAGCTGCTGGAATTCTGCCGCTCGAGGATCGCGCACTACAAGTGTCCGCGCGCAGTCGAGTTCCTGGAAAGCCTGCCTAAAACCGGCACCGGCAAGATCCTGAAAAAAGACCTGCGCAAGAAGTATTGGGCGAACCAGGATACCATCAGGCCGGAGGCGGTGCGAAAGTAAGCAGATTTTAAATTTCAAATTTTAAGTTTTGAATTTAAAATCTTCTGCATGTTCCCACTCACGATCGACTCACTTGACGCCCTGAAAGACCACGTAGGCCGGCCTATCGCCACCACCGACTGGATGCCGGTCACGCAGCAGCGTATCCAGCAGTTTGCCGAGACTACCGGCGACCACCAGTGGATACACGTTGACCCGGAGCGCGCCCGCCGGGAGTCACCCTTCAAGTCCACTATCGCCCATGGGTTCCTCACACTCTCTCTGCTGCCCCAGATGATGCCCCAGGTGATGCAGATCAAGAACGGGGTGCGCATGGGCGTCAACTATGGAATCAACCGGCTGCGGTTTGTTTCTCCGGTGCTGGCAGGCATGAAAATCCGCGGTCAGTTCACGTTGCAGTCGGTGAAGGAATTGCCCGAGGGCATCGAAGCGGTATTCGCGGTCACCGTGGAAGGCGAGGGAGTTACAAAACCGTGCTGCGTGGTGGAGTGGGTTGTGAGGTATTACCGGTAAGCATTGCCAGAATTGGCCGGCAGTTCTGGCCTCCTTCCCCAAAGCACCGTGCAGAGAAAGTTCTTTGCAGCTCGAAGCAAAAGCTAAAATTTTGGCAATTATCAATTCATAGCCGGTTGCGCTCGATCGCTCTGAGGGCTGTCTGCTGCAGGGTTTTGTTGACTTCGATCATCCCAGCGAAGCGGTGGTCTTTGGTCAGGCCATGGTGGTAGCGGTAGTAAATCTGCTGCACGATCACGCCGGTTTTAAACAGTGCGTACACATAATAAAAAAGCATGTTGGCGACGTCGCGTCCGGTGCGGGCGGCGTAACGCTCGATGAGCTGTGTGCGGGTAAGGCTGCCGGGCACAGCGGTTGGGCCCCAGTGGACGCCTTGCAATTCCGGACGATCGTCCGCCTGGACCCAGTAGGCGACGGCCGTGCCCAGATCGGCCAGTGGATCGCCGATAGTACACATTTCCCAATCGAGCACGCCTTTGACCTGTGTGATGTCTGACGCATCGAGCACGATATTGTCGAACTTGTAATCATTGTGGACCAGGGCGGCAGAGGTTTGTGCGGGAAGATTTTTCCGGAGCCAGCCGGAGACGGTCTCGACATCGAGCAATTCATGGGTCTGAGAGCCGTGGTAGCGTTCGATCCATCCTTTGACCTGGCGCTCCATGTAGCCTTCAGGGCGGCCAAGATCTGCCAGGCCGATAGCAGCGTAATCCACACTATGCAGGTCGGCCAGCCGGTCGATAAAAGTTTCTCCCAGGCGGACGGCCATCACGGGCGTAATTTCGAAACCCTGGGGCAGTTGCCGGCGCAGGATGACGCCTGAAATACGTTCCATGAGGTAGAAGGGAGCGCCCAGGACCTCGAGATCATCGCAGTGCAGCAACGCACGGGGTGACGGATAGACCGGGTGCAGCTTCGACAGGACACGGTACTCGCGTCCCATATCGTGCGCGGACTTCACCTTGCTCCCGAACGGCGGACGCCGCAAGACCATCTCGCGGCTGCCCAGCGATACCGAGTAAGTCAGGTTAGAGTGTCCGCTCGGGAATTGCCGTATGGTGAGAGGTCCCCTTTCTTCGGGGAAATGGGTTCGAAGGAATGCACCCAGCTTCTCAGGGTCCAATTCCTCTCCTGGACGCACGGCCGTAGCGTGGTCCTGGAAATCGTGGCGGGTTGGGGTATTGGGTTCCATGTTTTCTACGCCTCAACGATACGTCACCAAAGCCGGGTCGTCCAGATGCGGCGAGGTATTAAAAGAGCTGAGCGTAAAACGTTCGCCGGAAAACAGAAACTCGCTGAAGGAGGCATTGCGCGCCATCCAGGCGGCCCGTAAAGTATTCTCGATGGAAAGCTCAAGGGCGCGTTGTACGGTGACGCCGATGGGCCCTCCGGAGCTAAAGACCGCGATTTGCCGGTTTGCGCCGCCAGCCGACAACTGTGCCAGGCCCCGGCACACTCGGGCCGCAAAACTGGCCCAGGGCTCAACGCTTTCCACCTGAATCTCGCCGTTGGCCCACTTGCCGATGATCACCTCGAACAGCCGCTGGAATGTCCGGTGTTTGTCCCTGAGGTCACTGGCTGCTGAGAATGCTTGATGCAGTTTGCGGACCTCGGGATTGCTCTCGACCAGCCCTGGCAGGCTGAGCTCCATGACCGATTCGCCGTAGTATTCATCAAATTCCGTCATCATCTCAATTTCCGGCCAGGGGCAGCCGGCTTTGGTGAACGCCTCCCCGACGATTCTGGCGGTATCGAGCTGGCGCTTGCGCGGCCCGGAATAGACGTGGTCAAAGCAAATCCGGCGCTGGGCCCAGTATTCACCCAGCAGCCGGGCCTGGATTTCGCCGGTCTTCGAGAGCTTGTCATAGTCCTCTTCGAGAAAGGACGCTTGTCCATGCCGGACTAAAAGAAGGCGGCTCATTGGGGCTGCGATGACTCCTTATAAACGAAAGACGGCAGAAGGTATTGTGTAAGTGAAGCCTGCATCCACGCTAAGCGATGCAGGCCCTTGAAGAGCTCAATGAATGCACCGGGGCTTCGTCACCACACACGGCAGGCATTGGCGCTGACCATTTTCTGGCCAGCCTTGCAGCCAAAAACCTTGGCGAAATCCTCACTGTTCTGCAGAGTGCCGTTGACGCGATACTGGCCGGGCGAATGCGGGTCGGTTTTCGCCAGCAGCCGGGAGTTCTCGGGAGTCGAGTTCTGGCACCAGATCTGGGCAAAGCTGAGGAAGAAGCGCTGCTCGGCGGTGTAGCCGTCTTTCTTGGCGCTCGTGGCCTTGTTGGCCGCGCCTTTTGCCTCATCTTCGGCCATGGCTTTGCGGAGCGCCATCAGGGCGATGCGCAGGCCGCCATTGTCCGCGGTGTTTTCTCCGAGGGTCAGCTTGCCGTCGAGATGAACGTCTTCCACGGCGACAAAGCCGCTGTATTCATCCGCGACGCAGCCGGTACGCTTGTCGAATTCAGAGCGGTCGCTGTCGGTCCACCAGTTTCGCAGGTTGCCTTGGGCATCGAATTTGCTGCCTTGATCGTCAAAGCCATGGGTGAGTTCGTGGCCGATGACTACGCCAATGCCGCCAAAGTTGACGGCATCGTCCGCTGCCTGGTCGAAGAACGGCGGCTGCAGAATTCCGGCCGGGAAATTAATGTCGTTGTTGGACGGGCTGTAATAAGCGTTGACTGTGGGCGGCGACATGCCCCATTCCTTCTTGTCGAGGGGTTTGCCGATCTTGCTGTAGGTCCGGTGAACTTCATAGCTGCGCACCTGACGGAAGTTGCCGGCCAGGTCGCCACGCGCGATGGTCACCGTCTTATAGTCTTTCCAGGTGTCGGGATAGCCGATTTTGTTGGTAATGGCGCTGAGCTTCACAGCAGCCTGTTTCCTGGTTTCTGCGGTCATCCAGGGCAGGTCTTTGATGTCAGCCGCCAGCGATGTCTCCAAGGCATCTACCATCTTGAGCATCCGGGCTTTGCCGTCGGCGCCGAAGGTTTCATGCACGTAAGGCTGGCCTAGTGCCTCTCCAAGTTGCATGTCGGTCAACTGGACACAACGCTTCCAGCGGGGCTGCATTTCCTTGATGCCGTTGAGATACTTGCCGAAGAAGCTGAAACTTTCGTCGACGAAGGGTTTCGACAGTAAATTGGCCGAACCGCTGAGGACGTGCCAACGCAGATAAGATTTCCAGGCTGCGAGAGGCACGGAATCGATCGTTCCATTTACCTTCGCAAAGAAATCCGGAGGCACAACGTTGAGTTCGCTGAAGGCGGGCGCGCCGGTCCCGGCGAAAAACCTCTTGAACTGGAAGCTCGGGGCGAGTTCCGCCAGTTTTTCCACGGGCATCTTGTGATCGCGGTTCCTGGGATCGCGCATCTTGACCCGTTCAAACGCGGCATCCGCCAGTTTGGTCTCGATTTCCATCACGGCCTGGGCTTCCTGGCCGGCAGACGCATCGCTATCGCCGAGCAACTTGAACATGTTGGTGATGTGGGCCTGGTATTTCTGGCGGGTCTCCTGCGATTTAGGATCGCCTTTGAGGTAGTAATCGCGGTCGGGAAGGCCGAGACCTCCCTGGCTCACGTTGGCGACGATGGTGCTGGCGTCATGCAGGTCGGGCTGTGCGCCAAATCCAAAGAGCACGTTGACTCCGAGCGCGTGGAGATGGGAAATGGCTTCGATCAACTGGTCCTTGGTTGAAATTCCGGCAATGCGGTCGAGTTCCGGCTTGAGGGGCGCGCTGCCTTTGGCGTCGATGGTCTTCTCGTCCATACAAGACTGGTAAAAATCGCCGGACTTTTGGGCCGCGGCGTTGCGCCCAGGATTGTTGGCTGCGTTCTTTTCCAGGATCTCGTGAAGAATCTGGCGGTTATACTCCGCGAGTTCGTTAAAGCGCCCCCAGCGTGACTGGTCGGAAGGAAGCGGATTGTTCTTGCGCCAGGCGCCGCAGGAGTACTCATAGAAGTCTTCACAGGGATTAACAGTCTTATCCATGGCGGCCGGATCGAACGACTTGGGACGGGAAACTGGTTGGGCGCCGGAATCCGCCGCCTCTGTTAGCCGAATTGAGTTTTCGGGTGCCGGTTCCCTCATTTGCCCAGCGGCTTTGCCGCTCTGGGCCCCTGCCATGCCAATCGCGAGCAGAGTGACTGTCATTAATTTTTTAAACAACATGATTCAAACGCCTCATCTCATCTTCATAGTAGTGAATTTTGGTAGCGAACTGGAAACTCTGAAGTCTATTACCATTGTAGACTGCTGTAAACCCTTGGCAGGGGAGGCTGTTTGAGGATCGTCCGATAAAATCGGACGCTCGTCCCTGGATTGTGGCCATGCTGCCGCCCGAACGAAAGTAATACTCGCTGCGCCCCTTTCAGTGTTGCCTTCCGAAGACGATTTGAATGATCATTGACTAAATTCCAATTGCTAACAGGAGCCATCCCGAAGAACGGTCCAGTTCGTATCCAACAGCGTTTGTATTTGGCAAAACGAAGGAGAAGCATTGTCTGTGACGGGCCAGAAGCCGTTCGACCTGCCGGACCTGATTGTCCGCAGCGACTCGCTCAAGAGGGTCATGAAGTTGGTGGAACAGGTTGCCCGCCATCCGGCGGCGGTGCTGGTCACCGGCGAAACCGGAACGGGCAAAGAAATGATCGCCCGGGCCATCCACAGCCACTCTTTGCGCTGCAATGGTCCGTGGGTGGATGTGAACTGCGCGGCCATTCCCGACCATCTGGTGGAAAGTGAGCTCTTCGGCTACGAGAAAGGCGCGTTCAGCGGCGCTGACTCCATGAAGCCTGGCTTCTTTGAACTGGCCGACAAAGGCACGTTGTTTCTGGATGAAATTGGCGATCTGGAAGCCAAAGCCCAGGTCAAACTGCTCCGGGTGCTCGATGGCGTTCCTTATTACCGGCTGGGCGGCAGTCGAAAAGTCACTGTCGATGTCCGGGTCGTGGCCGCCACCAATCATGATCTCGAAGAGCTGACCCACTCCGGGCGTTTCCGCCGGGACCTGTATCACCGCTTGGCCCAATTCACGTTGTATGTGCCGCCCTTGCGAGAACGGCCTGAAGACCTGCTGGGTGTGGCCGAGTTGTTTTTGCGCCAACACCATCCGGGATCGCACTTTACCGAAGATGCGATCAAGGCCCTGGTTGCGCATCCCTGGCCGGGCAATGTGCGCGAACTGAAGAATGCGGTGTTCCGCGCGGTGCTGCAGGCCCATAACCCACAGGTGGAAATCACCGCCATCGATCTACAGTTGCCGACGGCTTCCCTGCACGAAGAAGAAGAGCAGACTGCCGGGATGGATGGCGCCCTAGACCAGGTGGAACGGCAGATGATTTTTCAGGCGCTCGAGCGGTTCGGCGGCAACCAGAACACCGCCGCTGCCTCGCTGGGCATTTCGCGGAGAACTCTCGTCCGGCGCCTGAAGATGTATCGTGAGGCGGGGGCCGACGCTCCCGCGGACACGTTGCGCCTGGAACAGCAGATTTACTTCCGCGCCCCGGTTCAAGAGCCAGCCCATCTGCAATGCGGGGAAGAAGAAATCGAAGTTACGCTACTGAATCTCAGCCTCGGCGGGGCCGCGATTGCCACCGATAAGCCTTTGTCATTTGGCACGCGCACCCTTATCAGATTTCAGGTCCCAGGCACCGACCAGGAGGCCGAACTCCACGGAAGAATCGTCTGGTCAAACGCCGGACATCACGGAATCCAGTTCGCTGCGGTTCCGGCGAGCATCTGTAGCCCCTTGCAGCGCTGGCTGGTTTCACAGATGAAGAAAGATACCTGGAGTCCGGTTTCGACGTCTTAAAGTACGCTGACCAGTAGGAAAAGTGATTCTGGTAGATCGGGACATCTGGTAATCGGGACATCCGGAAGGCCAGCCTGCTTTTTGGGCGGCCTTACCAATTCATCCGGTCATGGTTCACCAGCGTTGTCACCGTTTCCGTCCGGTGATTCATTTTTCTTCTCTTGCGGCCGCGTTCTTCCGGTATGCTTCCATAGTCGTTCAGGAGCAATCGGCCTCATGTCTGGGGAAAAACCCAAAATCGAAAACGTTTTGCATCTACAGGAATTTGAAGCTCTGGCGCAACCGGGCCTCCCGGAAATGGCTTATGCGTACATTTCCGGCGGGGCCGCGGATGAACTTACGATGCGCGCCAACAGCCAGGACTGGAAATCCCTCCGCCTATGTCACCGGGTGTTGGTGGATGTTTCCGAGATTAACCTGCGCACGGAGATTTTCGGACAGGCCTTCGATGCGCCGGTGCTGCTGGCGCCCACGGCCTTTCACCGGCTCTGTCATCCGCAGGGAGAACTGGCCACGGCGCAAGGGGCCAACCAGGGCGGAGCGGGCATGGTCCTTAGCTCTTTCTCGACCTTTTCGGTGGAAGAGGTGGCGGCCACCGTCAAGCAGCCGCTATGGTTCCAGCTTTATTTTCAGGCCGATCGCGGATTGACCGAGCAAATGGTGCGCCGGGCCGAAGCCGCGGGATGCAAAGCACTCTGCCTGACCGTCGATACTCCGGTGCTGGGTGCGCGCCATCGCGAAAGCCGCACCAGCTTTGCATTGCCCCCGGACTTCAAGCTGCCCAACCTGAATCTCGGCGCCGTGAGCCATCGGCCGGTACGTAGCGCCATTTACAGTGAACTGCTGAATCCCAAGCTCAACTGGAAAGACGTCGAGTGGCTGTGCTCGGTGGCCAAGATTCCAGTTCTATTGAAGGGCGTGCTCAATCCTGAAGATGCCGCACGCTCACTGGATACGGGTGTCGGCGGCATCATCGTTTCCAACCATGGCGCCCGTAATCTCGACACGCTGCCCAGCACCGCCGAAGCGCTGCCGCGGGTGGCGGAAAAGGTCAACGGCCGCCTGCCAATTCTCGTGGATGGCGGCATCCGCCGGGGCACCGACGTGTTGAAGGCCCTGGCTCTGGGCGCCAAGGCTGTGTTGATTGGCCGCCCTTATCTCTATGCCTTGGCTTACGCGGGCGCCGAAGGCGTGGCGCGGGCCATCGAAATTCTGCATACCGAGCTGATGATGGCCATGGCGCTGACCGGAAGGACCTCGGTCTCGCAGATCGACCACTCGGTGCTATGGCGGTAAAAAAACACCGCCGTTGCCGGCGGTGTTTGTTGGAATTGGATTCTGCGTAGAGCTATTTAATGAACGTCAATCCATGCGGAATCGCCCACGTGAACTTGTAGGCATACAGCATTACGATGATGCCGACGACAGAAGCCAGCATCACGGAATGCCAGAAGACCCAGCGGAAGATTGGGCCTTCGTTGCCCACCTGGTTGGTGGCGGCGGTGGCCACGCAGATGGATTGCGCATCCACCATCTTGCCCATCACGCCGCCGGCGCTGTTAGCAGCGGCCATCAGCACCGGGCTCAGATTCAGTTGCTTGGCGGTGATGCTTTGCAGGCTGCCAAACAGAGCGTTGGACGAGGTATCGCTGCCGGTCAGCGCCACCCCCAGCCAGCCCAGGAATGTGCCAAAGAACGGGAACAGCCATCCCGTTCGGGTAAAGGCAAGTCCCAGCACCGCATCCATACCCGAATATCGGGTAAGGAATCCCAGCCCCAGCATGCAGCCAATGGCGATGATCGCGAAGCGCAGTTTGTAAACAGTGGCTCCAAACACCTTGAATATATTTTTGAACGAGACGCCCAGTAGAAGACCCGAGACGATGCCCGCCAGAAAGCAGGCCGTGCCCGTCGCTGTGAACCAGTTGAAATCGTATTTCGCGGCTTCGGCGGTCGGCTTGGCGACCACGGGCACATCGCGGGAAATCGCTTTGTGCAGATACGGGAAATCCCAGCCTCCCTTTGAAAATGCCGGTGTAGTGTGGGTGTTAAGCACCTTCTTGACCGGCGGATAGCCCCAGAGGAAGACGAACAGCGACAGGATGATAAACGGCATCCATGCCTTGATCACCCGTCCACCGCTATAGGAGTGTCTTTCCGGCAAGACGCCGCCGGAAGCCGCCTGTTCTTCCGGGAAGCGCCAGACTGTTTTGGGTTTCCAGAAATGCAGGAAGAGAATTGTGATCAGCAGAGAAAACAAGCCGGCAGTGATATCCACCAGGTTGCTGTCTCGATGATTGGCCCAGTAAAACTGCATGGACCCGAATGAAAGTCCTACCACCAGGATGGCCGGCAGCACTTCAAAAGTTTCTCGCCAGCTCACCATGGCCTTGACCAGCCAAAAGGGTACGATGACGCAGGTGATCGGGAGAATGCGGCCGATCATGGCATTGACGTCTGATTCCGGCAACTGCGTGACTGCCGCCAGGGTGTGGACCGGAGTGCCGATGGCGCCCCACGCCACCGGCGCAGTATTGGCAATCAGGTTCAGCGTTGCCGCATAGAACGGGGTAAAGCCCAGGCCGACCATGAAGGCCCCGGCGATGGCCACCGGGGTACCAAACCCCGCGCATCCTTCCAGGAACGCCCCGAAGCAGAAGGCCACCAGCAACAATTGCAAGCGGCGGTCGGCAGTCACACCGGCCAGCGATTCCTTCATGATCTCGAAGTCTCCGGTGAATACCGTTAGTTCGTAGACGAAGACGCCCGCCACCACGATCCATACGATCTTTAACAGCCCGAAGGAGAGACCGTAAAGAAAGCTCATTGAGGCCAGTCCGACTGGCATGTGAAATACGAAAACCGCGCAGACGAGTGCGGCGCCGGCTCCAGCCAATGCGGCCAGATGAGGTCTTACTCTAAAACCAGCGAGCAGACCGAGAAGAACGACGATGGGAAGGGCGGCCACCAGCGTAGACAACCACCAGTGCCCGAGGGGATCATAAACTTGCGTCCAGTTCATATTTGGCTCCGTGGTGAAAGTGCGGCGAATTATAACTTTCTTCCCGGTGCCTGCCTAGTGCAATTATCGAGGTGATGGATGGGCGAATTTGAGGGTAGTTCTTGCTTTTACGCGACCGGCCGGACTTCACTCTCGATCTGGGCGAGGGTTCGGTCCTCAATGATTTCCAGATCATAGGCGGTCTGCAAGTTGAGCCAGAAACGGGGAGTCGTCTTGAAGTACCTCCCCAGCCGAATTGCAGTGTCGGCGGTGATCGCGCGGCGTTCATGGACAATCTCGGAGATTCGAGTGGCTGGAACATGAAGGGCCATGGCCAAACGATGCGCCGTTAAGCGGAGGGGTTTCATATAATCTTCCCGCAGGATTTCACCTGGGTGAATGGGCGGCAGGTTCTTAGATCCTCGTTTTGTCGTGGTCATGTTTTCATGTCCCAAACACAAATCTCTGATAGTAGCGTATCTTAAAATCAAGCATTAGGGCCCTGGATTGGCGGTCAGAGAGGCAGCCCATGGCCAAACAAGTTCCCCGGCCAACCATTATGAACTATCACTTGTCTTTTGATAAGAAGACGGCATCTTTCATCCTGGTGCTGGCGCCATTGACCGCTACATTGATTTTCTTTGCCGGCTACAGGCTCGGCCTTGATCGTGGTTTCCACCGCGCCCAGGCCGAACTCACGCAACAGCCGGCTTCTGCGCCAGCCCTACCCGGCCCGCTAAACAGTCAGGGCCCAGCGGAACCGGGGACCACACCTTCCGCATCAACCGGGGCTTCGGCAACACCAGAGACCGAAAGCATCGCCGCTGGACCGCAAAGTGCTTCTACAGAACCTCTGCAGCCGGGCGGTCCGATCACCGCAAAGGAAGATTTCACGGTGCAGATAGGCGCATTTCGGGCCGACGACCCTGCCCAGCAACTCAAAGAAAAATTCAGTGGGCGCGGTTATTCGGCCTTTGTCTTTGAAGGAAAGGATTCCAAGGGACAGGCCTGGTATGTGGTCCGCATCGGGCACTTCAAACAGCTAGAACCGGCCACAAGGGAGGCAGTGATTTTCACCATGCGGGAAAAGATGCCGGCTTACGTTCGTCCTCTCAACGAGCTGTAGCAGCCGAATCCCCTTTAGCTTTTGGCTTTCTCTGCGTCTTCTGTATTCCTATCCATCAGGGCCTTCGCGGCGTACAACGATTTTCCCTCCGCCTCACAACCCCCAAAACCTCTGTTGCCTCTGTTCCTCTGTGTTTCAAAGGTTTTGGTTGTAGCTACGGTACGCTGTGTTCTCTGCGGTTCCGTCTTTTGTTTTTCCTTTGCGCCCTTTGCGTACTTTGCGGTGGATTCTTTAAAGGCCCTGCCCCGCGCAGAACCCCGAAGCCCATGCCCACTGGAAATTGAATCCACCCAGTTGCCCGGTGACGTCGACTACCTCGCCGATGAAATACAAACCGGGGACTTTGCGGCTTTCCATGGTCTTGGCTAAAAGCTCATCGGTATCGACACCGCCGGCGGTCACTTCCGCCTTATCGTAGCCTTCGGTGCCTTCCGGCACGACCTCCCATCGATGGATGCGGCGCTCCAACTCTTCGAGCGCCGGGTTGTTCCAGCGCTGCGGAGGATGTTCGTCGAGCCAGCGATCGGCGAAGCGCTGCGATAAGGCCACGCGCAGGGCGGCCTTTGCGGAGGCCAGATCGCGGCGCGCATTCCCCGCTCGCAAGGGGGCCGAGATATCGAGATCAGGCGCCAAGTCTAGAGCGACGGGCGATTGCGCCTTCCAATAGGACGAAATCTGTAGAATCGCCGGACCGCTCAAGCCACGATGGGTGATCAGCATTTTCTCGCGGAAGCTCTGTGGACCGATGGCGGCGACGACCTCGGCGGAAATTCCCGCGAGATCGCAATAGCGCCGGCGGTCTTCGGGGGCCAGCACCAGCGGAACCAGCGCCGGACGGCACTCGCGCACCGCCAGCCCGAACTGCCGGGCCAGATCGTAGCCGAAACCTGTGGCCCCCATCTTAGGGATGGAAAGCCCGCCGGTGGCCACCACCAGCGCCGCAGACTTGAACTCGGAGTCTGCATGGCCTCCGGCATCCGTGGCGGCTGCGGTGCGCACTGTGAATCCGTGGTCACCAAGGCGCTGGACTTCCTGTACAGCGGTATTCACAAGAATCCTGACCCCGGCCTGGCTGCATTCCTTTTCCAGCATGGCCACGATCGACTGCGCCGAACGGTCGCAGAAGAGCTGTCCCAGGGTCTTCTCGTGATAGGTGATTCCGTGCTTTTCCACCAGGGCGATGAAATCCGCGGGCGTATAGCGGGCCAGCGCCGACTTGGCAAAATGCGGATTGGAAGAAAGAAAGTTCTGGGGCGCACAGTGCAGGTTGGTGAAATTGCAGCGCCCACCGCCGGAGATCAGGACCTTCTTGCCAACCTTTTCAGCGCGTTCGAGGACGATCACGCGCCGCCCGCGCTTGCCCGCCTCCATGGCGCACATCAGGCCGGCGGCCCCACCGCCGAGAATGATGGCGTCGAACTTCTCCGTGTTGTCATCCATCAGGACCCTCGCTGCTGACGACGATTTCGGGAGCAACGACGGACCAATTCCGATTCGCGTTCATTCGTGTTAATTCGTGGCTACTTGCTTTTGGTTGTGGCTTCGTCACGCTTTGACTTTCACTTTACATGACGGGTGATACCGGCGTCGAAATCCGTTCGTTCCGCGTTCATCTGCGATAGGGTTTTGCCTTTGGTTGCAGCTCCACCGTTGTGCTAACCTGATATCCAGCTTTCTCATGCCGGGATGGCGGAATTGGCAGACGCAGCGGACTCAAAATCCGCCGATCGCAAGGTCGTGGGGGTTCGACCCCCCCTCCCGGCACCAGCCTTATTCGTTTTCCATGAATGTCATCTTGCCTCTCGTGCGGCTTCAGTCATAGGAAAGATAAAATGCCTTTGATGAAAGTGAGAATAGACAAGGCTGGACGGATCGTCCTGCCCAAGCCCATGCGCGATGAGTTAGGCATGAAACCAGGGGACGCACTCGATATCGTGCGGTCGGGTGAAGGGATCATCCTGCGGCCTTCGCGGAGTGAAGGGCAATTGCGGAAAAAGCACGGAGTCTGGATTTACCGGGTGGGCGAGCCGTTGTCCGCCGGTGCGGTAACGCGCACGATCCGGCGGGTACGCCATGAACGTGAAACCGGGCAATATGGGAACAGGCCTTAGGAACCGGCTCCGAACACCGTCATCTCTGCAAGAAGACCGAAGAGGAAGCATGCGTCAGTTCGTCCCTAAAGGGACTTTGGCTGCGTGTGGGCCTTACCCAGCACGGATTCGGCGCCATCAGACAATCTTGTCCCGGACAGTTCCGCCGTGCCGAATCCGTACTGGGACTGTCAATGCAGTTCACTTGAAAGAAATAGCTCCGGGGGCTATTTTCCCGTTTCCGGCCATAGACCCTGAACCTCGATCTCTTTTTCGCTCCGAAACACGCGCTGCCGCGCGCTTGGGCCTTCGCTGCCGCGAAGACCCAGAGACGGTGCTGAGCACCGTCTCTACGGCTGCGGTTACGAAACCTAGTGCCTTGACTGCGGGATTGTTGCACATTTGAAATCAGAGAGCATCGCGTCCCACCCTTCGCAAAAAGCGCGAAGGATGGGGCACCCATCCCTGAGAGTTCGTTACCGTTTTCCACGGTCACGGTACTAGCCAACGAGCGCGAACTGGTTCACTACCATTCATCCTCTCGCAACCGCCCAACGGTCCTATCCGTCTGTTGGGCCCGGAATTCAGGCACGACCAATGCTTGCTCTGGTGTGGGTTCGTTCCAGTTTGCGAGCATGGCTGCCAGTTGTTCAGAGTGCTCATTGGCGCCCGTCTTCTGGTAGGCGAGCACCATCAGCTTGATAGACTCCGGATTGCGGTCGTCTTCCTCAAGGTGCGCGAGCGCATCTTCGTACTTCCCCTGGGCCATCAGCAGAGCGCCGGCAGCACCATCGTAGGCAATCTGGATGATGCGGTCGTGGGTGGTTTCGGCCATATCCAGGAGGCGCTTCAAACTCGCGGCCGCCAGAGCATCGTCGCCGGCGCGGACCGCGCGGACAACGCGTTGCCGCAGCACCAGCGCCAGCTCTTCCTGGCGCGCGGTCTTGGGCAGCTTATGAAAATGCTCTTCCTGGAGCACTTCTTCGGCCTTGAGCAGCAGTTCCAGGGCGGCAACGTGGTCCGTCTGGTAAGACGACATGATGCGGTAGGCCTCGGCCTCGGGGACGACCAGATCGTTGTCATGGGCCTGGCGGGCCGCCGCCCGGAAGGCCGCATCGGCGCCGGCGTAATTGTTTTCCCGGATGTAGGTAATGGCCGATTGCAGACGCCAGTTGGCGTCTTCCATTTTGGAATTCGCGTGCTGGATGGCGATTGCGTATTCGGCGCGCGCGCGCGGCCCATCTCCCATCAACGCGTAGGTGTCAGCGATGCCTACCTGGGAAAACACGAAGGCCGGATCGATCTTGAGGGAAGCATGGTAATGGGCCAACGCCTGATCAAATTTACCTGCCATCCGCAGAATCTCCGCATACGAATCCTGGGGATTGGATTCATTCGGAAGCAGGAAGACATAACGCTGCATAGCAGCAAAGGCCTTGTCAAAGTTGCGGACGCGCGCATAGCAATAGCCAAGTTCATTTAACGGTGGAGCAAAATCGGGGTTCAAGCGAATGGCCCGCTCAAACATGGGGATGGCCCTGGTGATTTCCTGCTGGTTCTCCACCCACACCGCGCCCAGCCAGGCCAGGAACTTGTCATTTTGGTATTCGTCCAGGACCTCGTTCATGGCCTGAATAGCGGGAATCATCTTGCCTTCGCTGGAATCTGTAAGCCAGTCGATAACGAGCTGCTCGCCGTGACCCACCTTGGACCTGGCGGCGTTGGCTTTATCGCGGGCCGAAACCTGTTCGGCGGGGTCCACTGTAGGGTCTACCGAGGCAAATGAAATCATGATGTTGGCCATGGCAAAATCAGGATCGAGCTTCGCCGCTTGGCGAAGGTCCTGCATGGCCTGCGGCCCGTGCATGTTTTGCATCTTGACCAGGGCGCCTTCATACAATTGGCGCGCCGGCAGGGATTTGGTCGTAATAGGGAGCACTCCCTGCTGGGGGCGTGGATTTGATTTAGCAGCCATCGGCGCTAGTCCAAGGCATAACAGAACCGCGGATACCTGGAAGCCAGCGTTGCAGATTCGGAACATTTTCTACCTCTTCTCCTTGAGCTCGTCTCGTGATGAAGCGGACACATTTGCCCCCCAGGGACGGATTTCCGCCGGGGCTTGGACCTGGTTCCGCAAGAGAGAGCCAGCGCATCAGGAGTCGCGCTTATAGTGCTTTCATAGGACTGGGCGTTACGAGAAGACTAAATGCAAAGCTGGGAACCGCAAAGTTACAGAGGTAATTTGCATCCTCATCTATACCCGTGCGTGACGGGCCAGCGCCAGCACGGTTACGTCATTGTGGGTGGGGGCCTGGTGCGTGAACTCCTGGACTTTATCGAGGATGGAGGCGCAGATTTGTTGCGCGGTTTCCGTCCGCACCAGCTCCAGATTGTCTTTCACCTGGCGCAATCCGAAATCTTCGCCTTTGTTTCTTGCTTCAATGATTCCGCGCGAAACCACCAGCAGGATTGCCCCGGGCTGCAGGGCGACAATGGAGGCGTCGGTGGTGGAGTGGGAAAACAGTCCCAGAGGCAACCCGGTCGCGGGCAATTCCGAGATTCCGGAGCCATCGCGCACCAACCCCGGAGTGTGCCCGGCATTGACATAACAGACCGTTCCCAGGGTCTCGTTATAGCAGCCGGCAAAGGCCGGGCTGGAACAGACGTGCCCTGCGGTGTTCAGGATGCTGCGGTTCAACTGAATGCCAAGCTCAATCATGGCATTGGATTCGTTCATGTCTTCCTGGGCAAACAGGTCTGCGCCGGCTGAGCGAAATGTGTTCTGGGCCGCGGAAACAATCTCGCGCGTGTCGTCGAGGCGTCCCGCCACGTCGAGCAATCCAAACAGTACACGGGTCGGGCTGACCCGGAGAAAATCATAAAAATCGCCCGCTATGCGCTGCCCGTAATAGACGGCCGCGAGCTGGGCCCGCTGCAGGTCGGGAACCACGGCCTGTACCGGAATGCATGGACGCGCCTTACTGCTTGCGAATTGGAGAAGCTTGCGCATTGGCTATCGTGGTGGGGGGATGGAAACACTGATCTTTAAATTCATTGTCTGACAGAGCGGGTGGGTTTGCAATGAGGATTTTCGGTCACTTCGGTCACGCCTGCGATTTGAAATGTCCTTGTCTCAGGAAAAGGCGCCTGTAAACGCCCGATTTGTCTTGACTTAATGAATCGAAGATGCCAGGCGCACCAGGGCCGCCGGTTGCATCTTTGCAAGCGCCAAAAAGATCGTGACGCAGGCCAGGATTTCGGCTAGCATCTACTACCATCAATCATTTCAGCGTTCCACCGAGAGCTCGTCGCCAGGCTGAAATTTTCCACCAGAAGCCAGAAAACCAGGAGACTACAAAATGAATCAGCGAACACGTTTCGGCGCGTGGATATCTGCGAGCATCTTCGCGTGCGTCTGTCTTGCCTTGCCATTGGCCGGGCAGGTCATGAGAGTCAACCAAGAGGTCAAACACGCCAAGACCATGGCTGTACGCGACATGCCCACGGTCAACCCAGACGATCTGGGTGTCCCTTCCACGCATGCCAAAAGGGAAGCCCAGCCGGTCCGGCGGATTCCAGTACAAGCGGGGTTGAAGCCCGGAACCCAAGTCGATCCCGTGCATCAGCAGACCGCGCCCTTCGTGCCCGCGGCCCTGGCGCCCGCGGTAGGTTTGGGCTTTGAGGGTCTGGGCAACGGGACCCTTGGTTTTACCCCCAACGCTGCTCCTCCTGATACCAATGGCGCGGTGGGCGCCACCCAATACGTCCAGTGGGTCAACGAATCGTTCGCGGTCTTTGACAAAGCCACCGGGGCGAAAGTTGCCGGACCGACCGCCGGGAACACGCTTTTTTCCGCGCTTGGCAACGGCTGCTCCACAAACAATGACGGCGATCCGATTGCTCAGTATGACAAGGCCGCCAGCCGCTGGGTCCTCACTCAGTTTTCGGTTTCCACCACGCCCTTTCTGCAGTGCGTGGCAGTCTCGACCACTTCTGACGCCACCGGCGCCTACAACGTTTACTCATTCTCGTATCCGAATTTTGACGACTATCCCAAGCTGAGCGTGTGGCCCGACGGCTACTACATCACCTTCAACATGTTCAACGGCAACACCTTTGTGGGCGCCGATGCCTGTGCTTATGATCGCGCCAAGATGCTGGCCGGCCAGGCGGCCACCCAGATCTGCTTCCAGCAGGGGAACTCGGTCGGCGGGTTGCTGCCCTCCGACCTCGATGGCCAGACCGCTCCTCCGGCGGGATCGCCGAACTTCATGGTGTTCTTCGGCACTAACAACCTGGACCTGTTTAAGTTCCATGTGGATTTCGCTACGCCTGCAAACTCCACGTTCGTGGGTCCCACGGTCATTCCAGTGGCGGCGTTCAGCCCGCTGTGCGGCGGCGGCACCTGCGTGCCCCAGCCGGGCACCAATCAGCAATTGGATTCCCTGGGCGACCGTCTCATGTACCGGCTGGCTTACCGTAACTTTGGCACGCATGAGTCCCTGGTGGTCAACCACTCGGTCGTGGCTGGGGCCAGCGGCGGTGTACGCTGGTATGAGCTGCAGAATCCCAACGGAACTGTAACCGTGGCCCAGCAGAGCACCTTCGCTCCCGATGCCACCTTCCGCTGGATGGGCAGCGTGGCCATGGACCAGGCGGGAGATCTCGCGGTTGGCTATAGCAAGTCCAGCAGTACGGTGAATCCCTCCATCGCGTTTAGCGGACGGGCGGCCACCGATCCGGCCAGCACCTTGCAAGCGGAGACTACGGTCATCAACGGCACCGGCTCCCAGACTGGCGGCCTGAGCCGCTGGGGTGACTACAGCGCCATGACCGTCGATCCGGTAGACGATTGCACCTTCTGGTTTACCACCGAGTACATGAAGACCACCGGCTCGTTCAACTGGAACACGCACATCGCCAACTTCAAGTTCCCAAACTGCGGCGCCGCGCCGGACTTCTCGCTTTCCGCCTCGCCCACTAGTGTTTCGGTCACCCAGGGCGGCAGCGGGAGCAGCACCGTGACCGTCAATCCGTCGGGCGGATTTACCGGTAGCGTCAGCCTGTCGGCTTCGGGCCTGCCTGCGGGTGTTACGGCCACTTTCGGAACCAACCCAACCACCTCCACCAGCGTGTTAACACTGACGGCCAGCAGCACCGCCGCCACCGGAACTTCGACGGTGACGATCACAGGAACCTCGGGCGCCTTGAGCCATACCACCACGGTTACCCTTACGGTCACGGCCCCGGTTGTGGGTGATTTCTCCATCACGGCAACGCCAGCTTCACAAACCGTAACGGCGGGCGCGGGCACGTCGTATACGGCAACCGTCGCCGGATCAGGCGGATTCGCGGGAAGCGTTGGTTTCAGCATCAGTGGTCTGCCTGCTGGAGCGAATGCGACCTTTAATCCGGCATCGGTGAGCGGCTCCGGTTCCTCCACGGTTTCGGTGACCACCAGCAGCACTACTCCCAGTGGCACCTTTACGTTGACCATCACCGGAACCAGCGGCAGCCTGGTGCATTCCACGACCGTAACGCTGGTAGTGAATCCGGCGCCGGCGCCGGACTTCACGATAGCAGTCTCCCCGGCGACTCTTGCCGTCAACCGGGGCACAACCGGCCATTACACCGTAACCATCACCGCGCAGAACGGGTTCGCCGGAACCGTGAATCTGAGCATCAGCGGACAGGGTTCTCGTGTGACCCCAACCTTCAATCCCACTTCGGTCACCGGTTCGGGAACGTCAACCCTAAGCGTGAAGGTAAGTTCCAGGGCGACAACCGGGAACCGTACCTTGACGATCACCGGCACGAGCGGAGCGTTGACGCATTCAACGAAGGCGACGCTGACGATCCAATAAGCCACAGGCAATAACACTCGACCGGCCCGAAAAGACCCTTGTTAAGAGTAAGATCGGGCCGGTTTTGGTTTGCCGCCATCGCTTCCCGTGCTGCGCGAGCTGGTCAGCAGCAATGAGTTGACGCGATAGGAGGGAGTTCTAGTGCTTCGAACATAAGGCCAATTCAGTGGCGACTGTTCGATGTGGCACTGGATCAAATCAGTGTGGCTGAGGTTTTGTTTGCGCGTGATTGCCAGCCACGATCTGGCGGCGATTGTCTTTAGTTTGCTTGATGGCCGAATCGCTTTCCAGGTATTTTCGAAGGGCTGGCGAAGTGCGTGTCTGTTGAAAATCATACAGCACTCCTGCCAGGACAACCATTTCGTCCCGCATGTTTTCCCACACATCATCTTCTTTACCGTCAAACGCGTGCTTCTTTCGTGAATCCAGACAAACCGCGCCCAATGGTTTTGCTTTGGGGTTGCTCCCTTTGGAAACCGGCTTGGCAAAATGCACCGGATAGCAAAGCAGGCTGGAAAACCCGAGAAACATGCCCGGGGGTTGCGGCTGAAACTTTTCGCAATCGGACTGCGGTACAGGCCGCATCGTCAGATCGGGGCAGTAATAACGCTTGCCATCCTTAATCGTTGCGCCCACTATCGATCTATCTTCAGGGAAATAGCGACGGTTCTTTTCCAGTTCTCCATCCTGGATGACGTCCTCAACACAGCCCGAGAGGACCTTCTCGTCACAGTCATCTCCCAGATACAGAAACACACTCAAGGCGCGCAGTTCGGATGAGGAGTAGGTATTGCGAACCAAGTCATACGTCCGTGACGTGATTTTTCCGACTCCCTCACTTAACGTGATCAGACGGCTTGCTGGGTAGCTCTCGCTGGTGGCTGCAATTTCCGACTTGGTGGCGGCGAATGCGCGGTTGACGCCGATGCGGACATTTTGTGTTATTTCCAGACGAACGGCGCGCTTTGTTGCGTATGTGCCCCAGGTGACAATTGGCAAGACCAAGAGAGCCAGTACGAAGAAACGCGCGGGCTCGCGAAAAGATTCCGGCAGTTTATCCAGCAATTGCCTAAGCTTACCCGATTTAGCGGTCGCGCCCAGGGCCATGGCCGCCAATACAATGAGCAGATGCCCAGCAGTGAATTCTCTGAATGCCTGCGCCATCAAAGAACCGTACTCCGAGATGCCTTCCGTCCAGCCTTCCAGCAATGCGGCAATTCCAGGAATTATGTACATGATACTCCTCTGCGTTGCTCTGATCTGAGACATCGTCGATTCTTGAAGGTCATGGTATGCGCCGTGTGAGATTGGGAACGGGAATCTAATAGGATAGTGACGCCACCGGCCAAAACGTTTCATTCCTTGCAAAGGAATCTTGGCGGTCACATGGTACAGATGGGTAGGCGGCCTACGCGCGGGCCTTGGCGGCGTTGTCCTGGATGGGTTTCTCGGGAGGCATTTGATTGCCTACGTTGCGGGCCAGCAACTGGGCGTGTTCAGAAGTCTTACGGCTGAGAGAGTGCAAGGCCGCGGCCCTGACGTTGGAAGAGAATTCGACATTGGCGGCGACCGCAGCCAGAATGTCCGCCGATTCGTCGCCGGGAACAGCGGAGATAATCTGCATGACGATGGCCAGCGTTCCGTCACCGGGCGCGGGCGTCGACTTGAGGAAGGCCAAAAGTCCGGGCAAAACGCATTTGTCCTTATGAAACGCCAGCTCAATCAAAGCCTCTTCCTGCAAGGCGCGTGACAGAAAAGGAAGAGCGCCGGCCAGCGCCCCGGCGCTACCGGTCATGCGGCTTTCTTTTACGGCCTGCAGGGCAGCACTCTGTACGCGCTGGTCCTGGTGCTGGAAAGCCGGCGCCAGATGCTCAAACAAATCGGGATCTCTAAGTTCTTGAAGGAGCTTGCAGGCGTTGCGCACCACGTACCATTCCGGATGTTGAATGCGATTGCGGGCCGCAGCCAGGGCCGGGGGGCCAACGCGTGTCAGCAAGCGTATGAGCGCCAGACGGTTGGCGGCCATTCGTTCGCCCTCCAGCAGGGAGAACAGCCGCTCCACGCCATCCGGGCCGGACCAGCGCAGCAGGGCAGCCCCTATGCGTATCCAACTGGAGCTGTCTTTCTTGCGGAGGAAGGTTTCGGCAACGCGATCGGCCACCGGGGGTGGGAGCAGGGTCGAGAGTGCCGCCGAACAGCAGTTCATGTGCTCCGGGCCGCTGCTGCCATGCTGCTCCATCGCCGCGCCCACCTGGTAGGCCAGATCGAAGTCTTCGCAACGTCCGGCGGTTTGCGCTAGCGCCGCCAGCACATTGACGACTTGAAGGTGCATGGCCCCCTGGTCCAGGCGGTCCGATGCCAGCGCCTTGGTCAGCAATTGGGCCGCAGCCGGCCTAAATTCGCCCGGAACTCCAGTCAATGCGCGCACCAGCTCGGGCAAACGGCCAATTTCCTCGATCTTGATGCCGCCGTGGTCCTCGAAGATCGATAGATATTGCAGGCCGAGCGCCGTTGCGTCTTCCGGCTTGTTATGCCTGATGAGGTCTTTGATCAGCGCCAGCGCCCGCACGAATTCAATGCGCGTGAAGTGCGAGATACCCAGCAGGTCGCGCAACTTCTGTTTCAAATTCAGTCCCGCCCAGCGCAGCTCGTCATGGATGCGATTGTATGTCTGTTCGGGCATGGAATGTTCTTTCGCCAGCTCCGAGAGTTTGGCCGCCATGCGCGTGGCCGCCTTGGTGGTCTGCAGGCTGCGCATCAGCACACGGAATACGTGGTCTTCGACTAAGACAGCCTTTTCACCGCTGGGCGTCGAACTGAGCCTATGCACGGCCCAGCTCAAGGCCGCATTTTCGAACACTTCAGCGGTCAGGTCCTCGGGCTTGCCCTCGCCCGTCCGGCCGCCGGCCAGCAAAGCATCCAGACGTATTTCTTTGATCAGCCGGGCCATTTCAGCATAGGTCCGCTGTGGATCTTCATCGAGGTCATTGAAGGAAGATTCAAGCCTCTTTTCAACCAGCGACTGCAGATCTCCGGGAAGGCCGTTGGCCGCCCAGGACCTGCCTGGGGCCGGAGTGCCTGGGATGCTCGTCCCACTCCAGCTTCCACCGCTGACCGAACCTGCACCGCCGAAACCTCCCGGCCCCCCTGGCCCCGAACCTGCATCCGGGCCTCCGAAGCCGGTACCTCCCAGGCCCGTGCCGTCCGCCTCCGGCTGTATCTGACTCAGCAGGGCATCAAAGCTCTGTGAGACTACGGTATTGGCGCCGGCCAGGGCCTTTGAAATCAGGTACTCTTCGGAACTCACATCCAGCACCGTATCGCCATCCCGGTTGCGGGCCTCATTCTTCCCGGCCGGAAACACTCGCACGCAATCAAGCTGCCGGGTTTCCAGGAAGGGCATCAGGCCGCCATGCGCATCGAAGGTCTTCTGGCTGGCCGCCAGCACCTCTACCGCATTCTTGTAGGCGGCGAGCGTGATACCTGCATCGAAGGTGATAGCGCCGATCCCACGTTTCAGAAATTCATCTTCCATGCGGTTCAATGAGGTATCGGTGGTGAGAATATTGTTCACGATGACGCGCTGCTCGACAAAGCCAACCGTCAGGTAGCTGGTCTGCTTCACCACCGCTATCAGCAGGGCATAACTGGTTTGAATTGGAAGGGTCGCGCTCCGATGGTCAACCGAATACAGGGAGGCCATCCTGACGGCGTTTTGCAGCGCACGCACAAAGCGTAGGCCCTGGACCTTAAGTTGCTTTTTCTCCATCGTCATTTACCTGCCACGCAATGTGTGGCTCGTAGAGTTACCGGAAGAAACAAGTAATCCTGGAAGGCCGGGGAATCTGGACATCGGAAATGCCAGGCTGCTGTCTCTTCAGTATTGCTAAATTCAACCGGTCACGGCCCTAGTCTCCATAACCATCTTTCGCTTATACATCGGCCCAAAAGTGGATTGTGCTTAACCAAGAGTTCTACGACTTACGAGCGCGATATTGCTTGATATTAGAAAACTATTAGGATCGAGCAGCCTGGAGGACAGATCGGGTGATCGCCGGGACCGGGGAGACTGTGGCCGCTTCGACGCTTCGGAGTTCCGATCAGACTGATCGCGGTGTTCCGATCAACCGATCACGGCGATCCCGGCGATCACCCGATCCGACCCTCACTCGATCGACTTCAGCCAAACAAAAGGTCGCCCCGGTAGACCACTTGGCCGTCGATGATTCGCGCTTCTGCTGTTAGCTTGTGGACCATCGGTGGACTTTCATCCAAGATGTGCAGCACTGTGTGCTCCAGGTTCAACAGACAGTCGGAAACGATTCGGCGGTGGCACTTCCGGAAGTCGCGCTCGGCGCACATGATGACCGTGGAATGCTGCTCGGCCATCCCCACGAGACGATCCATGGCCTGTTGGAAAGGCCGGGTGAGAGTGTAGTCGGCATAATTGCGAAACGCTTCTTCTTTCAGTGCGATGTGGGGCGATGCTTCCGGCGCCATCTGGCGGCCGCGTTTTCCACCCAGATCCTTCTCCCAAAGATAGTCGCAGCCGATCTCCGGCAGCCATAATTCCAGGTGCTGGCGATTGAAGTGCGGCATGCGCCGCGAAGCGGGAAGGGCGCGTATATCCACCAGCAGGTGGATGTCATGGGCTTGCAGCACCCGCGAGAAATCAGCAAGATCGCGCGTGGAGTGGCCGAGGGTGAAAATTACCGTCATGCGAAGCGTTAGGAGATCGGGACATCGGGACATCGAGACATCGGGGAATCGGTTGCTGGTCCGGCATTATCTGCTTACCTGAGGATTTTCCGGGTCTCCCAGCCATATGCGCATCGCGTACTTCGCTATCTTTCAGATCGTCGACGCTGTGGTTTTCCGATTTCCCGATGTTCCGATGTTCCGATGTCCCGATTTCCCGATCTTGATCTAGCTTACCTCTCCCAGCAACGCTGTAACGATTTCCGGTTCCTGGTTCTCAAATACAGTCCGCAGGTCAAGCAGTACGCGGCCATCTTCCACTCGGGTGACGATGGGCGGATGGTGGGCGCGCAGCCGCGCAGCCAGCTCATCGGCGCTGAAGTTCTCACAGGCAATAGCCAACAGATGAGTGGGCAGCGTGGAGCTGGGGGCGGAGCCGCCGCCGATCAGGGACCCTCCGGGAATAATCTCGACCTTCAGTCTTGAGGCCGGCTGCAGCTTGGTCTGCATGGCGCGGGCGCGCTGCCCGATTTCCGTGGCCGTCATGCGCACCATGCGGGCGAAGGGGATGGCATCGTAGTTTTGCCGCGCGTATTCCATCAATGTGGCTTCCAATGCGGCGTAGCTTAGCTTATCGATACGGAGGGCCCGGAACATTGGGTTGGAACGGACCTTCTTGATGAGATCTTCGCGTCCACTGAGGATACCGGCTTGCGGGCCGCCTAGCATTTTGTCCCCGCTGTAGGTAAGCAGGCCGACGCCCGCGCGCAGGCTTTCCGAGACGCCGCTTTCATTGACGCCCAGGCTGCGCAAGGGCAGAAAAGCCCCACCACCCAGGTCTTCCATGAATGGGATGCTGTGTTTGCGTCCAAGAGCGGCCATTTCTTCAAGCGACGGCTGCTCGGTGAAACCCACAATGGCAAAATTCGAGCGATGCACGCGCAACAGCAGCCGGGTCTTTTCGTTGATGGCGTGTTCATAGTCGGCCAGACGGGTGCGATTGGTGGTGCCCACCTCCCGCAGAATGGCCCCGGATTTGGCCATGACATCGGGCACCCGGAACGACCCGCCGATTTCCACCAGCTCGCCGCGGGAAACAATCACCTCTCCGCCTTCGGCCAGGGTGTTCAGCGCCAGCATAACGGCAGCCGCGCAGTTGTTGACCACCACCGTGCGGACCCCGGCAACGCCATCTTGATTGAGCAGGCGCGAGAACAGCCGCTCGACGTGAGTATCACGTTTACCGCGCTGGCCGGTGGCGATGTCGAACTCCAGGTTCGAGTATCCGCCCGCTACCGCACAGATGTGTTCCAGGGCAGAGAGCGGCATGGGGGCACGGCCCAGGTTGGTATGCAGAATCACGCCGGTGGCATTGATGACCGGCTGCAGAGAGTACGCCATGGCCCGCTGCGCCTGGCGGACCACGGCCGTTCCTAACCCAGAGAGGGCCAGCCCTAGAGACTCTTCGCTGGCCAGATGTCCGCCGGCGATTTTTTCGCGCAATTGGGCAAGAGTGGCGCGGATGGCTTCGGTCACCACCGGCTGGCTTTCTCTCTCCAGGAGTTCCTCGATTTCGGGGCGCCGCAGCAGTTCATCCACGGAGGGCAGCAGGCGGTACAGGGCGGCTTTAACGTCGGTCTTCACGAAGAACATTATTTCATTTCCGGAGACCAATTAGCACTTGGCAAACCAGATTCGCGGGCGGACCATTCTCTCCCATTCGAAATCGAAACTTGTATAATCCGCGCATGCAAGGAATACCCTGGAGCACAATTGCGCTTGGCTCGCTGTTGCTCATCTCGCCATGCTCAAAAGGAGGACGGGAGATGCAATCTTCGCAACCGGAAAAGCCGAAGCCGCCTGTCAGGATGGAGCAGCGCGGTCGCATCCTTGGGATCGGCGGTGTCTTCTTCAAATCCGCCAATCGTGATCAGATGCGCGAATGGTATTCGAAGCATCTTGGACTCGCTGACAAGGGCCACGGCGCGATGCTTCCGTGGCGCGAACACGACGACCCACAAAAGGAACACGTTACAGTGTGGACTGTTTTCCCCACCTCCACTGACTATTTCCCGGCCACGCAGCCGTTCATGGTCAACTACATCGTGGACGACCTGGATGCTTTGCTCGACCGCTTAAAACAAGAGGGAGTAAAGATCGACGCCAAACGAATGAATGAATCCTACGGCAACTTTGCCTGGATCTACGACCTGGATGGGAACAAGATAGAGCTGTGGCAACCGCCCTCCTCAAAGCCTTAAAGGCCCCACCGACGGGCCCCGGTGCTTCTGGCGCCATTCTTCGCACCTGGGCAGTAGGTATTTATTTAGACTCGGAACAGGCAATTTTTACCCGACTGCAATAGGCCGTACGCCGTAGGCTATTCCTCTAACCATAAGAAAATAAGCGGGTTAGTATTCAACACTCCTGCCATGGAATTTGGCCCTCAGAATGTATACAAGAGGGGTGAAGCGCAGTCATGCGCAACCGGAAATCCGGGCTTCCTTTTCAAAGCACTGGCCGGGTTTGCAGGAGGACTTTCCGCAATGAAAAAGATTTTGGCATTCGTATTCGTGCTCGCCGCCCTCATCGTGATTCCGGCGGTGGCCCAGCAGACACAAAACTCTACGGACGACCAGCAGCCGGCGTCCAAACAAGATCAGACACAAACCCAGAGCTCAGACCAGCAGGCCACCACCGGCGACCGTACGCTGAAATATGAGCAGCACGAGGGGTTCTGGGGGAAGATGAATCCCTTTGCCCGCAAGAAGTATGTCAATAAGCAGCTCGACCCGATTCGCGGCCGCGTGAACGAACTGGATGAGTTGACATCGAAGAACTCGACGATGATCGCCGATGTTGATTCGCGGGCCACCTCCGGCATCCGTCAGGCCATGAGCAAGGCCAATGACGCCGACGCCCATGCAGTCGAAGCCAATAACCGCGCGACCCAGGCCCACCAGACGGCCCAACAGGCCCACACGCGCCTGACGAACGTGGAAACGGCAGTCAGCAAGATCGACCAGTTCCAGCCGGTCACCCAGGCCGAGATTCACTTCACCCCCGGCCAGTCAGCCCTGAGCAAGAACGCCAAAGATGCGCTCGATGAAATCGCTACCACTCTGAAAGACCAGAAGGGATACATCATCGAAGTGCAGGGCTTCTCTTCCGGCAAAGGCAGCGCGGGCATTGAAAACTCGCGCCGGATGGCGCAGATGGTCGTTCGCTACCTGGTCTTGAACCACAACATCCCGGTGTACCGCATCTATACCGTGGGCATGGGCAATGCCGTGATTCAGGCGGATGCCAAGACCACCCACACCCGCGGCGGGCGCGTAGAACTCAGCCTGCTCAAGAATGGCTTGGGCGATTTGAATAGCAGCAGCGCGGCCGGCGAACCGAATACCGCCACCAAATAAGTTTTCCAACTGACGTTTGTTTGCGCAGCAAGGGCCCTATCGCTCCATCCTCGGCGGTAGGGCCTTTGGTTTTCAGGGTTGTGGAGGGCCTTCCGGTAGCGATCAGCCGATCGAGTTACTGATGGCCTGCTTGAAATAGTCCATGGAGAGCTTCAAGCCCTCTTCCAGTTGAATCGTGGGTTCCCAGCCGAGCAATTGCCGGGCCTTGGTGATATCAGGGCAGCGCTGCCGGGGATCATCCGGCGGCAAAGGCTGGTGGATGATCGCACTCTTCGAGCCGGTGATTTTCAGAACCAGCCGGGCGCAGTCGATTACGGTGAATTCCGCCGGGTTGCCGATGTTCACCGGATCATGTTCGCCGCAGCGGGACAAGCGCAGAAGGCCTTCCACCTCATCGCTCACGTAGCAAAAGCTGCGAGTCTGCCGGCCTTCACCGTAGACCGTCAGGGGTTCACCGCGCAGGGCCTGCCTCATGAAGTTTGAAACCACCCTTCCATCATTCAATTGCAGGCGCGGCCCATACGTGTTGAAGATCCTGGCGATGCGCGTATCCAGACGATGATAGCGGCGGAAGGCCATGGTGGCCGCCTCAGCGAACCGCTTCGACTCGTCATAGACCGAGCGCTCGCCAATGGGGTTCACGTTGCCCCAATAGGTCTCTTTCTGTGGATGTTCCAGCGGATCGCCATAGCACTCCGAGGTCGAGGCCAGCAGAAAGCCGGCACGGTATTTCTTCGCCAATTCCAGGGAGTAAAGCGTCCCAAGCGAGCCGGCCTTCAGGGTTTCGATACCGTATTTCGTGTAGTCAACCGGACTGGCGGGCGATGCGAGGTGAAAGATGAAATCAATTTTCCCGGGGTCAAATGGCTCGCTGACATCCTGCCTTAGAAACTCAAAGCGGGGCTCGTTCTTCAGATGTTCGATGTTGCTGGTCCTTCCCGTCAGCAGGTTGTCGACACACATCACCTGGTGGCCAGCGGCCAGCAAAGCATCGCAAAGGTGGGAGCCAACAAAACCGGCGCCCCCGGTGACTATGACCCGCATAGGACTCCTTTAGAGAACGAATGTTTATTGTAAGGTATCCTGCAAAATCAAAGGCTTAACCACGGAGTCGCGGAGAAGCACAATGCGGGTATTTGGTATTCGGTATTTGGTATTTGATCTTACTTCTAAAGACAAAGGGGTGGCGTCCAAATGTGTTCGGGCTTATCGATGTCGATCCGTTCGATTCGCGTTGATCCGCGGTAGGGCTTTGTATTTGATTGGCGGCCAGGCGCGCCGCGTTCAGTGGCTTTCCAGTTCCTGTATTCCCAGAATCCGGGTGCCGGCTGAGAACTTGCGGTAATTGGAGAAAATATCTTCCTGCTCGATGGATTCGTTCTTTACCAGCGCCAGCCGGGCGCTGGCGTTGAGAGCGAACCGGCGCACCAGCCAGACTTCGCCGTTCACACGAGTCTGCTCGAATACCAGCCTTGAACCTTGATGGATGCGGGCAAGAAACAACCCAAACGAGATGGTGCCGATGGTTTCGACTTCGGCCTTCACCCAGTTGTAATCTTCTTTCTCGATCCACAGCCGCCCGCGGACCTTACTCAGCAGATCGGCGTGCGGCTGCGTTGGATGAAAGTCCTGGCGGGGCATCGCGTCGATCACGTAGACGCTACGTCCTTCTATTTGCTCTTCGCCTGCCAGCCTGAAATCGAAGGCATTGACCACATCGCGCAGGAACAGGCGCCTTTCCTGACGTTCTTTTTCCTGCTTGGCGAGCCGTTTTTCACGTTCCTGGGGGCCCTCATCACGATGTTTGGCGATGAATTTTTCGATCTTCTCTTCTTCTTTTCGCTGCTCTTTGGCCTCCAGCGGCCGGTCGTCTTTTTCAATCAGCCGGGAATATAGTTCGCCGGAAAGGAAGGTAATGTCGTAGGTCTTGATGTCCGTCGACTTCACCTGCCCGTGTTTGTCGAGGCGCTTTTCCACTTCGCGCTGCCGCGCAGTATAGTTGCGCGCCCGCTCGAAGTTGTGGTGGTCAATCTCCACCGAACGGCGGACGATCTCCTGGGCGTCGCTGGCCGATGGCAGGGCCGTGGCGGCGGAAGACTCCGCTGGCCGGGAGGCGGCAGGGACCGGCGTTTGCTGGGCTGCCGGATTCGTAGAGAGACCGGCAATGAACATCACGGCAAGGATGGCTTTAAGGCAACCCATACCCATAAGGACGCGCCTCCGGCTGATTGATTCATGGTACTAAAGCAGGCCTCCCAGCACCATCGCAGCCGCCAGCATGGCCCTCTTTTCATCCTGGGTCCAGGGCGGACCCAACTCATGGCCCAAACCGGCAATTCGTTTTTGCACTCGCGCTGCCACCTTTCCCAGGACGTCTTCAGCGCGCTCTTCCAGTTCACGTTCCACAATCCCGCTCACGCGGATTCCCAGCTCTGCGAGCGCGTGGCGGAATGCCTGGCGAAAGAACTGCCCTTCTGCCGTGTGGATCATGGTATGGGACGCCAGGGTTTTCTCGAGGGCCGGCAGCGTCCGCCCTGAACTGAGCAAGATGGCCGCGCCGGTCACGCGATAGCCGCGTTCGCTCAGTTGCTTCACAATCTGGCTGACCGCCGCCAGCGCCATGCGCCCGGAGGTGGCTGCACAATTGGCGATATGCTTCTTCGCCTGTGGCAACTCCATCCCTTCGGCATAGTGGTAGGGTTGCGCTGCGCCCGCGCTTCCGGGTTCAATAATTCTGACCCGCTGGCGTTCAATCACTTCCTCGCTTCCGGTCTTTCCGGAAATTGCCACTAGCGCGCCCCAGCCGGAATGAACGCGGATTCCAATCGCGGCTGGCTGCATACTCATACTCCTGCTGTTGCCGGCTGGGTATCCGCTTACGGCAACGTCGTCTCCTAATCGCCAGCTACAACCAAAGTGCGCGTAGGATCCAACGCAGCGAGGGCGGCGGCGATTTCATATTCAATCGCAGATTCCTCAACACGGCTTTCTAGAATGACTGGAATTCCCCCGGGAATAAGCTGCGCCACGCGATGAAAGGCCATGGTGGCTTCCAACGTTAGTGGATCGTGCCGGCTCTGGCTGTTCACCTCGCTGACGTGGAGCTGCTTTAGCTTGTTACCGAATCGCACAAGAATGGCAGTTGCCTCGCTCATGGTAGGGTCGACTTGACGAGCATGACCAAGATCCATACAGAGAGAGGCCTCGGGGAACTGCTCGAAAATGCTTGCCAGATCGGATGCGGTTTGACCGATTGGTTTTCGTTTATCCATATTTTCGATGCAGAGCAGATTTCCAAAATGGGACCATTCTCCTACCGTGTGCATGGCGTCGGGATGGACAATGATTGGCCAGCCCCGAGCGTAGACTTTCGTAAGCAGAGTAATCGCTGTCGATTCAAAGGCCCGGTCAATTGAACTCGGGGCATGAAACGAAATGTGAGCGAATTGACCCAGGTCCAGGTCGTCAATCTGCTCCACCAGCGGCAGCAGTTCACTTTGCCGCAGGGCCGATAATTCGACGGCGTTACATTTCGTCTCTGCCAGCATCCTGAGCGCCTCTCGGACATTGCTCAAGGCCAGCGCGCCGGTTGAGAATCCGATGGGCCTCATTAGAATACTCCGTATTTGCGAGTCAGTGGCATGATCTGAGCGCTTTCAAAGAAAATTGAGTCCAGACTTTTTTCGAATAACGGCTTTAAGGACACGATCATAGGCCTGAGTGCTCGATCCAATCACAGCTGATTCAAGAAGCAGCAAGACTCTCTGTGTGGTGTTCTTGTTTGAATCGAACTGGCCCCCAATCTGGTGCACCAATTCATGACTGAAAGCCAGATTGCCGAAGGTCCCGGTCTGGCCTGGGGGCCGAAAACGATCCTTATGCTCTTTCAGGACGGCGCCAACCCTCTGGGCAATACGCAAGTGATCAGAGTTGGCTTGGCCGTCTACCAAATAAGTCCAATCAAGATCGCTGCCGCTCGTCCACTCACCACGTGCCAAGGAGCCAAAAACCACGAGGCTTGTGTCTTCCGAGTTGTAGCGGCCGATGCTTGCTGTAAGGAGTTGATCCAGGCCCCTTTGAGCCTCCGTTGCATCCTGACGAACCTTCTGAAGGACCGACGATGCTGAGAGGAATGACTCTGATTGGCTCATCCGTGGCAAATGCTCCCCGTTCGCATTGTAGCAACGGCCCTAATATCTCAACAGTGCTTTCGTGAAGGCCGAATCTGCCATGTAAGCTGCGTCCGGGCTGTGAGTCCAAATATATGACCATGCCCTCCACTTCCCTAATCCTTCAACGCTGCTGAAGTATCATTGATTCCGTGCTCGATCTTCAAACAGAAGTCAAATTCGTGAAGGGCGTCGGCCCACGGGTGGCCGACTGGCTGGAGCAGAAGAACATCCACGTGGTGGAAGACCTGCTCTACTATCTGCCTTTCCGTTATGAAGACCGCCTCAACCCGCGCGGCATTGCTGAGCTGCGCGAAGGGGAGATGGCTTCGGTGATCGGCGAAGTCCGGAATTCGGGGCTGTTCCAGACACGCAAGATGCCCATCTTCCGCCTGGTCGTGGGCACCGGGCCAGCGACCCTGCATTGCATCTGGTTCAACGGCGAGTATCTCCGTGAGCGATTCAAGCCGGGGCAGCTCGTTGCCCTGTACGGCAAGGTCGAAAAGCAATGGAAGGGGCGCGGGCTGCAGATCGTACAGCCGCAATACGAACTGATTAACGTTCCTGAAGATCCCGATACCGAGGAGCCGGGGGAGATCGATTCGCTCGAAGTCGGGCGCATAGTGCCTATCTATGAATCGGCGGCCGGGAACAAGCTGACTCCGCGCTGGTTCCGCCGCATCATCTATGGCGCGCTGCAGGGGCTGGGCCGGGAAATCCCCGATGGCGTGCCGGAGGCGCTACGGAAGCGGCTGAAGCTGATCGACCGGCGCAAGGCATTTCAGCAGGTCCATTTCCCTGAGGCAGGTGAAAGCTTTACCGATCTTTCCAGCTTCCGTACTGCCGCCCACCAGCGGTTGATTTTCGAAGAGCTCTTTTTCCTGGAAGTCGGCCTGGAGCTGAAACGCCGCCGCCTGCGCCAGCGTGAAGGCATCGCCTTTGAGTTAAATGACAAGGTCCGCGACGCACTGAAAAAGATACTGCCGTTTCATCCTACGGCCGCCCAGAAGCGCGTGCTCAAAGAGATCGCCCAGGACATGCAGCAACCATCGCCCATGCGCCGCCTGCTGCAAGGGGACGTTGGTTCGGGCAAAACCATCGTGGCGTTGCAGGCGGCGGTCATCGCCATGGAGAACGGCCATCAGGCGGCCTTCATGGCGCCCACGGAAATCCTGGCGACGCAGCACTACCTATCGGCCCGCAAGATTTTGGAAGATGCCGGTTACCGGGTCATCCTGTTGACCGGCTCGCTCGAAGAGGAGCGCAAACGCAACGCGCGGCGGCACATTGCGCACGGAGATGCGCATCTCATCATTGGGACTCATGCGCTGATTCAGGAAAAAGTCGAGTTCCACCGGCTTGGCCTGGTGATCGTAGATGAACAGCATCGCTTCGGCGTAATGCAGCGCTTCAAGCTGATGAAGAAAGGCGAAGCCGAGCCGGATACGCTGGTCATGACCGCGACACCCATTCCGCGCTCGCTGGCCATGACTCTCTACGGAGACCTCGACACTAGTGTGCTCGATGAACTGCCGCCCGGACGCACGCCGATCACCACGCGCCGCATCTCTGATCAGCGCGCCGATGAAGTCTGGGCCTTTGTGAAGAAGCAGGTGGGATTGGGCCGGCAGGCGTATGTGGTCTATCCCGTGATTGAAGGCGTGCCCTCTGACCAGCCGGAACTGGAGTTCTCGGGCGCGGCCCCAACTTCCAAAAGCGGATTGAAGGCGGCCATGCACATGTTCGAGGAGCTGCGCAGCAAGATCCTGCCCAGCCTCAGGATTGGCTTGCTGCACGGAAGGCTCAGTCCGGAAGAGAAGGAAGAGACCATGCGCCGCTTCCACAAAGGTGAGATTCAGGTGCTGGTGGCCACCACGGTGATCGAGGTCGGCGTCGATGTGCCCAACGCCACGGTCATGGTGGTGGAACACGCGGAGCGCTTCGGCCTGGCCCAGTTGCATCAACTGCGCGGGCGCATCGGCCGCGGCGCAGCCAAGTCGTATTGCATTCTCATGACCGGCGGCAAAGTCTCTCCCGAGGCCCACCGCCGCCTGGACGAAATGGTGCGCACGCAAGATGGTTTCGAAATCGCCGAGCTCGATCTGGAGTTGCGCGGTCCGGGAGAATTCTTCGGGACCCGCCAGGCCGGTATGCCCAGCCTGCGTCTCGCGAATCTGGTGCGTGACCGAAAGCTGCTGGAACTCGCCAAAGTGGAGGCCCGCAAGATTGTCGAAGGCGAAGATCCGGAAACCTCACTGGAAGAGCGCCACCGCATCATGACCCACCTGAAGACCCACTGGCAGAGACGGTACGGGCTGGTGGAGGTGGGGTAGAGAGCTGCTGGCTTTTAGCCTTTAGCCATTAGCTCTTAGCCATTTAGCCCCAATACTGTTCACTTAAGGTAAAGAGTGAACCCCGGTTGTTAGTTAACATCTCCCTTGTCGTCCCCTGAAACGGCTATAGGGTTAGCTTTCCGTGCTTCCCAATCGATTCTGAACCTCGATCTCATTGCATGTCCGAAACACGCGCTGCCGTGCGCTTGGGCCTTCGCTGCCGCGAAGACCCAGAGACGGTGCGGAGCACCGTCTCTACGTCCGCGGTTATTTATGCTGGTTGACGGAACAGAAGGACCAGCGCCTTAAGTGAACAGTATTGGGGCTAATGGCTAAAGGCTAAAGGCTAAGAGCTAAAGGCTGCTAGCTAAAAGCCAGCAGCTACTTCCCCACCCGCTCGTGCTGTTCCTCAAGAAAATTATCGGTCATCCCGGCGATGTAGTCGCACACCACGCGGTGAAGCGGTTCCTGCCTGGCCTTTTCCTGATAACTGGACGGCAGCTCTTGCGGGCACGTCATGAAGAACGCGAAGGTTTCGGCGATCATCTTTTCACCGTTTTGCTTATCGGCCATGAGCGCGGGGCTGTAATAGAGATGCTCATAGAGAAATTCCTTGATCTGCCGCCGCTCCAGTTCAATAGCGGGGCTGAATGAGAGTATCCTTCCCGGAAATCTGCGGACATCATCGACGGACTGCACACCTGATTCTGCGATAGCTTCCCTACCATTCGTAATCAGGTCGCTGGCCAGCCGGTCGAGCAGACGCTTGAGGGTTTCGTTGAACCTCAGCTTTTCCGGAGCGTCGGGATAGCGGCGCTCGATCTCGGCGTAGAGCAGCGCGAAGGGCGGGACCCCGAAGCGGATTTGTTCCAGCGTGAGAATTCTCGATTCCAGGCCGTCATCCAGATCGGCAGTGTCGTAGGCGACTTCGTCCGTCAGGTCGATCAACTGGGCTTCGAGCGGGGGACGCTGGTCCAGCAGGTATTCGGCCAGGTGCGGAAACGCGGCCGCGTCGTAATCGGAGGAATGCTTGATGATGCCCTCACGCACTTCGAAGGTCAGATTGAGCCCCGGGAACTCGATGTAGCGCTGCTCAAACTGTTCGACGGTGCGCAGCGCCTGCAGGTTGTGGTCAAAGCTATCACCATAGGCCTGCATGCAAGTATGCAGAGCGCGCTCGCCCGAGTGGCCGAAAGGCGGGTGACCAATGTCGTGTACCAAAGCCAGTGTTTCCACCAGATCTTCATTCAGGACGAGGGAGGCGGCAATGGTGCGCGAGATCTGCGAGACCTCGATGGTGTGCGTGAGCCGGTTGCGGAAGTGGTCGGAGCGTCGCCGGGTAAAGACCTGCGTCTTGTTCTCCAGGCGGCGGAATGCGCGGGAGTGGATGACCCGGTCGCGGTCCCGCTGGAAATCGTTGCGATACGGATGTCCCGGTTCGGGGTAGCGCCGTCCCCGGCTCGATTCGGGACGAAACGCGTAAGGCGCCAGCATGGGGAGAGTTTATCAGCAGTCAGCCCTGTCGCAGATTGGTAATTGCCAAAATTGGTAATCGGGGAATTGAAATTCCTGGAAATCTATGCCCAGTATTCAATTGCCCGATTACCAATTTTGGCAATTACCAATCTGTGTCAGTGCTGACTGCTGCTTATTCCTTCTGCTGCGCCAGCTTCACGCGGCTGGTTTCCAATCTTTTCTGCACGCGGCTCACGTCTTGCGGGTCAACGTCACCGGGCGCCGACTTGTTCCATTCGTCGAGAGCGCGCTCCCAGTGGGTGGCGGCCAGCTTCCAGCGGTTGGTGCGGGCATAGAGCTCGGCCAGGTGGTCCTGCACGGTGGGGTCGTTCGGGGACTTACCGGCGGCCTTGCGCAGGTTTTCTTCCGCGTGTTCGTAATCACCCAGCTTGAAGTAGACCCAGCCCAGAGAATCAAGATAAGCGCCGTTCTGCGGATCTACCGCCAGCGCCTTCTTGACCATGGCCAGCGACTCTTCCAGGCGCAAGTTATGGTCGGCCATCATGTAGCCGAGATAATTCAACGTCATGGCGTTGTTGGGGTCCTGCTGCAACACCTGGCGGAAGGTCTGTTCGGCCAGATCGATCTTTTTCTGCCTCTCATACATCGACCCTTGCAGGAACAGTATGTACTCCTTATCTTCCGGACGGCTGGAGAGTTTGCCGGCAGCCGCCAGCGACTCTTCCGCTTCCTGCCAGCGCTTCAGGCGGGCATAAACCTGCGAAAGGCCTATCTGGGCCTCGCGGTCTTCGGGCACTCCTTTGAGCAGCGAGCGGGCGACCTGGATGCTCTCGTCGGCCTTGCCGTCATCGGCCAGCTCGGTGGCCAGCATCAGCTTGAGGGCGCGGTCGTTGGGGAATTTTCCAACGGCTTCCTGGGTGGCCTTGGCGGCGTCTGCCCATTGCTTGCGCTCGCGATAGGCGTCGATGATTTCCTGGTATCCGCGTGAAGCTTCGTCGCCGCCCATGTCGACGATCTTGCGATACGTCTCAATGGCCAGCAACGGACGCCCTTCCGCGCGATAAATATTACCCAGCCGCTCCAGGAAGAGGGCGCGGTTATTGCGCTCACCGGCGCTATAGTTGCCGTCCGTATGAGCGGTGCGGGCCACCAGCTTCTGCAGCAGGTCAGCGGATTCATCCAGCTTGCCCTGGGCTTCGAGCAGCAGCGACTGGTTGTAAGCGATCTCCATCGATTCCGGGGAGAGGGCCGCGGCTTTTTTGAGATGCTCGAGCGCCAGATCGAATTTGCCCATGCGCCGGTAGATTTCCGAGATGCGCATGGCGGCCTGCGGGTCCTGCGGATCGGCGTCTTCCAGCACCAGATACTGTTTCAGTGCCGCTTCGGTCTGGTTATCGCTGGCCAGGTTCTGGGCCAGTCCGCGCATGGCGTCAAGGTTGTCGCGGTCCAGTTCTAGTGCGCGGCTGTAGGCGGCGATCGCCTTCTTGTGGTCGGTCTGCTGTTCGTAGGTAAACCCCAGGGCCGAATAGATCTTGGCCGAGCGCGCCTGCTCAGGCACGGCATTCAATGCTTCCGCCGCCCGTTTGGGGTCGCCTTCGTCGTTGTACAGGAACGCGAGGTTGACCACCGCTTCTTCGGAGCTCGGGTCTGTCTGGCTGGCGGCCTTGAACTCGGTTTCGGCCTTCAACATGTCTTTGTTGCGGCCATAAAGCCGGCCCAGCAGCAGATGGTTCTCAGAGTTTTCCGGTTCAATCTTGACGATAGCTTCGTATTGCTCAATGGCCAGCCGCAGCACCTCCTGCGACTGCGCGCCGCCATGCACATCGCCCATCGAGCGCAGATAGATGCGGCCCAAAAGCTTACGGGCGTCAAGATTGTTGGGGTCGCGCTTGACGATCTCTTGAGCGTCGAGCACGGCATCGCGAATCCGTCCGGTCCTGACATACAGCTCGGCCAGACCGGCGTTCAGGAACTGCGAATCGGGATCGTTTTCGATCGCCAGCCGATATTCTTCAATGGCCTTGTTCGAGTACTCGCTGCGGCCGGTCGAGGCCATCAGCTCTTCGTACATATGCGCCAGGGAATAATGATAATAGGCGGCCGCGCGGTCCATTTTCCGTTCCGCGGCGTGATCGCCCTTGGCTGGGACGGCGGCGCCCGGTTCGGCGGCTTTGGGCCCTTCCTGTGCTTGCTGGGCAAAAAGGGGAAGGCAGGCCAGGAGCATCCCCGGCAGAAGACGGCGAAATTTGATGAACATCATAGTCGTAACAAACCGGTCCCCTAATTAGATGCAGCAGAAGCGCCGGGATGGCCTTTCTTTTGTATTCAATTGTAGCCCACGCCAGGCGTCTTCCGGGCGGCGCCCGCCATTCCGTTCTAATGACGGAAGTGACGTACACCGGTAAATACCATTGCCAGCGCCAGCCGGTCCGCAGCGTCAATTACCTCTTGATCGCGCACCGATCCACCCGGCTGGATAACGGCAGTGGCCCCAGCACGCGCGATCTCTTCCACACCATCGGGGAATGGAAAGAAGGCGTCGGACGCGGCCACCGTGCCTTGCAAAGGAAGGACCGCTTTCATGGCGCCGATCTTGCAGGAATCTACGCGCGACATCTGGCCGGCGCCCACACCCACGGTCTGCCCGTCCCGGGAATAGACGATGGCATTGGACTTTACGTGCTTGCACACCTTCCAGGCAAAAAGCATTGCACTTAGTTCAGACTGTGTGGGGGCCCTTTTTGTCACCACCTTGAGATCAGATTGTGAGAGCGGACGCGCATCCACGTCCTGCGCCAGGAGGCCTCCGGAAACGTATTTCAATGTTTTTGTGCCCAGGCTGGGCTTGATCTCGACCAGCCGCAGGTTCTTTTTGGCGGCAAATATTTCCAGAGCGCCGGCCTCAAATCCGGGGGCCGCAATGGCTTCCACAAACAGCTTGGCCATCTCTTCAGCGGCGGCCCGGTCTACCACGCGATTCAGGCCGATCACTCCGCCGAAAGCCGACACCGGGTCGGCTTCCAACGCGCGCTGATAGGCGTCTTTCAGGGTGGCTCCGGTAGCAGTCCCGCAGGGGTTGGTGTGCTTGATGATGGCGCAGACCGTTTCCGTGAACTCCTGGGCCAGGTCCCAGGCGGCCTGCAGATCAACAATGTTGTTGTAAGAAAGCTCTTTGCCCTGAAGCTGCTTACAGTTTGCGACCCCTTGCCCAGAGCCGTCGGAGTACATGGCGGCCGACTGATGGGGGTTCTCGCCATAACGCAGGTCCATCACTTTACCGAGCGCGAGCAGCAAGGCCGGTGGATGTCCCTGCTTCTGGGGCGCATGAAATTCCTGGCCATCGAATGCGATTCCGGCCAGGGTTGAACTAATTGCGCCGTCGTAAGCTGCGGTGGTGGCAAATGCCTTTTGCGCCAGCCGCCAGCGGGTTGCCAGGCCCAGCTCTCCTGCGCCGGACGCCATCTCTTCGGCAATTGCCGGGTAATCGGCGGGCGAGGTGACGATGGCTACGTCCCGAAAATTCTTGGCGGCCGAGCGAATCATCGACGGCCCGCCGATATCAATATTTTCAATCAGCTCGTCGAATCGGACGCCGGGGCGGGCGGCGGTCTTCTCGAATTCATAGAGGTTCACCACGACCATATCAATCGGCAGGATTCCATGCTCCTTGGCCGCGGCCACGTGCGCCGGGTTCTCACGCACATGCAGAATTCCGCCATGGACGCGCGGATGCAAAGTCTTGACCCGGCCATCCATCATTTCGGGAAAGCCCGTTAGCTCGGAGATGTCTCGGACGGAAATGCCCGAGTCGCGCAGCATGGCAGCCGTTCCGCCGGTGGAGATCAGTTCCACCTTCAGGGCCGTCAGCTTGCGGGCAAAGTCAACCAATCCAGTCTTGTCAGTAACGCTCAAGATAGCACGATGAATTTTGGGCACGGGAACCTCGGGAAACATGACGAACGATAAAGGGTATCAGATCGGATGATCTGTTGATCGCCGTGACCGGGTGATCGGTTTTGTGCCCGCGGACTTCACGGCCGATAGCAGGTGTAAAGGAAACTTGTCCTACAGAACCGCGAGAAACTGAGTTGGGTCACCAGAAATGCTCGACGGTGATTTCCGATCACCAGATCACGGCGATCACCAGATCACCCGATCAACTTAGCTTCTAGGTTTAGCTTTGAGCTTGACCTGTCCGTTCAGAGTCTCGACCGAATACTCCACACTCGCGCATCCATACTCTTTGCGAAGCTGGGAGGTTTTCTGGCGCACGAAGGTGCGGAAGGAATCGAGGCTGCCGGCGCCCTGGTCACCTGCGTGCTTGCGGGCATCGGCCAGGGCCTGATAGAGGGTTTCGACTTGCGCCGGGCTTGCATCCGGGTCGGAGAAGTGGGTGACGAAAGGCCGGTTGTCTTCGCCCCGGTGTTTGAGGGCCTCCTGGGCTGCGTGTTGCTCATCGGTGCGCATGCCCTGAATGCCCAGCATGGCGTCCTGGGGCCTGCGGTAGCCTTCTTCCCTGATCTTGAGCTTTTGCTGCCACTGGGCCGAGAACAGAGCATAGCGCTGCTGGATGGTATTGAAGCGGAAACGCTGGGCAAAGTTCAGGCGCTGCCCATCGGAGAACTTTCGCAGCAGGTTCTGCACCCGCCATTCGACATCCGCAGGTGGCTTTTTGGATCCGCCGCCGAAGAAAATGTCATATTCGATTTTCAGCCTTCTGACGTTTTCGTCCAGTAGCGTAAGTTCCTCATCGCTCGTCACTGTAAAACTCCATCACCATGGAAGAGATTACGCGCGGTAAGAGCCCATTAGAGCCGGAATATACCACAGAGCAGGTCCGGGGAATACGTTCCACGTGCTTCCCGATACTTGGCCAAAGGGGCTTGTTCTTACGTCATTGTATTATGGTTTGCCCAGCACGGCGGAGACAGAAAACAACACATTCCGGTGGCCGGGCCTTACTTGGTGGATGTGGCGGCCATCTTCTTGACCATGGCGATGACCAGCTTGCGGTCGCTGTCGTTTAGATTGGAAGCATAACGCCGGACCTGGCTGAGAAATCGCACTTCCTCTTCCGTCAGTGGCGGCAGGTTCTTGGCTGCGCCGTTGGAGTTGTGATCATTGAAAAACTGTCCCAGGGGCAGATCCAGGGCCGAAGCGATCTTCGCCAGAGTATCGAGCGATGGGATGGTATGCCCGTTTTCCACGCGCGAAAGGTAGCAGCGCAGCAACCCCGTGCGTTTCTCGATGTCTCCCTGCGACATGCCTTTTTGCAGGCGGTAGTTCCTAATTGTTTCGCCTATATTCATTGTGGAAAAATCTCACCTGGATCAAGCACTAGGAGTGCGGGAATAGTAATCAGAGTGGAAAGTTTAAGCAAGCACAATTTTTGTCACACTTTTGACGCTTTCCACTCCCGCCGCGCATCGGAACACGCGCCGCCGTGACGAGGATGCTACCACGCGCATCGACATGAATCAAAACCAGATTTCAAACTTAAAATTTTAAATTTGAAATTTAAAATCTGGTGCTGATGTTACTGATTCGTGTTCATTTGTGTCATTCGTGGCCAAAACTCCCTCGCAACAAAGCGCTACAATGTCTTTGCTAAGAGGAGCGCAGACCATGCCCGAGACCTTGCAGAAATACGAATCGATTGCTCATTCCACGGAAGGCGAGGTGGCCATCGTCACCCTCAACCGTCCCAACCGGCGGAACGCGCTCTCGCTCGAAATGATGCTCGAACTCATCGACTGCCTGAAGCAGATCGAGGCGGACCGCGGCATCCGCGCCGTGGTGTTGGCCGCCGAAGGCAAAGTATTTTCCTCCGGGCACGACCTCAGCGAGATGGTGGGCCGCGACATCAACGAATACCGCAGGATGTTTGACGTCTGCACGGAACTGATGACGCTCATCCAGAAGCTGCCCCAGCCGGTGATCGCGCAAGTGCAAGGCATGGCCACGGCTGCCGGATGCCAACTGGTCGCCGCCTGCGATCTGGGTGTGGCCTCCGACCATGCGACCTTTGCCACGCCCGGCGTAAAAATTGGCCTGTTCTGCACCACACCCATGGTGGCGCTGAGCCGCGCCGTAGGCCGCAAGCGCGCCTTGCAGATGCTGCTCACCGGCGACATCGTAGACGCCGCCACCGCCGCCGACTGGGGCTTGATCAATATGGTCGTCCCAGCCGTGGAGTTGGAAGCGGCCACCCGTAAGCTGGCCGCAAGAATTGCTGCCGCCAGCTCGCTCACCGTTGCCCTGGGCAAAGAAGCGTTCTACGCCCAGATCGATCTCGACCAGCCCAAAGCCTACGCCTACGCCAAAGAAGTCATGAGCATGAACGCCCTGGCCGCCGACGCGCAGGAAGGAATATCGGCGTTTCTGGGGAAGAGACAGCCGTGCTGGACGGGGAAGTAACGGGAGAGATTGTGCCCGATATTGGGATTTGCGCTTCTGCAAAGAACAGATTAGCCGCGAATTAACACGAATTGGGATTATGCGGCTGAGACCAAAAACCAATCGCTGCGTCTACTCTTTTACTCTTTGTGCGCCAAAGGTTTCCCGTCAGGGCCGACCTGGATTTCGGAGTGCTTCTTGCCTTCGCGCACCTGCGCCTCATAGGCCACCAAGGCGCCCTTCTTGGTGAGCGATTCTACTTTGGTGATCGTCCCTTTGCCCGCTTTTTGTTGCAGGGCTTCGCGGACTGCCGGCGGAAGAGCGGCCGGCGCGACTTCTTCTTCAATTTCCAGAACGTTGCCTTGCGCATCCATGGTCACGTCTTTGCTGTGGCCGTTTACGGTCAATTCGACCTCGTAGGCCACTTTGCCGTTCTCGGTTTCCTTGTTATAGCCACGGACGGTGGCGCCCTTGGCCTGTTCGTCCGCTGTCTTCTGGACGGCGGTGGGCAAATCTGTCTTCTTGATGCGTTTTTCCTGGCTGGAAACGCTGGCGGTAAAGATTACAAACGCCGCTAACACGGTCAGGATGGCGCTCTTATTGGGTGACATATCGCAACTCCTCTGGTTCAACAAAAAAGCGGTAGCTCAACCGCAAGCACGTCATGATAGCACACCAAGCCTGGCCAGTCTGTGAGGCGACGAGGGCGCAACCAAAATCAAAAGCTTCACCACGAAGGCACGGAGAAGAACTAGACAACAGGTGTTTGGTGTTCGGTACTTGGTACTTGGTACTTGGTACTTGGTAGTTGGTAGTTGGTAGTTGGTAGTTGATTTCAGCAAGACCACGGTTTTTCCGGATTCAGCAAAGCTTCGATCAGCCACAAATACCAATTACCAAATACCAATTACTAAAGGCAATAATATACTTGACTAACCATCAGTTTTCGGCTATGATTTTCACATCATGGAACAGCGACCGAAAACCTTACAACAAGCCATCAGGCACTTCAGCGACGAGCAGACCTGCATCGACACCGTGGCCCTGATGCGCTGGCCAGACGGCATTCCTGAGTGCCCCAAGTGTGGCGGCAAGGAACATTACTATCTTGCCACACAAAAGCGCTGGAAGTGCAAAAATGGCCAGTGCGGGAAGCAATTCTCCGTCAAGGCCGGGACGATCTTCGAAGACTCCCCGCTGGGCCTCGACAAGTGGCTCATGGCGATGTGGATGATTGCTAGCTGCAAAAACGGTGTCAGCTCCTATGAGATTCACCGGGCAATCGGCGTCACTCAGAAATCCGCTTGGTTCATGATGCACCGCATCCGGCTTGCAATGCAGGACGGCGGCATCGGCGGAAAACTGTCCGGGTGCGTCGAGGTTGACGAAACCTTCATCGGCGGTAAAGCCCGCAACATGCACAAGTCGAAGCGCGCCAGAATGATTACCGGACGCGGAACCAAAGGCAAAACCGTTGTCATGGGATTTCTTCAGCGGGACAGCAAACCCCACAGCACGGTCAAGGCCCAGGTGATAGCGGATCGCTACAGCAACACCATGCAGACCGCCGTCAAAGAGAATGTGGCCGAAGGCTCCAGTCTGATGACTGATGAGTTTGCCGCTTACACCGGATCGGAAGATACTTTCACTCATGAGGTTATCAATCACGCAATCGAGTATGTGAAGGGCCAGATTCACACGAACGGCATGGAAAACTTCTGGAGCCTTCTGAAGCGCAGCATCGGCGGAACGTATGTCAGTGTAGAGCCGTTCCACCTGTTCCGCTACATTGACGAACAGTCGTTCCGTTTCAATAATCGCGGCCATCGGAAATTTCCGATTCACGACGGCCAGCGGTTTGATAAGGTTCTTTCGAATGTCGCCGGTCGGCGGGTAACCTATAAGGAACTGACCGGCAAGGTGGGGCAAACGAGTCAGCCCTTCTAATCGCCTTAAGCGCGAGAAGCGGGCAAAGATTTAGCCCGCTTCGATTTCTCTTTTGCTTTTTTCTCAGCGTCGAGTCGGGCCTTGATTTCGGAGTGTGGAACCTGGACAACGCGCCTGAGCAGATTTTCGAAAGCCATGTACTCATCCGTCTCATTCTTGGCGGAAGCGGTCGGGCGAGTTGGCTTTTGAGGCATGTATGGCCCCTCAGAAATGAGGGTAGCTATATGTCCGTCAAAAGTCAATGCGCCAACTCGCTGATTGGAAAATGCTCTGGTCGAGTTAATCTTGGCAAGGAGGACATCTTGATCGCTCTTCGTGCACATCTCGACAGTAGCGGCAAGCTCGAAAACGACTATATGACCCTCGCGGCAGTTGCAGCCAGCGATCAAATTTGGCAAAAATTTGAAGCGGATTGGGATAAGATTCTCAGCAATCACACTCCCAAGGCTACATATGTCCACATGCGAGAGCTTGCCCATCAACACGGTGGTTTTGACCGCAAGTTAGGCTGGAACGACGAGAATGCATTCGGGCTGTCCAATCAGTGCTTGATCTATATGAACAGTCTGGATAAAAAAAGATTCAAGGTATTTTATTGTGCTATTGATTTAAAGGCGTGGCGTAAACTCCAAGCAAAAAATTATCCACTGCCTGACCCCATAGAGATGTGCAATTGGTATTGCTCCGAAATTATCCTTGCATGGTACCTAGGCAGTTATCCTGAAAAACCCAATATGTTTCGCGATTCAATCCGATATTTTTTTGACCAAAATGAGTATTTCAAAGGCCCATTCGAGGACAAATGGAACAAGGAAAAGGACCGCGCAGAGAAAACCAGGGAATGGAACATATGGCAGACAATCAAAGGAGTCTCTGCTGTAGATATGAAAGATGTTCCCGGCGTTCAGGCTGCTGATATTGTCGCTTGGGCTGTCAACAGAGAGAACACCGTTCAATACGGGAAGAAAGCAAAATATATGGCACACATCATCCGGAAAGGACTTCCTTCGTCAAGCGTAACGTGGGACGAAGCCAAGATACGTCGTTATTTTAAGCCTCTAGAGATTCCCGGAGTGAAAAATAAATCTAAACGGATTTGCCGGTAACTGGGATGGGCCTTAAATTGCCAAGAAACGGGTTAACTACCATGGACAATGCAGCCAAGCAATCGGTGATGGTTTTTCTTCGTAAACTCGATGACCTTGAAATAGAGCTCATTGCGCTTCGGACGATTTTTTTTACTCGGCAGTTGTATCTCGAAGGGAATCGTCCTCTGGACTGGAAATATGAGCTTGAGGACACGAAGAAACATTTGCGAGAGAAGCACGACGCGAACGCAAGAATAAAACACCTAGAGCAATCAGTTCTTGACGCTCCGGATGATCCTGCGGCCATTCTTTCTTTACTGACTGGAGCACTAAGAAATATTCCGTAGAGTTTTTGGGGTCCATGTCCACTCCAATAAAAACCCGCCCGAAGGCGGGGCATGATTTGCCTTGCGTTTGCAGCTATTCTGTTTTCTCTGGTCTTGTGTTTCGCGTCCTGCCGTACTTGACCCAGTCTCTTTCTTCGCAGTCCTGAAGAGTTTCGAGCAAGTGGTAATTTGCGCCAGCTTGCAACTCTTTGGACATCCGATAAAGCCGGATCATTACGCGCTTGTCGAAGATGCCCACTTGCTCCAGGGCGGCCAGCTTGCCGGTGACGCGGGCGAACGCACCGTTCAACTGGCCCAAGAGATCGTAGACGTGGGGTTTCTGTGCTGGGTTAAAATCAGGTGCAGCCATGTTGCCTCCAAGAAAGGCGATTTTGGTCAGGAACGTGTCAGCGTTCACGCGCTGACACGTCCCGTTCTCTTATCGCATGATCTGGAAACGGCTGCAACGAAAAAATAGCGAAACATCGGCTATAGACGACAAGAAATTTACTGGTTAGCGAAGTATATTATTGCCTTACTAAATACCGATTACCAAATACCTGTTGCTTTGTTCTTCTCCGTGACTTCGTGCCTCCGTGGTGGGCCTTTGGTTTTAAATCGCCGTTCTGCCGATCGACCTCACCCGCCCGGTACTGGGGCTGTATTTCTTGACGCTGCCTGAGGGCGTTCCTACGTAAATGGGTTTGTGTTCCTGACGGGCTATGCCCTCGTCGCCATCCGCACCGGAGAAATGCTCGTTGTCGAAGCGCGGATCAGGTCCTCCATGATCGTGCCAGACGCCGGCGTTGCGGGTGCCCGCCGGAACCTGGCCCGGCTCTGAAGAAGAAACATGGCGTCCGGATGGTGGCCCTACGGTCGCCCTGTAGGTTCCGTTGTTTTGGCGCACCACGCGACCGGCGATCTCTTGGTTTTCACGAATGGATACCGGATTGGTCCGGCGAATCGCAGCGCGGGCAGCGCCGTCGGCGGTCGCGTAAGGACGCATGGGCAATAACGACACCGGATCAACCGCGCTATGCTGGACTTGCGGCGACTGCGAAGTGTAATAAGAGTGCATGGGATGCGACGCGTGGGTCTGGGAATGGGGCCGGGATTGGCCGAAACAGGCAGCCGACGCCAACAACGCCGCCGCAGGTAGTAGGGTCTTGAGAACTTTCATCGAATTCCTTCCTAGAGTGAGTGCAGTTGAATATCTCTGCTGCAGAAGGAACGCTCGCGGCGGAAGAACTTGCGGACTTTTTCGTCTATATTCTTCCCATGCCGCTTCTCGAACTCCGTAACTTGGTGAAGGTCTACCCTTCCGGCCAAGGTGTTTTTGATGGGGTCTCTAATAAAGACAAGACTTGGGGCAAGGCCAGGAGTGGGGCCCCGGCCGTCAACGGGGTATCGCTCGACATCGAAGCCGGTGAAACGCTAGGGCTGGTAGGCGAATCAGGCTGTGGAAAGACCACCCTGGGCCGGATGATACTTCGCCTGATCGAGCCGACTGCGGGCAGCGTGCGCTTTGACGGGCAGGACGTGCTCGCGGCTGCGCCGATGGAGTTGCGGCGGCTGCGCCGGGACATGCAGATTATTTTTCAGGACCCGTTTGCCTCGCTCAATCCGCGTATGACTGTGGAACAGATGGTAACTGAGCCGCTGGTAGTGCATGCCGACGGCGGGCGTCCGGCGAAGGCTGCACTGCGTGAGGCGGCTGCGGAAATGCTGAAGGCCGTCGGTCTGGAAGAATCGGCGCTGGGACGCTATCCGCACGAGTTCTCCGGCGGACAACGCCAGCGCATCGGTATCGCCCGGGCACTGATGCTCAAACCCCGCTTCCTCGTCTGCGACGAGCCGGTCTCGGCCCTCGATGTGAGCGTAGGCGCGCAGATCGTGAACCTGCTCAAAGACCTGCAACGGAAACACCGGCTGACCTATCTGTTTATTTCACACTCCATGCCGGTAGTGCGCTACCTCAGCGACCGCATCGCGGTCATGCGCGCCGGGGAAATCGTTGAATTGGGCGAAGTGGAAGCCATCACCACCACGCCCGGCCACGAATACACCCGTTCGCTGCTGGCGGCAACGCCGGTGGTGGATGCAACCAAAAACCAAGAGCTCACCTCGGAGTCACGGAGAACTACAAAATAGTTGAAGCATAGTGCGACGTAGCTACCACCAAAACCTTTGAAACAGAGCGCAACGAGTTGCAACGAAAACCTTTGAAACACAGAGGAACAGAGGAAGCAGAGGATTTGGGGGTTGTGAGGCGAGCCCAGAAATTGCCGCGAACCGCGAAGAACCTAACCGCGAAGAACCCTGATGGATAGGAATCGGAGAAAATCAAACCTTCGCATCACTGACGGGAGGCTGCCAAAGTCATGAAGCTGCCTCACACCCCCAAATCCTCTGCTTCCTCTGTTCCTCTGTGTTTCAAGGGTTTTCGTTGCAACTCGTTGCGTTGTGTTTCAAAGGTTTTGGTTTTCTCCGTGACTTCGTGCTCCGTGGTGAATGTGTCTCTTTACTCCTTACCCAAAAACCGAATCCTTCCGTTTAACGACCTGTGACTCAGGCCCACGAACTGCAGGAAGAATGGCGAGGTGGTGACGTTGTTGACGAAGAGGGGGTTGGAGCGGCTGGTTGCGTTGTCGATGCCGACGCGTCCAGCCCAGCGGTAGCGACGGAAGATGAATTTACGCTCTAGCGCCGGATTGAGGGTCATGAAATCGGGAAAGCGGTGGGCGGCCGGGCCATCGACCAGTTCCTGAAAATCATTGACCGTGATGAAGGGGAATCCGGTGCGCCACAGGAAGGAATAGGCCAGGTCAAACTTCTTGAGCTTGCCGGCCAGCGGCAGCACTCCGTGGGAAACTATCTGGTGGGGCGCGTCCCATGGCTGAGGGCCGCCAATCTGGTTGCCGAATACCGGAAAGTCGGGGCCGAAATCGAGAAACTCATTGGTGCGCGCCCAGGAGCGCGTGTAGGCAACCATCACCGGGTACCCGCGCTTGATTTCCCGGCGGGCGGTGAGCTGTATGGCATCGTAGCGGTCCTGGCGGTGGTCCTTCAGAATCGAAGAGCCGTTGGGTTGGTTTTCATAACCCCATCCATGGACGCCGCGGCGATTCAGGTAGTCGGCGCGCAGATAGATACGGCCCGGCATGCGGCGCTCGATACCGGCGCTCCAGTTGGTGAAGCGCGGCATTTGCAGTTGCCCCGGGTTGGCGGCAAAGGTAGTGACCAGCGGCGCATGGCTCAGCGTAACGCCACCGGGCAGAAAGAAGAGATCGGTGCGCAGTCCCTGAAACGGACGCGCCAACAGAGACAAGCTGGTGCGATCGTAGTAGGTCCCAATGCCCAGGCTCAGCTTGGTCTCGCTGGCCTGCGCCAGCAGCAGCGCGCCGGCGATGCGCGGCGAGAAGAAGTCCTTGCCGATCTTGCTGTCGGAGTCCCAGCGCACGCCTGCTTCAATCAAGAGACGCGAGACCGGCGACCAGCGGTCCTGGAACCAGGCGCTGGGTTCGGTAGTGTGCAGCTTGTAGGCCGGGACGTTCTGGAACAGGACTTCGCGATTGTTGGTGCCGTCGAGATTGGTGAAGAAGATCGGTATGCGAATGAAGTACTGGTACAGCGTAACCCGCGCGAGGGAGCCGCCGAAGGCCAATTGGTGTCCGCCACCCCAGCGCCGGGGCCGCAGGAACACGTTGGTGAACCCTTGTTGGCGCACGGAATAGTTGCCGGTGGTGCGAAAGTAGTTCCCCTGGGAGCCGAAGGGCGTAACCGTATACGGCGAGAAGCCCAGGGCAGCTTCGGTGGCCCGGGAATATAACTCGCCGTAGCCGAACTCCCACAGGCTGTCTTTGGCGATCGAAACCTGGTCTTTTACGCTGCCTACGAAGATCGCCGAATTCTGGTTGGTGGAAGTCGAAATGGGGGCAAACCGCGATATGCCGGCGTGCCGCGAATTGGTCAGGTTCAACAGGCCGTCGACCAGCAGCGTGTTCTTTGGGTTGAGCGCGATCTTGACTTTCAACAGGTCGGCGGAGCGCCACACCCGGTTTTCATCCTGGCCGTCGGGCAGTTCACGCACGATGTTGGAATCGATCTCGCCTTCATGGGAAATCAGAAACCATGCCCGGTCGCGGAGCAGCGGCCCCGAGAAAGAAGCCCGGGGCGTCCAGTTGTTCAAGCGGGGGTGCTTTACGTTCTGCAGCGTGGGAATGAAGTCGGTGGCCGATTCGTGGAACTTGTTGGCGCCATCGAGCGTTTCAAAGGACGCCAGCCCGGCCGAGCCTTTGCCGAATTGGGCCGAGTAGCGGCTGCTCTCGACCGTGATCTTGCGCAGGGATTCGGGATTCAGGCGGACGCCTAGTCCGCCACCGGCAGGCTGGCTGATCTCCAGGCCGTCGAGATAATCCTGGGTCTGCTGCTGCGCTCCGCCGGCCACGTGTATCTGGCCATTAATGTCGCGGATTACTCCCGGGAAAAACTGCAACACATTGCGGTAATCGCGCGTTGTCGAATACGGGATGCTGCTGACGTCCTCGGCGGTCAGGGTATGCACGCTGGAACTCTGCTGCGGATCAATCGGCGAAGGCGAGGCGGCAACTTCCACTTCTTCATGGAACTCTTTCACCGGCTGCAGCCGGATTTCGAGCGGGGTTACCTGACCGGCCACAATCGAGACGGTCTCAACCGTGGCTTTGTAAAAACCTCTCTTCTCGACGATAACTTTGTAAGTTCCAGCACTGAGGTGAAAAGCGGCCAAGCCTGCCTGTCCGCTTTCCGCGTGCGCCACCCTTTCGCCGCCATGCTGGAGCACGACGGAAGCCGGGAAGACCGGCGCGCCATGGTCATCAAGCACGCGGATTTCCAATTCACCGGTCTGGGCGGGCTGTTGCGGCACAGCGAGGCCGCTGCCACTCAACAGGGCCCAGGCCGCCAGCAGAAGGAATTGTAGCGACCGTTTCATTCGGTGAATCCATCCCGATCATGGGATTCCCTGCTCATTCGGGCTGGGTATGCGGGGCCGGTTCCACGATAATCGGTTGCGACTTGCGCAGGTCATGCTTTGCGCCTTCGCCCTTGAGTTCGGTGCGCTCGGCCGGCCGCTGGCGTTCGTCATATTTTCCAAAGATCATTTTGCCGGCGGTAGTCTGCAGCACCGAGGTCACGGCGATATCCACGTTCTTACCGAGCAGCTTGCGCGCGTTGTCCACCACCACCATGGTGCCGTCATCGAGGTAGGCCACACCCTGATTGTATTCCTTGCCTTCCTTCAGGATGAACACACGCATGGTCTCGCCCGGCAGCACGATGGGCTTAAGCGCATTGGCCAGTTCGTTGATGTTCAGCACGTCCACGCCCTGCAACTGGGCAACCTTGTTGAGGTTGAAATCGTTGGTGATGATCTTGGCCTCGTAGATCTTGGCCAGCTCAATCAGCTTCAGATCGACTTCACGGACGGTCGGGAAATCGTCTTCCACGATCTGCACGGAAACGCTCGCGATCTTCTGCACCCGTTGCAGAATATCGAGACCGCGCCGCCCGCGGTTGCGCTTCAACGAATCTGACGAATCGGCCACCAGTTGCAGTTCCCGCAGCACGAACTGGGGAATCATCAGGATGCCATCGAGAAAGCCGGTCTCGGCGATGTCGGCGATGCGTCCATCGATGATTACGCTGGTGTCGAGGATCTTGAAGCTTTTGCGGGCCTGTTTTTCCGCTCCGAAGAGGCCGCCCAGGGCCGCCAGATTGAGCAGGTCGCCTTTGTTCGCGCCCACGATCAGGCCCACATACGACATGAGCAACATGACCATGAGTTGCAGAAAGCTCTGGCTGCGGCCCGCGCCGATGCTGTTGCGGATGACCAGGCTGAACAGAAAAGCGCCGAGAATGCCCAGGATGCTGCCCAGCACCGCGCCAATCAGCCGCTTGAGGCTGACCATGCGCACCAGGCGCAACTCGAACACCACCACGGCTGTGCCCAGGGTTGAGCCCACCACCAGCGACAGCCATGGCGAGTACTTCTCAAGGCCAAATGGCTGCAACAGGAAGCAGGCCACGGCCACAACACCGATAAAAACAATGCGAATAATAATCAGGTCCAAAAGGACCTCCTGACCGGCTGCTACTGGTCAAAGGTAAGAGCCAAGGGCTGAATGACCTCGCAGTACCCCAGAAGAAATAGCCGCCCCCACAGCGGTTTTTGCAGGGTCTTGGAATTTGCTAACTAGCGTGCAAGAACTCCCCTGCTGCATAAATCGGCGTAAGTATACATCAGTTTCAGCATCGGGGGGCCCCTGATCAGTTAGCAACTAAGTAAATACTTCGTCAGATTTGTTATTGACCAAGGCAACCCGCCGCCTGCATCATTTTCACTGTCGGGTTTTCGCAGGGATGAGTTCCCTTGTATTCCGTTTGGCCGAAGCAGATGAGCGGCCGGTCCTCCCGCTTTCCGGAGGACACGAGAACCGGCGCCGAAGGATCTCGGGGGAGAAACAAGGCGCCGGTTTTAGTTTGTTTATCGGGGAGAAACTTGACGCGGCACCCCGTACCCGGAGGTAATGTTGCTTGAATCGCCACGATATGCGACATTATCGAGTCTGCCTTTTCAACTTGGGCAGGCATGAATCTGTACAGCAATCGAAACTTGCAGGTGAATCATGTCAGCAAATCTGGAACAACGATCGTATGACGACGCGGTAACATGGCTACGCGCCCACGGCTTTGACATTCTGGAGGCGCCCGGAGCCAAGGCCCGTGTCTTTCTGAAGAAATTCGGGTGCTCGGCGGCCATCGAAAAAGCCGAGGACGACACAACGAAACTTTTCGCCAAGCCCGGCTACCTGATCGGCGGCGAAATCTCGCGCCTGGTTGACAAGGGCTATCAGAAGTTTCTCAAGACCAGCAAAGCCGAAGTGCCGGCCACCGCCGACCATCTCACGGCTCTCCACCAGTTCGGCGAAGAGCTGCGCGAAGCCATGGGCGGCGTCAGCCTCTACAACGAGTCACTGGGCACCGTGAGCGATAGTTACCAGTATGATCGCGTGAAAGACCGCGACCTGCCCGAAGCCCAGCGCCCGGTGCGCGCCTGGGAAGCCGGGGACAAATCCGGTCGCAAGCCCGCCTGAAAAGGCGATTTGGTAAGTGGGTAATTTGGTAAGTGGGTAA
>Ga0210403_10000155_pt1 | contig 76122 bp, 59 predicted proteins | sample IncBWC19MmetaG_FD_150863 | JGI IMG/M metagenome (GOLD analysis project Ga0210403, IMG submission 150863) | Forest soil microbial communities from Barre Woods Harvard Forest LTER site, Petersham, Massachusetts, United States - Inc-BW-C-19-M | ecosystem: Environmental > Terrestrial > Soil >...
TCATTCGCCGCACGCCCTAAGATCCAATCACACAGGTTTTGACGGGTTGCGATTCCGTCGAATCTGATTCTCCCATGTACATCACCCTGCTAATACCAGGGCGCGTAAAATGCTCACCTTCGCGGGTGAGCATTTTCGTTTCCGGCGGCGGGTTTTAAGGCCCCTTCCAAGCCATTCCTACGGGCTAGGACAAGCCAGACCCGGCGAGTTGAAGATTGGCGTCCGCCCGAAGAGTCAGGCCCGCGAAATCGCTCCTACTAAGTTTTGGGAAGGCTGCTGCGGCGATCATCGCGGCATTGTCGGTGGACAGGCCAAGGGACGGGAAATAAACGGGATAGGCGGCATGGCTCGCCTGGACCGTGGCCCTCAGGCCGGAATTGCACGCGACTCCACCGGAAATGACCATACTCCTCGCGCCGATTTCTTCTGCGGAGCGAACTGCCCGCCGCAGCAGCTCGTCAATTACGGTTCGCTGAAACGACGCCAGCAGATCGAGTGTGGCGCGTGGCGTCACTCGAAGCCAATCGTCGACGGCCGGCTGATGATTCGTGGCAAGCAGGGCGCGTCGCGCGGCGATTTCTGTTTCCATGTCGTGCGCTTCCACCCAACGAAGCACCGCGGTCTTGATGCCGCTGAAGCTGAAATCGAGCGTGTTGCCTTTCATCTTCGCCAGCGTGAACCGGACCGCATGCGGATCGCCGTGCGGCGCCAGAGCGTCGATTACTGGGCCACCCGGATAGCCGAAACCAAGTAGCTTCGCGACTTTATCGAAAGCTTCGCCTGCCGCGTCGTCGCGAGTCTTGCCGAGAAGACGGTAAACGAATCCTTCGCGGACTTCGTAGAGATGCGTGTGGCCTCCACTGACCACCAGAGCGAGTGCCGGTAGCTCCACTGCATTCTGGCTCACCACCGCGTAGATGTGACCCTCGATGTGGTTCACTGAGATCAACGGGAGCTGTTGCGCCATCGCGAGCGCCTTCGCATAGGTGATCCCCACCAGCAGCGATCCCACCAATCCGGGACCTTGCGTGACCGCGATGGCGGCCAGATCTTCAACCCTCGTCGACGATTCCTCGAGTGCAAGCCGCACCGCGGGAACAATGGCGCGCAGATGCTCGCGCGAGGCGAGTTCGGGAACCACGCCGCCGTACTTGGCATGCGTCGATATTTGAGAAGAGACGATGGAGGACAGAATGAGGGAACCGTCCTCGACCACTGCCGCCGCGGTTTCATCGCACGAGGATTCGATGCCCAGGATGCGCACGCTCTGAGTTTAGCGTTAATAAACGTAACTGAACGTGAATCGCCATAATGGGTGTTGCTTCTTTCTGATTTTGATTACCACCTGCCCGAGGAATTGATCGCGCAGGAACCACTCGCGGAACGCGCCGCGTCGCGGATGCTGGTGATCGACAGAAGCACGGGGACCTTCGAGGACCGTACTTTTCGCGATTTCCCTTCCTACGTGCGCCCCGGCGATTGCCTGGTGCTGAACGATTCGCGCGTGTTTCCGTCGCGGCTCTACGGGCGGCGCGAGCATGGGACCGGAGGACGCGTCGAAATCTTCCTGACCCGCCAAATTGCGGACCTCACCTGGGAGGCGCTGGTGCGGCCGGGCCGGAAGATGCGGACCGGTGAACGCGTCATCATTTCGGACGAGTTGACGGCGGAGATCCTGGGTCGCGGCTCATTCGGCGAACGCCTGGTGCGTCTGCATCCGACCGGAGATTTGTTCGCGGTGCTCGATCGCGTAGGACATGTTCCGTTGCCGCCTTACATCCGGCGTCCCGACACGATCGCCGATCGCGAGCGCTACCAGACGGTCTTCGCCAATGAAAGAGGTTCGGTGGCCGCGCCCACCGCGGGATTGCACTTCACTCCCGAAATTCTGGATGCCTGCCGCGCCGCGGGAGCCGGGATCGCGCGCGTCACTCTGCATGTCGGCCTGGGGACGTTTCAACCGCTGCATAGCGACGCGATCGAAGACGTCAAGCTACATGCCGAATCGTTCCATGTGCCTGAGGAAACGACGCGCGCCATGGATTCCGCAAAGAGGGTGATCGCGGTGGGCACGACCAGCGTCCGCGCCATCGAAACCCCAGAGGGCGGCAGCGAAACGGACCTGTTTATCGCTCCCGGATTTCAATTTCGCCGCACCGGCGCGCTGCTGACGAATTTTCATCTGCCGAAATCGAGTCTGCTGATTTTGGTGTGCGCGTTTGCGGGCCGTGAGCTTACACTGGCGGCTTACCGGCACGCGGTCGCTAAGCGCTATCGCTTTTTCTCCTACGGGGATTGTATGTTGGTTCTTTGACGATGAGTAAAGTTGCCACGCGGCTGATCGCGCCGGTCATTTTCATTTATTTTTTGTATTTCGCAATCCCGGCCCTTCAGGCGAAGTTCGCTCCCGACGACATGATGAATCTGGGAAAGTACTGGATTCAGGGACTCTGGAGCACCTGGTGGGACGACCTGCGGTTCTCGAACGGCCTGCGTCCCATGGGAGCGTTCTTTTACCTCCCCATTTACTACTTTTTCGGACTCAACCCGATTCCGTACCGCATCGCGATTTTCGCGATACTGGCCGCGAATCTTTGCTTCACCTTCAAAATTGCGGAGCGGCTGACTAAGTCGCAAGCGGTGGCGGCGCTGGCTGCCGTGTTGGTTTGCGGGCACGCCAGCATGGTGCCGATCTACTACAACACATCCATGATTTACGATGTGCTGGCGTATTTCTTCACGGCGGCAATGTTATACAGCTACCTTGCATTCCGGCGCGATGGAGAAAATCTGAGATTCGGCCAGGGTTCCTTGGTCGTGCTCCTGTACGTCGCGGCGATCAAGTCGAAAGAGATCGCGGTGGTGGGCGCCGGCTGGATCCTGGCCTACGAGGTGCTCTTCCATTGTCCTCGAAAGCTGCGGATTCCGCTGATCCTGATCGCCATCGCGATTCTTTCCGCCGCTACAACCCTATTGAGCCCACATTCACTTTCAAAGCAAGGAGGCTATCTTCTCGATCTAACGCCGCACCGCTATATCGTCAACCACATTCTGTATGTAAATGATCTGTTGTACTTGCATTTTTTCACCAGCGGACGCCAATTGCTGGTGGCGTGGCTGGCGCTCACCGCGGCCTGTGCGATTGCACGCAAGCGGGAGCTGTGGTGGTGCTGGTTCGCGGTTTCAACCGGGACGCTGCCAGTGGCCTTCACCATTCAGCCTCGCAGCGGAAGCAGTCTGTACGTGCCGCTGCTGGCATTAGCGATTCTGGTGAGCATCTTCACCGTGGGGTTGTTCAAACGTCCAGCCGTACAGTGGAGCGCCGCCGCGGCAGCCGCGTTCCTCTTTACGGTCCAGACCGTCCCACTGTGGCGCCACGACACGCCCACTTATTTCGAGGATCATCGGCTCACTTGGTCCGTGATCTCGCAGTTTCGCGGCCTGCCGCAACGTCCCGCGCCGAACAGCCGCGTCATCGTCCTAAGCAATCCATTCGCCGATTGGGACGTGCTTTTCATTGCCGCGCTTACGTGGCACGACCATTCCATCGACGTCAATCTCGCCAACAAGCTGGATGCTCCGCCGGTCCTCGCGGACTACAATTGGGTCCTGACGTTTGAAGGCGAAGAACTGCAAGTCGTCCGCGCCCGCTGACTTCCTGTGGAAATCGCTGTGGCATAATCAATCATGGAGCTCGGCTTGGAATTTGGACCATAAGTCACGGTTACGAGAGGTCCTTCAAAAGGCCCGTCAGAGAAGTGTCGTCCACCTGCTTCTCGATCAGTCGGCGCTCGCGCTGACCATCGGGATGGGCGGCGCAATTGTGCTCCTGCTCGCCGGAACCCAACTCCTCGATTGGTATTGGGTGGCGCTGCTCACAGCAGTGAGTCTGGGCGTGGGCGTATATAGGCTCCGCCAGACGATTCCTTCCGTTTACAAACTGGCGCAAAGGATCGACCGGCGTCTGTGCCTAGCGGACGCGCTGTCCACCGCGACATATTTCGAATCGGACCCGTCACGCGGCCATGAAGCGATTCGCGAACGCCAGCGGGCGGAAGCCGAATCCATCGCGCGTTCCGTGGACTTAAAAACCGCGCTTCCCTTTGTCAGGCCGCGGTACGTTTATCCGGCGCTGGCGCTGACCGCCGTCGCGCTCGGATTATTCGCGCTGCGTTACGCGGTTACTGGGACCTTAAGCCTTCAGCCGTCGCTGGTGAAGATGGCCTTCGATACGTTCTTCCCGCCCAAAGCCGAAATGGCGAAGCTGGATAAGAAGCGCGATTCGATCAAGTCTCCCATCGATCCGTCCGATCCGGATTCGCCCACCGTACAGAACAACAAAGACAACCCCGATCAGGTGCTGGATTCGAACGAAGCTCCGGACATGAGTAATCCGCAGGCAGGAGACAACTCCAAAGAAGCCGCGCAAAAGGGCCGCCAGGACGAGCAGCAAGCCGACGTCCAGGGAGACAACTCCGAAAAAGGCGACAAGCAATCCAACAGCAACGATGCAAGCGAAGACAACGCCAAGCAGAACAGCAAAGACGGCAAGCAGCAAAGTTCCAAGGAAGGCAAGCAGGGTTCGGAGAATCAGAATTCTTCGCTGATGGACAAGCTGAAAGACGCGATGGCCAACATGATGAACAAGATGAAATCGTCATCCAAGGACGGCCAGCAATCGCAACAACAGAACGCGCAGAACAGCCAGCAGGGTCAGAAAGACAAGTCCAATCAGCAGGGCAAGCAAGGTCAGCAGCAGCAACAGGCGCAGAGTGACGCCCAGAGCGATCAGCAGCAGAGCGACGCGGGGGATAAAAAGCAAACCGCGGACGCGAAGGGCAGCGAGAAATCCTCCGACAAGAACGCATCGCAGGATTCCAAGAGCGGGATCGGCTCGGCGGATGGCGATAAAGCAGCGAAGGAAGCCGAGCAGCTCAAAGCGATGGGCAAGATCAGTGAGATCCTTGGCAAGCGCGCGCAGAACGTCACGGGCGAGGTGATGGTGGAGGTCGGATCGAGCAAGCAGCAGCTCAAGACGCCGTGGGCGCAGAAGCAGGCCGCGCATGCCGAAGCCGGCAGCGAGATTCATCGCGACGAAGTGCCGTTGATGTATCAGCAATTCGTCCAGCAGTATTTCGAAGAAATCCGCAAGGCGCCGGCGGCTCCGAAACCGGCCAAGTCTGCGCCGAAGAGCCAGAACCCAGGCAATTGAAAATTGCCCGCGTTCCGCAATTGTTAGCGCCCGAGAAAAGCTCCCACAAAATCATTTTTGGATCGATCGCTGCAGTCGTGATCGCGGCGCGGTTGTCTCATTCTGCGGTGCTGTGGGCCGACGACAATCTTCCGCTCGCCGCGGCGATGGAAGTATTTCGCGGAAAAGCCCTGTATCGCGATGTCTGGTTCGACAAGCCTCCGCTGGTCGCGTGGACGTACCTGTTGTGGGGCGCGCGGCCGGGCGTTTCGCTGCGGCTGGCGGGAGCGCTGTATATGCTCGCGGTGTGCATTGCGCTATGGCGTTTCGCGCAGCAGCAATGGTCGGACCGGGAGGGACTCTACGCGGCTTCGTTCGCAGCATTCTTTCTGACATTCGGGTTGCCTTCAGCGGTGATTCCGCTCGCGTCGGACATGCTTCTCATTCTTCCGCACGTCGTCGCGATCTATTTCGCGTGGCGCGGGCGGCCATTCTGGAGCGGTGCGGCGGCGGGCATCGGGCTGCTGTGCAGTTCTAAGGCGATCTTCGTTCTCGCGGCGTGCGCGTTGTGGCAATGGCGATCGCTGCCTATGCTTACCGCTGGATTCCTCGCACCCAACGCGGTCGCGCTGGGCTGGATGTGGCTGCCTGGATCGGCCGGGGAATACTACAAGCAGGTTTGGCAATGGGGATCGATCTACGCCGCGAACACCTTCGTCGAGAATCCGCTGGCCGAAGGATTCAAGCGAACCGCGGATTGGCTCGGCTTTCAGGCGGCGCTGGTGGTCGGGGCGATTCTGGCGATCCGGCGGGATCGTGAATGGCGCTGGCTCGCATGGATCGCGCTGGTGTTTGTTGGCGTCGTGCTGGGGCTGCGTTTCTTCCCGCGGTATTATTTTCTTTTGTTGCCGCCCATGATATTCCTTGCAGCGCGAGGTTGGGCCTCGCTGCAGTGGCGATGGAAGCCGGCGCTGCTGATCCTTCTGCTGGCTGTGCCGCTGGCGAGGTTTGCGCCGCGATACGTCACGGTGGCGCGAGGCGAGCCGTGGCGCGATCTCGACATGGATCGCGATAGCCGCGCTGCGGCTGCGAAGCTCCGGCAGCTATCTTCACCCGGCGATACTTTATTCGTCTGGGGATTCCGGCCCGATATTTTCATCGACTCCGGCTTGCCCGCGGGCACGCGATTCCTCGAATCGCAACCCATTTCGGGCGTCCTGGCGGATCGTCATCTTTTCTCGACTACGGCGATCGCTCCGGATTTCGTGGCGCAAAATCGTGATGAAGTACTGCGCTCGCGACCTACGTGGATCGTCGATGGCCTGGGGCCGTACAATCCGGCGCTCGCGCTCGAGAAGCAGCCCTATCTGGTGGATTGGCTCGGTCATTACCAGGAAGTCGCGCGCACCGGCTTTTCGATTCTTTACCGCCTGCGTTAAACTCAGACGATCCGATGCGTTTCGCCTTGTTCGCTCTCCTGAGCCCTGTCTGCTTTCTGCTATCCTGCCGTGCGCCCGGAAAATCGCTCACCGTCGCCGTGAATGCAGGTGTGGAAGGCACGGCCCTAAAGACAGCAGCGAAGGAATGGGGCGCCGCGCACGACGTTCGCGTGGATGTCGTGGAACTGCCCTACGCGAATCTTTTCGAAAAAGAGCAGCTCGACCTGAACAGCCGCACGGGCGCCTACGACGTCATCATGATCGACGATCCGTGGTTCGCCCGCTTGGCTGATGGGCTTGCGCCGCTGCCGCGCGATCCCGACGACGATTTCGTCCCATCGTGCGTTGCCGTGTGCCGTAGCGGCGGAAAGAGTCTGGCGCTCCCGTACGTCGGAAATTCGCAGCTTTTTTTCTATCGCAAAGATATGTTCGCGAAATACAAACTGGACGCGCCCAAAACCTGGGATGACGTGCTCGCGGCCGCGAAGAGAATCGGCGAAGGTGAAAAGATGTTCGGGTACGTGATGCGCGCCGCGCCCGGAAACGCCGTGGTGGCCGATTTCATGCCGCTGCTGTGGGCCTTCGGCGGCGATGTTCTCGATGCATCCGGCAAGCCGGTTTGCGATTCATCGGCGGCCATCGATGCGCTGCGTTTCATGCTGCAGCTCGGAAAATATTCGCCTCCGGGGTACGCCGGATTCAATGCCGACGAAGTTTCCGCACACTTGCTGCAATCGTCGGCGGTCATGAGCATCAACTGGCCCGCCTGGATCGCTGCCATGGACGATCCGTCGAAATCCAAAGTCACCGGCAAGATCGAGTTCACCTCGATGCCCGGTGAACGCGCTCCCGGCGTCGGCGAATTGGGGACGTGGCTGGTCGCGGTACCCACGGCTTCCACTCACGCCGCCGACGCGTTCGACTTCATCTATTGGGCGACTGAAGCTCCCCAGATGAAGCAGGCCGCTTTGCGCGGGAACCCGCCGACGCGGCGCAGCGTATTTCACTCCGCGGACCTGGTGGCGAAGTTCCGGGCATTTCCTGTGCAGCTCGCAGCCCTCGAATCCGCGCGTCCACGCCCACGAACGAAGTTGTGGAACGAGATCGAAAATACATTCGGCATTTATCTCTCGAAGGCCAACGCAGGGGCCATGGATCCGGGCGCGGCCATGCACGCCGCCGCCAATGAGATCGGCCAGATTCTGCTGCGTGGCCAATGAAGACTCGACGCATTCCTGAAGGCTTCTGGTGGACGCTGCCGTCGATCGTCGTGCTGGTCGCGCTTTCGATCTATCCATTGGTATATGCGGTCCGGCTCGCGTTCGGGGATTTGGGAAATTTTACCCGACTCGCCGGCGACCACGTATTCGGAACAGCCGCGCTTCAGACCATCGCATTCACCGCGGTGGCGCTAGCAGCGGAATTCGTGCTCGGACTAGCGCTCGCTCTGCTGGTCGATTCGCTGACGCGCTTCCGATCTTTTTTTCGCGCCGGGCTGCTGGTTCCGATGCTGCTTCCACCGGTGGTCGCCGCCGTCGCCTGGCGGCTCATTTTCAATCCGCAGTTCGGCGTCCTGAATGGCACCCTGCGGCAAATCGGTTTCAACACGGCGGCACTCACCTGGACCAACGGGCAGAATTCGGCACTGCTTTCGGTGATCATCGTCGATATTTGGGAGTGGACGCCGTTTCTGTTTCTGCTGCTCTCCGCGGGACTCCAGGCAATTCCTCCGGAGCCGATTGAAGCCGCGCGCATCGACGGCGCAGGGCCCTGGCGCATTTTCCGCGATGTGACGCTGCCGTTGTTGAAATCTACCATCCTGCTGGCGCTGCTATTGCGTGGGATGGACCTGGTCCGCATTTTCGACCAGATCTTCATCCTGACGCAGGGCGGCCCCGGAACCGCGACTGAAACCGTCAGCCTGTACATCTATCGCACTGCGTTTCGATTCTCGAATTTCGGCTACGCCGCGACGATGTCATTCGTCCTGCTTGCCGCCACCATGCTGTTTTCACGCGGGCTGATGCGCGTCATGAGGGCTCGATGAAGGCCGCAGTCCGCTACATCGCGGCTTCGGCGGCGCTGCTCATCGCGCTCGCGCCGGTGTACTGGCTGTTGACGATTTCACTCAAGCGCGAAGTCGACCAGTTCGCGTATCCTCCGCAATGGATCGGGTTCGCCGCAACGCTCCAGCACTATCGCGACGCGTTCGGCAGCGGCTCGTTCGGCTCGTATTTCGCAAATTCGGTGATCCTTGCCGCGATGTCCACGGCCGCGGCGCTCGCCATCGGCGTGCCCGCGGCCTATGGTCTATCTCGATTCGAGTGGGCCCGTTCGTGGGATCTAAAAATCGGCGACTGGATTCTTTCCACGCGCATGTTGCCGCCCATCGTCACCATCGTTCCGCTGTTCCTCATGTTGCGCGAAGCCCGGCTGCTCAATTCCCTGATCGGCCTCGCCATCGTCTATACCGGATTCAACCTGCCGTTCGTCGTATGGATGATGCGGGGATTTTTCGACGAAATTCCACGTGAGATCGAAGAAGCGGCCATGCTCGATGGTGAATCGCGCGTGGGCTCGCTGCTGCGAATCATCTTGCCATTGGTGAAGCCGGGACTCGCGGCGACCGCCGTATTCTGCCTGGTGGTGGCGTGGAATGAATTTCTGTTCGCACTGATCCTGACGCAAACTGATTCGTCAATGACGCTCCCGGTGGGAATCGCGTCGCGCGTGACGCAGTATGAAATCAAGTGGGGCGCAATGAGCGCGGCCGGAGTGGTCGCAATGTTGCCGGTCCTGGTTTTCGCATCGGCCGCGCAGAAGTATCTGGTTCGCGGATTGTCGCTGGGAGCGGTGAAGGGATGATGGAGATCGATCGTCTGACGAAACGCTTCGGCTCTCGCGAAGCCGTCAGCGCAGTGTCTCTGGCCGCGGCCGACGGCGAGTTCGTTGTTTTGCTCGGTCCCTCGGGCTGTGGAAAATCGACGCTTCTGCGCATGATAGCGGGGCTTGAAAACCCGGATGAAGGCTCCATCAAGCTCGCCGGTCGCGACGTTACGCAAGTGGAAGCGCGCGATCGGGACATCGCCATGGTGTTTCAGAGCTACGCGCTCTATCCGCACATGACCATCGCGCAGAATATCGGTTATCCGTTGCGCGTACGGAAACAATCGGCGCTCGAAATCGAGAAAGAGGTGACCAAAGTCGCCGCACGGCTGGGACTTTCGGGACTGCTCGCGAATCGGCCGCGCCAACTTTCCGGAGGGGAGCGCCAGCGCGTCGCGCTCGCACGCGCCATCATCCGGCGGCCCAAGGCATTCCTCATGGATGAACCGCTCTCCAATCTCGACGCACGCCTGCGCGTCGAAATGCGCGCCGAGTTGAAACATCTGCAACACGAACTTCGCACTATCACCGTCTATGTAACGCACGATCAGGCGGAGGCTATGACACTGGCTCATCGCATCGCCGTGATGTGCGACGGAAAGATCCAGCAGTACGACACGCCTGCGAACGTCTATCATCGCCCCGCCAACACCTTCGTGGCGCAATTCGTGGGAAGCCCGTCCATGAATCTGATTCAGAAGTCCGACGCGATTCTGGGCATACGGCCCGAGGACGTCGAGCTGTCTCTAGACGAGAAACCGGATTGGTCGCCGGCGCGAATCTATGTGACCGAGGAAATGGGCAACGAAACCATCGTGATTCTTGCGGATGGATCCTCACAGCTCACGGCCCGAACCACCGCCGGGTTCCGCGCGGATTTCGATACGCCCGTCTGGTTCCGCTTTCGGCCGGAAAAACTGCATCGCTTCGACCCATCCAGTGGCGCGCGGCTGGCATGCTGAAGCGTGAAAGCTCCACCCCGCTTGCGCTCGGCGTAAAACGGACGCAAAATCGGGAGGAACGATGGCCCACAAAATAGATACCCAGTTGTTTTGGATCGTCATTTTCGCCGTGGTGTTTTGGATCGGCGTCTGGAAGCATGACGTGCTCCTCGACTGGATCCACCGCGCCTCCGTCGCCTTATCGACGGTGCGGTGACTCTCCGCATCGAAACCTGCTAATGTTTCGAGACATGACGGGAATATCAGATCGTCTGTTCCGGCCAACACAAGCGAACAGCATCGAGGAGGCCGGTCTCGCTCCAAACCTGGTGCTCGACCTGGTTCTGAAGCACGCCTATTTCGAAGGCACCGTGACGCTCGCCACGCTGGCTCAACGATTGAAGCTTAGCCCTTCCATCATGCATTCGATGTACCGGCAGCTTCAGAAGGAGCACCTGTGCGAAACGCGTGGAATGGTCGGCGACGACTATGAGATCTACCTGGCGGTCAGAGGCCGGGAGATGGCCGAACTCGCGCTCCGGAAGAGCCACTACGCGGGGCCGGCCCCGGTGCCCTTGGCGGATTATAACCGCGCCGTATTGGCCCAAGCCATGGAAATCCAGATCAACGCCAAGAGCCTGAAATCCGCATTAGGCGATCTGGTTCTTCCGGATGAGGTGATTAAGGAGTTGGGAGCCGCTCTGGTCACGGGCGGCGCCATCGTTTTGTACGGATCGACCGGCAACGGCAAGACCAGCATCGCGGAGCGCCTGCATCGCGTGGCCAACGACCTGATTTATGTCCCCTACGCCGTCGAGGTGGCCGGACAAATCATGAGCGTGTACGATCCGCTGATTCATCTGGCGGAACCGCAGGAAACCCAATTGGAGCACTCGCGTTGGGTGCTGTGCCGCAGGCCGATGGTCAAGGTGGGCGGAGAAATGCGATCGGAAATGCTGGATCCGCGAGTGGACGAAATTACGCGAATCGGCATCGCACCGCTGCAAATGAAGGCCAACAACGGCATTCTGTTGATCGACGATTTCGGACGCCAGCGGATTACGCCCCGCGAATTGCTGAATCGATGGATCGTTCCCTTGGATCGTCACACCGACATCCTCTCGCTATGGTCGGGTGTGAGCTTCGAGATTCCTTTTCAAGTGCGCGTCGTGTTCGCCACCAATCTCGCGCTGAACGATCTGGCCGAGGAGGCGTTCATGCGTCGCCTGAAAAACAAGATCAAAATCGAACCGCTCAGCGAAGCGCTTTTCAGGGAACTGCTACAGCGTGTCGCGGTCGAAAAGGGCGTCCCCTGCAAACCGGCAATGGAAGATTTTATCGTCGCGGAATGCTTGCGCCGATCTCCAGACGGCCTACGGGCGTGCTTTCCCGTCGATCTGATGACGATCATCGCGGGAATGGCGAAGTTCGAGGAACGCGCTCCGATCCTCGAAAAAACCGAATTGGAGCAAGCCTTGAAAATGTATTTCGTGCATTAAAGGAAAGCCGAATCCAGTAACCTATTTGTGCTGTTCAAACCATCCCACGATGTAGGCCACTTTAGTCATGTGGTGGCTGGGCCGCACCGTGATGCCGTGAGGCTCTTCGGGAACGCGAACCAGCATGCTTTCCACACCCAACAGTTTTAACGCCTGGTAATACTGCTCCGAATCGGAAATCGGCGTCCGATAATCCGCTTCGCCCGTCATCACCATGGTGGGAGTTTTTACATTCTTGACTACCGACAGCAGCGAGCGTTTCTCGTAATTCTCGACGTTGTCCCAAGGGAGGCCCGGGAACCAAACCTTCGAGGTCCAGTTGCCGATGTCGGAGGTCAGCACGAAGCTATACCAATTGATCACCGGATACACCGGCGCGGCGGCACGGAAGCGCGTGGTATGACCGATGGTCCAGCAGGTCAGCACGCCTCCGCCGCTGCCACCGGTGACGTACAGGTGATTCGGATCGATGTAGCCTTTCGCGATCACTGCGTCCACACCCGAGTTGAGATCGTAAAAATCGTCGCCGGGATAGGCGTGATGAATCAGATTCCCGAACTCGGCTCCATAGCTGGTGCTACCGCGCGGGTTGGTGTACAGGACCACGTAGTCTTTCGCGGCCATGAGCTGCTTTTCGATGTCGAAGCGGTCGCCGTAGTTCGCGAATGGCCCGCCGTGGATTTCGAGAATCAGCGGATATTTTCGCGCAGGATCGAAGTTCGGCGGCTTGATGATCCAACCTTGGATTTGCCGCTTGTCTTTGGAAGACTCGTAGCGGATCTCCTCCACCTTTCCCAGATCGCGGCCCGCCAGAAGGCCTTCGTTCACATTGGTGATCACTTTGAGGGAAGGGTTGGCGAGCGTCCCGGCCGCGACGTCGCCAGGAAGGTCCGGGCGTCCGTAAGTAGTCGCGAAGTTGCCGTTCTTGGAAATGCTGAGCGCGCTTCCGCCGCCGCCCGCGTTCAGCGTGCTGGCGAGGTTGGCCGTTTGCTTTTTTACGACTCCATCGAGAGAACTGGAGTACAGTCCGGTATTGCCCTGATCGTCCGAAAGGAAATAAACGCTGCGGCCATCGGGAGCCCAACGCGGCTGCTGCACGTCGCGATCCCAACTCACAGTCACCATGCGCGGTTCGCTTCCGTCGCGCTTCATGACATACATTTTGGTGACCTGGTAGCCCTGCAGTTTGTCGTCGAACCCGGTGTAGGCGATCCAGTTCCCGTCGGGTGAAATCGCCGGTTGCCCATCGGGACCGTTGCGATTGGTAAGCGGCTTGACCGCGCCATCGCTGACCCGGAATTCATAAATTTCAGTGTTGCGCGGCTCCAGTTCGTAATTGTCGTGGCGGTTCGCCGACATGATCAGGTACCTTCCATCGGGCGACCATGCCGGTTCGCTCGCGTTGAATCCAAGACCGCCGTGCTGATAATTTCCGTGCGAGATCTGCCGCGCCGCTCCGCCCTCCTTGGCGACGACGAAAACCTGCGTGTATCCCGGCTTTAAATAACCAGCGCCGTTGAAACGATACACCAGCTTATCGATCACCTTCGGCGGGTCGGCCCATTTCGCGCCTTCCGGCGGCCCCGGCACGTCGGCGATCTTCGGCGCGGGCTGCGTGACGTGCGCCACGAAGGAAATCCATTTGCCGTCGGGGGACCAGTTCAAACTTGCCGGAGCCTCCGTGATGCGCGTGACCTGCGCCATCTGTCCCGAGTCGATCCACATTCTCCAGACTTGCGAAGATCCATCGCGATTGGATGTGAACGCGAGTTCCGTCCCGTCCGGCGACCAGCGTGCGTCGGCGTCAGTGAACTTGCCGGTCGTCAGTGGACGATCGCCAGTGCCATCGAAGTTAACCATCCACAAGTTGGAATACCGGCGGTCCGTAGTGATGTCTGCGAAGTTGCGCTGGTAGACGATACGCTTTCCGTCCGGCGAAATCTGCGGCTGCGTTGCCGTTTGAATCTGAAAGATATCGGTGACCGACAGGCGCTCGCCTGCCTGCGTCAGCCCCGCGGAAAGCAGCACCGCTCCAAGTAGAGAGAACTTGTTCATGGCAGGCATTATATCGCTTGAACCGACGGCTGACTCGCGCGCTCCCGGAGTATAATGAACCTCCATGAAACTGTTGTGTTTCGGATTGTTCGCGGTCGCGGGATTCGCCCAGGAGACCGCCACCGAACGGGAGGCCGCGCGCGACGTGGTCCACAAAATGTCGGATCTGGAAAAGTCGCTCGATGTGCCCACCATCGTCGAACGCCTGACGGCTTCCAATCCGGCCCGCGATCAGGTGGCGGCTCGCGCCAAAGAGTTGATGGACAAAGAGCTGCTCGCCATGTCCGACGACATCACGCGGCATCCTGAAATCGGTTTCGAGGAATACAAATCGATCGAAAAGCTGACCGATTACCTCAAGCTGCATGGATTCGAAGTGACCATGGGCGTGGCGAATCTGAAGACGGCGTTTGTCGCGCGCTACAAAGGCAACCGCGGAGCGCCGAACCTGGGCGTGATTCTCGAATATGACGCTTTGCGAGGAACTTCACGCGCGTTTCATGGCGATCAACACAGTTCCCAGGGACCCGTCGGAATGGCTGCCGCAGTCGCCATCGCCGAGGCGCTCGAGAAGACCAAAATGCCCGGCAGCGTGATCGTGATCGGAACACCGGGCGAAGAAATGATGCCGCCGAACGCCAAGACTGACATGTTCAAGGCGGGAGTCTTCAATGGCTTGGACATTCTGGTTCGTAGCCATTCGACCAGCAGCACCTCGCGTCCCGCGCCCGGATTCGGGACCTGCTGTCTGAATATCGACGGCGTGAAATACACCTTCAGCGGCGCGCCCTCGCATCAGATGACGCCCTGGGCTGGACGCAACGCGCTGGAGGCAGTGATCCACTTATTCAACAATATCGACGCCGTGCGCTCCAGCATTCGTCCCGAAGCTCGCATCCAGGGCGTGATTACCGAAGGCGGCGCCGCGCCCAACGTGGTGCCCGACCGCGCGGTCGCCGATTTCTACATTCGCTATCCGGACGAAGTTTATCTCGAACAGGTCCGCGAGTTCGTCGATAACGCCGCGCGCGCAGCCGCTCTTGCTACCGGAACGAAGGTGAAGATCGACAACTACGGACAGGATCGCGACGGAATTTCCACGGCGGCGCTGTCGGAGCTCTCCTTCGCCTATCTGAAAAAATACGGTGCGACGCGCGTTGCCGCAGAGCCCGGCAAACCGCAAGGCTACGAAGAAACCGGCAGCGTCTCGAGCGCGATCCCCGGCATCGGATTCAGCGCCGCCACCTCCACCTTCGCCAATCACACCTACGAAATGGAAGCCGACGCGCTCGCGGAAATCGGCCACCATGGATTCACCGTCGACGCCCAGGCGATGGCGGCCTTGCTTTATGATTTCCTGACGCACCCCGAATATCGCGCGCAAGTGAAGCGTGAATTCGAGGGCATCAAGACGCTGTTCGATGAATATAAGACGTCCCTGCGAAAAGCCTACGTGAAGCCCACCGTGGCGGACCCCAAATGAAACGCGCCCTGTTCCTGCTGCTCACTGGTCTGAGCGTCACCGCGTTGCGCGCCCAGGACGATGCAGCCGCGCAGATCGCACGCATCGAAGGCGCCCAGTCTCCGAATCGTCAGGGACTGGACGGCTTCACCCTGCCAGAGCTGATGCAGCGCTTCCACGTTCCCGGTGTCAGCATCGCGGTGATCCGCGATTCTAAGATCCACTGGGCGAAAGCGTATGGGATCGCCGACGTCGAATCCGGCCGCCCCGTGGAGACAACCACTCTGTTTCAGGCGGCTTCCATTAGCAAGCCAGTTACCGCGATGGCCGCGATGCGGCTGGTCGACGAGCAGCGTCTTGCACTCGATGCCGACATCAACACGATCCTCAAATCGTGGCATGTGCCGCGCAACGGTGTGACGCCGCGTTCGTTGATGAGCCATACCTCGGGCTCAGACGACGGCTTTGGATTTCCGGGATACGATCCTTCCGCGCCGCGGCCCACGCTGGTTCAGATCCTGGATGGGAAGCCGCCCTCGAACGTCGGTCCCGTGCTGTTCGCGCGTCCGCCATATCAAGCCTACAAATACTCGGGGGGCGCGGTGACCATCATGCAGCTCGCGCTGATGGATCTCACCGGGAAGCCGTTCGCGGAATTCATGCGATCCACGGTGCTCGATCCGCTGGGAATGAAGGATAGCTCCTACGAACAGCCGTTACCCCCCGCGCTCGCCAGCCGCGCCGCCCGAGCACATAACGGGCAAGGAAAATCGATGGGCGCTGTGTGGCACGTCTATCCGGAGCAAGCCGCCGCGGGTTTGTGGACCACGCCTGGCGACCTGGCTCGCTTCATCATCGAAGTGCAGCAGGCGGTGCGCGGCCCCAAAGGCGCGGTACTGACGCAAACGGCCGCCAGCGCGATGATCACGCCCATCGGCGTCGGGCCGTTTGGCGTGGGTCTGACCATCGAAAAGCGCGGCGAAGGCTGGTATTTCAGCCACGGCGGCTCCAACTGGGGATTTCGAGGCGACACTCTGGGTCACGTTCGCAAGGGTTATGGCGTAGCGATTCTCACTAATGCCGATAGCGGCAGTCTGCTAATCAACGAAATCGAAGCCCGCGTCGCTGCTGCGTACAATTGGGATTCGCTCGATAAAGCACTCCTGCGCTAAGAAGGCAGTGTGCCGTATTGATTCTCGCGGACGGTGGTGGGTTCATGTAAGGGGCCAACCGGACAGCCCCATGCGTCAGCTTGGGGCTAGCGCGGGCATAACGATAGCCCCCATGGGGCTGAATCGAAGCAGTCGGCGTCTCGTAAATTGACCCACCACTCGCGGACGCCACGGCCCGCGGTTCCTGTTATACTCAGTCACCGACTTCACGGGTGAAGCGGAAAAGCTACACCCTTAATACGACGACTCTCCCGACGACTGGTCGGGATTTCCTTCGGCTCTGCTGTGAGCCGCACCCTGATACGATCACGATGCCTATTTCACATATTCGATGCATTTACCGGCCTACGTACGCGTAGTTGTAGCAAGACACAAAGGAGAGAAAGCATGTCTAAACTGATTGCAACCGGCTCACGAATCGCAGGACTGGTCGTCGCCGCCGCATTGTTTCACCCCTCGCAGGGACAGGCCCAGCAGACGTTGGACCCCGAAACTCAAAACAAGGTATTGAAGGGATTACAGCTCGCTCCAGTCCCACTAAACATGGTGGGAAAGGACCCCGTCTTGGTCGGGCTAGGCAGTTACATTGTGAATGCGGGAAGCGGTTGTAACGACTGCCACTCCGCCGGTCCCCAAACGCAATACATCGGAGGTGGAAACCCGTTTTTCGGCCAGCACCAGACCGTCAACCCGGTGACGTATATGGGCGGCGGCCGGGATTTCGGCGCGTTTCCCGACCCAGCCGGTCCATTCCCGCACATCGTCTCGCGCAATTTGACGCCGGATGGCTCGGGACTACCTGAAGGCGGCAACACGCTCGCGCAGTTTACGCAGATCATGCGAACGGGCGTCGATATGGATCACGTCCACCCGACTTGTTCAGCCGCGCCTAATGGCACTTGCCTTCCGGCTCCCTTCAACGGCGACCTGCTCCAGATCATGCCGTGGCCTGTGTTCCAAAGCTTCACGGACAACGACATCCTTGCCATCTACACCTACCTGAGCGCGCTTCCGTGCATCGAAGGCGGCCCCGGCGAGCCTCCCAACCGCTGCGTAGGCGCCTTCAAAACCGCCGCTGTGGCTGGACCGAAGAACCTGACTGCGACGTCCCGCACGGTTCAATTGGATGGGACGCAGTCCACCAGCGCCGATGGCAAGCCTCTGTCGTTCCTGTGGACCATTCCCCAGGGAAGTCCTTCGGCGGCGATTTCGGGCAGCACTACCGCGACCCCAACCGTGCAGTTAACGGTACGCGGCACATATACCTTCCAACTCACAGTGACGGACTCAACCGGCAAGTCCTCCACGGATTCCGCCACGGTGAATTACTGATAGAGTTCGCGGCTCGGTTTCCGACACTGAGCCGCGACCACAGGGAGCGGTCGATTTAGACGTGTCGCAAGTCTCCGGCTGAGCTGGTTAGCTCTTGGATTTGTGCCTGGCAGCCAACGCCACCAGCGCGATCCCGGCCAGCAACTCAGCGCCAGTTGCGGGTTCTGGAACCGAACTCGTGAACGAAAAATCGACGATATCCTGGTCCTGATAGGAGTTCCGGGTGCCCGCGGTAAATCCTAAGTACGCGCCTCCGCCGTCAGTCAGGTTCAACTCCGTGGCCAGATTCAGCGGAACTGTCAGAATCAGGGTGCCATCCAGAAAAATCGATAGCGTTCCAGGAACGTAATTGACCGTCAGATTTTGCACCATGCCATCGTCCAGAAGCCGGGTGATGTTTCCAGTCATCCCCAAGGTCGGATTCGCCGTACAGTCGCCCTCATGTCCGGGAAGATCCGATCCGATGGTGGCATCGGCAGTGAGCCGGCCGCCTGTGCAGAAATGATGCGGCACATTGAAGTCCGTGCCTCGCGTGTTCACCGAAATATAATTGCCGCTGGGATCGCCATAATAATTCGGGCTGTTGTTCTGGAAGGTATCCAGCATGATGGCGACGCTGTTGAAAATTCCCAGGAATCCCATTCCTCCAGCGCCTTCTCCCAGCGCCGTGTCGCCACGAAAATCGTTTTGAATGAGGAACGCAATTCCGTCGCCGCCACTTCCATCGGCGCCGTCGTGAATCCCCGCCCAATTCCCCATCTGGAAATCGAAGCTCGCGGTGAACGCGTTGGCGACGTTAAGAGTGTTGGTGGTCCAAGCCCCGCCCGCCGGCGGCGGTGCGCTCAGGTTCGGGTCTGTATTGTCCGTAAGCCGGACTACGTTTCCTGTAATGAGCTGCGACGTGCCCACCAGGTTTAACGTATTGAGACCAATGGAGCCGCCGTGGACGAATGGGCTACCCAGAAGCGTGAAGCTGGCTGTAAAGACAAATCTCGCTACGTAGGGTCTTAAAGCTCTCCGACTCATCCGAAACCTCCGACGAAACTAAGTATAACACCCGATTGCGGACCGATTTCGATACTGTCGGGTCGGGTGGTACCACGTAGGAGTGCACGCTGTACCGGCACGAAAAACGCGAAAGTACCAAGCCAAAATCGGAGAAGATTTGCGCTTGGCCGACGTGGCCGCGTCAGTTCGCCAGCAAATATCGAACCGTGCTCTCCATCAGGATTCTGCCTTCCGCGCTTCTGCCGCTCCAGTTTTGCCCGTCGGGACAAGAAGGAAAGGCCGGGAGATTGAACTCTTTCGATACCAGATACTCCGGCGCGAAAGCGTAGTACACGATCAGACCCTGAGCGTGCTGCTCCAGAAGAATCGCCGGCTCGGGATGCGGGAGAGTGGCGGCCTTCAAGACCACAAAGCCCAGCGCACCGGGGAAGTTTTCCGGCCGGTGAATCAGGATGTTGCTCTCGGCGCCATACAAAAGGATGTTGCCTCCGAGCTTGCCTGCAAGCGCGGCAGTCGGCCCGAAATAATTCGTGATCTGAACATCGGTTCCCGCCCCGTTATTTAACGGATTGGAACCGAAAACAGTGCTCAACGGATCGTGCCACAGATCGTGCAGCCCGGAAGTGTGGCCCTCCGCCGGCTTAAGATTGTCTGTCAGCGCCGGATCGGTGGCCGTGCTTTTGTAACCCGCGCCGAAAGTCGCCAGCAGACGTCCGCCCTGACCGACCCAATGTTGAATCGTTTTGTCCTGATCGTCCGACAGGCTGGCCGTATTCGAAAGGATCAGCAGTTTGTACTTGGACAACGTCTGGTCGGTCACGTCCGCGTCGTGGATCAAATCGTACGGAATCGGCGACCCGCTCCCGGGATGCGACAGGACGTAGGTCCAGCCCATGAAGTAGCGCTGATATTCATCGGCCCCCAGAAAGAAGCTCACGGGTGGCGAGCAATTCCGGTAATGCGCCTGGAAGAATGCACGCGTGTTGATGCTGGAATCGAGAATCGCTACTTCGGCGCCGCGCAGAGCTCCGCATTCGATGCCAGCCGCCAGCACGGCGACTGCGAAGGAAATGTTGAATTTCACTGGATCCCCCTCAGAATTCGAAGAACAAATTGCTTCCACCGCCCACGCGGCGGTATGTACCTAGCAGGTCCTGATACTCGAAATTAAACACCACACCGACGTGACGCGAGAGCCATTTGCGATAGAACGCCTGGAAATTGTAACCGTTGAGCCTTACATTGAAGGGCACCTGCCCGGCGAATTGATACAACTGGTGGCCTCCGCCGGCCGTGACGCCCGTCCAGGACTTTCCTTCTTTGCCATATTGCACCGAAACCAGACCGGATGCCGAGTACAGATCCCCCGGCTGGTTGCGATTCACAAACGCATCCCCTTCGATCACCAGCTTGCGATGATACCAGATCGCTCCCGCGTTGAAGATCTCGCCATGTCCGGGCGCGCCCAGGTTGAAATGCGTGTAGCCGACGCCCAGCACCAGGTTTCGTGACGGCGGCAGTTTCCAATTGGCCTTGACGTCGTAGCGGAACCTCGGAAAGTAGATCGCGACCGGATTGTTCTGTGGAGCTATGCTGAAGCCTTGCGTGGTATAGAACGACTTGCTCCAGTTCAGGTAGGAGAAGAATCCATAATTCTGTTGCGTGCCGCCGGGCCGGGTTTGCGAATCGAAGAAAAACTCCGGAATGAAGATTGGATTGGACCGAATCCAGAGCAGGCCCTGCCCGCCGCGCCAGTCGCCGTAACCCTGCGTGACGTGACTTCCGTATCCGCCCAACTCCAGACGATAAGGCAACTGCGTGGACGTGTCTGGTTGCACGTCGGGCGCCGGAGGCGGTGTCTGGGCCAGACACACGGCGGCGAACAGCCAGTATCCGCATGAGATCTGGGACGCCTTCACGACGTATGCACCTGGTCCACGGCAGACCCGTCGTCCTGGATGCGACGCTGATCTCTCCAGGCTTGCGCGGCCGCCGCATCGATGACCACGGCCCGGGCGCCCGAAGCGATTTTCCCTTTTAGCGCAACGTCGGTCTCCAAGCTCAATTCTTCCCCCGCGTACGCCGCGACCATTCCGTCGACGCGGAACCCGCGCGTCCCCCGGCTCAGCAGAAGTGTCTTTTCCGCATGAACCAGTCCGGAGAACCGGCAGCCGGGCCCCAGGAAGATGTGCCCATCAGCCACCAGATTTCCGCGGATCACACAAGACGGCCCCAGAAAAATGGATCCGCCGGCCTTGACGTCGAACTCCAGGACGGTTCCCTCCGGGAAATAGCAATCTCCGGCGACAGCCAGCTTCCTCCTCAGCCGCACCGGGACGGGTGGCCGAACCTCACCTTTGTACAGCCACGTATCCCCACCCAGTTGAACAAACCGCTTGGCGTTCAACTTTGCCGCAGCCAGGCTTTCTTCGACGGCCTCCGAACCGTCCGGAAAAGCGATCTCCAACAAATCCCGCGACGCAGGGTCTTCGCCCGGAAGTTTCGAATCCCATTCAGCCGTCACAATCTGGGGAGCGGAAGCCGAAGGAATCTCGACACCCAACCCCAACCGGATTCTGGTGAGCGAAGTGACGCGCGACCCCACGTGACATCCCGCGCTCAGGGTCAGCTCTCCATTGCTGTCCACCCATCGCGCGACGCTGACTTTTTCTCCTAACATCAGGTCGCCGTCCGCAGCCATCGATTGCAGCCGCGACTCAGAACCGATATTCGAATTCCCATGAACCAGGACTTCGCGCGTCAAACTGCAGCCCTGCCCGCAGGAGAAGTTCTGCTCCAGCACCAGGATGTCGTCGCACGTAGCGTGGTCGGCCAGATCCATGCCAGCCAGCGTGCGGATTCTCTCGTGCCCCTTCATGATTACAGGCCCGAACTCCCTGTCTTGTGAGACCGGAAGCTGCAACCAGTCCTTGACTTTCATGCGGAATGATTGCGCCATGTAATTCTCTGTGCGCACGTAATTGACGTCGATTTCCCCGGCCTGCTCACCCTTCAGCCGGTTCCATTGCCGATGACCCAGATAAAACTGGAGGTACATCAGCAGACCGAACGCTGCCGCAAAAAGAAGAAAGCGCCAGGCGATGAAATCAAACATTCGTGGTCCTGCAGGTATACAATCCGTTGGCTCCCTGGCTGTACAGTCCGTTAGGAGCTCCATTGCCGTTGGCGAACCCTTTTCCGTTGCCGTTTTCCCGGTAACGCCGGGTCTTCTGCCAGCGCGGCCCGCCGGTTCCCGACAATTTCCCGGTGTAATAACGAAACAGCGCGCGGCAGATCGCACCCGTGCTGGCAAAGAAGTTGAATAGGTTCAGAGGCATCAGCAAGACGCGGCGCGCCGCGCCGTCCAGCAGCGCCGCGACACCCAGCTCGTAAAATGTGGCCTGGTTTCCGAACATCTGGTACCCGGCGAATGTGAGCGCGATCGCCAGTGCCGGTACGTAGTGCGCCTGCGGACTGAAGAACAACACCAGCGATGCCAGCCATCCCAGTACCAGAACCGGGGCCGTCAGATAACACCCTAAAACAAACAGCGCGTCCACTTTTCCGAAGAACGACAGCGCGCTCGAACGGATCACCGACGACTGCAGGCGATGCAGGCAATCCGTATGGCCGGTCGCCCAACGAGCGATTTGGCGCCTGCGCACTTCCCATGTCTCGGGCACCTCTTCGTAACACTCGGCGCGGTTTGCGTAGGCCACTTTCCAGCCGCGAACCACTAACCTGAAGGTCAGATCGGTATCCTCGGTCAGCGACTCGGGATTCCAACCGCCGACCGCGCGTAAAGCGGTCGCGCGTACTCCGCCGACCGTGCCGCCGAACTGTGGAGTCAAACCCATGTTGTAGCGCGCCTGCTGACCCACCTGATATCCCGCGGCTCGCTCCATGCTTAACAGTTCCGTCAGCAAAGTGCGTCCCGTATTGTGCGGGACCACGCGGCCCATCACTGCGCCGATTTGGGGATCGCAGAACGGCGCTACAAGCTGTTTGATCATCGCCCTGCCCGGGAAATAATCGGCGTCGAACAGCAACAGGACTTCACCCGTTGCAAGCGGCGTCGCGAATTGCAAAGCGCCGCCTTTTCCGCCCTCCCCGCTTTCGCGGTGGACCGCCTTGATCACTGGATATTTCGCCGCAAACTCATCGATAATAGCGCCGGTCCTGTCTGAAGAGCGATCGTCGATGGCCAGAATCTCCAGCTTCTCCCAATCGTAATCGCACTCGACCAGTGCCTGGAGGACATCCGCCGCCACGGTCTCCTCATTGTGCATGGCCACCAGAACGGTAGTGCGCGGCAGCATGAAACCGGTGAATTCCATCCACTCCCGCGGATGCTTCAGGAACAGGCGCGACATCGCGAAGACATAATGCCGGATGGCGTAGAGTGTGAGCACCGTCACGGAAAACACCAAACAGATTTTCGCGATTAAGATGACCGCAAGCATCACTGTGTCCTTTTGCCCCAGGAGTGTCGAGCCGCCCACTGGAGCGCCACCGAATAGAAAACCACCAGATAAATCACGTCAGCCAGAAACCCGAAAGCGAACCAAAAGATCGGTGCAAACAAGATTCCGGAATAATGCATGGCCGCGATGCAGAAGGCCAGGCGGATGGCCGACCATGCAATTCCGTAAACCTGCGTCAGGATCGCCCAGCCCACGCCGAACAGGGGCGTCGGCTCGATCAGGACAAACATGCTGGCTGAAAACCAGGGCAGTACCAGCCACACCAGCAGCTCGCTGCGCAGCCACATGGCCGCGAATTCGGTCGAGCCGAATTGGCTGGCTGGATGAAAAATCAGAATCCCCGCCGCCATGGCCAGCAGCGTCATTAGGAAAACCAGAAAGCTGCGCGCAAAAGGGATCCGCCGGTGCAGTTCCAGAAACACCAGCATGGCCACGCTGAATAGAGTCCAGAGCGCGACCGGATGATTGCTGATTTCCTGAACCGCGACCACCGGAACCGGCGCAGCCCCGAAGGGAGCGAACAGTTCGACCGGAGCAACTCCCGTGATCGGGATCCCCGATAATTGTAAAAGCGCCAGACACAGCTGGTTGTGTACTAGCAGTAGTGGTTGTTGAAAGACGGCTATAGCTGCCGTGAGTGCAATTACAGTCAGCGCCGCCAGCACCAGTTTTCCCGTGCCGGCTCGAATCGAACGGATACTGCGGTGCGGGTAGACGAAGCTCCTGCGCATCGCCGGCAAATGGGAGCGCTGGCGTAGCGCCGGAAACAGCGGCTTTTGGACTCTTACAATAACGGTCACTTCTACAACTCGCTTCCTTCACGTTAAGGCGATATCCGGCCAGCGCCAATGTATCCCAAGTACTCATTCGAGGTACTTTTCGAGAAGGCTGCCACGTCGATTGGTACTAGAGCGAATTTCCCATGGTACACCCGTCGGGTTACATCCGCAGGAATGCCCGCGGTCCTAACGGTATTAGGAGCCTGGGTTGATATGAGTGATGAGATGCGGCTGCCTCCGACTAGCCTGGGAGGCATTCTATGACATGGATGTTACAGAATCAAGCTGATCCGAAACGATTCCCACCAGCCGCGCGCAGCCTGCATGGCGCCACGCAACACCGAGTCTGCCGTGCGTGTCACCGACGCGTCGGCGAACGAGATGCGGATCATTCGAGCCTGCGCCGGCATATTACGCTCCTCGAAGAATCCGACGCTGCCAGCATCCGCTTTTGAGTCGTTCCAGCTATCCGCCAATTCATCTTGAAGGTACAAGGCGACCTTCGGACCCATAACTTCGACTGCGACCGCCAGGTCGGCGTTATGGCTCGGAAAAGTGATGGTCTTGATGAAGTGCTTCGCCTCTACGCCGTTAATCACGTTGAAGCGTTCTTCCACGATGCCGCCTGATACCGACCTTAACCGCGCCGCTTCATAATTTCGCGGGTCGCGGGATCGCACGATCACGCCGACCCCGGTCCCCTCCGCTTGCCACTGGAATTCCATACGGCAGTTCGCCATGGAGGAGGACGGCCGATACAGGATCAGTCGCCGCGCAGACTTGGCGCGCGCTGCACCGGGCGCTTGCTGCCGAACCCAGCCTTCGCCGCTCAGCTCTGAGAACGACACCTCGGCCCCGGCGAGCCGCGGACTCATCCGGCCGATGGCCCAGAAAGACACCGCCAGCATCGCCGCAACCAAGCTAAGGATGAAGCGAACCGCTCTCCCCGGCTCTCGCACATGGTCGGTCCGCGAACGACGGCGGGAAAAGCGCCAGTGCGCGTGGCTCGGCGGACGGAGCGATGCTGCATCCGCGGTGGGAGCGTCGGCGCTGGGCAATAGAACCCGGCTCGAAATGCGCCGCGGCCCGGCCATCCTGGGCACCGTCATGCCCCACTTTTCGCCACGTCCGCGCGGAGCGGCCAGGGACACCTGAGGCTCCTGGTCGGCTCGATTCGAAATGCCGCGGTTGGGCGAGTTAGTCAGAATCGCGCACTCCAGAAGGACGCGAGCGTCGATGGGGGATCTTGAGTCTGAACCTTGATTCGGAATGGTTCCGTCGAATACTGCATTCTGTACATCGCGGCGCAGGTAGCGGATGAGCCAGCCAGTCCGTTGCTCCCTTATACCAATTCCGAGCACCTTCGTCAACGAAAAACGTCAGATCCGAGCGCTTCCGCCGCCAATACATAATGATACCGAAATGTTTGATGCGATGTGCGACGATCTGGGAGTGGTGCGCGCTTTTCATTCACGGCGGCTCAACGTCCCGCCAGGCTTCTAAGCGCCAAATGTAACAGCCCCATGCGTCAGCTTGGGGCTACGCGCGCGCATAGCAATAGCTCCAAGCTGACGCATGGGGCTGAACCGAGGCGGGGTTGGAAGTGACGTAATCACCGAAATTCGTCGCTCCGTGCCCATTTGCATGTAGCGTCGGCGCATCGGAAACCGACCCACTACCGACGATCTGGGAACCTGGTAACTCCTCATACCCAGCCTGCCGATCTGAGCGCTTCGCGGAGCATCGGAGCGTCGCCATGATTGCAGACCTCAGCAACCGGTCATGAGCCGAGGTGGTGAAGTCGAACAGCCAAACAAAGCCGGCTATCCGGTGCGCGTTGTTCCTGTCGGCGAGCTCGTTCGTTAACCGCGCTTCGATCTCTTCAGCGGCGATCTCTTAAGATGATGCAGCCGCGCACTACTCTTGCGCGGACGGGGGGCCGGCGCGGACTCGGCCCTGGCTTCTTTGCGGACAACTGGAACTGGCTGAACGGGATAGCGCTCCCGCAGCCACCTTTCGATCACATCCCGCTGAGTCGCCAGTAAAACCCGCTGCCAGCTCACTACACCCGTCCGCTCGCTATACTCCGCCATCAGATAGGAGCCTTCGTTGTAAACGTAGATCAGGTCAGCCGTGGCACGCTTAAACTGAAATCCCGACAGGGTCGTTTGGTGCTTTTGCATCCATTAATAGAATAGCAATGTATCCAAACATACTTCTACTCCCCTGTACTGGGCGCTGGCGGCCCAGGGCAGATCAGGCGGAAGCCGCTTTAGCGTGCTCCTTTACCGCCTTCTCAATGCCAGGACGCGCTTTGGCTAAGTCCTGCGCGTTCATCACCGGGCAAAAGGTCACCTTCGCGTTATAGGCGAGGAAGAACGGCTCGGCAATCCCTGGAATTTGGGAAGTGTCTTTCATGTCGAAAACAATGAATCCTCCGCGTTCACCGCTGGCGCCCGACGTGAAGTAGGCGGCTTCAGGCTTCAGGGCGTCCAGGATCTTTTGGAACGGGGCCCCGAAGGCTCCTGTACGAGCCGCGTTGTTTCCGGCTTCCACGGGAATCGATATCTGCATCATCATTCGCATTTTGCACTCGCCCTCCCCGGGCGCACGGCAATGCTAACACGATGTTGGAACCAATCGCTGTCGCTCATGGCTCGGTTCTGGTCGATTAGGAGGAACGCTTGGCACCGAGCCGCGAGCGCCAGCGACCGGTTCCCGATGTCTTATTAGAGCCGTCTCGATTGCGTGACGCCGCCTAGCCGTCGCGCAGCGTCTCCACCGGATCGAGCGATGCAGCGCGACGCGCCGGCACAATGGTCGCCACCAGAGCAAACGCGGCCAGGATGACACCCGCTCCCAGCAGAATCGCAGGGTTGTACCAACTGATTCCGTACAGCCTGCTTCCCATGACGCGTCCCATCGCAACCGCAAACGGAATCCCCAGCACGAGTCCGATCGCGACCAGCCCATAGGCATTGCGCAGCACCATTGCGACCACCGATCTGCGATCCGCTCCCAGCGCCACGCGAATTCCGATTTCTCTGGTACGCCGCGCCACCGAATACGAAGTGACGCCGTACAACCCGATCGACGCCAGCAGCAGCGCCGTCAAACCGAACAGCGACGTCAACCGCGCGATCAGCGTTTCTTGGCTGAACTGACTCTGCACCTGCGTGTCGAAGGTCTGAATCCGGATTACTGTCAGGTTCGGATCGATCTCCGCAAACGCTCGCCGGATCTCATCCTCCAGCGATTCCGGGCGCACTCCAAAGCGCATCACGATATCGTTTACATACAGCGAGCGCGATTCGAACGCTCTAGTTCCAGCTTCGTCGTAAGGAGTTACCTGGGGACGAGGGATGAAATACATCGGGAAAACCGGCCGGTCCGGCTGGCGATACTTCGCGTCCTCGGCGATCCCGACGATCTCGAATGACTTCGAAAAGGCCGCGCCGACTCCAAAGTGCTTGCCGATCGGATCCTCGTTCGGAAAAAAGCGCCGTGCGAATGCTTCATTGACCACCGCGGCGTGGCGGGTGATGGCCGTGTCGGCTTCGAGAATCGGCCGCCCGCGCAGGATGCGCGTCCCAATCGTTTCGAAATAATCCGGTCCGATGCGATTCCAGGACGTCAGGTTCTGGCCGTCCACCGATGGTGGCGGCTGCCCGTCGATGGTCACGTCCGTCGCCCAGTCCGATCCGCTCATCGGACTGTACAGCGAATAGCTGACGTTCGCCACGCCCGGTAATTGGGCCAGACGCTCCCTGATGTGCCGGTACAGCGGCTCCAACTGATCGATCTTGTATCCCGCCAGATTCGGATCGATTCTCACCGCCACCCGCCCGTCCGCCGCGAATCCGAATCTCTGATGCTCCAGATTCCGCAAACTCTGGGTCAACAATCCCGCCGCCGCCAATAACACCAGAGACAGCGCTGCCTGAATCACCACCAGGCTCCGTTGCGGCAAAGATCCCACGTGTTCCGTCGCGGTTCTGGAACCGCCGCGCAACGCATCCATGGGATCCGCGCGATTCGCAGTCCACGCCGGCGCTACGCCGAACACCAGCCCGGTGATCAACGACACGCCGAACGCGAACGCCAGCACCGCCAGATCGGGCTTAGCGCCGATAGGAACGGAACTTGCGCCCGTGAACACCGCGCTCAACAAGGCGCTGGTGCCGGCGAACGCGATCCCTACCCCCGCGATCCCGCCAATCAGCCCGAGCATGACGCTTTCGGTCAGCGCCTGCCGCACGATTCGCGATCGTGCCGCACCCAGCGCCAGGCTGATCGAAGTTTGCCTCCGCCGCGCCAATCCACGCACCAGCATCAGATTCGCCAGGTTCGCGCACACGATCAGCAGCACGAATCCGGAAATCGCCATCAACAGTTCAAGGCCGGAGGAATACGTGGCGCGCATTACTCCGATGCCGGATCCCCCGGGCCTGAGGTGGAGCTTCTGCTGGGGAATCTGTGCTGCCGCCGTCGGTCCCAAAAGGCCCGATCGATCCGTCAACCATTGCCGCACCTCGACCTGCATCTGTGCACCGATCGTGCGGACGTCGGCACCGGGCTTTATCCGGCCCATCACAAACAACCAATGGAGGTCTGGATTGTTCACCCAGCCGGCGTGATTCACGGCGGGCTCGGACGCAATCGGCAGCCAGAAGTCTGGCGGATTGCCGCGCAGCGTGTCGCCGAAGAATTCCGGTGGCGTGACGCCGACAATGCTCACCGCCGTCCCGTTCATCTGAAAAGTGGCTCCGAGGACGGAGGGATCCAGCGCATACTTCTGCTGCCAAACCCGATAAGTGATCATGGCGACGGGCGCAGCGCTGGGCCGGTCGTCATTTTGGTCGATCGCGCGTCCCGCGAACGCAGGTACGCCGAAGGTCGAAAAATAATTCCCGCTGACGTATTCCGCGATGTACGACTCCGCCGCCTCCGGACTTCCCGCCCGGCGCACGCCGATCCGCCGCGGATCAGCCTGGAAACCTGCCAGTTGCTCGAACCCTTCCGTGTGATCGCGCAGATATTTGTAAAAGTCGACGGAGAAGATATCCCAATCCCCTGCCATCCCGCTGTACACGCGGTGTCTCCCGTCGCCGGCCGTATACAACTGCTCCGGGCGCACCACCGGCAGCGACTTCAGCAGCACCGCGTGAATCAACGTGAAGATCGCTGTGGTCGCGCCGATCCCCAGCGCCAGCGTCAGCACCGCCGTCAGCGTGAACGCCGGCGCGCCCCGGAATTGCCGCAGCGCATAACGAACGTCCTGCCGCAAATGATCGAGCCACGCCCACCGGTTCGCTTCATAGAACGTTTCTTCCTGTCGCATGAGATTTCCTAGATTGAGATGGGCCCGGCGGCCCGCTTCCGCTTCGTCGAAGCCCTCTTCACGCAGCCGGTCGGTTTCCGCCGCAAGATGCGCGCGCAGCTCTGCCGAAAAATCCTCGAGCTTGCGCCGCCGTAACATGGTCAGCTCTCCGTGCTTTCGGGCCCCAGAATGCGCCCGATCGCCGTGGCCAGTGCGCGCCATTGGCTGCTTTCCGCGGCCAGTTGTTTGCGGCCTTTGGGAGTAAGTGTGTAGAACCGCGCCTTGCGATTATTCGAGGAAACGCCCCATTTCGCAGCGATCCAACCCTTCGCTTCCAGCCGCTGGAGCGCCGGATACAAAGCGCCGTGTTCCACCAGCAGCACGTCTTCGGATTGTTGCTGGATGACGCGCGCGATCCCCTGCCCGTGCTCGGGTCCGAAGACCAGCGTCTTCAAAATCAACACGTCCAGCGTGCCTTGCAGCAGAGTGACTCGGGTAGACATCTAACCCAAGTATGCGCGCGCTTGGGTAAAGTGTCAACCCAAAGGAGCCGTTTTACCGTTAGCCCGCCCGCTCGGCGACTAGCATCGATTGCAAAATCTGATCGGAAACTTCCTTGACCGCCCCCGGCGAATGCGCCAGAAACAGCGTGTTGGTCCGGTCGCTCTCGCCGATCGACTTCAATGTGTCGAAATATTGAGTGACCATCACCAGCTGCATGACTTCTCTGGCGGACGCGCCTTCCACCACTTTCTGAAATTGCTCGATCGAAACCTGCAGCCCTTCGATGATCGCTTTCCTCTGGTTCGCGATCCCCTGCCCCTGCAGAGCTTTGCTCTCCGCTTCGGCCTCGGCTTTCTTGACCACCAGGATCTTCTCGGCCTCACCCCTGGCGTTGGCAGCGACCTGTTCGCGCTGCGCCGCGTTGATATCGTTCATGGCCGACTTCACCTTCGCATCCGGGACAATGTCGGTGACCAGCACATTGACGATTTCATATCCGAACCCGGCCATATCCGCGTCCAGTTCCTGCTTCACCGCCAGCGCGATACTCGACTGGCTGGCGAACACTTCATCCAGCGTCATTCCAGGGACGTGTCCCAGGATCACCTGCTCGACGTACGACTTGATCTGCGCTTCCGGATTGGCCAGTTTGTAATAAGCGTCGTATACCTTTTCCGGACGAACCCGGTTCTGGACGGAAATAGGAATGGTGACGAACACGTTGTCTTTGGTCTTCGTCTCCATCGTCAAAGTGATCTGAATCACGCGCAGGCTCACGATGCCGGCCACCGAATCGACAAACGGCCGCTTCCAATTTAATCCTGGCTCGGCGACCCGCAGGAACTTGCCGAACCTTGTGATCACCGCGACTTGGGCCGTGCTTACAGTGAAAAAGCTTCCAAAAATAATTCCCAGCACGACGAAACCAATCAGCACCACTGGAATCAAGTACAAGGTGTCCATGCGTCCTCCGGGTTGGTCGCGTCACGCTGCACTGCGCGAGCCAAGCTCAAAGTATACAGGATGAGGTCCGGCATAAATGAATGTCGATTAGAATGAGCGAACGCCACAAGTTGTTGGACATATTACGCATTTCCGCTTGACAAGGGTGTGGCATCGGATCACACTAGTCGCTGTCTGAGCAATCCTGCTGCACTCGTCAGATCGTCTGGCCTAAGTCAGGCAATCTGAGTTTTTCTATCTCTTCTTCTTAGCCAAACCACAACCGAGGAGGTTGATAATGTTTGCACGTAGTGTATCTATTCATTTGAAGGCCAACAGTTCGGCGGCGTTCACCCAGCAGATTGAGAACGAAACCCTTCCGACGCTTCGCAAGCAAGAGGGCTTTCAAGGCGTACTCACGCTCTTGGGGCTGAGCGGAACCGACGCCATCGCGATTAGCTTCTGGAACAAAAAAGAAAATGCCGACGCTTACGCCCGGACGGGTTATGCAGAAGTTCTTAGAAACCTGAATAAGGTGGTCGAAGGGACTCCCCAGGTTCATACTTACGAAGTTGCTATTTCGACGTTTCAAAAAATCGCCGCAACCGTAGCGGTCTAACTCGAAGCTCACTTGCTCACAGGCTGGGGCGGATCGAATCCGCCCTAAGCCTTGGTTGAGCGCCGTCATCAATTGTGATGCCGCGCGGATTGTAATATAATCCCCTCCAGCAACCAAAGGAGACGCGCAAAATGAGTCTCGCCGGTAAAGCGATGCCCCGAGGCCGGTTCGCTGCAATGCTGACTGCCCTGTTCGCCGTAGCTGGAGCGTTTAACACTGCTCGCGCTCAGGTGACCTTTAACAAGGACATTGCACCCGTCCTCCAGCAGTCCTGCCAGAATTGTCACCGTCCCGGCAACATCGCTCCGATGTCGCTGCTCACCTATAAAGATGCCCGACCTTGGGCTCGCTCGATCAAGCAGCAGGTAGCGCAGCGCAACATGCCTCCCTGGTTCATGGACCGGAATATCGGGATCCGTAGTTTCAAGGACGATGTATCGCTGACCGACGCCCAGATCGCGATGATCACCGCCTGGGTAGATGCCGGCGCGCCTGAAGGCAATGCCGCGGATCTGCCCGCCGCGCGTCACTTTGAGAATCTCGACGAGTGGCACATCGGCAAGCCTGACTTGATCGTATCCATGCCGGTCAAATACCTGGTGAAACCCGCTGCGTCGGACTGGTGGGGAAATTTCACCGCCGATTCGGGCCTCACTGAAGACCGCTATATCCGGGCCGTCGAGACCAAGCCGTCATCCGGTGGCGGGATTCGCGTCGTCCATCACGCGGTGACCAGCATCACATACGAGGACGGCTCGTCCGAGGCCGGCACCCTCAATGAATACGCGGTTGGAAAATACGGCGACATCTATCCGGAAGGGTCCGGCAAATTGATCAAGGCCGGCGCCAAGATTCGGTTCAATATGCATTACCATGCCGTCGGCGAAGTGATCGGCGACCAGACTACCGTCGCGTTCGTGTTCTATCCCAAAGGCTACGTTCCCAAGCACGTGATCAACACAGTGCTTTCGCCCAACAATGACGATCTGGATATTCCCGCGGGTGCCGACAACGTGCGGTCCGACGCGTATTTCAAGTTGGAAAAGCCCGCGCGACTGACAGGCTATCAACCGCATATGCACAATCGTGGAAAGGCCCAGTGCCTGGAAGCGATTTATCCCAACATGACGGTCGAGCAATTGAATTGCGTCAACCGCTACAACTTCGGATGGCAGATCGCGTACAGTTATGCGGATGACGTGACTCCTATTCTTCCAGCCGGCACGATTCTTCACACGACTACCTGGCACGACAATTCGGCGGCGAATCCGTTCAATCCCGATCCTCGAAATTGGGTGGGATTCGGAAATCGAACCACCGACGACATGTCGCGCGCGTGGCTGAATTTCTACTATTTGAGCGACGAGGAATTTCGAGCCGAGACCGCGGCCAGACGGACGAAAGCCGGCGGCGTCAGGAGCGAGCGGTAGCCCGGTCCCATGCCCGTTTCGTTCCAACGGACATTGCTTCCCGCTTCGATCCTCCTGCTTACGGGCTGGGCCGCACCGTCGATGGCGCAGACGCGCTACGCGTCGGGTCAGAACGTGGTCCCCGTTTACGAAGGATGGGAGCGAAATGCCGACGGCTCCTTCAGCATGGCGTTCGGGTACATGAACCGGAATTACGAAGAGCAACTGGATATTCCGGTCGGGTCCAACAACAAGTTCGAGCCCGGTCCGCCCGATCAGGGGCAGCCGGAACATTTCTACCGGCGGCGTCAGCAATTTGTATTTAAAGTCAAAGTGCCGAAGGACTGGGGCGCGAAGGATCTGGTCTGGACCATTTCTTCCGCCGGTCACACCGAAAAAGCGTACGGCACACTACTGCCGTTCCGCGAGCTCGGCAATCTGGTTTATCAGGAAAATCGCGGCGGACCTGGGGAGCTGAATTATCCCGAGGAACCGAATCAGGCTCCGACCATCGAAATGGTTGGTTCGGCGAACAGAACTGTCAAGGTTCAGGAAGCGCTTGCGTTGACCGTTGAGGTGACCGATGACGGGCACCCGAAGCCTCGCGCGCGCAGGGTCGCGGCACCTGCAGCCAGCACCGCGATTCGCGATTCCGACGGCGCCGTGGTCGCCACTGGTCCAGAGCGAACAGGTCCGCCGAGGGAAAATCCGCTCACTCAAGCCGTCGTGAAACTGGATCCTGGAGTCACTTTAGGAGTCACGTGGATTGTCTATCGCTCGGGCCCAGGTGAGGTGACCTTCGATCCGATGCGTATCAAAGTGGTGGATGGAAAAGCGGCGACGAAGGTCAGGTTCAGCAAGGCCGGCACGTACCGATTGCGCGCCTATGCGGACGATGGAGTTTTGATTACGCCTCTGGATGTTACCGTAACCGTTGAGGGATCGAACTGAATGAAGCCGAGAATGACTTGGTATTGCCTTCCAGTATTGTGCTCGCTGCTATCCGGAGGGGCCTACGCGCAAGCTCCGTCCTATGAATTCTTTCGCGATCGCGTGCAGCCGATATTTTTGGCGAAGCGTCCCGGTCACGCGCGTTGCGTCGAGTGTCACGATAACACGGCTCCGCGTCTCCAGGAATTGTCCGCGGGCTCGACCACGTGGAATGAGGAGCAATCGCGCAAGAATTACGACGCATGGGTAAAGCTTGTCGTGCCTGGAGAACCGACTGCCAGCCGGATGCTGATGCACCCGCTTGCGGCCGATGCCGGCGGCGATCCGTTTCATGCCGGCGGGAAACATTTCAAATCGCAGAAAGATCCGGAATGGCTGGTTCTTGCGGCATGGGTTCGGACGGGAACGTCGGCTGCGCCAGCGTCGAAGAGCACCGCGGCTCTCGATTTTCAGTATTACCGCAAGAACGTCGAGCCGATTTTTCTGAAAGATCGCGCGCCCAACGAAGGCACCGGAAATCCCTGCTTTGCTTGCCATACACGTATGGCGTCTCGTATGCGTCTTCAGCCGCTGAAGGAAGGCGGGACGGCGTGGAGCGAGGATCAATCGCGCGCGAATTTCGAAGTCGTGTCGAAGCTGGTCACGCCGGGTGATCCGTCAACCAGTCGCTTGCTGCTCCATCCATTGGCGACCAGCGCGGGTGGCGATCCCACTCATACCGGTGGGAAATTCTGGCCGTCGCGAGATAACGCGGAATGGAAAACGATCTCAGCTTGGGTGCAAGGAGAAAAAGTCCAATGATTCGAAAATATTTGACCATCGGTGCGTTGGCTGCTGCGCTCGCGGGCGCTGCGGCATTGAAAGAACGCGTCATGCAGACCAATGCCGCGGGTGACAACGTCCATGTCATCGACCCGGCGACCAACAAAGTCACCGGCACGATTGAGGGGATCGAAATTCCTCACGGCATCGTGATCGCTCCCGGCGGCGCGCGAATCTATATCACGGAAGAAGCCACGCGCACCATGGACGCCGTCGATAGCAAGACACTGCGCGTGATTAAGAAAGTTCCGTTAAATGGACGGCCTAACAACCTGGCTGTGACCTCGGATGGGCGCAAGGTTTACGTAGGGATCGCCCAGTCTCCGGGCGCGGTGGACGTGATCGACACGGCGACGCTGACCAACATCAAATCGATTCCGGTGCAAGGCGCGATCCATAACGTGTATGTCACTCCGGACAGCAAATATGCGGTCTCCGGATCGGTAGCGACGGGTGTCATCACGGCCATCGACACCGCGACCGACACCGTGAAATGGTCGTGGAAAGAGAACAGCGGGATCCGGCCCATGATTTTCACCACCAACCCCGACGGGTCGACCAAGGAAATGATCTATCAGCTTTCCAATTTCCACGGGTTTGTAGTCGCCGATTTCGCGACGCAAAAAGAAACCCGGCGCGTCACGCAACCGGATGTTCCCGGAAAAGAGCGCGAGACCGATGGCATCCAGGGCGCCCCCGCGCACGGCCTCCTCATCACCAACGATGGAAAAACGCTGTGGACCACCAGTAAGTTTTACGATTACGTAGCGGCCTATTCTCTGCCCGACTACAAGTTAATCAAGATTATTACGGTGGGTTCGCATCCCGAATGGCTGACCGTTCCACCGGATGGAAAGAACATGTACGTCGGCTGTGCCGGTACCGATTCCACGGATGTGATCGATCTTAAGACGATGACGATGATTAAGCGTATCCCTGTAGGGTCTGTGCCGAAGCGCAATACTAGCGGGTTGATTGAGACCAACTGATCCTGAATGTTCGAGGCTAGTGCGTCGGACTGCGGTGATTCGAAACTTGCCGCGGCTCGCAGCGCGGCGTTCCGAGCTTATGGTCGTCGTTTTGAAAAACCCGATGGTTCATCGTTCTCTGCCTAGCTTTGTACTCCTTTGTTGGAACGCGGTTTTGTTCGGAGCGAGTTCGACTTTTTGTCCCGCTTACTTCCACGGCGGCCAAGGTCCTAGCAATCCAGTGCTGACGCTCTTTCCATCTGACGCGCCGAGCCGGACAATTCCGTTATCCGGGCTGCCCAAGAATTTGGGCATCATTGCTTTCGGCCCGGACGGAAGGGCTCTCTACGGTAAGAACCTTGTTGATCCTAGCTGGGAAGATGGCATCACAAAGATTGAGTTCAACCCAGTTCGTCAAAGCGTCGTCTCTGGGTCCAATTGGAATCGGCCCCATTTGGAATCTGACGATCTCCCGGCCCGTCGGGAGCATCTTCATCGCTGGATCTCTTAACAAGGTTGACGCCAGAGTGTGCATGTTCGAGCTGGACTTAGTCGCTGCGAAATTGCGACAATTGCCGGTCACCGCTCCTGTCAATTGCCGAGAAGGGGGAGGGCCCATCTCTCCCGATGGTAAACGCATTATTAGTCACATCGGGAAAGCATTAAGCCTCGTACGCTTGGAAACTGGCGCCGCCCGTGTGATCAAGGGCGTGGATGCTGGAGAGTGGTCGGCCAGTGGTCTTTGGCTCAGCAGCACGACCTGGTCTCCCGATGGACGCTGGATCGCGGTCATTCGGGACGGCCGGATTATTCTCATTGACACCGATGATGCGTCGCGAAGAAAGACTGTTGGCGGCTCAGTTAAAGGTCCCGTGCAGTGGTCTCCGGATTCAAAGTACCTATTGTTCACAAGCTCACAGCTACGATGTGCGCGAGCCCTTTACTTCACTACATTGGAGACGATTGAAGTAGAAACAGGCAAAACGACGGTGATTAATGATTCCCGATGTAGTATCGGCCCTGGAGCAATCGGCTGGGTGAATAGCGAGATCACACAATAGGACGGGAGTACGGGTGTGGTCCGCAAAAACTCGAGAACTAGCGCGTAACAGTCACGATCATATCCGCGAAAGTAAACAACGACCCATCGCACGCCACCGCACGCAACGTATAAATACCCGGCTCCTGGAACGTGGCCTGTGTTACCCATTTCCCATCCGCAGGCGGTTCGGGAATCGTGTACGGAGGCGACCATGCCGAGTTCGCGTACGCGCGGGAATCCATCCATGCTTTCATCTGATCGGGACTGAACGAGACGTTCGACGCCTTGCCGCGGTACACGATCCAGGACACCCACAAACCGGGCCCATCCGCGACCACCACCGATGAGGGAGGTCCAGTCACGGCGGCGCGGACCGCACGTGGCGCTACTGGTTTCGGCGCTTCCGCTTCACTCGGACTCGCGGATCCGGCATGACGCGGCTGCGGTTTGCCATCGCGCCTTGGAGGCAGATTGTCAGGATCGCCGGCCAGCGCGATCAGCGTCAACGCTTCTCCCACCTTTACTATCTTTCGAGCTTCTCCCTGGATCTCGAGTTCGGGCGGGATGTTATATCGAAGTTCGTCGCGCAGGCTGCCGCCATCGCCGCCGATTTCGGTCGAGATGACCTGCTTATCGATCTGGTAATCGGTCTTGAGCGATGCGTAGGCTTTCCGGGTTTTACCGTGGCTGGTGACCGTCCAGATCAGTTCTTTTTCGCCGAATTCCTTCGGCACGCGAATCGTGAACAGAAACGGATTCCGCCGCGGATAAAAATGTGTCGGCTGCCCCTGGTCCGGCGCTCCCGGTTCGAATTTATTGTCCGGACCAACCGGAATATCCATCTGTTCTTCCCAGTTCGGATTCATGTAGCCGAAGTACATCGTGAAGGAGCCATCCTGGTTCGGCATCCATCCTTCATAGGCCGGCTCCAGGCTTTGCCCTTTCGAATACGTGAACCGCATCTGCGCGCCGGCAGGTTGGAGCACACAGAAGGCAACCAGAATCGTACGCAGCATTAGTTTCGTGATCCGCTCGCGCCCGTCGGCACCACCGGCGGCGCCCAGCACAGTGGACAGCCGATATCGTAATCGTTCCGGCTCTTCATTTTTGCCCGCCGCTTGGCCATTTCAGCCTGGAACTGTTCGTCGGTGAGCGAGACGGAATATCCCAAATCGATGAACATGTTCGCGATGGAGCGGCGTCCTCCACCCGCCCAATTCCTGGGATCGGCGGGATTCTTGTTGGCCGCCGTCGTATCCAGGAAACCAACCAGGTGCACGATCGCGCCTTTCGGCAGCAGCGGCGCAACATCGTCTTCGTACTCGTATTGGTGAACCCAGTTGTGATCGTAGCCGACGCAGCTCAGCGTCTGGACGTTGTGCCCCCAAATCGATTCCAGACACATGCGGACGCCCGGCGCGTGCAGATGGGGCTCGAACGCGATGATCTTGGTATTTTCGGTCAGCGTCGCATATGCGTGGAGTTCCTGCTTGGCCTGATTCGGCTCCACGTCGATGTCGATGCCGTTGCCCAGAATCAATCGCGCTCTTTTGTAGATCGGTTGGTAGCCTTCCGGGAAAAACTTAAACCCGAATTCGAGATGCGACTTGGTTGCTCGGCCGTTGGGATGAACGTGGCCCGCGCTCAGCGCCAGGACCGATCCCGCCGCCAACAGTCTGCCCGCTTCGGGCGGAAAGAGATCCGCGTTGCGACCAACTTCGTGAATGGGCCAACTGGTCCCGCCGCCTTCGTTGCCCGGCGCACTGCTGGTGTACGTCATATGGTGGAACACGAATCGTCCACCCACGGTTTTGGTGGGGACGTCTTTCGGGACGTCATTGACTTCCCTGATCTCCAGAGCCTGCACGTACCGGTCTTTCGTCAGGCCGGTTGGAATGGTTCCAAAGTCTCCCCACTGGTCGGGTCCGCTGGCGGGAACCGTGACCTCTTTGGACTTCACGACTAAATCCGGTTCGCCGATGGTCCAGTTGCCCGAATCGTCGAACACCAGCGCCTTCGGCATGTCGGCCGGGTTTCCCCGTAGCGCTCCGCTGTTCACCCACTTCACGATGGTGGCGATCTCTTCGTCCGTCAACGAGGGATCGCCCTTGAATTTCTGAATGCCGATGTTCTTCTCGACAAACCATGGCGGCATGACGCCACTGTGCGGACCGATCGTGGTCCGCTCCTTGATCGAGCGAGCCCAGGGTCTGACCTCTTCATAGATGACCAACGACATCGGCGCGACACCGTTCCGGTGATGACACCCCTGGCAGCCACGCTGCAGGATGGGCGCGATGTCTTTCGCGAAAGTGACGTCGCCTGATTGCGCTCGCAGCGCAAGCGGTGCAAGGACGGCGACCAGCGCGGTTACTGGAGAACCGAAACGACCTCTGGCATTCATGTCGCACCTTCCTGGTGATTTTCGGCCTGTTTGATTTCCTAGTACATTCTACATCCAGGCTGTTCGCACCGGAAGCCTTCGACGCGACAGCCTTGGACCCGGCACCGCGATCATGATACTGTACGGCCCATGAGGTTCTTCGCGCTCCTGTTCCCGCTGGCGGTATCGGCGGCTCCTTCCGGCGAAGCCGTTTATCAGAAGCGCTGCTCCAGTTGTCACGAACAGGTCAATGAGCGCATCCCGCATCGCGAGGCGCTGCAGAAGATGCCATCGGCACGAATTGTCCGGGCGCTCGATTCCGGGGCGATGATGTCCATCGCATTTACGATGAGCCGGGAAGACCGGATGGCCGTGGCTTCGTGGCTGGGCACCAGTGCATCGGTGAGCGGGCCGCCCGCATCGGCTTTCTGCGTCGACCGCAGTGTGAAGCTGGCAGCAACTCCAAAGACCGCGTGGAATGGATGGAGCCCGGATGCGAGCAATGCTCGATTTCAGCCAGGCGACGCCGCCCGATTGAGTATCGATCAGGTGCGTGGGCTCAAGCTGAAATGGGCGTTTGGTTTCGATGGCGATGTGACCGCGTTCGCGCCGCCCACGGTCATCGATGGACAGGTGTTCATCGGAAGCGCCGGCGGATTGGTCCACGCAATGCGCGCCGAAACCGGCTGCCTGCAATGGGTTTTTCAGGCGAATGGACCAGTGCGATCTTCGATTCTAGCGGTGCCTTTGGGCAACCGGCACGCTCTGCTTTTCGGCGATATGACCGGCTGGTTCTATGCGCTTGAAGCGGAAACCGGCAAATTGCTGTGGAAGGTCCAAGTGGAAACGCACGAATCCACGCGACTCTCCGGCGGACCTGCGTCCTACGAAGGGACCGTCTATGTGCCGGTCGCATCGTGGGAGGAAACGCGCTCGGGCGATCCGGATTACGCGTGCTGCACTTTTCGCGGCAGCGTGGTCGCGCTCCGGATCAGCGACGGCAAGCAGTTGTGGAAGACTTACATGACCGATGTTCCCGTCGAGACCGGCAAAAGTAAGCGCGGAACTCCCAATTTCGGTCCTTCCGGAGTAGGAGTCTGGTCCAGACCGACGGTGGACGCCAAGCGCAAACTTCTGTACGTCGCCACGGGAGACAATTATTCAGCGCCGCCGACGGACACCAGCGACGCCATCATCGCGCTCGATATGGTGACCGGAAATATCGTCTGGTCGCGCCAGGTAACTGCCGACGATGTTTTCAGCGTCGCTTGCCTGGCCGGAGGCGCCGGCTGCGGACCGGATTTCGATTTCGGATCTTCGCCGATTCTGACGCATCTGCAGGACGGCCGCGAAATGCTGCTGGCGGGCCAGAAATCGGGGATCGTATGGGCGCTCGATCCCGCGAAAAAAGGGGAGGTTGTGTGGCAGGCGCGCGTGGGCCAAGGCGGCACCAACGGCGGTGTGCAGTGGGGAATGGCTACCGATGGTCAGCGCGTCTTCGCCGCGGTATCGGACGTCAAGCGCGTGCGTCAAACTAATCCGACCGACGCGCGCCGCTCGAGTTTCGATCCGAACGTGGGCGGCGGCCTCACTGCCCTGCGCGTCGCCGACGGAAAACAGGAATGGCGCGTCGCGGCGGTTCCATGTCCCCAGGGAGCGCCCTCCGGTTGCAGTCCGTCGCAGCCGGGCGCGGTAACAGAGATTCCCGGCGTCGTGTTCGCCACTTCCAACGACGGACACATTCGCGCGCACTCCGCCGAAAATGGCGACCTGCTGTGGGACTTCAACACCATGCGCGATTTCGATACGGTGAACGGAGTGAAGGGTCGCGGCGGTTCGATCGACGGGCCTGGCGCCGTGGTGGTGAACGGCATGGTGTTCATTGGCTCCGGCTATCCGCGCAATGGAGGCGTTCCGGGAAACGTGTTGCTGGCGTTCGCGCCGGAGTAGTGTTTACTTGATCCAGATGTTGGTGCTCACGCCGCCGAGTTCGAGAATGATTCGATTGCCGGCGACCGAAACTGTATTCCAGATCGGATCCATCCCCGGCACCAGCATGTCATCGAACTCATAAACGGGCACGGAATCTCCGATGGGACGCTTGGTTCCTGCATCGAGTTTCTGCGCTTCCAGCCACCTCAAGTTCCCGCTGCCTCCGTGCGCCGTCAAAATGTACAACATGTCTCCGTGACCCGACCAGAACGCGAAATGGAATGAATCCGAAACCGGACCGATGGGGATCCACTCGAACGAGCCGAGCAATTTTTCCGGCCACACCGGCGCCACGAACGTCTGCCACCGGTGCTCTCCCATTTTCGCGACGAAGCTAACCCAGCGGCCGTCGGGCGAAAGCTGCGGACCCGAGAGATCGTCCCCCGACCATACAATCCGGTTCACACTGTGCGTCGCGACATCCAGCATGTCCAGATGATGGATCGGCGGCGTGTCGTTCCACAGCAGCAACTTCTTTCGATCCGGCGAAAATCCGCGCGGCATCCCGCAGTTCTCGCACAAGGTCGAGGACCAAAACGGCCACCAGCCTGTCGATCTCATCAATACCTTCAGCCGGTCCTTGGTTCCTTCGCCGTAGGCGTATCGCGAGCCGTCCGGCGCGAGCACGGAAAAGAATCCATCGCGCAGGAGCTTCTCTTTTCCGCCAACTTTTAGAAATAACGAAAAGCGGTCACCCGTTTCGGCGCTAAACAGCAGCTTCGACCCGGCCGCGGATTCCTGGCCTTTGCGAACGGCCGACGATGTAAGCGGCTGGGATGGTCCGGTGGCACGCTCGCCGGTCGAATCGAGCGGAAGCGCCCAGAAATTCATGCCCACCTGGGAGAGCACGAATGCCAGTTTACCGGCCGCGAACGTTGCCCCATGGTCGCCTTCCGCATCGTTGGTAGCACGGACGGCCTTTCCTATAACCTTGCCGTCCGGCCCCATCTGGATTTTCCACAGCGTCAGCGTCTGGCCTTGAAGGCCGCTGAAGACGATCCAGTCTCCCGGAAGCCATGCGTGGCCCTGCACGGAGTTAAACCCCTGCTCATGCAAATCGGCGACGATTGAGGTTTTGTGCGGCTCACTACCAGCGGTTTGCGCGATCCACCATTCCGCTTCGCGATCATCGCGATTTTTCGCCATGACCAGAATTCGTGCGCTGTCGGGCGACCAGACTGGCGCGTAGGAATTGTCGATGGCAGGCAACACCTCCCGTGCGGGACCGCCTCCGAAGTCACGTCGATAGAGTTTGGCGTGCAATCCGTACAGCAGCGTCTTCCCGTCAGGCGAAATTTTCGCGGAATATGCATCCAATATCATCAGCTCAGATGCACCACCGGAAACCGGCACGCGATAGATACCTTCCGGCGTTCGCGACGAAGTAAAGTACACGCTCTTACCGTCAGGGGAAAATTCAGGATCGTAGTTCTTCGACGCATCGTCGGTCAGCCGCAGCGCAGGAGTCGAAGCAGCAGCATCTTCTATGCGCCGAACCCAGACTTGCGGATTAGCGTGCCCGTCAGCGCTGGCCGCGAACGCTACCGCCGCTCCGTCGCGCGAGAGCGCCACCGATTGGGCGATGCCGATCCCACTGGTTACCTGCCGCTCATCGCTCGCCGGAACCGGCCCGGAACACGAAGCTGTTAGGCACGCCGCCATCACCACGACCCATCGCTGCATGATCGCTCTATCGGCTGATCGTGCTCGACGGATCATGGCTTCAATCGTAATAGATCCGCTACGTTTTTTGCGAACAGGAATTACTCCTGCCTCAGTGCCAGAATCGGGTCGACTTGAGTCGCACGCCGGGCGGGAATTAACGCCGCGGCCAGCGCGACCGCGCCTAAAATCATCGCGACCATTACGTAGGTCAGTGGGTCGGTCGATTTTACGCCGAACAAAAGACCGGAGAGAACACGTGTCAGCCCATACGCCGCGGCGACTCCGATGGCGATACCGATCCCAGCCAGCAACATCCCTTGACGGAGGATCAGCTTCATCATTTCTCCGCGGTCCGCCCCCAAGGCCATGCGAATGCCGATCTCCTGCGTGCGCTGCTCGACCGCGTAGGACATCAGGCCATAAATCCCCACCGCCGCCAGCAGCAGCGCGACCGCCGCGAATACAGTGAGAAGCAACATATTGAAATTCTCGCGCGTGGTGGATTCGGCGATCAGTTGTTCCATGCTGCGGATCTTCGATGGCGATAGCTGCGGATCGATTGCATCGAACTCGCGCCGCACCGCCGAAGCGACGGAAAAAGGATCGGTCCTGGTCTTCACCACCCAACTCAACGGCAGCAGGCTGCTGGCGAGTTTAGTGATGCCGTCAGGCGCCTGCGCCTGCGGGATATACATCACCGGAACCATGCCATCGCTCAGCCCGGTTTCAGTGACGCTGCCGACGATGCCCACGATCTGGCGCGGTCCTTCCTCGAAATCCGGACCGAGTCCTCTAGCGATCGTGATCCTCTGTCCAAGCGGATCTGCCTTGGGCCAGTATTTCTTCGCGAACGCTTCATTGATGATGGCCACGTGCTCCGCCTTGCCAGTGTCGCGCGGATCGATGGTTCGGCCGCGCAGAAGCGGAATATGCAGAGCCTCGAAATAGTGTGGCGAAACGAATCGCCATTGCTCGTCGCCTTCCCATTTCCCGTTGACGGCCGGCGCGCGCCCTTCGATGCTGAATGGAAAGTCGATGGTATTTCCCGCCATCGGCAGCACCAGGGCGGCGGCAGCGAACTCGATTCCGGGCAAACCCTCGATGCGCTCACTGGCTTGCCGGACCACGTTCTCTAACTGCGCGGTTACCTTGTAGCGTGCGCTGGAAATCGAAGTCTGCATGGTGAGCACGTTACTGGGATCGAGTCCCGGCTTCACCGATCGCAAGCCGGCGAACGTACGGATCATCAGCATCGCGCCGGTTAGCAAAATGAGAGCCAGCGAAATTTCGCCGATCACCAGCAGCCCGCGAATCCGGTTGTGCTTGAGTCCGGTTCCCGAACGGCTGGTGGATTCCTTTAGCGCCGAATTGACGTCCAGCCGCGATACACGGATGGCAGGAAGGAGTCCGAATAACACGCCGGTGACGAACGTGATCGCAAACAGGAACACGAGGATTCGCCAATCCAGCAGTGTCAACGCCGCCATGGGATGTTCCGGATCGTTGATGCGCGGAATATTTCCCGGACTGAATGCAAGCAGCATCCGGACGCCCGCCGCTCCCAGCGCCAAACCCGCCACGCCGCCGGCCAGAGCCAGCAGCATGCTTTCAGTGAGCAGTTGCCCCACGATTCGTCCGCGGCTCGCTCCCACCGCCGTGCGGATCGCGATTTCCCGGTGCCGCCCCGCCGCGCGCGCCAGCAATAAATTCGCGACATTCGCGCATGCCATCAGCAGAACGAAGCTGACCGCGCCGGCCATGATCAACAGGGGAAGCTTCACGTCACCGCTGATCGCTACACGTAGAGGAACCACCCCTACGCTTTCATTTTTGTCGGTCGTGTCCGGGTACTGTGCGCGGAAGTGGTCGACGATCACTTTCAACTCGGCTTCGGCGGATTGAATCGATGCTCCAGAGCGCAGGCGCCCGGCGACCGGGTAAATATGACCCTGATTCCTGCTGTTCGGATCGAACTGCTCGGGCAGGTAGACATCGGCCGGCGGATCGGGTTGATACCACTCCGGCAGCACTCCCAGTACCGTGTACGGCTCCGAATTCAAGGTAATCGTTCGGCCCGCGATCCCCCGATCGCCGCCCAGGCGCTCCTTCCACAAGTTGAAAGTCACAACCGCGACCTTGCCGGCGTTAGGCAAATCCTCGGCTTGTGAAAACGTGCGGCCCAGCATCGGTTTCACTCCGAAGACGTCGAAGAATCCCGCCGTCACGTGCACGGCGCTCACTGGATCGGGCCGGTCTCCCGACCCCAGGTTCAAGGTGACGCCGCCGAAATCGTACGCGGCTATCGACTCAAACGCTTTTGCTTCTCGCCAGGCCATGAACTTCGGAATGGAGACTGAGGCCCCACTGCCTCCGGGGAAATGCCGCTGGACGCGCATGATTCGCTCGGAATCGGGAAACGGCAGCGGACGCAGCAGAACGCGATCGACCACTGAAAAGATCGCAGTATTGGCCCCGATTCCCAGCGCCAGCGCGAGTACGGCGACGATCGTAAACCCGGGGCTCTTGATCAGAACCCGAGTGGCATGGCGGATGTCGGAAACCAGGGTTCGCATGAAGCTGTATACGACGTCGAGCGACGAGGGGTTCCAATATCTTCAGGTGGATATAGTACGGATGAGTTTGGTGCGAACGGGGAGGGTCGAACTCCCATGACCTTGCGGCCGCTGGAACCTAAATCCAGTGCGTCTGCCAATTCCGCCACGTTCGCAACTAAGAGCATTATAACTGGAGCCCTCGCCTGCGGAGGTGCGAACCGGGATTCGCTAACGCGGCGCGCGACTCTTATCCACCGGATCGAAGAAGTACACAATCAGGAATTCGTCAGGTGGCCTGAATGTGACCGCCTGAGTTCCATGGACGAGTGGCGGGTTCCCGTTGTCAAACTCGTATATCGATTCCAATTGGAACTTGAAGACGAGCGTGTACGCTAACCCTCGGCATCCCGGATCAACGCGAGTACGGTCGATGGACACCTTGGCTCCCGGAATCAGTATTCGGTGTCCCGTATACTCGACTCTCTCCGGCTTTCCATCTGTCCCGATCGAGAAACTCGCTTTAACAGTTCCCATATCCTGGCACGGACCGCTTCAAGTGGATAGGTAGGTTTCCCAAATCCCGATGGCGAGCATTTGTCGGCTTCTCGTTCAACCTGTGCGAAGCAGGGAGACGCCGAGAACAGTGAACACACGATTAGGAATTCTCGCATGACTGCGAACCGCTTACTTCGCTTTACTTAACTTCCGGAAATACTCCGCCACCGCGTCCACATATCCGGGTGGGACCTTGTCCGTGGTCCCGCTGCGGACCTGGTCGCCATCGGCTTGCTCGGCTTGTTTGCGAAGCTGCAGTTCCAGCGCTTCCAGATTCGGCAGCACTTCGCGAGTCAGGCGATTCTGCAATTCCTGCGAGCTGATGTCGCCGACTTGCAGCCGCGAGATTTCACGTTCCACGTCGCCGATCTGCCGCGCGACGTCGGGATTGTCCTTGTACTGCTGGCGCATGTCGTTCAGCGCCCGCCGGGCGTCCTGTACCGCTCGCTGCGGATCCCAGACACCGCCCGCGGGAGTCTCGTAAATCCCCTCAGGCGCGAAACGGCCATATTGATAGTCCCGGCCAAACTGGCCGCCGTATTGGCGATTCCCTCCGCCGTTCGGACTGAACTGGCCGCCGCGCTGGCCAGCCTGCTGTCCACCTTGTTGTTGCCCGCCTTGTTGCTGTCCGCCCTGTTGTTGGCCACCCTGTTGTTGGCCACCCTGTTGTTGGCCGCCTTGTTGTTGACCCGGTTTGTCGCCGCCGGGCTGTTGTCCAGCCATGCGCTGCATCTGAGCGCGCATGCGTTCGAGTTGGGCCAGCGATCGTTCGGCTTCGCTTCCATTCCCCTGCTGCTTGCCTTGACCGAGCGCTTGCTGCGCGGCTTTCAGATCCTGCGCGGCGTTGTCGAGCGCCTGCGTGATAGGAGCTTCGCGCGGCACCATGTACGCGCCCATCCCTTGCCGGATATTGCGAGCCGAGTATTGCATGCGGAGTTTCGCTTCGTTCTGCTGCAGCTCGCTCAATCCGTCGCGGACGCGAGCCGAAGCGCTTTGCTGCGTCCCCGCCATGTCGCGAGCGGCTTTCTGCATGTCTTTTTCAAGCTGCTCGACTTCTTGCGCCATCTTGTCTTTTTCGTCCGCCAACTGCTGGGCTTGTTGACGCGTGGGACCGGATTGCTGCCCCGGTCGCGTGGTGCCGCTCAACTGATCCTGATACGCCTGGCGCAGACGATTGGCGAAGTCTTTCTGCTGCTGCGCGAGCTTGTCGGCGCGATCCGAAAGATCGCCCAACTGCGACGACGCTTCCTGCTTGCGCATGCCGCCCAACTGATCCTGCGCTTCTTTGAGACGCTCTGCCGCGCGGCGCGCGTTCGCTTCGCTCTGTGCCGCACCTTGCTGGCCTTGCTGATTCGCGGATTGCTGCGCGTTGCGCATATCGTCGGTCGCTTGACGAACCGAATCGAGCGCGCGCTGCAAGCGCTGGTCCTGCTGACGCGGCGTCTGCCGCGAACTTTGCGATCCGCTCTGACCCGATTGGCCGGATTGAGATTGAGACTGCTGCCCCTGTTGCGACTGCGAGCTTTGCTGCCCGGATTGCTGCTGCTGGAGCTGTTCCATCTGCTTCTTCAGCTCTTCCGCTTCGCGACGCAACATCTCTTGCTGCCAGCGCTGCTCGAAACTCTGCTTGTTCTTTTGCTGCTGCGCGAGCTCCTGCTGCCGCCGCGCGAGCTGTTCCAGCTTTTGCAGCGCTTCGTCGATATCCTTCTGACGCTGCTCCGCGGTCGAGCCTTGCTGCTGGCCGGTCTCGTATTGATTCTTTTCCGTGTCGAGTTCGAGATCGAACAGGTTGGCCAGATCGCGGCCGGCTCCGCCGCCTCCACCGCCGCCCTGATTTCCGAATGCGACTTGAATATCGCGGAACGTCGCTTCGGCGCGCAGCAGGTGCTGCAACGCTTTCTGTTCGGGCTCCAGCGCGTCTTTCCAGGAAAGCGCTTTGAGCTTGTCGGACGCGGGCTGCATTTCCGCCGCGGCCGCTTCCATGTCCTTCACAAAGGATTGAAATTCCTGATTGGCTCCCGCCAGTTCACGACTGCGCGCGCGCTGGGCGAGCGATAGAGCCTGCTCTTGTAGCTTTTTCTGGACTTCGGAGAGGAACTTGGCATTCTCCGCCGAGTTGAATTTGTCCTTGCCACCGCCGCGAATCTCGTTCCACGTCGCAGCGATGATTTCCTTTTCGCGCTGCGAGATGTTATTTTGCTGATCGCCGCCGCCCCCGCCTCCGCCGCCCGATTGCTGCGATTGCGTGTAGTTCTTTTCATAGGGCTGCGTCTCGATGAACATGATGTCGGTGCGCGAAGTGGTTCGCGCATCTTTCGCGGTCGCATACACCGCGACGACGTCACCCGGCTGCAGCTTGTAATCTTCCAGATACAGAACGGTCTTGCCTTCGGCGTTCTTGACGCCTCTCTGTTTGATCAAGGACTCGACTTTTTCTGCCGTGCCGTTCACCGAATAGTGCAGGTCCATGCCTTCGAGCGCGAAATCGTCATCGGCGGCGACCTCGATGGTCACTTCCTCGATGGGACTGACGCGCGCGTCGGCGCCGGGATGCATGATCTTCACGTTCGGAGCGTTGTCCTGCCGCGCTTCAATGAAATAATCCTCGGACAGGCGGACGCTTTGTCCCTGCTCAGTCGCGGCGAAGTGGAACATGCCGTCCTTTTGGATCGGAATCTTGGCGGTGACGATGTTGTTCGATCCGCCGTCGAGCGTGATCTTCGATCCATCGTCCATTTCGATCGAGCCGTTTTTCAACGGACGATCGGTTTCGATGGTCAATTCCGCGACGGTTCCCGCGACGGCTCGCAGATCGCCGCCCGGATCTTCCACCGAGTCGGCCAAATGCAGCCAGGACGGATAGTGATACGTGACCTTGATCTTTTTGATGGACGGCATATCGACCACGTCCAGCTTGAAGGTCTTCGAATGCAGCCCCGCGGCTTCGACGTAGTATTCGACGGGCTCCGCCAGCGCGGCGAACAGAAATTCGTACGCGGTTCCATTTGCGCGCGGCAACATGGGAGCTTCTTCCCACTTCGAGGCGCTCTTATAGCGCGCGAACATTTTGACTTGCGGGGCTTGAAAGCCCATCAGCGTCGCGGTGACCATCTGATCGGCTTTGCGGCGAACCAGCTTGCTGCCTGGATCGACCAGAATGTCGTAAAAGGCGCCCTTGGTTCCCTTCGGCATTCCGGCCCACAACAGCGATGCGCCATATCCCAAATAGCCTAGCGGTGCGGCGAGAATCAGCCAGGCCAATACCGCGGTCGCCGCTCCAGCGGAGGTTGCGAGCGCGAAGATCGATTTGGGCGGAGCCACGCGGGCGGCTTGGGTTCGTTCGGCAATTTTTTGTGTGTCGGCGGCCAGCAGGTCGAGCATGGCGTCGGCATTTTCGCGGCGCTCGACGAAAGTCAGAAGCCGTTCTTGAAATTCGGGAAAAGTGCGCTCAGCCCGTTTCGCGGTGCGTCGCTGATTCAGACGCATCAGCGGCAACACCAGTGCGAATCCCACCGAAATCGCCAGCGCAATGAACAGGATGACGCGCGCGACGGTCAGGCTGCCGGAGGAGAATGCGAGCGCGTTAGTCACCAGCACCAGCGCAAGCGTGACCCCCAGGGCGACGCCCGCGAAGATGGCGGCTCCTTTCGAAACGGCGAGCCATTTCAGCCGCGTTTCCAGGCCACGAAGGTATTGATTGAGTTGCTCGCGGGTGTTCATGCGGCTTTTCTCCTATCCTTCTCCTCATCGGCGGGCGGGCGAAGATACCCGTTCGCCACCACCGACTCGGCCAGCGCTACACATAACAATAGCAATAATAAGATCGGCCAAAGCCCCCAGGGCTTCTTATCCGATTGATCTGCCGATGTGGACGAGCCCGGCGCGGTTTGGTTACTCTCCCCCGTGGCTTTCCACAAATCCAGGACTTCCTTGGGGATCACTGCCAGATCGGATTCGCGTCGATCGGCGTGGGCCGCGATCAGGCTCTGCCGGCCGCTGGCGGTTTTCAGCTCGAAAAATCCTTCACTCCTGACCGCGAAGTTCTTGGCGGACGCGGCTTCCTCGAGCGACAGCAAACGTTTTCCATCGGGACCGAGCACTTCTGCCGCGGCACCCTTTTCGCCCGTGCGAAGCTCTACATAGGAATCAACGGCGAGGTTCACCGGCTGTTCGGCACCACCACCACCCAGATAGTTCGCCGATTGCTGTACGAACGGTACCCACGCGGCGTGCAACGGCAGATCGTTAGACAACTTGTCAAACGTGGATGCGAAGACCAGGACCTTGCCTTCGCCGATCTGGCGTTCCAAAACCAGCGGAGTGCCATCGTTCAATCGCGCGAGAACTTTCGACTTCGCGGGCGTGACTTTGATGGCTTGATAAAACTTGACGCCTTCAAAGCGTTCGACGCTGCGCATCACCGGATGGCCGGTATCGATTTCGGAGACGGTAAAGAATCGCTCGCCTTCGCGTCCCGCGTAGCTGGACGCCTGTATGGATTCGTCGAGCACCGGAACGCGCGGAAGCGCGGCGGAGGACGGGCCTAGAGCGATGAACACCGATCCACCTCCGCTGACATATTTCTTCAGCGCGTCTTCCAGATCCACGGGCACCGAGCCGAGATCGGAGAGCACTACCATGGCGTAATGCGCTAGCTGCTGATTGGCGGCTTGCTCCGGTCGATTCGATTCCATCACGAAGGCTGCGTCCGGCGACGCATCGAGCGCCGCGCGGAAATACACCTGCGAGATCGGTTTGCGCCCGTCATCGACGAACAATACTTTGCGCGGATCGGTGCGTTCCACCGCGAACGGGAAGTGGTCGTCGGCAGGGAGGACGTCGGCGGATTCGATTTTCACTTCGCCGCGGCTGAATCCGTAGGGTGCGTCGAGTCCCAGAAATTCCACCTGGGCGCGGCCGTTTTCGGGAACGTCGACCGTTTTCGTTTGTAGCGATTTTCCGTTCAACAGCAGCGTCACGACGCGTTTCGCGGCTGGCGCGCTGAATCCGGCGACGATCGCCTGAAGGCGGACCCGTTTCGGATCGTAAACGCGACGCGGGGCAATGACGTTTTCAACGGTCCAGTTCGGCGCGGGCTGCCCGATCTGATGCGTCACCAGAGTGGTTGCCGAATCCAGGCGCAAATCGGCGAATCCGGGCGGCATGGCGGACTTTTGCAGATCGCTGATCAGATCCAGTTCGATGGGCACTTTGACCGATTCGGCGAGCGTTCGGGAAAACCGCGTCAGTTCGCCATACGAGGAACGGCTGTCGCTGGGTTGAATCGAGTTCACTGCGGCGCGGGCTTCGGCAAGATCGGTGGTCGGCTGGGTGAGCGTCTGAACTTGCGAACCGAGCACCAGCACCTGTACCTGGGCGCCCGGCTTGACGCTGTTCAGCACGCTCTGCGCTTCATCTTTCGCCTGTTGCATGCGATTTCCGGCGCGCATGCTGAAGGAATTGTCGACGGCGATCACCGTCATATGATTCCCTGCTCCGGCGGAAGCGGCGCGTCGAATGAACGGATTCGCGAATAGCAGCGCCAGCAAAAGGATCATCAGCGTGCGCAGGATGAACAGCAGAATGTAGTCCAGGCGGCGATGCTTAACGGAGCTGGTCTCGCGCTTTTCAAACAGCATCAGCGACGGGAACATGCGTGGATCGGTTTTATGGCGCTTGAGCAGATGGATCCACAGCGGCAGCCCGACTGCGGCGATTCCGGCGAGAAACCATGGAGCCAGAAAGCCCATCTACATCTTTCCTTTTCGCACCGCGAGGTACTCCCGCAGCGCTTCGTCCAGCGGACGGCTGGTGTCGATCAGAAAATAATCGATTCCGGCGGCGCGTGCGCGTGTTTTCAAATCCTCCATGTGCGCGTCGATCTTGTCGCGGTATTCATTTGAGGTGTAGTCGGGCGAAACTTCCATGGCCTCGCCGGTTTCGAGATCCTGAAGCAGCACTGGATGCCGCAGCTTGGGACGAATCTCTTCGGGATCGAGCATGTGAAACAGGATCAGCTCACAGCCGTGATAGCGCAGCGGCTCGACTGTCTTGATCACGGTTTCAGGATTCTCCCAAAAATCCGAGATAAGCACGACGATTCCGCGGCGGCGCAGGAATTCCTGAAGAACGTGGAAGGGATGCGCATAGTTGGTCCGCGTACCGGCCTGCGCGCCTTCGATCGCATTCAGCACGCGCATCAACTGGCCCTGCCGCGACGATGGCCGGATGTAGTTGCGCACTTCGTCGTCGAACACGATCAAACCCGAAGCATCACGCTGCGTGCTCGCCATGTAGGCCAGGGACGCTGCGAGAAAGCGCGCGTATTCCAGTTTTTCGACTCCATGCGACGTGAACTTCATGGAGCGGCTGGCGTCCAGCAGAATAGTGAGCTGCGAATTGGTTTCGCCGCGATAGCGCTTGAGAAACGCTTTTTCGGTGCGCGCGAAAACGTTCCAATCCACGTGACGTAAATCGTCGCCGGGCGAATACGCGCGGTATTCGGCGAACTCCTGGCTGAATCCGAAATCGGGTGAGCGGTGCAATCCCGCGATGAATCCGTCGACCACGGTTTTCGCCACCAGGTCGAGGCCGGAAATTCCGGCCAGCACGGTCGGATCTAGGAATCGCTGGAGCATCAGGCGCCAAACTCCATTGGCAGGTCGGGGACCTGCCCCACCTTGCCGTGACTCAATTCAGAACGCATTTTCAATCTCTCGGCGCCGGCATGTGCTCCAGTAGCTTTTTCAAAATGTCGTCCTGCGTTAATCGATCCGATTCGGCTTTGAAATTAAGCAGAATGCGATGCCGCAGAATCGGCCGCATCAGCGAGATCACATCGTCATAAGAAACGTGATACCGCTGGTGCATCAGCGCGCGAGCTTTCGAGGCGAGCACCAGGAATTGCGCGGCGCGGACGCTGGCGCCGAAATTCACGTAATTCTTTATGAACTCCGGAGCGGTAGGATCGGTGGCGCGCGTGGCGCGCACCAGATCGACGGCGTAGCGGGCCACGGAATCCGCGATCGGCACCATGCGGACCACTTGCTGGAAATCTAGAATTTCTTCCGCCGTGGTGACCGCTTCCACCTGCGCCTGAGCGGTGGTCGTGGTCAGACCCAGGACCTTCATTTCGTCGGCGGCCGTCAGGTAATCGAGCAGCGTATTAAATATGAAGCGATCCAACTGCGCTTCCGGCAGCGGATAAGTGCCTTCCAGCTCGATGGGGTTCTGCGTGGCCAGCACAAAGAACGGCGGACGGATTTTATAATGATTGCCGCGAACGGTGCACGAAAGCTCCTGCATGGCTTCGAGCAAAGCGGATTGCGTCTTGGGAGGCGTGCGGTTGATTTCATCGGCCAGCAGCACGTTGGCGAAAATCGGACCGGGAACGAAGGTCCACGTCCGGCGGCCAGTTGTGGGATCTTCTTCGATAATATCGGTGCCGGTAATATCGGACGGCATCAGGTCCGGGGTGAACTGAATTCGGCGGAACTCGAGACCGAGCGCCTGGGCCAGCGTCCGCACCAGCAGCGTCTTGGCGGTTCCCGGAAGACCCGTGATCAAACAGTGGCCGCCGACGAACAACGCGATCATCACCTGCTCGATAACTTCATCCTGGCCGACGATCACACGGCGGATCTGATCGAGTATGTTGTCGCGAACTTTTTGAAAGTGCTGGACTCGGGCCTGCAATTCGACCGAGTCGATCGTACTAGCTGTGGTAGTGGACATTTGAACGATTGTCTCTTATTTTTCCTTTGGATTTAATTCGAGCAGGAGTTTCTGAGCGGGTTTGAATCCCGGCGCCACTTCGAGCGCGGAGAGAACCTCATCGCGCGCTTGATCGGTCTTCTTCGCGGCCATGAACGCGCGAGCCAGCTCGTAATGCGCGCCGGCTTGATCGACGGTCCCGCCCGCGAGCACCGCCGCGAATTCCCGCGCCGCGCCGTTCGGATTGTTCAATTCCATGTACAGATCGCCGAGGCGCTTGTGTGCGTCCTCATCTTTGAGATAGATGAGATTCAGCCGCTCCAGCGTTTTCGCAGCGCCGCGCTTGTTGCCCGCATCGGATTGAAGAGTCGCGAGCTGTTTCAAAGTCCCCGGATTTCTGCCGCCGATGCTCGCGTAGCGATCCAGCTCAGCCATGGCTTTGGTTTTATCGTTCTTCGCGACGTAGGCATCCGCCAAAAATTCGTATACGCTGCCTGCTTCCACGTAGTCAGGATAGGCATCGCGAATCGCGGTCCCTTCCTTGATCACATCGTCCCAGTTCTTGGCTTTCGCCTTCTCGGATATGCCGCGAAGCTGCTTTTTCCATTCATCGAAACCGTTGACGGTGACCTTGGTTTGCGCGTCCAGCCAGGCCAGGAACTGGCGATCGAACTCCTCGGGCTTCATCTTGAATTCTTTTTCGATCACCTGCGGCGTGGGCGTCAGCTCGGCAAAATCGTGGATCATCGCCAGCAGTTTGTCGTAACCCCATTTCTCGTCGATGAAGTTGCAAATCTTTCCGGCCTGGAAATACGACACGATGACCTGAGTCGGATACGTGGGATGGATGAAGCCGCGATCGATGTCGGATACGGGCAGCAACTTCTTGTTCTTGATGGCGTTGATCGCTTCCGGATCCAGGCGATCGCCCCAATCGGGATTGCCGTTGCCGGTTTCCTCGTACACTGCGAGCCCCTCGGTGAACCAGCGCGGCACGCGCGACTGCGTCATCGCCAGCACGTACACGTGGCTGAGTTCGTGCCACATGGTGCTGTCCCAATGGAATGTACCCGGTTTGCGGCCTTCCGGCGAATCCATCGCGACCACTTGACCGAACGTCACGCCCAGCGCGCCCAGGCCGGGCATGCCCATGGTGCGGACGGCGAAATCTTCGTGATCGGGATACACCTCCACCTGCACCGGCCCTTTGAGTTTGTAGTGATATTTCTTTTCGTACGTCGCGATGGCGCGGTCCAACTCAGATTGGAAATAAGGACGAAGAAGCGCGGCTTCCTTTTTGTGGAGCCGGAGAATAGTGGTCGGCGTCTCGAACGTTGTGAAATTCTTGTAGCTATCCAGCAGCGTCAATGTATTCTTGGTCGGCGTGTCCTGATAACCGGCGCTCCACGCTTCTTCGAGTTGCTGGCGAGCTTCGCCGTCGTGACCGAAACGCATCAGGTTGATTCCGAGCTGGCTGTGCGCGGACCACAGGTCGGGCTGCAGCTCGATCGCTTTGCGATACAGCTTGATGCCTTCGTCATAGCGGCGATTGATGATGAAAAAATGCGCGGCGCTCGAGTAGCCTTCGCCGTAAACCGGATTGATCTTGAGCGCCTTGTCCATCCACGTGGATGGTTTGTCGTTCAGCCAGTCGACTGTGGCGAGAATCGCCATCGCGCTCAGCGCTTCGGGCGAAATTTCGAGAGCCTTCTTGGCTTCCTCGACCGCTTTGTCGGGATTGTTGTCTTCGAGCGCGACGCGCGCCAGCAATTCCTGCGCTTCGAACAGTTTTGGATCGGACTTCAGCGCCTTCTGCGCCAGGTCTGCGGCTTTTCCTTCGAATCCATCTTCGGCGACCAGGGCGAGCCCCAGCAGCGCGGGCGCATAGTCCGGCTTGATTTCGAGCGCTTCGGTGAACAGATCCGTGGCGTCCTTCGGCTGCCAGTGTTCGAAATACAGGCGGCCCCACTGGACGCGCAGATCGGGATCTTTCGGCCGAGCTTTGATCGCGGCGCGGAATGCATCGTTGGCCTTTTGGTAATCGCGCAGCCGCCAGAAGCCTTCCGCTTGAACGGCGGGATCGGCGGCGAGCGTCAGATTGCGAAAACAATTGGTCGCATCGGGATCGCCGTGGCGGCGCAAGGTTTCGCACTTCACCGGATCGGCAGTCTGCGGCGGAGGAGTCGCGATTCGTTTCTTGGGAACTTGCGCGACCAGCGGAAGCGCGAGCGCGGCGAGTACTGCGAACTTCACTTGTCGAGAGCCTCCTGCGTCTTGGCCAGCTCGACCAGAAGCGCCGCAAGCTGCTTGCGGTATTCGGCGACATCCATCGACGCTTTCTTGTACTTCAATTCGTCAATGGACTGCTCCAGCTCTTCCTTGCGTTTGAGGAGCTTCAACTTTTCAGGATTGTTGATCTGCGCGGAAACGGCTCCCAGATGGACCAGCGCGAAGTGTCCGGCGACGAGTCCCTGACCATTTTCAGGCGAGGGAGCTTTGACGCCGTCACCCTTTCCGGTGTCTTCGATCAGCGGATGTTCGGTCGCGATGCGATTCTGCGTCGTGAAAAAATTCGCCGTCTTCTGTTCGGCGTACTTGAACGCTTCGAGCGCAGTGATCACTTCATTCTTGTCGGTATCAGCGGCGGGATCGCGCAAGGCTTCCACCCAGTAGCGGGCGAAGTACGTCGCGTTCTTTTCGGTTCCCGATTTCGTAGCAGTGACCACCACGCGGCCCGGCTTTTCGAGAGACACGATGGATCCGCCGCTGGCGCTGGTCATATTGACGACCAGCTGATGTTTCGCAGGAATCTTATCCAGGAGATTGGCCAGTTCGGTGCCGGTCATGTCGGGACCGGGAAGATTGAATTTATAGTCGGCTTCATCGAAGCTGCCGTGGCCGATCAGCATGACGACCACCGAATCGTCAGGCTTGGCATCGCGTGCGAACTCGGCGAGCTTGGCTTGGACTTGGGTTTTGACGGCGCTGGTTCCGACCAGCGTCTCGACTTTCGCGTTAGGTTCGGCGGCTTTGAGGAGTTTGTCGATATCCTTGGCCCATCCGGTGAAGCGCTGTTCGTATTCCGGTTCGCCGCCGAGTCCGGCGATGGTGAGGTAGAACGTGCTCGCGTGAAGAGCGGGGGCGAGAAGAAAAAATAGTAGCCGTGAATGAACGTGAATGAACGTCAATAGATCCGATTCACGTTTATTCACGTTCATTAACGGCTTCATATAACTCCCCACTTGCGACGCAGCAGCCACTCGCCTGACCGCAGCATCAGCAACAACAGGAACAGCGCCGGCATGTCCCACAGATCGCGTGTTTCGCGAACCGTGATGCCTGCTTCCGAATAGCTGATATCGTTGCCGAGCTTGCCCGCATCCTCAGGTTTGTAATAGCGCCCACCGGTCTCCGACGCGAGCTTGTCCAGCAATTCGCGATTCTGCTCCGCACGGAAATTTTCGGCCACGCCGTCTTCGCGGCGGAAGGTCAAAACGTCGCGGCCCAATTCTTCCGCGCCCTTCTTAGCGACCACTTCAACTAGATACGATCCTGGCTTCGGCGTGGTCCAGGCGGTGGCATAGGAACCTTGTTCCAACGGATCGGGACGCATCTCCACGGTTTCGGTGAAGCCGTCAGGACCGATCACGTGCGCCTCGACCACCGCGTCACCCGCGGGGAGATACGTCCGGTCGCGAACCTGGGCTTGCAGTTTCACGTTCTTCTCATCGGCCAGCAACTGATGCGGCGTGGACGCGACCAGCCGGCGTGGAGTGTCGTTCACCAGCCAGCGCAAAAGTTGCGTGTAGAACATTTCGTGCGATTTGTCGGCGACGGGCTGGAGCATCTGCCAGCGCCAGCTTCCGGCGGTGGCGAACACCGCAGTGCGTCCGTGGCCGTAATTCTGGATGGTCAACAATGGAATCCGTCCGCCTTGCTGTGGAAGCGCGTCTACCAGGACGACCGCGCCGGGTTTGGGTTGACCCGCGTCTTGAAAATTCATCAGGTAGGGGAGCTTCTTCCAGCGATCGACATTCTTGGCCGGATCTTCTTCGATGCGCGTGATCAGGTTGTCGCGGCCGGCAGCGGTCAGCTCGACGTTGGCGGGAGCGCGAACGAACGTTCCCTTCTTGTCGGGCAGCACCACGGGAAGTAGATCGTTGAACAGCGACTTGGCGTATCCGCCGTCGGCCAGCGAATCGCGTCCGCCCAGGAACAGCAGCCCGCCGCCGCGCCGGTCGACAAAATCGCGAATCAGTTGCTGCTGGCTGGCGGTGAAATACGCGGCTTCGCTCGAACCGATGATCAATCCTTCGAATCCGAACAACTCTTCCACCTTGGTGGGGAAACCGTCCTTCAGTTCGTTTTCGTCCTTGACGCCTTGACGATAAATCTTGTTCTGCGTGGTGCGGAGGATGGTGACCAGGTTAATGTTGCGATCGTCTTCCACGGCGCGGCGCAGGAACTTGAATTCCCAGCGCGGCTCGCCTTCCATATATAGGATGCGCGGCTTGCGCTGATCCACGTTGACCAATCGCGTCACACGATTGTTCTTGGCGTTTTCCTCATTGGGCAGCGGATCGATGGAAATATCGATGGTCTTGACGCCCGCCGCGCCGGCACTGAACAGAACTGGCTCGGTCTGTTCGACACCGTCGGCTTTCAACGTGACTTGCTTGGACGCCAGCAGTTTCTGACCGTCCCGTAGAGTGATCTTGGCGCTTTGGCCGGAATAACCGTTCTGATGAAAACTGACTTGCGCGCTCAAGCGCGAATCGGGAAGCGCGCGCTGCGGGACTTGCACGTCGGCGATCTCGATGTCACGCGCCATCTTTTCGCGCCCGAAGCCGATGGTGTGAATCGGAATGCGCTGACGCCGGATTTCGGAAATAGTTTCCAAATCGATTCCGCCGGAATTATCCGCGCCGTCGCTGAGCAGAACCACCGCGCCGATGGGCAGGCTGGAAGCATCGGCCAAGACTTGTTTCAGACTTTCGCCGATGTGCGTCGATTGACCAGACGAATTCAGTTGCTCGAGTTTCGGGATACGTTCCAGTTGATCGCTCAAGCGATACAGCCGGACTTGGAAACGCTTCTGGAGAGCATCCAGCAACCCGGAGTTGAGTACTTTCAATGCCGCTCCACGCCGCGATCCGCTGCCCGCGTCGTCGATGGCCATGCTGGACGAATCGTCCACTACTACGGCGACAATATTCTGTTGGGGACGTAACGTAGCCACGCTGAGCGCCGGATGCCACAGCATCAACAGCAGCTCGGCCGCCAGCGCGGTCTGCAACAGCCACACCATAGCCGATCGGACGCCGGCCATCCGCACCGATCCGGTCGAACGTTTTCGAATCAGCATGCCGAGCCCGACAGCCGCCACGACAATCGCGGCGAGCAGCAGCCACACCGGCCATCCGCCGAGGAGCACGAACGTCCCCTTCGAGAAAACCGCCGACGGATATTTGAAGAAAAGTTCGAACATCAGTGCGTCAGGTCGTACATGAAATAATCAGCCGCGATCCGGTACGCGAGCGAGGCCCATTTCTCCGGGTAGCGCGGATCGTCGGACCATTCCCAGGCGTCGCCGAGGTCCATATTATGGCAGATCGCGACCATGACTCTGCCTTTGTCATCGTAGATTCCACGCCATTTAGCTTGGTAACCATCGTATTCAAAAATCCGGCCGGTGTAGAGATACTGCGCTCCCGCCACCTGAAACCGATCGTCCAGATCATATATGACGTGAAAGATGGGATCCTTGTTATCAAGATCTACGACGGGACGGTCGGGAAAGACCTTTTGCATGCTGGCCATGAAGTTGTCCCACTCGATGGTGCCGTGGAAGTCGTCGCACATAAAGAAGCCGCCGCGCAGCAGATATTCGCGAAGCTGCGCCGCCATGGCGTCGGTCAGGTTCCAGTACCCGACCTCTACCGCATAGAGCGTAGGCCAGTTATACACTTCGTCGGTGCCGTCGAGCTCCACCGATTGTTCTACTGATCGGGTGTGGATTCGGGTCAGCCGGCGCATTCCCTGCAGAAGCAACCGATCTGACCGCGGATAATCGATGGTCCAGCGACGCCAGCCGTCGGGAGTGCCGTGGGGAGCAATCAGAGAAGGATAAATCAGCCGCGCGCGGGTCCATTCGGTCTTCTCCTGATAGTCCGGAGGAAGCGAATACTCGGCGTGAGCCTCGGCGGTCGGGTAGTCCTTGAAGGGCTTTTGGGCTCGCAGCGCACCCCATGTGGCCAAGCCTGCAATTGCCAACAGAAAGAACGAGCGCGGGCGCATTGATGCCTAATCGAAGAGTAGCACAGGCATGACGATCCACCATCCCAGCACCTTGACGCGGGTTTAGTGCGTTAGATCGTACATGAAATAATTCATCGCGATGCGGTACGCCAGCGACGCCCATTTCTCCGGATAGCGCGGGTCATCGGACCACTCCCACGCGTCACCCAGATCCATGTTGTGGCAGATCGCGACCATCAGGCGGCCCTTGTCGTCGTAAATCCCGCGCCAGTGCGGAGTTTTTCCCGTTTCGCCCGCCTCATATGTCCGGCGGCTGCGATACCACTGCCAGCCCGCAACCTGGAAACGTTCGTCTAAATCATAAATGGTGTGAAAAATCGGATTGGCGTTTTCCAGATCCTGAATGGGGCGGTCGGGAAAAACCTTGGTCATGCTGGCGACGAACACGGCCCATTCGCTGATGACGTTATGGTACGGTTCGTCGCCGTGGAAATCGTCGACCATCAGGAATCCGCCGCGCAGCAGGAAATCGCGAAGCTGTTTGGCCTGATCGTCGGGTAAAGCCCAATGGCCCACTTCGACCGCATACAGCATGGGCCAGTTGTAGATGTCGTCGCTGCCGTCCAAGTCGACCACTTGCTCGACTGAGCGAGTATTGATGCGCGTCAGCCGGCGCACGCCTTCCAAAAGATGACGATCCGAGCGCGGGTAATCGATGGTCCAGTTGAGATCCTCGCCACGCCAGCCGCCACTACCGTAGACACTGGGATAGCGCAACCGGGCGCGGGTCCATTCGGTTTTCTGTTGATAGTCGGCCGGCAGGGGAAAATTTTCGTACTCCGTGCCGCGATATTCCTTGAACGGCCGTTGCGCGTGCAGAACACCCCAGGTTGCCAACCCGGCGAGCAGCAGCACAAGTACGAAGCGCGGGCGCATAGTCCCTCAGGCGTCAGAATATCACTTTGTGTCTTTGCGTGAGACTTCAGTGCGTCAGGTCGTACGTGAAATAATTCATGCCGACCCGGTAGGCCAGCGACGCCCACTTCTCTTCATATTTCGGATCGTCCGAATTTTCCCAGCCGTCCCCCAGGTCCATATTGTGGCAAATGGCGACGATGATCCGTCCCTTGTCGTCGCGAATGCAGCGCCAATGCGGCTGCCTTCCCGTGGGACCTTTCTCATAGGTGATGTGATTTTCCATCCAGTTGTAATACCCCGGAACCTGGAAGCGATCGTCCAGATCGTACAGCGTATGAAAGATAGGGTCGCTGTCGGGAATATCTTCAATCGGCCGGTCCGGAAAAACCTTGGTCATGCTGTTGAGAAACGTTTCCCATTCGTTCAAAGGCCCCAGGAAATCGTCGTAAGGTTCCGATCCGTGGAAGTCGTCGACCATCAGGAATCCGCCGCGCAAAAGGTATTCGCGGAGTTGTGCGGCCTGTTCGTTGGGAAGGAGCCAGTGCCCCACTTCGACCGCGTAAAGCGCTGGCCAGTTGAAAATTTCGTCGGTACCGTCGAGCGAAACCACCTGTTCCACGGAACGCGTGTCGATGCGAGTCAGCCGCCGGACGCCTTCGAGAAGGTGGCGGTCCGATCGGGGATAATCCATGGTCCATTGACCGGGCCACGGGCGGCCCGCCCCCAGGCGGATGCGGGAACGGTCGGGATAACCATAAATATCCGGATAACGGAGCCTGGCCCGCACCCATTCGGCATTGTGTTGCCAGTCCTTGGGAAGCGGGAAATTCTCGTATTCGATGGCCGGATATTCTTTAAACGGCTTCTGGGCGCGGAGGACGCCGAGGACCGAGATCAGTCCAATGGAGCCCGCCGCGAGTGCGGTGCGGAAACGCATTCTTACGACACTCGGTGACGATCTCAGAATAGCATGACACTTCGACATCGACCGCTCCCTCGGTAATTTGCCATATTTAGTTGCGCCCTGAGCCGCGACCATAGGGAGCGGTCGATGTCGAAGTGTCACAGGCTAAAGCTTGCTCCACGCTATAATGTCCGTCTGGCGTTCCGTCGATAAGAGAAAAAAGGAGTTTCCATGCGACTGATGATCGCTGCAGTGGTCCTTTTCATTGCGATTCCGGAGGCCGACGCCGCCGGCAATAGAGGCCAGTGCAAAAGCCGCTGCGATTCCAACTACGAGTTCTGCCTGAACCGGGCACATACGAAGAACGCCAAGAAATCGTGCAAGGCCGACCACAAGACGTGCAAGAGTTCGTGCCGGTAAGCTAACCCGCAAGATTTGGTATCGTCTGAACGGTATGCGTTTCGACGATGTGCGCTACTCCTTCCGTAACCTTCGTAGAACTCCCGTATTCACCATCGTCGCCGTCCTTTCGCTCGCCTTGGGAATTGGAGCGAACACGGCCATCTTCACATTGCTCGACCAGGTGCTGCTGCGGACCTTACCGGTGAAGAATCCTGGTGAGCTGGTCACGCTACATTCCGCGCCCGGACCCTTTAACGGATCCTCACGTTGCGACTCCACGTGCATTTCCTATCCGGCGTATCGCGAGCTGCGCGACCGGAATCAGGTGTTCTCCGGAATTCTGGCGCTATGGCGTCTGGCGTTGAGCTTCACCGATGGCGACCGGACCGAGCGCGTGCGCGGCGAGCTGGTCAGCGGCAATTACTTCGAGGTGCTGGGCGTCGAACCAGCGCTGGGCCGCACCTTCACGCAGGATGACGACCGCGTGGTGAATGGCCATCCTCTGGTGATCCTGAGCTACGATTTCTGGCTGCGTAGATTTGGAGGAAATCCGTCGGTGTTAAATCGAAGCGTGCGCGTCAACGGCCAGCCTATGACCGTGGTCGGTGTCACGCGCAGCGGATTTCAGGGCCTCGAAGTCGGCAAAGCAGTGGACGTCATGGTGCCCATGCTGATGAAGCCGCTGATGACGCCCACCTGGAACGATCTGGAAGAGCGGCGCAGCATCTGGATGAGCGCGATTGCGCGGTTGAAGCCCGGCGTTTCCCGCACGCAGGCTGAAGCGGCCATGCAGGTGGTGTGGCGTCCGATCCTCGAAGCCGATCTGGCGACAAATCCCACGGCGGGCGAGTCTTTCCGCAAGCGCTATGCCGCCAAGAAACTGTTGGTCGACGATGTATCGAAGGGGCAGTCGCAGCTCCGCCGCCAGTTCTCGACGCCGCTGCTGGTATTGATGGCGATGGTCGGGTTCGTGTTGCTGATCGCGTGCGCCAACGTGGCGAATCTTTTGCTGGCTCGCGCGGCGGCTCGTCAAAAAGAGATCGCTGTCCGCCTGGCGCTGGGAGCGAGCCGTGCCCGCGTGGTCCGGCAACTGCTAGTGGAGAGCACCGTGCTTGCGCTGGCGGGCGGCGCCGCCGGACTCGCCATCGCGTGGTGGAGCGGCAAAGCGTTGCTACAATTCCTGCCGGACAGCGCATCGACGCAGGTTCTTTCGACCACGCCCGATCTGCGCGTGATGGCATTCGCCTTCGCCCTGTCGCTCGCGACTGGAATTCTTTTCGGCCTGGCGCCTGCGATTCAATCCACGCGTCCCGCCATCGCCCCGACGCTGAAGGATCAGCAGTCCAACGTTTCGGCGGGAGCGAAAAGATTGCGCGGCGCGCTGGTTGCGGCGCAGGTGGCGCTCTCGCTGGTGTTACTGGTTGGCGCGGGATTGTTCGCGAAGAGTCTGTATCATCTGCAAGCGGTGGACCCGGGCTTCCGAACGTCCAACCTCATCAGTTTCTCCATCGATCCTTCGTTGAACGGATACGCCCAGCCGCGCATGAAGCAACTGTTCGAGCGGCTGGAGGATTCGCTGGCGCGGATACCCGGCGTCACCGCGGTGACCTCCACTGAAATTGCGCCGCTTTCGGGCAACGACAGCATGAGCACCGTGAAGGTGGAAGGATATCAACCCAAGCCCGACGAGAACATGAATCCGTACACCAACGACGTCGGTCCGGGATATTTTTCGGCGATGGGAATTCCGCTGATCGCCGGCCGCGAGTTCACCCGCGCCGATGCCAGCGGCGCGCCAACGGTCGCCATCATCAACGAGAAGATGGCGCAGTACTTCTTCGGGAAGGAGAGCGCCCTCGGGCGGCGCTTCGGATTCGGGCGCGATAAGACCACCAGCATCGAAATCGTGGGCGTGGTGAAGAACAGCAAATACGACAATTTGCGTGAAGAAATGACGCGGACTGTCTACCTCCCGTGGGCGCAGGACGACAGGATCGAGCAGATGACGTTCTACGTGCGGTCGTCCCAGCATGCCGGCGGAATTGGCTCCGCACTGCGTGGGGCGGTAGCGGCGCTCGACGCGAATCTGCCGGTTTACGATCTGGCCACGGTGGAAACGGGAATCGCGAATTCCATCTATATCGACCGTATGATCGCAGCGCTTTCAACTTTCTTCGGCGCTCTGGCGACGCTACTGGCCGCCATCGGGTTGTATGGCGTGATGGCCTACAACGTGGCGCGAAGGACCCGCGAAATCGGGTTGCGGATGGCGTTAGGAGCCGAGCGCGGAAGCGTTCTGTGGCTGGTGATGAAGGAAGTCGCGCTGCTGGCCGGCGTGGGGATCGCGGTAGCGCTCCCAGCGGCGTATGCGGTGGGCCGCGCGGTCAACTCGCAATTGTATGGAGTGCCTCCCGCTGATTTCGCGGTGCTGGCTGGAGGCGCGTTACTGCTGGCGCTGGTCGCAGCGGTAGCGGGTTACTTCCCGGCCTTGCGCGCGACGCGCGTAGATCCACTGGTCGCGCTCCGGTATGAATAGTGGCCGTCTTATTCACGTTTATTCACGTTCATTAACGGCCTCAACTAAACAACTTCGCGATCCCGAACGCCGCGGCCGCCGCGAGTCCGCCGATGACCGTCGTCTGAACCGCGCTTCGCAAGGGAGGAGCGCCAGTAAAGCGGCCTTTCACGTATCCGAAAATAGCCAGCGCGACAATGGTCGCGGCGACGGAATATTCGAGCGCGGGGAGCGCCTGCGAAGTGACCATGTACGGCGCAAGCGGGATCAATCCGCCGGCAACGTAGGATACTGCGATGGTCAACGCGCTGCGGACTGCGCGCTTGGGATCGGGCTCTTCGAGTCCCAGCTCGAACCGCATCATCCAGTCGACCCATACCTTCGGACGCGCTTCGAACGCCGCCAGAATCGGACGCGATTCATCCTCGGTGAGTCCGTACGATTCCAGAATCTCGCGCACTTCGGCGCGCTCCGCGGCGGGCTTCTCGACAATTTCGGTTTCTTCGCGCTGTCGTTCACTTTCGTAATGTTCGGCATCGCTCCGGGCTGCGAGATATCCGCCGAGTCCCATGGCGATGGATCCTGCGGCGATTTCTGCGAGCCCCGCGACCACGATCACTCGCGATGCCGCGACAGCAGACAATCCGGCAGCGAGGGCGAACGGAACGGTCAAGCCGTCCGCCATCCCGATGACCACGTCGCGGACGGATGCAGACGACCGGAAATGGCGCTCCTCATGACTAGGGTGATGATGAGTCATTCAGATCTTAATGTAATGGATGGATCGGTACGTGCGGCGCGGAGCGCGGGTGTGAAGCTGGCGACGGCCGCGATTGCGGTCAAGATGATAATCGCGGCAGCATAGGTCGTCGGATCGGTCCGGCCGACGCCGAACATCAGCGACTCGAGCAGTCGCGAGGCGCCGTACGCACCCAATGATCCGATGAATGCGCCGGCGAGTGTCAGATTCAACGCTTGTCGCGTCACCAGCCCGAACAACTGCGCGGGCCGCGCGCCGAGGGCCATGCGGATCCCCATTTCACGCGATCGCTGCGTGGTGGCGTAGGCGACCACGCCGTGGACTCCGACCGCGGCGAGAAGCAGCGCAAGCCCTGCGAACACGCCCAGGAGCCACATGGCTCGCAATGGTGCGCGCGTTAAGTAAGCACCGCCGGTTTCGAGTGTCAGCATCGGCGCGACCGCGACGGTGGGCGCTTCATCGAAAATCGCGCGGCGCAGCGAATGTTCCAGACGCATAGGATCGCCATCATGGACACGCGCGATGACGTGCGTGTATCGAACCGCGTTCTGGGATTCGGGGAGATACAGCGACATGCGGCCGCTTTCCTGAATCGAACTTTGTTTGACATCCGCGACGACACCGACGATTTCATGCAGCGCAGTCGCGTCCACGGTGGTGACGTTGAAATTGAACCTCGGCAGCAGAATCCGCTGACCCAGCGCGTGGCCGCCGAAATAGCGGTCGGCTACGGATTGACTGACGATGACCACCGGCGGCGCACTGGTCGAATCGTGATCATCGAAGGTGCGTCCTTGAAGGAGGCGAATTCCCACCACGCGGAAATAGTCGCCAGTCGCGATGACCGTGCTGGCGCCGGGTTTATCGGGGGCGGTCGCTCTTTCGACGTCTTCGCCTTCGCGCACGATCTGAAATGACGCCACCAGTCCGCCGGTGGGTGTGCCTGTCGTGGTGGCGATCGCGGCCACATCCGGCAATGCCGCGATTTTTTCGCGGACGCGTCGCCATAACGCGATCGACTCGACGCGCGAGTCGCGTGGATCTTCCGGTTGCGAGATGAATCCCAGAATCACGCCGCTGGGGTTGTAGCCAAGATCCACCTGCCGCATCGCCGCGAAGCTGCGCATCAGCAATCCGCTGCAGATCAGCAGGACGAACGTCAGTGCGACTTCGGCGGTGACCAGCGCTCCCGGCCGCACGCGCGTTCGCAACATGGCGGGGGCGAGTCCACAAATAAAAACGGTGAGAATGCTGACGAGAAGGGCGGCCATGACGACATACCAGTCCACGCCGATCTCCTCGGAGCGCGGGAAATTGGTGAGCCGCACAGAGAGCACCCGGGCGATTCCCCAGGCCGCCAGCAATCCGAGCGATCCGCCCAGGCAAGCGACAATCGCGCTTTCGGCCACGGCGGGGGCGAGTAACTGGCGCGGATTCGCACCCAGGAACGCGCGGATTTCCATCTCACGGCGCTTGGCCGCCCCACGCGCCAGAAACAGATTCGCGACGTTCACGCACGCGACCAGAAGGACCAGCGCCGAAGCCGCCAGCAGCAGACGCAACAATTCACGCGATGGACCGACGATGGATTCGAGCCACGGCTGAACCTCGGCAGTGACGCTCTTATAATCTTCGGGCGAGTCTTGCGCCAAACGCGTGAGCACGACGGCCAGCGCCGTGCGGGCCTGGTCGATGGTGACGCCGGAGCGCAGGCGCGCGATCATTTCGACACCCGTGAGTTCGTTGGCGGCGAGCACCCAGGGCAGATATAGATCCGCCGATCCCTTGCCCAGCGGAAGAAAATCTTTCGGCATCACACCCACCACCGTGTACGGTTTCTGGTCGAGCGTGATCGCGCGGCCGATCACCGCGGGGTCGCCCCCGAAGCGCCGCAGCCAGAATCCGTGATCGAGTACAACGACCTGCGCGTGGCCGGGCTGGTCTTCGTCAGGAAGAAACCTCCGGCCGAGTAACGCCTGCGCGCGCAGAACACCGAACCAGCTTGCGGTGACGCACGGCGCGGTCAGTTGTTGCGGCTCACCGGCGCCAGTCAGGTTCGGATTGCAGTATTGGCGTACGCCGGATTCGTCGAAGATCTCAGTGAGCTTGCGCCATTCGCGATACGTTCGCGCACGCGTGTACGCGCTGTGATTCGCAAATCTTTCGGAAACCTTGACGATGCGTTGTGTGTTGACGCCCGCCAGCGGCTTCAGCAGAACCGAGTTCACTACCGAGAACATCGCGCTGACGGCTCCAATACCGAGCGTCAGTGTGAGAATCGCGACGGCAGTGAATCCCGGAGATCTTCGCAAAGAGCGGAACGCTACCCGAAAATTCATGCCGCCTCCTTGCAATGTGGCGCCGGCAGCCGTGCCGGCGAGCCCGCTTTCAGGCGGGCTTATTGTTTCGCAAGACAAGCCGGCCCGAAAGCCGGCTCGCCGCCAGGACTAGCGGCCCCACATGTCAAACTTGTTTTAAATATTGTCCAGTATAAGACGCGGTAAGTTTCGCGATCTGCTCAGGAGTTCCTTCGCCGACGATGTACCCGCCGCGGTCGCCGCCTTCGGGACCCAGATCGATCACCCAGTCCGCGCGGCGGATCACTTCGAGATTGTGTTCGATGATCAGGATGCTCGCGCCGGACCGCAGCAGGCGCTCGAAAGCGTCGAGGAGTTTGGCGATGTCGTCGAAGTGCAGGCCTGTGGTCGGTTCGTCGAAGATGTACAGCGTCCCTTCGCTGGTGGCCTGCGCGAGGTGCGCGGCGAGCTTGACCCGCTGGGCTTCGCCTCCCGATAGCGTCGTCGCCGACTGGCCCAGGCGCAGATAGCCCAGGCCGACGTCGTTCAACACTTTCAATTTCGCGACCAGCCGTGGCGTTGCCGAGAAAAACGAAATCGCTTCCTTCACGGTGAGCTGCAAAACTTCGTGGATATTCAGGCTGTGATACTTGACATCCAGCACGCTCTGCTTGAAGCGCGTGCCCTTGCAGTCTTCGCACACCAGCTCGACGTCGGCCAGAAACTGCATCTCCACCGTCACCGTGCCGTCGCCCTGGCACGTCTCGCAGCGCCCGCCGGGAATGTTGAACGAGAAATGACCCGCGCTGTAGCCGCGCCGGTCGGCTTCGGTGGTCGACGCGAACAGCTCGCGGATGATGTCGAACGCCTTGATATACGTCACCGGATTCGATCGCGGCGTGCGGCCGATGGGCGATTGATCCACCAGCACCACCTGCGTAAGCAGATCGGCTTTTTCCACTTTGCGCACCGTCAGCTTTTCGGCGGGTGCGCTCCACTCTTCGATTTCGACGGACTGCGTCTCGCGATTCATGCGCTTGGAAGGATTCTGGTAAATGACGTCGTGCACCAGCGTGGATTTTCCGGAGCCTGACACGCCCGTCACCGCGACCATCATGTTGAGCGGAATCGCGACGTCGATATTTTTCAGATTGTGCGCCTGCGCACCCAGGAAGCGGATCACGCGCTTCGGATTGATGGTGCGCCGTTCGGTGAGAAGAGAGGTTTTCAATTCGCCGCGCAAATATCTCGAGGTGAGCGATCCATTGCCTGCGGCGATGAGCTGTGCGTACGATCCTTCGAACACGATCCGTCCACCGTTCTCGCCCGCGCCCGGACCCAGGTCGACAATGTGATCGGCCGAGCGCATCACGTCGGGATCGTGCTCCACTACCACGATGGTATTTCCCAGATCGCGCAACTCATGCAGGATTCCGATCAGCCGGTTGGTGTCGCGGCTGTGCAGGCCGATGGACGGTTCATCGAGCACATAGCATGCGCCCACCAACCGCGAACCCAGACAGGTAGCCAATACGATGCGCTGCGCTTCGCCGCCGCTGAGCGTCGCCGAAAGACGATCCAGCGTGAGATATTCGAGCCCGACGTCGTTCAAGAACTTCAAGCGCTGCTGCAGTTCGAGCAGGATTTTCTCCGCGATCTTAGATTCTTCGGGAGTGAGCTGCATGCCGCAGAAAAACGCCTGGGCTTCGGCGATGTTCAAACGAACCACTTCGGCCAGATTCTTTCCGCCCACGCGAATGTACAAAGCTTCGGCGCGTAGCCGTGATCCGCCGCAATCCGGACAAATCGTGTAGCCGCGATAGCGGCTCAAGAACACGCGCACGTGGACTTTGTATTTTTTCTTTTCCACTTCACGGAAGAATTTGCGAACGTGGTCGTGAAGAAACGCCTTTTCATCCGCGCGCAGCTCATAGTAAGGAACGTTCAGCCGGAATTTCCCGCGCGAGGCCCGGCGGAAATCCTCTTCCAGATACCAGGAATATTGCGGCTTGGTCCACGGATCCACCGCGCCGCCCTGCACCGACAGCGACCGATCCGGAATCACCAGTTCCATGTCGTAATCGATGGTGTTGCCGAAACCCTGGCAGCGTTTACACGCGCCGAAGGGATTGTTGAAGCTGAACAGGCTCGGCTCAGGCTCCAGGAATTCCTTGCCGCAGGTTTTGCACGCGAACTTTTCGTTGAAGCGGATCGACTCGCCACCGGCCGCGGGTTCGAAGGTCGCCTCGGTCGCTTCGCGATACGCGATCTCGACGGCATCCACCAGGCGTTGCCGAAAGTCGCCGGTGAGCGCGATGCGGTCGACCAGGACGTGTACGGGTTTCGAAAAATCGACGTCCAGCAGCGATTCGGGCGTCGAAAATTCGAACACTTTGCCGCCCTGATACAGCCGGTTGAAGCCTTTCTTGCGTAGGTCGAACAGGCGATCGCGCAACGCTTCGCTGGTCTTTTCAGCATGCACCGGAAACAGAATGTACCAGCGCGATCCTGCGGGCTCGGTTTTCATTCGCGCCGCCACATGATCGACGCTGTCGCGCTCTACGTGAAGGTTGTCGTTAGGACAGTAGGTGCGGCCGGCGCGCGCCCACAGCAAGCGCAGGAAATCGTACAGCTCGGTGGACGTCGCCACGGTCGAGCGCGGATTGCGTGTGGTGTTCTTTTGCCGGATCGCCACGGGTGGCGCGATGCCGTCGATTTCGTCCACATCGGGCTTTTCCATGCGCTCCAGGAACTGCCGCGCGTAGGCTGACAGCGATTCGACGTAGCGGCGCTGGCCCTCGGCATAGATGGTGTCGAACGCGAGCGAGCTTTTCCCCGATCCGGAAACGCCGGTCATCACGGTGAGGCGTTCGTGCGGTATGTCCAGCGACACGTTCTTCAGATTGTGGACACGCGCCCCGCGAATTCTGATGGAGTCGTTCACAAACAGGGGAGAAGGCTACCTCTATTATAGAAGTTGGACGCAAGAGCCATCCGCAACGCACTGGTGCGCTGGTATGAATCCGCGAAACGCGACCTCCCATGGCGCCGCACGCGCGATCCTTACGCGATCTGGATCAGCGAGATCATGCTGCAACAGACGCGCGTCGCGGCAGTGATCCCGTACTACGAACGATTTCTGGCGGCGTTTCCGAATGCCACAGAGCTGGCGCGTGCGGCGGAGGATCAAGTGCTCACGATGTGGAGCGGCCTGGGCTACTATTCGCGTGCGCGGAATCTTCAAAAGGCGGCAGGGCAGATGGGTGCAACGTTTCCGCGCGACTATGAATCGATCCGGGCCCTGGCAGGCGTCGGCGAATATACCGCGGCCGCCGTCGCCAGCATCGCGTTCGGATTGCCGCATGCCGCGGTGGATGGAAATGTGCGGCGCGTGATCGTGCGTCTTACTAATGACGACGCCGCGGATGTGGCGCGGCGTGCGGCGGAACTGCTCGACCGGCGCGATCCCGGACGATGGAATCAGGCTCTGATGGAACTGGGCGCCACTGTTTGCCTTCCACGCGATCCGCTGTGCGGCTCCTGCCCCATCGCGTTTCAATGTCAGGCCCATCGTCACGGCACGCAGAGTGAACTTCCGTCGAAACGAAAGAAGCCGGAGCCGCTGCGGCTGACCCGGACGCTGTTGATGGTACGCGGCAAGGGCCGTGTACTATTGACGCCGAGTTCTCGCGTCCAAGGGTTTTGGGATTTGCCGGAGGCAGAACAAGTTACAAGCTGCCGGCCGGGGGCTCTGGTGGGGGAATTCCGGCACACCATCACGCATCGGCAGTACCGGTTTATGGTCCGCCGGGCGAAAGTCACGCGGTTCTCTAAACCATTGCGCTGGTTCGCCGATGAACAATTAGATGAAATCCCGTTAAGCACCACAGCAAAAAAGGCGCTGCGGTGTTTACAGGAAGTAGACGCATGAAACAGCGAACGAAAAAAATACTTTGGGGAATGGGCGGGACCTTTATTGCGCTGTTCCCGGCGATGATGTTGGGGCACGTGGAGGGTCCGGATGTGCGGCATACGGGTGGACCCGGCGACTTCAAGATGTCGTGCGGCGACCCGGCGGGCACGGGCAGCGCAAGCTGCCATACGAATGCACCCGCGCCAGGACCAGGCGGTCCCGTTAACGCCATCAGCGGCGGAAGTGTAGCCGCAACGTTCTCGACAGGAGCTGTGTATATCCCGGGCGGCCAACCGATCACGATTACGGTTACTGTGACGGATCCGTCAACGAACCCGCCCTGGAGCGGGTACTACGGATTTCAAATGAGCGCCCGTCTCGACAGCGACACTACCTATGGACAGGCAGGGCACTTTGCCACGGGCGCTCCGAATCAAGGCATTTTTTGCGACCACGGCGCGACGCTGGCCCTCGATAACAATTTTGAGGGAAAGAATGGGTGCGGCAACTACGTCAGCGGTCCTGCAACCGGGAAACCGGTGGTCGAGTTCATTGAGCACGCTTTCCCCAGCGCACAGAGTTCAGCACAAAAGACTCCGTATACATTCACGTGGACCCCGCCTGCGACAAATGTCGGCCCGGTGCACTTTTACCTCGCGGGAAACGCCGTCAACAATGATCAGAATGCCAGCGGCCTCGATCACGTCTACAACACAAGCTACGTACTGATGCCAGGCGTCGCCCTTCCGCCGCCGAGCATCGCAACAGGAGGCGTATTGAATGCGGCGAGCCTGGCCAAGGACTCGAACGGACTTGGAATGCCGGTGGCTCCCGGATCGCTGGTCCAAATTTACGGGTCGAACCTGGGCGGATCGACGTCGGATGCGTCCACGGTTCCGCTGCCTCAATCTCTCGCCGGAGTGTCGGTGAAGTTCGGCGCCAATGCGGCGCGGATTAAGGATGTCGCGCCGGTCGGTCCATTTGGGGATGTCAACACGTTTGTCAACGCGCAGGTACCCTTCGGAGCGACGCCGGGCAGCGCCACTGTCATCGCGACGGTGAATGGAATCGCATCACCGGCTGAAACAACCACCATCGTGCCGAGCGCACCGGGAATTTTCACGATCCCTGCGACGGGCCAAGGATACGGCATCCTGGTTTACTGCGATCCGACGCTGCCAAAAACCTGCAAAGTACTCCTCGGTGCGCCAACGTCGGTCAATCTTGGTTACCCCACGGCTCCTATCCCGCGCGGGACCAACGCATTTTTCTATGCGGCCGGATTGGGGACGATGACACCGCCGGTGGCGGACGGAGATGCCACTGTCGATCCGAACAATCCTTCCATCGTCAACGTGAAGCCGAATATCTGGATTGGCGATGGAACCAGCGCGCCGGTGCAGGCGACCTATCAGTTCGCGGGACAGGCTCCCGGATTTCCCGGCGTGTATCAGGTCAACATTCAGATTCCGAGCAACGCGCCGGCGGGTGACAATCTGTTCCTGTGGCTGACGACGCCGGATGGCAGCGTCACCAGTAACAAGGCCAAAATCTCAGTGAAATAGTTCCGTGTCTGGGAAATAGTCTGGAACCGGCGGAAGGCGCCGCCGCAGCTTGAAACTCGTTCCACAGCTACCGGCCTCGCTCGTTACCCCACAGGTCGACGTGCAGGCGCGGACTGTAGCGGAAGCCTTCGCGCTTGCAGAGTTCGGCGATCCAACGGGCGCGCGTGCGGATGGTTTCGGAGTCGGTGCCTTCGGGCATCAGCAGAACGCGGTTGCGGCCGGCGGCGACCTGATCGAGCATCACCGCGATTTCGGTGAGGTCTTCGGGTGACGAAACTACAAACTTCAATTGGTAATCGTACTCACCAATCAGCTTCCGCAATACTTCCGGCTGGTAGCGCAGCCGATCGTGTTGCGCGTGGAACTGGCCTTCGGGAGTGGAGTTGGCGAGCTTCGGGCTGATGCTCATCAAATCACATTTCACAGGTTTGTAGACTGTGCCCGCCGTCTCGATAGTGACGTGCATATCCAGGCTGCGCGTGAGTTCCACGGTTTCCTCGAACAGCATAGGCTCGCCGCCGGTAACCACCACGTGTGACGCGCCATAGCTGCGCGCCTGTTCGACGATCCCGGCGACGGTCATGTCGCGGCCTTCGGGATTCCATGAGGTGTACGGAGTGTCGCACCATTCACAGCGAAGATTGCATCCGCTGGTGCGAATGAAGACACTGGGGACTCCGGCCAGCGTGCCTTCGCCTTGGATCGAATAAAAAATCTCAGCGATTTTCATGTTGTAGCGCACGCACTCGTGCGTGCCGCGTCGAGACTTCCGAAGGACCCGTGCCGGGCTTCTCGACGCCAGTTCGAGTGAAAAGGGACCAGGCGTCGGCACGAGTGCGCGCGCCACAAGCAGGTTGAAGTCGACGATTGGTCATAGCAGAGGATCGATCACGCCTGCTTCCGCAAAACCCTTGCGGCGCAGAAGGCAGGAATCGCATCGGCCACAGGGGCGGCCCTCCTGATCGGGATCATAGCAGCTATGCGTGAGCGCGAAATTCAGGCCGACTTCGACAGCGAGCTTCACGATACCCGCTTTGTTGAGTTTCGCGAGAGGTGTGTGGATGCGAAGATTCGTTCGTCGTTCGACGCCTGCCTTGGTCGCGAGATTCGCCATGTGCTCGAAGGCGCGAATGAATTCGGGGCGGCAATCCGGGTAGCCCGAATAATCGATGGCGTTCACGCCGATGAAGATATTCTCGCACTCGAGTACTTCGGCCCACGCCAGCGCGAGCGAAAGAAAAATCGTGTTCCTCGCCGGGACGTAGGTGATCGGAATGCCTTCGGACAAGCCTGATTTCGGGACCTCGATGTCGGTGGTCAGCGCACTACCTCCGATGGCGCGCAGATCGATGTTCATAGTCCGATGCTCGCGTGCGTCGAAGAATTTGGCCACTTTAATGGCGGATCCGAGCTCGACGCGATGGCGCTGGCCGTAGTCGAAAGAGAGGGCGTAGCAATCGTAACCGTCGCGACGTGCGACGCCGAGGCAAGTGGAAGAGTCGAGGCCGCCGCTGAGGAGACAGATGGCTTTCAAATTCGTTTCGTCTCGGGAAGTTTCAGCGTCAGGAAAAAGGCGATCACCGGAAACAGGATCATCGCGCTCATGGTGGTGTGCAGAGTCAGGCGATCGGAAAGAACGCCGATCAGCGGGACGAAGATGAGTCCAGCGAGTCCCCAGGCGAAGCCCATCATCAGCGCGCTGACAGTTCCCGCGGCGGCGGGCGCGAGTTCCTGGCCCATCACGACGTTGACCGGAACCGTGAATAACAGTATCAATCCGCCAATGGCGAGGCCGATCATGGACGCGGTTCCATGCCCGAAGAAGAATAGCGCCAGGAATGGAACCGACCCGATCATGGACCAGAGAATGACGCGGCGTCCTCCAAAGAGATCGGTGCAATGGCCGCCGAGGAATCCGCCGAGCGCGCCCGCGATCTGAAACATCGACAACGCGGCTGCGGCGGCGCCCAACGAAAAGCCGCGTTCACGGTACAGATAGAGCGGCAGGAATTGGCCGAAGACGATTTGAATCCCGGAACGGAGCACCACGAGAAGACACAAAATGATGAGCGGCTTCTGCACGGCGCGCAGCGGAGCGAAGTCGAATTTCTTGCGATGCTGCGGCGCGGGAGATTCCGGCCCGCGCATCCAGAAGATGAGAAGCAGCGTGACGATGATTCCGGGGATCGCGCCGAGGTAGCTGCGTTCCATGCCGAACCATTGCGTGATGGAGGTGAAATACATGGGTCCGACGGCGAGGCCGAGCGAGCCGGAGCTGATGAACACGGCCATCCAGCGGCCGCGATTGTTGTCAATCCCCAGGGTCGCGCGCGCGGACGCTTGCGGATGGAAGGAGGCAATTCCCACACCGCCCAGGAAGATGAGCGCAGCGGCGGCCCAGAAATTCCAGGCGAGTCCCAGGCACGCGATGAAAATCCCGGCGACGGCGGGCGCGAGCGCCGAAAACATTCTCGAGTGAAAACGATCCGAAAGATATCCGTAGGCGGGCTGGACGAACGATCCGGAAAAAACCATGATGCCGCCGAGGTAGCCGGCTTGCGTCAAGGAGAAATGCAGTTTTTGCTGCAGTAGGATTTGAAACGCGCCCATGGCGCTGGAGTACAAATCGATAAAGAAATGTCCCAGACAAAACAGAACTAGGCCGAGGATTCCGGCGCGGACCCGGGTGTTTTGAAGGGGGAGAACGCTAGCTTCCGTACTCATGCGGGAACTTTTATTCTAGCGTTAGAGACACTATGGCTGTAGGCGTTGTGGGCGGCCGGGGCTTTCGGACTTGTCGCCGTGCGTGTGCTCGTTTAAAACGAGCCCGGCCGCCAATGAATCGAGGGCTATCTAACCTGAGGGTCGTCATGCTGGTTGGCACGACATGTGATGCTCACGC
>Ga0210403_10000156_pt1 | contig 76113 bp, 64 predicted proteins | sample IncBWC19MmetaG_FD_150863 | JGI IMG/M metagenome (GOLD analysis project Ga0210403, IMG submission 150863) | Forest soil microbial communities from Barre Woods Harvard Forest LTER site, Petersham, Massachusetts, United States - Inc-BW-C-19-M | ecosystem: Environmental > Terrestrial > Soil >...
ACCGCCTCCGACGACGCCGTGGCCCTCATCATGGCTCTACGCTCCACCCAAATCCAAGTCGCCGCAATTACGGTGGTTGCTGGAAATGTCCCGGTTCAGCAGGCGACCAGCAACGCGCTCTACACCGCGGAACTCTGCGGCTCCGACGTGCCCGTATATTCCGGAGCCGAGGCACCGCTAAAGCGCAAGTTGGTCACCGCCGATTGGTTTCACGGCGCGGACGGCCTGGGCGATCACGGCTATAAGCCAGCCAAGCGCCACGCAGAGCCGCTCCACGCTGTGGATGCCATCATCAAGACGGTGCTGGCCCATCCAGGAATCGAGGTCGTTACTCTGGGACCGCTCACGAATCTGGCGCTAGCCCTTTCGCGAGAACCTAAGCTTGCTGCAAACGTCGCCCGGTGTATTGTCATGGGCGGAGCACCCTGCTGCGAAGGCAACGTCACACCAGCCGCGGAGTTCAACATCTGGGTGGACCCGGAGGCAGCTCGCATCGTCTTCGGCGCTGGCCTGCCGATAGAAATGGTGGGATGGCATCTGTGCCGTGGTGCAGCAGCGCTCAACCCGCAGGATATCGAGGCCGTCCTGGCTTTCAAAACCCCCGTGGGGGAATTTGCAATACGCTCGAACAGCACTGCCGCCCAAGCTTACTTCAAGCAAACCGGCGAGAAGGGCATTTCCCTGCCGGACCCGGTGGCCATGTCTATTGCGTTGCATCCGGCTCTTTGTAAATCCGCGAGCACGCACTTCGTGGACATCGAAACATCCAGCGAACTGACCCGCGGCATGACCGTCGTCGATCGCCTCAACGTGGCCGCAGATTCCAGAAACCGAGAGATCTGGGCCAGCACCCTCGAGCGCCAAGGCAAAGCCCACATTTGTTGGACTCTTGACGTTCCTGGATGGAAGGCTGCACTATACTCCGCCCTGCGCTAACGTCGGTCCGGGTGCACCGGCAATCCCAATAAATGGAAGGAATAGAAGACCACATGCCCGATCGCGTGCTCGTCACCGGAGGAGCGGGATACATTGGAAGCGTCGTAACCGCCCAGCTCCTTAAGCAGGGCTTCGACGTCTTAGTGTTCGACGACCTCTCGAATGGCCACCAGGCGGCCGTGCCCTCAGGCGCCAAGCTGGTCGTCGCGAATACCTCGAATCGTTCCGCTTTGGACGAGGTTTTCCGCGCGCAGCGCATCGATGCGGTAATCCACCTCGCCGCCTCCATAGAGGCCGGTGAATCGATGAAGGTGCCGGAAAAATATTTCCGCAACAACACCGCCAACTCATTGACCTTGCTGGAAGCCGTAATTGAACACAAGGTGCCGCGCTTCGTGTTCTCCTCCACCGCCGCGCTGTTCGGCACGCCTGATCGTGTTCCCATTGAGGAGAACGACGCCCTCCATCCCACCAATACCTACGGCGAATCGAAGCTCCTGGTAGAACAAATGCTCGCCTGGTTTCATCGCATTCACGGATTGCGCTACGCCAGCTTGCGCTATTTCAACGCAGCCGGGGGCGCAGGCGACCAAGGAGAAGATCACCAGCCGGAGTCTCATCTTATTCCGCTGATCCTGCAGGTGGCCCTGGGCCAGCGCGATCACATCGCCATCTACGGCACAGACTACCCGACGCCGGACGGCACCTGCGTGCGCGACTACATCCACGTAAGCGACCTGGCCAGCGCCCACCTCCTGGTTCTGGAAGCGTTGCGGCAAAAGGACAAGCTGGTCTTCAACTTGGGCAACGGCCGCGGCTTCAGCGTCCGCGAAGTGATCGAAGTCGCCCGCCGCATCACCGGCCATCCCATTCCAGTTAAAGAAGCCCCGCGCCGCCCCGGCGACCCCGCGGTTCTAGTCGCCAGCTCGGACAAGATCAAACGCGAACTCCACTGGCAGCCCCAATTTTCAACCCTGGAAGCCATCGTCCAAAGCGCCTGGGACTGGCGCCGCACCCACCGCGACGGCTACGGCAAAACCTAGTGCGCTACGTCAGGGCACGACTTTAGCAGTGCCAGAAGCACCAGCGCGTCATCCTTGGTAGGGGCCGGGGCTCGCCCCGCCCGGCGTCTGCCCCAACAGGCTGACTGCTGCGGAGCAAGGACCTTCTTTTCATTTTTTGTCGTGGTCTGTCTAGCCGTGCCGTACGTGCCTGGTTTCGATCCGGCTTCAGCCGCTCAGGAATTGATTCTGAAGTTGCCACACACGACGACCTCTACCATTGCCGCCACCTCTTGCTAAGATGTAGCCCATGAATCCGGTCGAAACACTCGGCCTCGCGCTCGGCGCCGGATTTTCTTCCGGCCTCAATCTGTACGCGACCATCGCGACTCTCGGCCTTCTCCAGCGATTTGGCGTCATCCACCTGCCGCCGTCGTTGCAAGTTCTTTCCCATCCAGCAATCTTGGGCATCGCCATCGCGCTCTACGCGATCGAATTCCTAGCCGACAAGATTCCCTACGTCGATACTGTCTGGGACGCGATTCACACGGTAATCCGCCCGCCAGCCGCCGCGCTCCTAGCCTACAGTGCAGCCGTTTCCGCCCCGCCGGAATGGCGTTGGGGCGCAGCCCTGCTCGCGGGCGGCGTCGCGCTCACTTCTCACGGCACAAAAGCCAGCGCCCGTGCGGCGGCGAACACCAGCCCCGAACCGTTCAGCAATTGGACTTTGAGCTTCGGCGAAGATGTACTCGCGGTCTGGCTGACTTGGATGGCCACAGTACATCCCAGAGCGACCATCGTTGTCGTCGTCCTACTCGTCGCGCTGGCAGGATTCTTACTCTTCCATCTTTTCCGGTTCTTGCGCCAAGCGCTGCAAAAACTGCTAGCCGCCTGACGCTAGATGTTGTCTGCCGTAGGGGCGCGGCATTGTTTACCCTGAGCCTCGAAGGACTGCGCCCCCCCAGGCAGGGTTTCCACACGAAGGCAGTTATTTAAGGTAGGTCCCTAGCCAATCCAAAAACGTCTTGTACCAAAACTGTGCGTTCTGCGGCTTCAGGATCCAGTGTCCTTCATCCGGAAAAACCACTAGCTTGGAGGCCACGCCCTGCCGCTGCAGTGTGTTGAAGAATTCTAGCGACTGCGTGTACGGAACGCGATAGTCGCGCTCCCCGGCAATCACCAGCGTCGGCGTCTTGAATTTTCCCAATTCCGCGGCGTAGGTCGCAGGCGCCCACTTTCGGTAGCTCTCCGGGTTCGTCCACGGCGTGCCTTGCAGATCGTGTTCTTCAAACCAAAGTTCTTCGGTCGCATACATCGACACCTTGTCATACACGCCGGCGTGGCTGATGATCGCCTTGAAGCGGCCGGTGTGCGTTGCGATCCAATCCGCCAGGTAGCCGCCGTAAGAGCCTCCGGCCGCGGCCATCCGCGTTCCGTCGACGAACTTGTATTTCGCGATCGTGGCGTCCACACCTCTCATCACGTCGACGTAGGCTTTGCCGCCCCAGTCGTTGGTAATTTCGTCCGTGAATTTCTGCCCGTATCCCGTCGAGCCGCGACGGTTGATCATCAGCGTCACGTAGCCCGCCGCGGAAAAGACCTCCGCGTTCCAGCGGTAGCCCCAGGCGTTAGACCACATCGTTTGCGGCCCGCCGTGCAGCAGCACCAGCAGCGGGTATTTTTTCGTGGCATCGAAATTGGGAGGCCGGATCAGCATGGCTTGCACACGAGTTTCGGCGGCGCCGGCGAACCAGAATGTTTCCGGCGCGTTCATGTCCACATTGGCCAGGATGGCGTCGTTGTGATGCGTGAGTTGCCGAACACCGGAGCCATCGCTTCCGGCGGTGAACAATTCGGCGGGCACACTTAGGCTGGTGCGCTCAAAGACCAGTGTCTGCGCGTTCTTGTCGAGCGACAGGCCGGTGTTGAAGCCGTCGGCGACAACTTTTTTCGGCTCCGCGCCCGCTCGCGCAGCCATGGCATAAACCGGCTGCAACGTTTCATTCTCCGCGGTGAAGAAAATCGTCTTGCTGTCCGCGGACCAGGCCAGCTCATCGGCGCTGCGGTCAAATCCTTCCGACAGGTTCTCGCTCTTGCCACTCTGCCGGTCGTAGAGCATCACCCTCCAGCGGTCCGACTCGTATCCGGCGGTGAGCTGCGCGCGGTAAGCGATGTACTTTCCGTCGGGCGAATACACGGGATCCCCGTCAAACCCCGGATTCGTGGTGATCTTCTTGGGGTCCGCGCCGCCCGCCACCGGCACCAGAAACAAATCCGCGTTTGTGCTGATCGCTTCGACTTTGTCGGTCACCGCGGTGAAGCAGATTTCCGTGCCGTCCGGAGAAAAGTTGATGTCCTCCGGCCCGCTGCGCTCGTCGGGTGGCACGTCGTAGTCGGCGGCCGGAGTCAAATCGCGAGGCGCGGCGCCGCTATCGGTCTGCGCCACATCCTTCGGCGCCGGGACCACGAACAAATGGCTGCGCTTGCCTTCCGACCAATGCGTCCAGTGACGGTACAAGAGCTGTTCCGCGACGTGGGCCTTCACCTTGTTCTTTTCTTTTTCTTCGTCACGCGCTTTGTTGCAGGCGTCATCCTTGCAATCCGGATATACCGCGGAAGTGAAGGCGATGGTCTTTCCGTCCGGCGACCATTTCGCCATGTCCGCGCCGGTAGAGAGATGCGTCCACGGGTGAGGTTCGCCGCCGTCCATAGGCAGCAGGTACACTTGCGAATTTCCGTCGCGTGACGAAAGAAACGCCAGCATCTTTCCATCCGGGGACCACACCGGCGAACTATCGTGGCCGCTTTGCGTAAGCTGTATCGGTGCTCCGCTTGCGGTGGAAACGATCCAGATGTTGCTGGCGTTGCGGTTGGCATCCATGTCCGGCGTCGCCACGGCATAGGCCACCCATTTTCCGTCGGCAGACACCTCAGGCGTGGAGACGCGATGCAGCCGAATCATGTCGTCAAAAGCTATAGGATGTTTCGGCGCTTCTTGCCCCAGAGCGCCCGCAGTGCTGCACAGCAATACAACCGCGGCCGCGAGGCCACTTCGCAAACCTATCCGCATCATCGCTTATCCCCTTGTCTTTCCAGGTAAATGGTGATGAATGCCCAAACGCTGAATACTGTCATGATTTCACGCTGATTCCAATAGGATCACGACAGGTGCGCGCGGGCCCACAGCCAATTCATGAGTCCCAGAGCGAAGGTGATCGACACGACTACCAACTCTGCCAAATGCATCCGGGTCACCAGCACTCCCGTGAACGCCAGCCCCAGCACGACAAAGAGCATTCCGGCGGGAAGGCGAAAGACCGCCGCTCCGGGATATTTTCTTCTCAGTGCGGGAAGAGCGGCGGCGACCGATCCGTAGATGAAAAGCCGCGACACCGCCGAAAGGCTCGCGTTCCACCGAAAGTTAGCTCCCACCGAGAACAGGACCAACAGCAACGAGAACGCGATGATCGAGAGATACGGAGTACGATAGCGTGGATGAATGCGTGCGAAAAAAGCAGGAAAATCCCCGCGTTCTCCCATGGCATAGGTGATGCGCGGCGTGTGCAGCATATTCGCGCCGAGGTATCCGTAAGTCGAAACCAGCGTGCCCACGGCCACGATCGATACCCCCGCTAATCCCAGGAATTGTCGCGCCGAGTCGACCACGGGCTTGGTGGTCTCCGCCACGTTGGCGAGCGTGTGGATCACCACGTACTGCACGGCGACGTACAGTAGGGTCGCCGTCAGCAGAGCAACCAACAAAGCGATCGGAGCGTCTTTGCGCGGATCGCGCGCTTCGCCGGAGACGAACAGCGCCGACTCGAACCCTCCGTACGCGTAAACCAGAAGGATGATGGCTTCAAACCAATTCGCGGCGGTTGCGGGAACCTGTGCTGGAACCACGCGAATCGACGGGTGCAGCGCGAGTGCAGTCAACCCCCCGCCAACGAACAAGACGAGCAGCGCGAGCTTCGTAATCGTGAAGAAATTGCTCAACCAATTTCCGCTTCGGACACCTCGGTAATTTATCGCTGCCAGAAAAGCGATGAGCAGAACAAGAACTGCTGCGCGAGGCAAAGACGCCTTTACGGAAGGGAAAAACTCACTCAGATACGTAGTGAAGAGATTTGCCACAGCGGCGGAGGCTGAGATGCGCGAAAGCCACGTCAGCCAGCCGATCTGGATGCCCACAAACGGCCCGAATGCTGTCCTGGCGTAGAGATATGGTCCTCCAGCTTCCTGAAAGTACGAGGCTACTTCTGCCAGGCAAGCAGCGATCACGGCGATGCCAGCGAACGCAACAAAGTATGCGAACGGGCTCAACCTGCCGAGGTACACGGCGATGACCGAAGGTAGTCCAAAGATGCTCCCGCCGATCATGGTGTTCAGCATCAATGCGGCCAAGCTCCAGCGGCCAATTGCCCGGACTAAGCCTCTGGGGGATTCGGTCATTTTCGTGAGTGCCTCGGTTGGTCATCTAAACGCCGAACGTGAAAACACAGGCACGCATTACCGAGAATTGCGGAAAAACGGCAAGCGTAGCACAGGTTCCCGCTAGCGATGTGGATCGCCGATACATCCGCTGGCGTGCCGGTCTCCGAAGCCCAGGCGCGATGAGTGACCGACGCTACTTTGCTACAATGCGTGCGGCGATCACATTTTGCTGGCGCCGCCGTTTGTCGTCACGCACGAAGAATCTGCGATAATCGCAAGATCTCTTAAGTCTGCACTCGGCCGCGTATTCGGAACCGGCTTGCAAGCGAACTCGTAACATCTTAGTCGGCCTTTATTGTTTTTTTGGGAGAGAGATAACGATGCGTCCCAGCATGCTCAAGCCCTTCTTTTTCGTCTGCTGCTGCGTTTTCAGCGTAGCGCGAATCGATGCCCAAGATACCGGGCACACAAAACCGCGTGCTCGCGACCTTGGCGTCCCCTTTGACGGCACACCCGGAGCGCTGAACGCGATCACTGATGTTTCAGGGATCACTGTGGGCCACACCACGCTCATCTCCGGCGAGGGAAAGCTGCAAATCGGCAAAGGTCCGGTGCGCACTGGCGTCACCGCTGTTCTCCCGCGCGGCAAAGATTCCATGAACGATCCGGTGTTCGCAGGCTGGTGGTTTCTGAATGGCAACGGGGAAATGACCGGGACTACCTGGGTGGAGGAATCCGGCTTTCTGGAAGGCCCGGTGATGATCACCAACACGCATAGCGTCGGCGTGGTGCGCGATGCCGTGATTCAGTGGCGCGTCGCGCACGGCCAGCCCGATCCCACGGGTTACTGGTGGTCGCTTCCGGTGGTTGCGGAAACCTGGGATGGCTGGCTCAACGACATCAACGGCTTCCACGTCAAACCGGAGCACGCGTTTCATGCCATCGACTCCGCGCAATCGGGACCGGTCGAAGAAGGGAACGTGGGCGGCGGCACTGGAATGATCTGCAATGAGTTTAAGGGTGGCATCGGCACTTCTTCGCGCAAGCTCGGCGTCAAAGCCGGCGGATACACCGTGGGCGTTTTGGTGCAGTGCAACTATGGCGTGCGTCCGAATCTGCGCATCGCCGGCGTGCCCATCGGCAAAGAAATTCCTGAAGATGCCGCTTATAGCTCGGCGTCTTTTGGCGAAGTGGATCGCGGTTCGATCATCGTTGTGGTGGCTACGGACGCGCCGCTGGTGTCGCATCAGCTCAAGCGGCTGGCTCGCCGCGTTTCGCTGGGGATCGGGCGCAACGGCAGCATCTCCGGAAACGGTTCGGGCGACATCTTCATCGCTTTCTCCACTGCCAATCCGGGAGCTGCTGGTGCTGACCACGTCGTCGACCTAAAGATGCTGCCCAACGACAAGATCGAGCCAGTCTTTGCCGCTACAGTCCAGGCCACCGAAGAAGCCATCATCAATGCCATGGTGGCTGCCGAAACCATGACCGGGATCGAGAATCATCGCGTGATTGCGCTGCCGCACGACAAACTCCGCGCCGTGCTCAAGAAATACAACCGGCTCGCACAGTGAAGTTCGCGAAGCCCACGAAATTCGCTGCGATTGAGTTCCTATTTGTCTTCGCCGCGAGCATCGTGCTCGGTTCCTGCTCTCGCCCTGGCCAATCCGCATTGGCAATTACACACGTGACTCTAATCGACGCCACCGGTTCCGCGCCGCAACCGGACACGACCGTGCTCATTGCCGATCACCGTATCGTCTCGGTTGGTCCATCGAAAATGACGGACATTCCGCGTAATGCCCAAATCCTCGACGCCACCGGAAAATTCCTTATCCCTGGCCTCGCCGACATGCACGCGCATCTTACCGGCTCCGGCGAGCCCGCCGGTAGCCGCGAATTCATTCTTCCCTTGTTGATCGCCAACGGGATCACCACGGTGCGTGAGATGGGCGGCTATCTCGAATCGCTGATTCCTCTGCGTCACGACATCGAAGGTGGCAAGCGTTTAGGCCCGCAGATTTTCTTCGCGGGTCCCTATCTCGATGGCAGCCCGCCGTCGTTCCAGCCTTCGTTGGTGGTTACCAACTCCGTGGAAGCTGCCGAAGATGTCCACCAACTGGTTGCGCGGGGCGTCGACTTCATTAAGGTGCAATCCGTTCTGAGCCGCGACGCCTACTTCGCCATTGCCCGGGCTTGCCGTCAGGAACATATCACCTTCGTGGGCCACGTTCCCGATGCGGTAACGGCGGCGGAGGCTTCCGACGCCGGACAGAAAAGCATCGAGCATCTCACCGGAGTTCTTCGGGCGTGTGCGAAAGACGAACCGCACCTGATGCGCGAGCAGATTCACAACAGCCGCAGGAAGGAGACGCCAGCGGGATCGCGCGCCCGTGAACTCGCTGTGGAACGCGAGTTGCTGCAAACATATTCCGGCACGAAAGCGGCGGAGTTGATGGCAAAGTTCGTGCACAACCAAACGTGGCAGGTTCCTACGCTGATCTTGCTAAGAAACCTTGCTTATGCGAAGCCAGAAATCGATCGTTCGGACAATCCCGCGGCCAAGTACGTCCCGCGCAAGCTTTTGGAGCAATGGCTGGCCGTCCGGCATAAACAGAACGAGGGCTGGGCATCGCAAGAATTCGCGGTGCGGGCCGCGCTGCTGCAAAGATCCATTCAGCTGGTGGGCACGATGCAAGCCTCCGGCGTGCAAATCATGGCGGGCACGGACACTGGCGCTCCCTACGTGTTCCCAGGTTTCGCCCTGCACGACGAACTGGCGCTGCTGATGCGGGCGGGGCTCACGCCGATGCAGGCGCTGCAAGCCGCGACGAAGAATCCGGCGGATTTTCTCGGGGAAACCAAAACCCAAGGAACCGTGGAGCCGGGTAAATTTGCTGACTTGCTTTTGCTCGACGGCAATCCTCTCGACGACATCCACAATACGAGGAAGATTCGCGCTGTCATTCTGCGAGGCAAACTCCTCGACCGCCCCGCCGTCGACGAAATGCTTTCCACAGTTGAGAAGTTTTCTGCCGCGCATTGAGCTTCCACCCCGAAGAAATCTGCCAGCAGTGACACGGAGCCGGCGCGTCGTCCTGTCCGTTTGTACAGGATTTGCCATTGAGCAAGTTACGCCGCGCTAATACTTGCCGAAGTTGTCGCTGAACTGTTGTACTGAGGAGAATAAGGGCATTTTGCAGGGAGGCACCACATGTCTAGGAAGGCGCTCTGCGCATGCTTGCTCGGCGTTCTGGGTGGGATTCTCGCCGGATGCGGCTCCCAGAAAGACATCGGCGCGGCAAGTGAAGCGGTCACGCGTTTTCACGCACAACTCGACAACCAAGACTTCACGACGATATTTGCCCAGGCCGATCAGCGATTTCGCGAGAGCAGTCCGCAACCCGACTTCCTTGCTTTCATGAACGCTGTTCATACCAAGCTCGGCAGAGTCGTGGATGCGTCGCGCAAGGGATTTTTCATCAATTACAATACTTCAGGGACACAGATCCGGCTGACGTACGCCACCAAATTCACCGGAGGCGACGCTCAGGAAGAATTCGTTTGGGCCAAGAGTGGCGACAGCCTTGTGCTGCTCGGCTATCACATCAACTCGAACGCTCTCATAGTCAAGTAGCCCGAGATTACGCGGAGATTTTGTCGTCTAGATCACCGGCACCGCGGTTTTGCGCGGGGGATTGAAAAACGGCATGGGCACAATTTTGGCTGAGACCGTGTGGCGCACGGCCTCCACTGTCATCTCGATGTTCAGCGTGCTTCCGGCTGTCGAGGAGTCGCGTTCCACGGAAGCTAGCGCGATCATCTTTTTCAGAGTCGGCGACCATGTCGTGGAAGTCGCCTTGCCTACGACCTTTCCGTTGCGATAGACGGGCACGGCCACTCGGGAGGCCATGCTCGGGACCTGCGGCGCCATGCCTAGCTTGTCGTACAGCGCTTCCACTTCGTTCCAGTTGATCTCCAGGCCAACCAACGCTCGTTCGGCGCCTTTCTTCTCTTGCGCCGCGAGCGCACTGCGCCCCACGAAATTCTCTTTCTTCAAATCCACCAGTTTCCCGAGACCGATCTCCGCTGGAGAGTATTTTTGCGAATCGATCACGGCTTTTTTGCTGGAGGTATAGTCCACTTCGATCAAGATCAACCCAGCTTCAATTCGGGCGATGTCCAGGGCCACCATGCCCGCGGGGTGAACGTCAAAAGCGTCTCCCTCGTTCACCAGCTTGTCCCAGACCCGTAGCGCGTCCTTCCACGGCATCCACACTTCGAAACCCAGGTCGCCGGTGTAGCCCGTCCGTGAAATATCCACGGGCACGCCTGCGATTTTTCCGTGCGTGACGCGAAAATATTTGAGGTTCGAAATATTGGCATCCGCTACCGAATGCATCAGCTTTCCGGACGTCGGCCCTTGCACGGCCAGCGCGGCCATCTGCTCGGAAATGTCCTCGATCTTGACATTGAGTCCCAGGGCGTTTTGCTGGAACCATCGCAAGCTGGGGTCGGCCGCCGTCCAGCGGTAGTCATTCTCGCCGAGGCGCGTGATGGTGCCGTCGTCGATCACTTTCCCTTCCGGATCGCACCAGCAGCAATAGATCACCTGATCGACGGAGACCTTGTTTATGTCGCGGGAGATGACGCGGTTGACGAACTTGGTCGCATCCCGGCCGGTGACGCGATACTTGAAGAGCGGCGAAACGTCGATTAGCGCCGCCGAGTTGCGAATGGCGTTGTATTCGTGCTCGTGGTGCATTTCGTAGACGCCCACGGTGTAGTAGCCCGACCATTCGCGATAGTTCAGGCTCTCGCACAGGGCCAGGGTTCTCTCATGAAACGCGGTTCCTACGGGCACGAGGACTCCTTCGAAGCGACAAGCAGCGAAATTATAGAGGTGAAGGGAACCTGCGGCAAGGGAACTGGGTGCCGTGCAGCCGCAGGAGCTTAGCCTGAGGGCCCTGAGCGATTGCTGATCCCTAGGCTACACATTATGTCACACTTGCATCTACACATTCATATGTGTAGGCTTGGAGAGAGATATATGCCCACAAACCTGGCCATTGACGATCGTCTTATCCAAGAGGCGCAGAAACTTGGCGGCCACCGCACCAAGAAAGAGGCGGTGACAGCCGCATTGGATGAATACATCCAGCGCCGCAAGCAGCAGGAAATCATCTCCTTGTTCGGAACCATTGACTACGACCCCACCTACGATTACAAACGCGCGCGCCGCCTCAAACGCAATTGAACGTTCTTGTCGACACGTCGGTGTGGTCTCTGAGTCTCCGCCGGAATCCCCGCGACTTGAATCCCGCGGAACGGTCCATTGTTGTTGAGCTTACGGAGTTGATTGCAGAGGGCCGCGCCCGCCTCATGGGCCTGGTGCGGCAAGAGCTTCTGGCAGGTGTGCGAAATCCTGCGCAATTTGAGATGCTTCGTACTTTGCTTCGAGCTTTTCCTGATGTGGATGTCGAAATAGTGGACTACGAGTTCGCCGGTCAAGCCAGTAATCAATGCAAGAGCAAGGGCGTTACCGTGTCGCTGGTGGACGCCTTGATTTGCGCCGTGGCCAATGCGCGGGGTTGGACAATCTTTACCACCGACCAGGACTTCGAACATCACGCAAGCATTTTGCCGATCAAACTCCACACCACGCGCAAGTAAATCGGCCATTTGCGGTAGCCCGCCTGCATTTTCGAGCGAACACGCATGCTTTTCTTTCCTACCAGAGACCTTTGGTGCATTTGTGGATGGTGATGCCCCGGGCAGAAAGCTCCGCCAGCAGGGCCGCAACTGCGGGAGAAGGTTCGCGGTCGCCCGGTACAACTACCGCCCATTCCAGGTTTTCGCGAAACTCTTTTGTGCGAATCTCCCACTTTTCGACAGAGGACGACTTTTGATCACCGATTTCGATGATCGACCAGTGCCTTGCCAGGACCAAGGCGGCCGCCTCGTCTGGCAGCGGTCCGCTTAGGATGAAGTGGTTGTTGCCGTGTACCAGGATGCCGACCATTTGTTCAAAGTTTTACCCGGCGGTGCGATTTGCGTGCATCTTAAGGCTTCTGAGCGGCCACGTAGGCGGAGATTGCCAGGATGTCGTCGTCGGTCAATTTGCCGACGACGGATTTCATCATGGAGGACGCCGGGCCGGCGCTCTGGCCGCTTTGGAAGTTATAGAGTTGGCGAGCGATGTAAACCGGCGAGAGGCCGGCGATTCGGGGAACCTGGCCCATGCCCTTTAGCCCTTCGGCGTGGCAGATCGCGCATCCAAGTGTTTTGCCGGAACCGCCGGTAGTGACCAGCGCTTCTCCTTTGGCCAAGCTCCCCATAGGGACGTAGGCGATGAATCCGGCGTGCGGGTCGCGCGCGATCACTCTCGCGGAGTCCTCCGGCACTTCAATGATGCGATTGGCAATCGGTTCGGTGCCACCGGTGGGCAAGGGAATCCGCTGGCGGGCTTTGTTGACGTAGGTTTTCGGCACGGTGTCGGCTTCCACGACTTTCGTCCAAACCGTGGGCTTGAGAGCGGCGAACCATTCGGCTGCTTGTTTTACGTCATCTTCCGAGACGGCTTTGCCAATCGCGGTCATCCGCGCGGGGTCCTTTCTGGCTTCGCTCTTGAAATCGGCCATGGTTGCCTCAATGTAGTCGGCGGAAAGACCGGCGAGGTTCGCGGACTCGGGATGGCCGTTGCCGGACATGAGATGGCACGAGGCGCAGGCTGGGACGTCTTTGCCGCTCCCGTGGGCCACCACTCCGGGAAGCGGGCCGTGTTCCTCGGGAAACCAGTCCGGCGGATTGGAGAGGTCGTCGATCTGTGCCTGCGTGTAGGCCTTGGAACTGCCGGGAATGTGCTTCGGCGCTTTCTCGTCGGGCGCGGGCGGTTGATCCTTGTCCGGCACGGGGAAGGCCCAGGTGGGATGGCTCACGGCCGCTTGCTCCTGCGGATGTGCGGCAATCGCGGCGATGCCAGCGAAACCAACCACCAGGACCCAGACCAATTTCCTCATGTAAGCCTCCCAAGGCTTTGTTTGCGCTCTAAACGAAATAGGCGCGAGTTTGCGTGCGGGGATGAATGGAGCGAAGTGTCGAAGTCGCACCCTGAAAAACCGCGCCAGTATAACCTATAGCTCGTGCTTGAAGTAGCTGCCGGGCGAGGCTATATCACCAGCTAGTAAGACCTCGATCGCCGGTTTTCGAAAAGAATGCCGGTCCTTCATTGGGCCAGAGCGCAGAACGACTATTCAATCCAGGCGTCTTAGGTCAGTTGCGAGGAGCGCGATCCTGGCGGGCTATTCCGGAACGGATCCCGATACCGAGGGGACGGTTCCCGCCGAGAATCGCGAGGGTTGCAGACGATACCCATCGCGCGTGCGCACGTGATACTTCTTCAGTTTTTCGCTCATCAGTTTTACGCTGATGCTGCGCCAGCCGGTGTTGTTATTCGCTTGCGGATAGTAGCTGAGAGAGTAGAGGTGCGCCAAATCATCGCGGATGGAAGCAAAGGCGCGTTTCTCGTCTCTCCAGGTCTTGGCAAAATACGCTTTGCCGCCTGTAGCCGCGGTCATGCGCTCAAACACCGCGGTCGAGATCGGTTCCAGTTGCGCCTGGCGCGTGCTGATCATGTAGATGGCGGTTCCGGTCGATTGCGCCAGTTCGGCCACATCTTCCGGCGGCACCATGCTGGCGTTGTCTGGGCCGTTCGAGAAGACCACCACGACTTTCCTTCCCGGGTATTGCGCGGCATCCTTCACGGTGAGTAGCAGGCAGTTATAAAGTGCGGCATCGTCTCCGGCCACGGTGCTGCGCACGCCCCGCAAAACCTGCGACCTGTCCGCGGTAAGCCTCGCCGCGCGCGAAAGATCACGACTGTACGAGTACACCGCCACTTTGTCCGCGCCCTCCAGGGAGCGCACAAAATCCGCGATGGCGTCCTGAGCGAACACGAACCCCCGGTACATATAGTTGCTGGTGTCGAAGAGTACGAAAACATTCGCGCCGGCCACCAGCGAACTGAGGTCTCCGGCGGTTATGCGGTCACCCGCGCCCGGCTCCTGTCCTGCCGCCTGCGCGAGGCGCGGGTCACCCGGCGGCGCATTTTCCAGCAATCTCCGGGCAGGCTCGTTGCCCTCTCCAAAAGTGGCAAGCTTTTGGACGATCCCATCCTCGGTAATGTTGAAGTCTTGAGGATGGAGGCCTGTGATGTAGTTCCCCTGATTGTCCGTCACCGCCACATTTAGCTGCACCATATCGACGACAACGTGGATGTGCGGCGCTCCAGTTTCTTGCGGCACCGCAGGCGTTCTAAAGCTGAAGAATAGAACAAGAGAGAAGCAAACAAGCACAACACATGCTCTTTTCGCCATAAGGTTTCCTCGCGTGGTCGTTCACCGCACTTTCGTACGGGCTGGGCAAATCCGCTCCACACTCCGCCGGCTGGGAGGGGACTTAAGGCCGGGATGTAGTGCCATTCACCCGCAGCAAGGCAATCTTGCCCTGCCGAAACTCTTCGCCGGTTTGTCGCATGGCCCGCAGTATGGCCGGCCAATCTTCGACTTCCGTGGCAAAAATATTCTCAACCATGCGGCGCGTCAACTCCGGAACCAAGCGGTTCAGCAGCACGGGTTGATACCCCATTTCGTCCGCCAAACGCGCCCAGTACAGATTGCTGGAGTCCCAGGACTCGGCCAGCAGCCGGCTGGAATAACCCGAGAACGCGGGAAAGGGCTTCACGTTGAGCAGCTCGCGGGCGTAACTCTGCGCCAATATGGGATGAGGTACACCGAAGTCTTGCGACAATCGCTCCCAGCTCAGCTCCGCGGGATACTGCGCCGACAGGCTTACCAGCTCTTGTCCTTCGGGACCCCAAGAATCGGTCTCTTTCGGATATCTTCGCCGAAACTCGGCGGTCAGATAGAAGGTATCTGCGGGCGTTACGCGCGGAAGCATCTCTGTTAGCCGCCCGTCGCGTACGGTTTGGTCCAGCCATGCCAACCTTTGCGGGACGATGCGATCGGAAAGGATATTCATTACTTTCCCGCGTAGCTTTTCGTTTCCAGCAGAAGCAGCCAAGAGCTCTTCGCCGGCCTGTTGATAGAGAGCGACGCCGTGCAGTTCGTTGGGGCTCACGTTCCACCAGCGCGGCAAGATCGCATTGGTCAAGAGCCCTGGCACCAACTCCCGCCAGATCAGCGCCTGCACGTTTTCCGGAGCGATGAAATCCTGCTCCACTTCCGACAGAACGTACGGTAAATCGGCCAGTGACCCGATGAGATGAGCGCCGCCACCCGCCGGCGAGCCGGCGCCGAACAATTGAGGCGCTTGCCAGAGCCGCTCAACGCCCAGCACGGTGTCTCCCGAGAAGTCGTGGGAACGAACGAACAAGGGATTGTTGTGGAGCACTTGGGCTCCTGGCGGCTCGTAGTAGGCGTAGTTCAAACCCACCAAGGTATCTCGCAGGAACGGCGCGAGTTGTCCGCGCGCCTCCTCCAGCTGCTCGCGAGAATGCGGCGACTTCAGCACATCGCCTAGGTCGGTGCGCATTTGCAATTCGGTGTGACGGTTGTTGTAAGTTCCTGCCGCCCACTCGGTTCTCTCGCTGCCGGTAAAGATCGCCCGGGGCATTTCGAATTCTCGCAGCTCTCCGGCCAGCGGGATTAGCCTGTCGCCTTTGGCGGTTCCTCGCGCCACTTCATTCAAGCCCTCGCCCAGCGCCAATAGCGTGTCCAGAGAAACGAGACGCTGCCCGTCCAATACCGAGCGCATTTTGTTGGCCACTTCCTGGTGGATCCGCTGACCTTCGGGAGTTGACTGGCCGGGCCCCGCGAGCAAATCGATGATCTCATTCTGCGAACCGCTGGGCTTGCCGGTCGCCGCACGCAGCACTTCTCCGATAGAATCGCGCCCCGCGTCGAAAAGCTGAGGAGCGGAGGAAATCTTGGCAAAGGGCTTGATAACGCTTTCCCAGGAATCGTTGAGCTTGTCGGTGCCGATCTGCCCCTGGCGCGCCAGGATTTGCCAAAGCCCGATATTGGCCTGAAACGTTCCCATGGCGTTCCCGCGAAGGGTGTGGTTGGAAATCTTGCCAAGGGCGTCGGCCACGTTGAGAAAGTGAGTGATGGAATCGTCGCTCAGATCGGGAAACTCGGAGAAGATCAAATATTGATTGCTGAAGTCCGCGAATTTGCTGGATAGCAAAACCGCTGCTTGCGGACTCAGTTTTTTTCCTGCAGCCCTTCTGCTGTCTAATTGACTTAAGAACAGGTAAGCCTGCAGCGCCCCAGCTTCTGTTTCCGTGCGCGAAAGGGCAAACATGGACTCTACCAGTTGGTCGGGATGCTGCCAGCCGTTGGAGCGCCGGCCCTGGAGGTGGACCGCCTTGGATTCATTTCTCAGAGCAAAAATCTGATTCCACGCGTCCAGACTTCCCGGGACGTGCGGCTCGCCGTTGGGATCCCACTGCAACTGCGTGAGCAGAAGCAACAGCCCTGGAGCCGGACGAAACGCGCCGCGCGCGGCGGACGTCGAGGGGTCCGGCGCTCGAAAAGCCTCGTAGAACAGTTTCAGGCGGTGCGTTTCCGTGAAGTGTTTCTGCTGGCTCTGGTTGATGCGCGAGAAGGCGTCAAAATACGCCGCCAGCCACCCTTTGTCTTTCGTGAGCAGCTTGGGAACGAAGTCTCCGGCGTTCTCAGGACTCGCGCCTGCCAGATCCTTCCAGGTCGGCTCCGCGGCCGTTCCTCCGGGCACCACCACGTGACCAGACCGAATACAGATGTGGCTTCCATAGAAATCGAGGAGCCCGGCGGAGGGAACCAATTTCTTCAGGCCCACGGAGTCTCGAAGGAAGGCCCGGGTCTCGGCATCGCTGCGGAACATCGCCCAGTACAACCGCGACAAAGCCGGATCGCGCAAAAGCGTTTCCAGCAGGTCCCTGGAATCTTTGTCAGCGTCTTTGCCCGCGCTCATCCAATCTTTCTCTGTAAACAGCACAGGAACGCGAGAGGCAGGGAACTCGTACGTAAAGGGGCTGTCGTGCTGAAGTGCCTCTTCCAGTTCTGGCAGCGGGAATCCCGAATCGATGGTGAGAAAAGCCTTCTCTGGATTAGCGGTTACTAAGGAAGTGTTCTTATCTCCGCAAACTTGGCGGAGCCGGTAGCCCAGAATGCGCAGCAGCGGCGTGGCATCCTGGCAATTCGCGACGCGAATCACCCGGCTGGGGCCCGCCAGGTCCGCTAATTCTCGGGCCTGATCCACGTACCGCCGGAGCAGGATCAGAAACTCCGTGGGCCGGCTTCCTTCATAGCCCTCCGCGGAAATGTTGCGCGCCAGCAACGGCAGCACTTCTTCCTGCGAGATCTTTTGGCTGATCCCAGCCATGCGTAGGAAAGATCGCAGCGGCCCGGGAATGGCGACTTCTTCCGACGCTGTGGCCGCGGGCTTCGCTTCATCTGCTGGCGGCGCCCCGAGCCCTTCCGACGAAAGAGCCGCGGGTGCACCCTCATTTAATGTGTAAGCTTGGAGACCACTAGATGCGTACAGAGAAACCCCGACAAGAACGACGGACTGCCATAGAGGAAATTTCATGGCTAGAGTCCTCCCCGAACCTTAGAGACATCCTGCAACCCATTCGGCGACGCCAAGGATTCCAACGATCGTCGCTTCACCTGAGCAGTTCGGTTGACCCGAGCCCCGAGAAACCCCGAATTCGTCTTACCCTGGCCGAAAAACAACGATGTACGCCTTTTATCTGCTGGTTCCGTCTCCGGTCCTTGTTTGTGTCGGCCACGATAGATCATCCTTCGTCCGAATCCAAGGTTTTTTCTGGGCCGCCCTTGTAACGAATTTGTCTGCCGCCGCGGGGCACCCAACTGATCCATGCCAACGAAAAAATGAAACCGCGAGCCCAACCCAAATGCACGAGCAATCCTGAGGCCTTTACTACACCGAGCCGCGCCCGCGCTGCTATTTCGGCGCCGCACCGCCAGCCGCAACTACGATCGCCGTCTGATAGCTAAGGGTCTCCACCCACTGGCCATCCCGTTTTATCCACACCCGCGTGATATGCAGGGGGTTGCCGCGATCGGGTTTGTGGCGCGATGTCATGATGATCGCATCCCCGAAATCGAACATCCGAGCGGACACCAGCGGCGTGGGAGCAACTCCTCCCATTTTTTCCTTCTCCAGGCCCGCCATGCGACTCGGCTTATCGAGTTGTTGGTCGCTGTTGGAACTCACTGCCGCAAACTCGTCGGCTACGTGCGCGCTCCACTCCGCGGCGTTGTGGGCCACCGCCGCGCTCTCCAGCGCCATATAGGACGCGACGACATCTTTCTCTCCAGAAGTTTTCGGATGGTACGGCACGGTTTTGCACGGATTCTCGCAGACCTTGCCGGCGCCGGGCGTAACGCTAGGCGCCGCGTCCCGCGACCTAACCTCCTGGTAGACCAGCGCTTGCCAGCCTACGGGACGCTTCACCCACACGCGCAACACGTGCATCTTTCCATCGTTTACTTGGACCACTCCCACGGCGCCGTAGGCATATTGCTTGGCTTGTGCCCCTTCGCCGCTGATCGCCGGCTTGAGCCCCGCCGCGGATCCCAGGTTTTGCAGCACCAGCGCTCGCGTACTAATTTTTCCGGCCGCGTCCGCCCAGGTGAAAGCCGTGTCCAGGAGTTTTTTCGCCGCTGCCTTGTCCCCTTTGTCGAAAGCCTGCACAAAGGCCTGGTCGGCCTGCAACAGCGCCTGGGTGTCGTCCGCAGCCGCAACCGGCGCGCTCAGTACCGCCGCACCGACCGATGCAATTCCCAGGATCAGCGCAATTCCCAAGAAGCGTTCCACTCGCCCTCCCTCAATTGGGTTTCCAGCAAGACGCGAATTCCTGTCCAAAGACGTCGGACCCCGGCAAGCCGCCGATACCCTACCCTAAGACCCACCAACCGGCAAGCTTCCGGTTTGCCGTGGAACTTGCTTGCTGGTTCCGCAATTTTGGCGGGAGGATTTCTCGACAAGAATATCGGAACCACTTAAACTCGCGTTTCCATTTTTGGCCGCCACGGTTTCCGACGAGATGCAACGTGAACCAAGTCGGGCGGCAAGGTGACCTTCCCACTTCGGGCTGGCGAGTCCAAGATGAACGATGGCAGGAGGCGACATGAACCGTGATGGTGCAATGTGCCGGACCCTACTCTTGGTGATTGCCATGGCTCTCGGTGTTCGCACGATGGCGGCGGACCAAGTGCGCACCGATAAGGGCGCGGTTGAGGGCGCGGCCAGCGCCGATGGCAAGGTCCGCATCTTCAAGGGTGTTCCGTACGCCGCTCCGCCCGTCGGCGCTTTGCGCTGGAAAGCGCCCGCGCCCGCTCCACGCTGGACCAAAGTTCGCGAGGCCACCGAGTTCGGTGCGCGCTGCATGCAAGGTCGCATTTATGACGACATGATTTTCCGCGACAACGGACCCAGCGAAGACTGTTTGTATCTGAACGTGTGGACGCCCGCCACATCTTCCAAGGCGGGCCTCCCGGTAATGGTGTGGATCCATGGCGGCGGCTTTGCCGCGGGGGCTACCTCCGAGCCTCGCCAGGACGGAGAGAACCTGGCGCGAAAGGGAGTGGTGGTGGTGAGCATGAACTACCGCCTCGGCGTGTTTGGATTCTTCTCGCACGCGGACCTTGCCAAGGAATCGGCGCACCACGCTTCCGGCAACTACGGCCTGCTCGATCAGGTCGCGGCCCTGCAATGGGTGCAGCGAAACATCGCCGCATTCGGCGGCGATCCGCACAACGTCACGATCTTCGGTGAATCCGCCGGATCAATCTCCGTTAGCGCACTTATAGCCTCGCCGCTCGCAAATGGTCTCTTCCAACGTGCTATTGGCGAAAGCGGAGCGCTCTTCAGCAAGACCCGGCGGACAAAGCCGCTCGCCGAATCGGAAGAGGCCCACGAAAAATTTGCCGATTCCCTGGGAACGCATTCGCTAGAGGCATTGCGGGCCAAACCAGCGGACGAAATTCTGCAGGCAGCTGTGAAACAAGAGTTGCACCTTTTCTTCCCCAATGTCGACGGCTATTTCCTGCCAGAAGATGTCACCGCGATTTACGCCGGCGGCAAACAAAGCCACGTGCCGCTTCTCGCGGGCTGGAATGCCGACGAGGGCAATTTTCAATCCTTCTTCGACAAGGCCGAGCCCACCGCGCAGAATTTTGCCGAGCGGGCGCAAGCCCTTTTCGGCGATCAGGCGGCGGCCTTCGCAAAGCTCTACGCGGCCGACACCGACGACATGGCCAAACGTTCCGCGCAAGACTACAGCGGAGATGATTTCATCGCCTACTCCACCTGGAAGTGGCTCGAAATGCACGGCGCCACGGGAAAATCGCCATTGTTCCGCTACGAATTCGATGACGCTCCACCGGCTGCGGAAGGAGACACTGCTCCGTCCCATGGCACGTATCATTCCGCCGAAATCGAATTCGTTTTCCAGGCCCTGGCTTCCAAAAAACTTCCCTGGCGGCCCGAGGACGAGAAGGTTTCCGACCTGATGTCGTCGTACTGGACCAACTTTGCGAAAACGGGCGACCCAAACGGTCTGGGCCTGCCGCAGTGGCCGGTCTATAAACGCGACGGCTCGTACGAAGTGCTACACATCAGCGCGACCCCGTATTCGGCTCCCGACGCTCACCGAGGCCGCTACGAATTCCTGGACGCGCACGCTCCGCATCCCTAGCCGCTTCAACGGTGACCGCCGAGGCTTGTGCCGCCCCGCAGGAGTTATGTAGGCGCTGGGCCTCAGCCCGGCGCTCGAGTCCAGAAACAATCAATCCGCGCGGGAAAGTCGAGCGACAGCCCGCGGACCAGCCTCATTTAACTTCCCATCTCCGCCTCAGGCTTGTGCCGCCCCGCCCGCACCCAGTAGAATATGCAGTCTTCCAGTCGCGCTTTTTCTTTTCACTGCGGATTTATAGCGGAGCCACACCGAATGGGGCAGCACTACGACGTAATTGTCATCGGCGGCGGTCACAATGGCCTGGTCAACGCCGCTTATCTCGCCAAAGCGGGCAAAAAAGTCCTCGCCCTGGAGCGCCGCCACGTTCTCGGCGGCGCTGCCGTCACCGAAGAAATCATCCCCGGCTTTCTTTTTTCCGAATGCTCCTACGTCGTCTCGCTGCTCCGCCCGGAAATCATCCGCGAACTCGATCTTCCCCGTCACGGCCTGGAAATCCTTCCTCTCGACGGCACTTTCACTCCCATGCCCAGCGGCGACTTTCTCTGGCGCATGAACGATCACGCCAGAACCCAGCGCGAAATCCGCCGCCACTCCCGTGTCGACGCCGAAGCCTACGACGAATTCTCGAAGATGATGACGCCGATGTGCCGCTTCGTGAAGCCGCTGCTCTCGATGATTCCGCCCGATCCCACCACGCTCAATCCTCGCGATCTCAAGCAGCTGCATTTCCTAATGCAGCGTTTCCGCGCGCTTTCTTCCGACGAGCGCTACACCCTGATTCAGCTCATGACCATGAGCGCCGCCGATTTTCTCGATCAGTGGTTTGAGACTGACGTGCTCAAAGCCACCATGTCCGCCTCCGGCATCATCGGCACGTTCCTCGGTATTCGCTCGCCCGGCACTGCGTACGTTCTTCTGCACCATTACATGGGCGAAATTGACGGCGCCTTCCGTTCCTGGGGCTTCAGTCGTGGGGGCACCGGCGCCATCTCCAACGCCATCGGCGCCGCCGCCCGGGAGGCCGGAGTCGAAATTCGCACGCAAGCGCCCGTCGACAAAATTCTCGTAAAGAACGGCCGCGCCTCGGGCGTCGTCCTGAAAAGCGGCGAAGAAATCTCCGCCCAGGTGGTTTCCTCCAGCGTCGATCCCCATCTCACCTTCGAGAAATTTCTGGAGCCCAGCGAACTCCCCGCTGATTTTCTCGAGGGCGTCCGCCGCTACAAATACCGCGGCTCTTCCGGCAAGGTGAATCTCGCGCTCGACGGGCTGCCGGATTTCAAGTGCATCCCCGGCCACGGCGCACACCTCCGCGGCGCAATCTCCATTTCTCCCAGCATCGAATATATGGAGCGCGCCTATGACGACGCCAAGTACGGCAATTTCTCGCGCCGGCCGTACATCGACATGGTCATCCCCAGCCTCACCGATCCGTCCGTCGCTCCTCCGGGCAAGCACGTTCTCTCCTGCTTCGTGCAGTACGCCCCGTACAAGCTCGCCAAAGGCACTTGGGACGATCAGCGCGAAGCCTTCGGCGACACGGTCGTCGACACCATCGCCGAGCACGCTCCCAACATTAAAAAAATTATCACCGGCCGCCAGATCCTCACGCCGCTGGACCTCGAGCGCGAATTCGGCCTCACGCAAGGCAACATTTTCCAGGGCGAGCTTTCTCTCGAACAGCTTTTCTTCCTTCGTCCCGTCCCTGGCTGGGCCTACTACCGCACGCCCATCGATAACTTATATATGTGCGGCTCGGCCACCCACCCGGGCGGCGGCATCATGGGTGCCCCGGGCCGCATCGCCAGCCAGGTCATTCTGAAAGAATGGAAGAAAGCCTCCGCTCCTCCGCGCTCCACAAAAACTGCGGCCATTTCGCATTCGCGCGTGGAAACGCCAACTCCGCCTCCTCCGTCGGCTGTTTCCGTCACGCCTCCACTTGTCGAACCGGTTGCTCCACTCGCTCCGGTCGCCGCCCCCGAGGTCGATCACTCAGCGGTCGCGCCCAAGTCGGACAAGAACTGACCATGCCCATCGGACAGCGCGTAGTTCTCATCGGCGGCGGCCACAACGCACTCGTCACCGCTTTCTATCTTGCCAAGGGTGGCTTCAAGCCGCTGCTTCTCGAGCGTCGCGAAATGGTCGGCGGCGGCGCCATCACCGCAGAATTTCATCCTGGTTTTCGGGCCTCCACGCTTGCGCACACCGTCGGCCCGCTTCGCGCCGACGTCGCCCGCAGTCTGAAGCTCGAAAAGTACGACTGCCAGATGCTATACCCGGATCCCCGGGTCTTCGCACCCACGCCCGACGGCAAAGCGCTGCTGTTCTACAACGACCACGCCAAAACGGCCGGCGGCATCGCCCACCTCTCCGCAAAGGACGCCGCGCGATACACCGAATTTGCAGAAGCTCTCGACCAACTTTCCGACGTGTTTGCGCAAATCGCCTCGATCACGCCCCCCGCGATCGACACTCCTTCCCCCGAGGATTTCTGGAACCTGTTCAAAACGGGTCGTGGCGTTCGCAGCCTCGGCAAGAAAGGCATCTTCAACCTTCTCCGCTGGGGCCCCATGGCCGTCGCGGATTTCGTCGCCGAATTTTTCGAAACCGAACTTCTTCGCGCCACCATCGCCGCACGCGGCATTTTCGGCACCGCCCTCGGACCGTGGTCCGCCGGCAGCACCGCCGTCCTTCTTCTCCGCGCCGCTGCCGATCCGCATCCCGTGGGCTCCGCCGCCTTTCCGCGCGGCGGACTCGGCTCGCTCACCCGCGCTATGGCTGAAGCCGCCCGCCACGCCGGCGCCGAAATCCGCACCCAAGCCGAGGTGCAGCACATCCGCATCAAAAACGGCGCCGTCAGCTCCATCGTGCTGGCCGACGGCGAAGAAATTCCCACCGAAGCCGTGGTCTCCGGCGTCGATCCCAAGCGCACGTTCTTTAATCTCCTCGACCCTTCCCAGCTCGATCCCACTTTTGCGTTGCGCATCCGCAACATCCGCGCCGCCGGCAACGTCGCCAAGGTCAATCTCGCCCTCAACGACCTGCCGTCGTTTCCCGCGCTCGCCGGCGCGGTCGGCCCCGACGGCTTCCGTCAAGCCCTTTCCGGCCGCATTCATATCGGTCCTGAGATCGACTACCTCGAACGCGCCTTCGACGCCTCCAAGTACGGGGAATTTTCCACCGCAGCATATCTCGACGTCACTATCCCCACGCTTCTCGATCCTTCGCTAGCCCCGGAAGGGAAGCACGTCCTTTCCGCCTACGTGCAGTTCGCGCCGTATAGGTTGAAAGAAGGCAACTGGAGCTCGCGTCGCCTGCAACTCGGCCACGCGGTCGTCAAAACGCTCTCGGCGTACGCACCGAATCTCGGAGATCTCATCGAGTCCATGCAAGTCATCACACCGCAAGATCTGGAGACCACCTACGGCTTCACCGGCGGCCACATCTTCCACGGCGAACTCGCGCTGGACCAACTCTTCACCATGCGCCCGGTCTTGGATTGGGCGCGCTACAAAACGCCGATCGGCGGCCTGTTCCTTTGCGGCTCCGGCACCCACCCCGGCAATGGTCTAACCGGCGCCAGCGGCGCCAACGCCGCCCGCGAAATCATCCACGCCCTCCGCTGAAGGTGTTTGGCTATCTTAGAACTTGTAGCGGCTGACTTCTGAGGCGGGCGCTTTCTGGGTTGCAACGGCCGAGCAGCGCATACTCTGGTCGCCACGTGTACGCGGCGCGGCACTACGTGCAGGCGCGTGCTCGATTCAACAGCAAGTCCCGCTCTCGTGCGTTGCGCGTGAGCCCCGCCGCGCGCTCAAACTCCGCGCGGGCTTCGTCGCTGCGGCCGAGCTTACGGAGCAGGTCGCCTCGCACGCTCGGCAAGAGGTGATAAGCCTTGAGCGAAGGCTCAGTGATCAGCGCATCAACAATCTCAAGCCCCGCCGCCGGACCAAACGCCATACCGACAGCCACTGCCCGGTTCAATTCCACAATCGGCGATGGCGTCAGCCCGCCAAGCCTCTCGTAAAGTCCCGCAATGCGCTGCCAGTCGGTTTCCTGAGGCGTAGTCGCCTTAGCGTGACACGCAGCGATGGCAGCCTGCAGAGTGTATGGCCCGCGTGCGCGTCGAAGTTTTTCGGCCCGCGCCAGCGCCGCCAAGCCACGACGGATCAGCAGTTGATCCCACCGCGAGCGCTCTTGATCCAACAACAAGATAGGCTCTCCCGAGGGGCTGACGCGTGCTCTCGAGCGCGAGGCCTGAATCTCCATTAACGCCACCAGCCCGTGAACTTCCGGCTCCTCGGGAACCAACTCGGCCAAAATCCGCCCCAGCCGCAACGCATCTTCGCAAAGCGCAGGCCGCAGCCAATCGCCCCCCGCGGTCGCCGAGTAGCCCTCATTGAAGACCAGGTAAATGACCTCCAGCACTGACGATAGGCGGGCCGCAAGTTCGGCCGCCCGCGGGACCTCGAAGGGGACTCGCTCTTCGGCCAGGGTCCGTTTGGCCCGCACGATGCGCTGAGCGATGGTGGGTTCGGGCGCAAGGAAGGCACGTGCGATCTCCTCGGTGGTCAACCCCCCGAGCAAGCGCAGCGTGAGCGCCACGCGCGCCTCGGTCGAAAGAATGGGGTGACACGATACGAAGATCAGGCGCAGCAGGTCGTCGCCAATGTCATCGTCAAGCGCGGCGTCGAAATCTGGCACGGCCCTCTCCTGGGCCTGGAGCTCGCGGCCGAGCTCCTCGTGCTTGCGCTCCAACCGCGTGTTCCGGCGGAAATGGTCGATGGCACGATGCTTGGCGGCGGCCATCAGCCAGGCGCCCGGGTTGTCCGGGACGCCCGACTCCGGCCACTGCTGGAGCGCCGCGACCAAAGCGTCCTGGGCGAGATCCTCGGCAAGGCCTACGTCGCGAACGATCCGCGCGAGACCACCGATGAGCCTAGGCGACTCGATTCTCCACACGGCGTCAATCGCACGATGTATATCGGGGGCGGTCACAGCCACCGATCAAAGCATCTTTGATTCGCCGGTGCAACACCGAAGCGATCGTGACTACGGCCTTGCGGCGATCGACGCTGGCGCTCCTATGCCTTGCATGAGAAGTCCTCGGGACCGAACATCTGGCGAACCTCGGTCTCGCCCTCCCAGCCGGGCCAGTATTGCTTGTGAAGTTCCATGAAGCGCACCGCCGACTTGACCGCCTCGTCCTTGGATTTCAGCTCAAACTGCGCATACCCGCCAATCACCTCTTTAGCCTCGGTGAAAGGCCCGTCGATCACGGCGACCTGCCCGCCGGAAAGCCGGACGCGAGCGCCCAGCGCGGTTGGTCCAAGTCCACCGCCTCCGATCATCGTGCCGACGTTCTCCGCCTCCTTACTGAGCTTGTCAATGGCGTCCATCAACTCCTTGGGGGGAAAGCCCGATCTCTCGGCGGACTTAACAATCATCATGAATCGCATGTTCACATCTCCTTTTCGTTTTGAGTTGCGAGCCGATCTTTCCGGACTGTATCCGCCGGCTGAATCTGGGCTCCACTTACGCGTCGAATGAAACCCTGCGAAATCGACGCGGTCGAGCTATTTTTTTCAAGCCCGCCGCGCGCCACGACTACGGCTTTGCTGCTTTCCTCTGCAGCTCATCGCGCCACTGTTGCTCTCGCGCGGCGTCCTCGGGAGGAAAGATCTCGGCCGGGAAATCGGAAGCCTCAAACACTTGGCGAATCTCGATCTCGGATTCGCCTTCAAACGGATTCGGGCTGCGCTTGATCCATTCGATGGCTTCTTCCTTGGACTTCACCTGCAGCAACCAGAAGCCCCCGATGAGTTCCTTCGACTCTGTGAAGGGTCCGTCAATCACTCGGCGGGTCGCTCCAGAGAACCTGATGCGCGCCCCCTTGGAACTCGCCTGTAGCCCCTCGGCCGCCAGCAGCACCCCAGCCTTGATCAACTCCTCGTTGAACTTCGCCATCGCGGCAAGCAGCTCCTTACTCGGCATAACGCCCGCTTCTGAGTCTTTATTCGCTTTGACTATGGCCATAAATCGCATCGTGGATCTCCTTCTGCTTTCAGACTTGGAGCTGGGGGTTTGCAGCGCCCCGATCGACTGAACTTAGCCTCCACTCTCACGTCGAACGAGAAGCAGCCAGATCGACAGGAACAGCTCTTTTTCTTGGACGCATTTTAGCGTCGCTATGCTTTGACTTTGTCCCGGAAGGCGGCCCGGACCGACACCGCTCCCAGGATGACCAGGAGCAGCGACCAGAATGATACCAACATCTGGAAGAAACCCTCCGAAACCTGGTGATCAAGGACGTAGGCCTGCAAGGCTTGTGACGCTGCTGTTAGGACAAACGAGGGCAGTACTCCTAACACCTGTCCCGCGATGGTTTCGAGCGGGCAGCTCGGCGGCGCCGCAAACACATCCGTATTTCCCAGCAGAATAAAGAGCACCAGCCCTACGAGGGCCGCCCCGGCAATTGGTTTGATATTCCGAGTGCGTACTTGGCTTCCCATATCGGCCTCCGCAGGGCGTTTCCCTGCTTCTACTTACACGACGAACGGGAAGCGATCAGATCGACAGCCGCGTCTCGTTTTCAGGCCGATTTCTTAAAGTGTCGGCCGCGCAGAATTTTTGCTTGACATATTCCCATATGGGAATGTAATCTTCTCCCATGCCGCGCGCCTCCACCACCTCCGACGCCTTCAACGCCGTCGCCGAGCCCCGCCGCCGCGCCATCCTGAACTATCTGGCATTGCAGGAGCGCCCGGTCGGCGATATTGTGGCCAGCCTGGGCCTGCAGCAGCCCTCGGTCTCCAAGCACCTGCGCGTCCTGCGCGACGTGGACTTGGTCCATGTGCGCCGCGACGGCCGCCGCATGCTGTATCGCACCAACGCCGATGCCATCCGCCCGCTTCACGAATGGACCAACACCTTCGAACGCTTCTGGGGGCATCATTTGAGTCGCCTGAAGGAACGCGCAGAGGCCAAACAGGTTCGTGAGCAGACCACGGCTTTACGGAAGCGACAGGACAATTCTCGATTTGAGGAGGAAGAATGACTTCGGCAGCTCCAAAGATGGATCGAACCATCGAAGATTTGACGTTGAACGTAAGACAGGAAATTCATGTGCGTGCTTCCCTGGACGTGACCTTCGCGGCGCTGCTCGAACAGCTCGGGCCCTACAATGAAACGTCCGACGGCAAGCCCATGCCCATGAAGCTCGAGCCCTGGCCCGGCGGACGGTGGTTCCGTGACCTCGGCGGCGACAACGGCCATTTGTGGGGACACGTGCAGGCCATCAAGCGGCCCACGCTTCTGGAATTCGCAGGGCCGCTGTTCATGTCCTATCCGGTCGTCTCCAACGTGCAGTACCGCCTAAGCGAGGTGGACGGCGGAACGCTGATCAAATTCCACCACGCCGCGCTGGGACTCATTACCGAGGAACATCGCGCCGGAGTGGTACCCGGCTGGGCGCACATGAACGAGGGCGTTCGCAAGCGCGCGGAAGCACGGCGCGTCAATTGAGCGCCTGAGGAGGAATGCTCATGTGTCCAGCATGCGTAGCGAGCGCGGCGATGATGGTAGCTGGGGTGATATCTACAGGCGGACTCACGGCACTGGCGGCCAAGCTGCTCCGTTCGAAAAATAGCACGCAGAGACTTTCGTTTGAAAAACCGTTAGGAAAGGGGAAGTAACCATGGCTACAGCACCGAGCAGGCAGGAAAATCCCAAAGTCGTGTCGCAAGCGGAATGGCTTGCCGCACGGAAGGAGCTATTGCAGAAGGAAAAGCAGTTCACGAAGCTGCGCGATGAATTGAGTGCTCAGCGCCGCGAATTGCCTTGGGAGAAAGTCGAGAAGCAATACGTATTTGATGGACCGAACGGCAAGGAAACTCTCGCCGACCTCTTCGGCGGCAGAAGCCAGCTGATTGTGTATCACTTCATGTTGGGTCCCGGGTGGGTGGAGGGCTGCCCGAGTTGCTCGTTCATTTCCGACCACATCGACGCCAGCGTGGTGCACCTCGCCGCACGAGACGTAAAGCTGATGGTCGTTTCGCGCGCGCCTTTGGCCGAGATCGAGTCCTTCAAAAAGCGCATGGGCTGGCGCTTCAAGTGGGTCTCCTCGAACGGCAGCGACTTCAACTACGATTACCAGGTGTCCATGAGCAAGGAAGAGCTGGCGAAGGGCCAGGTCTATTACAACTACACCATGCAGCAATTTCCCAGCGAGGAACGGCCCGGCACCAGCGTGTTTTACAAAGACGCGGCCGGCAACATCTTCCACACCTACTCGAGCTACGGCCGTGGGCTGGACATACTCATCGGCGCCTACAACTGGCTGGACCTAGCCCCAAAGGGGCGCGACGAAGAAGGCCTGAAGCACGGCATGGCCTGGGTTCGCCACCACGACAAGTACATCGACGGCCAGATCGTCGACGCCACCAAGGCGTACACGCAGCCCCAACGCTCCGACGTTAAGTGAAGCCCCACGTAGGGCCTTCAGGCCAACTGAATCGGCACGCCTCACAGCTGCCAGTTTGGCAGGAGCTAACGCCGAACTGGGCCACCGTCGCCGCGCCACCCTGGCTCTTGCCCATAGGCCGCGTTCCGTCTATCGTTTGTCGGCGCAGAGCCATGACTTCCATCGATCGCAGCAAACTCCAGCAACTCCACGCTCGCGAAAATAGCCGCTTCATTTCCGAGCATCCGCGGTCAGCCGAACTCTATCGCCGCGCGCAAGACTCTCTCCTCGGCGGCGTGCCCATGAACTGGATGAAAAAATGGGCCGGCCCTTTCCCGATTTTCGTCAAGTCGGCCCAAGGTGCGCATTTCATCGATGTCGATGGCCGCGACTACGTTGATCTCTGTCTCGGCGATACCGGCGCTATGACCGGCCACTCCCCGGAAATCGTCGCCGAAGCCGTTTCCCGCCGCGTTCGCGAAGGCATCACCCTCATGCTCCCCACCGAAGATTCCCTCTGGGTGGGCGAAGAGCTGAAGCGCCGCTTCGGTCTGCCTTTCTGGCAATTCACCCTCACCGCCACCGATGCCAACCGCTTCGCCATCCGCATCGCTCGCGAAATCACCCAACGCCCGAAAATCCTGGTCTTCCACTATTGTTATCACGCCACGGTCGACGAATCCTTCGCCGCGCTCCACGAAGGAACCGTCGGACCACGTCGCGGCAACATCGGCCCGCCCGTAAATCCCGCCGAAACCACGCGCGTCGTCGAATTCAACGACCTCGCCGCGCTCGAAGAAGCCCTAAAGCATCACGACGTGGCCTGCGTCCTCGCCGAACCGGCCATGACCAACGTCGGCATCATCCTTCCCGATGACGGCTATTGGACGGTCGCTCGCGAACTTACGCACCGTTACGGCGCGCTGCTCATCGCCGACGAAACACATACCATCTGCGCAGGCCCCGGCGGCTGCACACGGGAATGGAATCTCGATCCCGACATGCTGGTCTTCGGCAAACCCATTGGCAGCGGCATCCCTGGCGCAACGTACGGTTGCACCGAAGAAGTAGCGCAGCGCATCTCCGCGCGCATCCATCTGGAAGACTGCGATGTCGGCGGCATCGGCGGCACGCTCGCCGGCAACGCCCTCTCTCTAGCTGCCATGCGCGCCACACTCGAACACGTCCTCACGCCCGCCGCCTTCGAGCGCATGATTCCGCTGGCCCAGCGTTTCGCGGAAGGCGTGGCCGCCGAAATTCGCTCCGTCGGCCTACCCTGGAACGTAACGAAGTTAGGCGCCCGCGCCGAATACACTTTCTCCCAGCGCCCACCCCGCAACGGCGCCGAGTCCGCAGCCTCCGCCGACTTCGAACTCGAGCGCTTCCTGCACCTCTACGCCCTCAACCGCGGCGTCCTGCTAACACCCTTCCACAACATGGCGCTGATGTGCCCCGCCACCACCGAAGCCGACGTCGATCTGCACACCAAAATCTTTGCCGCGGCCGTCCGCGAACTCACCGAAGCATGTAGGGGCGTGCTTTAGTTCATCCTGACAAAGGAAGGGCGCGTCCCTTCCATCTTTTTTTTCCAATTTTCAGAGATTTATTAGATAACTCGGACAAGTTCTAGCGCTTCGCCTTCAACACGAAATAGACGAATCGCGCTTCCTCGTCGCCGTCATTCTGGAAGACCCGCGCCGCCTGGCCGCTCTCGAACCAGACAAAATCCCCCGCGCGCAGCGATTTTTCCGTGCCGCTTCTGCCCGTTTGTCGGATGCCGGCGTCCAGCGCGATCGCCAATTCCGGACCCCCGAGGTCGCTCAGTCCAACGTGCTGCCGTGGCGGCAAATGAACCAGGGTCACCGACGTTTGCTCGGTCTCAAATTGCGGTTGTTCGTCATGCCCGGCGCTTCCCCCAACTCCTTGCCCGCTAGCGCAGTTCAGCGGCTGCCCGGCAATCACCGGCGCTCACAAGTTGCGCCATCCTTCCTGCGGCAACAGCAGCTCCACAGTCACGTTTTGGTACCTCGTGTCGCCGTCGATGGAAGTCGAATGCACGTACCCGCGCGCCTGCAGCCGGATTTGACCGTCGCTGAGCTTCTGATGCACGTCTGCCTTCCCCGGCGCATGCACGGTCACCTCCGAGTCGCTCATCATCACGCTGATGGCGTCCACATCGTGCCGATGCAACAACACCGAATCGTGCGGTGCCACTTCCACTTCGTATACGTTCACGTATTCATTATGCAGCGCAAGATGGTGGTGCGGCTCCGACGCCAGGGGGATCACTGTAGGCGTCTGTGCAGCGACTCCAAAGAACACACACGACATCACCACCGAGAATGTTCTCCAGGCCAAGGACTTTTGCTTCGTTTTCACCGGCATCCTCCTGGCATCGCTAGAACGCGCCCATATCTATGCCCCAGCCGCCCGCGCACTACAGTAACGCGCTTCCGCGGATGGGGAAAACACTGGATCGACACAGTCACATATCCGGGCTTAACTGGGCAGCGTAACAAAATGGGTCTGCATTCTGATCTTGAACGATCGCATCGTAAGGAGGCGCGAATGTTGGCAATCATCGGAGCAGTGCTGTTGGTCGCTTGGCTCTTGGGCTTCATGGCGTTCCACGTAACCATCGGTGCCATCCACCTGCTGTTGATCCTGGCCCTGGTCTCGTTTGTGGCTCACTTCTTCCGCGGTCGCGGAGCCGTTGCTTAAACGAGATAAAAGCCGTCCGCCAGTTTAAGGGCGTACTCCGGTACTTACGGGCGGCCAGTTTCCCATCGCAGAGGAACCCCGATCCGCTTTCGCGGCATAGCCAGACCGTTGTATTCTGGCTCTCCCTATGCCCCTACGCCGGAACACCATCCTGATCGTGGCAGTCGTCACCGTCCTGTTATTGGGCGCAGTGACCCTGGTCATACCGGCGCTCGTTCGCGTGGATCGCTACCGGCCCGAGGTCATCTCCTATCTCCACGAGAAGCTAGGAAAAGAAGTCGAAATTAATCGCTTGTCGCTCACCCTGTTTCCCGTAACGATTCACGTTGACGATTTCGGCGTGAAAAATCCCCCGATCTTCCCCCCCGGCTACGTCGTCAAGATCGCCCACGTCGACGCCGCGCTGGATGTTCGTGCGCTGCTGCACCGAAAGGTGGTCATCAAGTCGATCGTGCTGGACAATCCCGTCCTCCATCTCACCTCCGATCCCGACGGCCCCTGGAATTTCGAAAATCCTCAAGCCAAGGCCTCGCAGTCCACTTTTCCTCTCGGAATCATTTCAAGAGTGGAAATCCAGCGCGGCGAAATTGTAGCGTCGAATCTGCTGCCCTCCGATGCGCAAGGTCCCGTTTTTTTCGAGGCCCACGAGATTTCCTGTGAACTCGAAGACGTGAACCTGATCGGCATCATCAGTGCTTCCTCCTCTTCCATGGACGGCCAGGGCAGCCTGCAGGCCGGCCGTCTGAGTTTCGGCACCGTGGAAGCCAAGAATCTCAATTCCAGATTCCAGTTGGCCAGCAGGCAGGTGTTTTTTACTGACGTCAAAGCGCAAGTTTATGATGGCAGCGCCGTCGGCGCGTTCTCTTTTGATCTATCAGGAAAGAACGCGGCCTTCAAAACCAACGCGAAATTCAACGGAATCAGCGTGGCTCATCTTCTTGCCCCATACCAAAGCGGCCGAGGCAAGATGACCGGAAAAATGGAAGGAGACCTGACGCTTGCGGGACCAATCGAGCACACCCCCCGCCCGCTGGCGGGAATCCACGGAGCTGGACACGTGACCCTGCGCAACGGCGAAGTACCCAGTCTTAAGCTCAACGCCAACTTGATGAAGTTGGTGCGCTTCAACGACCTCGGGCCCGCGAAAGAAAATCCCGCCTCGTTCAATATGATCTCCACCGACCTGGAACTCGCTCATCTGCGTATCACCAGCAAAAAGATCGACATCGACGGCTACGGCGTCGACATCGATGGCTCCGGCAACGTCAACGTGGACGGCTCCGGCGAACTGAACTATGACGGCATGGCGCAAATCACCACCCCACAGGGTTTCTTCACCAGAACTTTCGCGCATCTAGCCGGAGCCACGGTAAAAGACGGCAAGCTGTCTTTTCCCTTTCACATCGGCGGCACCATCGCCAGCCCCCTATTCGCCAAAGTCGAACGCGTCGACTAGCGCCACAGCAAGCCCGCTCCGACCTCGATCCCAAGATCCTCGGTGCCGCCGAACATCCTCGTTTTTCGGGAGCGGAATCCTCCTCCTTCTTCGAGAAGACTTGAACCAATCTTCCATTGCACTGATACTCGTCGATAAACTATGGAAGTGGTATCCTGCTTTTGTCCTAGGCTTGGGATAAATACCGAGGATCTTAGGGATGCACGGCGCCCTTTGGAGGCGCGAAACAAACATGTCTGACGAGAAGGAAATCAGGGAGGTGGTTCGAGAAGAAAAGCGATCCGAAAAAACGGGTAAGTACATGCCACTACCCAGAAACAGGGAAACCGAAAGGGATGCTGCGCGAATCTTCGAGAACGGAACAGAGCAAGAACTTACGCAATTCTTGCGCCAGAACGGGCTGAAGGACGATTCCCCGCGCTTCGCTGAGATCGTGAGGCTTTTCCGGGAGCGCGGCGGGAGACGGACATAGCCAGTTTATGCAGCGCCTTCCGGGCCTTCTTTTCCTCGCCCTTAGGAAGGGTCGCGAAATGCTCTTCCAGAATTGCGGCAGCGCGCCGAACGTTGGAGTTCACGAGTGGCTTTTTCTTTTCCATAACAACCCTCACCTCCTCATTAGACAGCAGGCCCGACGGGAACACAAGAGTACTTGCTTCGACGTGCTCCAACGCCGTGCGCTGATAGAGCTTCAATTTGAGGCCGGCGGTTTTGCGGGCGGGGCTTGTGGAACGAAGCGCGTGGGGACCTGCTGGATGTCGGCGCGAGTCGGTTTCTTCTTTTTTGGCTTCTTCACTTCGCGTCTTCGTGCGTCCTTGTTTCCCATGGCCGATAGCTTGCCACAGGTCGCCAAACTTGGCTAGAGGCCATCGACGGTCGCGCTTAGCGCAAGGAGATCTTACGGCTTTGCTCCGCCGGCGGAATCCTTGAACGAAACCACCAGGAAGCTGGATTTTGTACCGAGAAGATCCACGATTTTGCGGTCCGTGCCCACGGGCAGCCAGAGAACATCGCCGGCGTGCAGAAATGAAACGTGCTCGCTCCCCAGAGTCGCGTCCAGATTGGCATTTGTAAGAGCAATCAGCAGGGCGTTTTGCTTCGGCGCGGCCTCCACGTAGTCTTTTCCCATCGCGACCTTGATTTGATCGATGCGAAATTCATCGGTCTCGAAGCAGGGGAGATCGTCATCGGCGGATTCCGATGCATTCTTGGCCTTCGCGGTTTGCTGCGGACACGTGAGAGGGCCTTCGATAACTTGTTTGCAGAGATTGCGGGCGACGCCCTGTGGACGCCGGAACTCCACGGTGATGTTCCAGAAGGAAACTCCGGAATCGGTGCGCACCAGATGAGCATACGGTTCCGAAAAATAACGAGTTTCGCCGTCCTGCAATGTCAGGTGCACTTCCGGTTTGCCGCTCACGACGTTCACCAGATCGGCGGGCCCGAGAGGTACGCCAATGTAAGGCAGATCGTGCTGATGCAGAAACGTGGCGTCCAGCGGCGGAACCAAAACGTTGTAGACGTTCACGAAGTCGTTTTTCAGAAGCAGGCGATGGTGCGGCTCGTCCTTGATTGGCACCGCTGCGGCCGAAGCGCTCGTCGGCGTGCCGGAGTACGGGTCGGAAGTCGGTCCAGGTGTTTGGGCGTGAGTGGCGGTGCAGAACAGCAAAGCGCTCAAGAACCATGGAGCTCGTTTCATAAGGGCAACTTCCCACCGATCCTGCCAACTCTCTGACAAGTTAAACGCACCGTGGCTCTTCGCGGTTGCAGCCAGGAGTCCGTTCCGCCCGGCGGCGAAATTTCATAGGCGTTCGAAGATGCCGGCGGCGCCCATGCCTCCGCCGATGCACATGGTCACCATGCCGTAGCGGGCGTTCTTCCGCTGCAGATCACGGATCAGCGTGGCGGTGAGTTTTGCTCCGGTACAGCCGAGCGGATGCCCCAGGGCGATGGCGCCGCCGTTGGGATTGACGCGAGCGGCGTCGAGTCCCGCTTGCTGGATTACCGCGAGGGATTGCGCGGCGAAAGCTTCGTTGAGCTCGATAACCGCGATGTCATTGAGCGAGAGACCGGCGAGCTTCAGGGCTTTGGGAATGGCGAAGACCGGGCCGATGCCGAACTCTTCGGGCGGGCAGCCTGCGGTGGCGTAGGCCACGAAGCGTGCGAGCGGTTTGAGGCCCAGCGATTTGGCGCGCGCGTCGCTCATGATCACGGTGGCGGCGGCGCCGTCGCTCATGGGCGAGCTGTTTCCGGCGGTGACCGTGCCCTTCACATGAAAGGCCGGCTTGAGCTTGGCGAGAATTTCAAAGGAAGTGTCGGCGCGGGGGAGTTCGTCGGTGTCGAAGACGAAGGTTTGCGTTGCAGCCTTCGGTCCCGATTTCGGTTTGGGTGAGGCACCATTGCCGTTGGGGACCGTCGTAATTTTCACTTCGACGGGGATGGTTTCGTCCTTGAAATTTCCGGCGGCGATGGCCGCCAGGGCTTTCTTATGCGAGTCCGCGGAGAATTGATCGGCCTGTTCGCGGGTGATGCCGAACTTGCGGGCGATGTTTTCCGTGCCGAGGCCCATGTTGATGTAGGCGTCGGGATAGTGGTCCACGAGCCAGGGATTTGGCGAGATCTTGTTGCCGCCCATGGGAACCAAAGACATCGATTCCGTGCCGCCGGCAACGATGACTTCGGCGGAGCCGGCGCGGATGCGCTCGGCGGCTAGCGCGATGGCTTGCAGGCCGGAAGAGCAGAAGCGGTTGATGGTCATCGCGGAAGTTTCGACCGGAAGACCGGCGCGGAGGGCGGCGATGCGCGCGACGTTCATGCCTTGCTCGCCTTCGGGCATGGCGCAACCGAGGATGACGTCGTCGATTTCCTTGGGGTCCAGGCCGGGAACGCGGGCGAGCGCTTCCTTGATGGCCAGCGCGGCGAGATCGTCGGGACGGGTGGAGCGCAGCGAACCTTTGTAGGCGCGGCCCACCGGCGTGCGCACGGCGGAAACGAGTACGGCTTCAGGCATGGTGTACCTCCGAAGCGAGAGAACGTAGGAGGGACGCGCTAAAGCGCGCCCCTACATTTTTCGCGCGGCGGCGAAAGCCGCGCTCTGACGACATGGAATCTTTAATGATTTCTGCCAGCCATTGATTCTGTTTGGAAATATCCATCGTTTACCTCAAATCCGGGCGCCTGGAATCGGCGAAGGCGATGCTCAGGCCTTTGCCTACGGGAACCACTACGTGCTGCAGGCGCTTCAGGCTCTGGACCACAGCGAGATAGTCCGCGATTTCCGCCGGGTGCGACAAGACATTATCCGCCAGGATCAGGGCCACGGGAGCGAGTTTCGGCAGCAGAAGAGTCAGCTGGTCCGGTGCACTTTTCCTATCGGCGTCGAAGAACACGAAGTCAAAGGGCCCAGGAAGCGTTGCGACCACTTCGGTGGCGTCTCCGCAACGCAGATCCACATATTCCAGGAGCCCGGCCTTCGAGAGGTTTTCGCGCGCCAGCGCTTGTTTCTCCGGGCTGCGGTCGATGCTGGTCACGCGTCCGCCTTTGGGGCCGATGGAGGCGGCCAGCCAGATAGTGCTGTAGCCATTCGAGGTGCCGATTTCCAGCAGCCGCCGGGCGCCGGAGCTGCGGGCCAGAATGCTGACGAGCTGAGCGGTGTCCGGCTCCAGGTTCAGGAGTTTGCGGGAGTGTTCGGTTTCCACGGCGTCGTGGGCCGCCGCGTGGTCTTCGAGCTCTTTCAGCATGGTGCGGAGTTCCGGGTTCATGGGAGATAGTTTAACCGACGAAGTAGCAGGGTGGAAAAGTGAAAGAGGATCAGGGCGGCGGATTGCGGGGTTCAGGGTTCGGCGGACCGTTGGATCTCCGTTGCGGAAAAAGCGCGTGGACAAGGCCGGAACTTACGGCGTGGCTGAAGCCACGACCCACAAGGCTTGAACTCTCGCACGCATATTGGAACAAAACGCCCCCCTGCGACAAAGTCGCAGGGGGGCGTTACCTGCATCTTTCAGGCTTTTTCGCGGTTAGCGGTGGGGATGCTCCGCGTTTTCCTTTTGCACTGGGTGATCGGTCTTGGCGTTGTGCTTGTCTGCGTAGATCTGTTTGCTGGCATTGTTCTGCTGATGATTGACCTGGGCGCGCTCTTGCGAGGTCAGCTTGCCGCCATTGGCCGCGCGGTCGTTGTGCACTTCGTTGTTGATGTGCGCTTCCTTGTTTTCCAGGTGGCTGGTTTCGCGGGGCGTCAGTTGTCCGGACTTCACGCCGTTGCCGATGCGGGCTTGCTGGTTCGCTGCGCGGGCGTTTACCCGGCTCATCGCCGGCGTTGCGGGCTTGCCGTGGTTCTCAGAGGCAAAGTTTGCGCGGTTGGTGCTGGCTAGATGCTGGTGGGAAACCTGGGCCGTAGTCGGCTGAATGTGCGATTCGTGGCTAGCCGCAAGTTCCGTCTGGGTCGGCCTGGCCGCCACGCCACCGGGACCGCCGTTAAAACTGGTCCGGTTCACGGTGGTGTTGTTCACGATCACCGTCTTGTTGACGTAGGTGTTGTGGATCACGGTGGTATTCACGTTGACTACCGCGGTGTTGTACGCGAAGCGTCCGCCCCGCCATTCGCCGCCAACGAAGCCGACACCGCCGTACCCGAAACCGTAGTTCACGCCGCCGTAGAAGCCGATGTGCGGGCCCCAATATCCGGCATGAAATGCATAGACGCCTTCACTCCAACCCCAATAACCCGGGGTCCAAAGCACGCCTACACGCGGTGGGGAGACCCAAACTCCGGGCACCCAGTAGTATCCGGCGTCGCCGTAAGCCCAATAGCCGGGAGTCCACAGATAGCCTTCCACCGGGCACGCTGGCTGCACGTACACCGGAATGGCGGGAGGTGCAATGTGAATGGAGATTCCCACGCCCACGGCAATTTGGGCGCGAGAGGCTGACGGCAAAAAGCAAATCACTAGGGCCAGAAGCAAAGTGTGAATCGAGATCAGTTTGCGCATAAAATCCTTCCCCAAAAGGGTTTTCAAGTTCCCCGTAAGTGATTGAAGATAAACCGTATACTTCGAGCTTCGGAGACCCTGTTAGGGATCTCGGCTGCTTACCAGTATCAACCCGGTTTCGGCGTTTAGGTTTCGGTCCTGCGGGCATTTCGTTGCTGGCGTGCCGAATCTGGCATTAGCCAGATCCTCGGTTTTCTCGGGGGAGTTGTCGCGTCGGTACCATGGTTGCAGGCTAGTCGGCCGGGAGGGGCCCTTCTAGACTCCCTTCGGGGCTCAGGGCAAAGAGCGTGCGCGGCGATCGCAGCTCGGTTCCCGATGTAGGTGCTGGGCTTTAGCCCGGCGAATCACTCCGTCCTTATGTAGGGGAGGGCTCGTTCCATTGGGTTTCTAGTGCGGACGCTTGCGCGGGATGAAGATGGCGCCGGGGGGATCGACGTTGAACTTTTTGGAGTAGTTGCCTTGGTTGACGGCGATGCCGACGCGGCCGCGGGAGTCGATGTAGAGAAGGGAATCGCCTACCGGCACGTCCATGAACGTTTTTACGTACGGAACGGTGACCGGCTTCTTGTTGATCTGCACGGAGACCTTTTCTCCCACGTTGTAACCGAGCTTTTTGAATTCGTCGACGGGGATGTCGGTGACCAGCGAGCCGAAGGGATCGTCGAGGCCGATGATGTCGCCTTCGATGCCTTTGTCGGTAGTGGTGGAAGTTTTGGTCGTCAGGCGGACGAGTTGCGCCACTTCGGGGCCTACCAGGTGGAAGTCCCAGCCGGCGGCGAGATGGGCGGCGGCGGGAGAGAAGATGTCGCGGCCATGAAAGGTGGAAGAGACTGGGGCTTGGATCATCCAATTTTGGTTGGTGATTTCGCGGGCGGAGTCCAGGCCGTCGCGCTCGAGGACCGGGGTGATCAAGCCATTGTCGGGAAGGACGAAATATTGGCCCTTCTTCGATTTTACGATGACGGCTTTGCGGGAGGTGCCGACGCCGGGGTCGACCACGACGAGAAAGACGGTGCCAGCGGGATAGTAGGGAGTGACACCGTAAAGGAAGCGCGAGGCTTCTTCGATGGAAAACGGAGTGACTTGATGGGTGATGTCGGTTACACGCGAGTCTGGTGCGATGCCGAAGATGACCGCGCGGCAAATGGCCACGGCGTCGTTGGCGGTGCCGAAGTCGGTCATAAAGACGATGGCGGGGCGGGCGTTGGAGGCGGGCTGCGGGGCCGGCGAGGAATCTTTTTGGGCGGGCTGTTGCTGCGAGCAGGCGCTGGCGAAGAGCCCGACAGCGAGTGCTGCGATAGCGAGTCGACGAGTCCGCGAGATCATCGTTTCTCCTGAAACGGTAGTGCTTATGGTGCCGACCGAGCAACGCAGCGGCGATCCCGAGGTGGCTCGGCCTTTAACGGGCGGCCCAACGCAAAGGTCGACAGTGCCGGATGGCGGCTTGCGGGGACGAAAAGAAAAAACTATTAGCGAATGTACGCGTCACCCTGAAGGGACGAAGTATACATGAGGGCGGAAGGCGCTGTCTGCAAGATGCGGGGGCCGCCAGCGGAGACCGCCGAGAGTAATATAGCTTCACGCAGAGGATTTCAGTAATCTAGAACGGATCGCCAGGAAGCGTCAAACAATCCACGTTCGTGTACGGGCCCAGCCTTGGTACGCAGGACTAGAGTCAGATAAAGGAGAAAAACTGTGCGTCGAAGTGTCCTATTGGTGGCGGTGTCTTGCTTGTTTGCGGTGAGTGCGCGAGCGGATCAGGTGACATTAAAGAATGGCGACCGATTGACCGGAACCATCGTGAAGTCGGACGCGAAAACCATGTTGATCAAGACGGAATTGGCCGGCGACGTGAACGTGCAGTGGGAGGCTGTGACGTCCATCGTTTCCTCGCAGCCGCTGCATTTGGCGCTGAAGGATGGGCAGACCGTGGTGGGCACGGTGACCACCTCTGACGGAAAGCTCGACGTGGCTACCAAGACAACCGGCGAAGTGGCGGCGCCCAAGGAGGCGGTGGTTACCGTACGCAACGACGACGAGGAGAAGGCCTACGACGCGGAGATGGACCGGTTGCGCAATCCCCATTTGACGGACTTTTGGAGCGGCATCCTGGACACCGGGCTCAGCGTAACCCGCGGGAACTCAGCGACGCTGGCCTTCAATCTGTCGGCGAAGGCCGCGCGAGTGACCACGCGGGACAAAATCTCGGTGTACTCGACGGCGGTGTATGCGTCGGACGACACCACGCCGCCAAACCGGACCACGGCGCACGCGATTCGCGGCGGGATACGCGGAGACCTGAACGTCAGCGACCGCGTGTTCGTTTTCGGTTTCACGGATTTTGAGTACGATCAATTTCAGGATTTGGATCTGCGCAATGTTCTGGGCGGCGGGCTGGGCTACCACGTGATCAAGACGAAGAACACCACCTTTGATGCCTTTGCTGGGGGAGACTACGAGCAGGAATATTTTTCGGCCACGGCGGCCTTTCCGACCGGACTGACGCGCAAGACCGGGGAAGTCGTGCTGGGAGAAGAGCTGGACAGCAAGATCAACGGCCGAACGACGCTGAGCGAGAAGTTCTCACTTTTTCCCAATGTGAGCGACACGGGGAGCTATCGCTTTCAGTTTGACGCCACCGCAGCGACCAAGCTCAAGGCCTGGCTGGGTTGGCAGATCACCTACAGCGACCGCTACCTAAGCAATCCACTGCCGGGACTCAAGAAGAATGACGTGCTGCTTTCGACGGGCTTACGGTTGACATTTGGGAAGGGAGCGTTCTAGATGTATGCCGCAGCAGGGTGCCGGGTAGGCGTGATTCGGTAAGGAGGAGGCAGCGATGGGAATACTTTGGTGGATCGTGGTGGGGCTCATCGCCGGGTTTCTTGCGGGCAAAGTGATGAAGGGCAGCGGGTTCGGAGTGCTGATGGATATCGTCGTGGGGATCGCCGGAGGAATCCTGGGAGGGTTTGTTTTCGGGCTTCTGGGGATCTACACGGGGAGCCTGATCGGCTCGATCGTGGTGGCCTTTGTGGGAGCGGTGCTGCTGATCTGGATCGTGAGGCAGCTGAAGAGGGCCTAATTCGGTTTGGTGCGCAGACAAGAAACCGCGCCGCTTGTGGCCAACACCCCTGCCCAAGCCGGCGCGGTTTCCTTTTGTATGAGACTAGTTGGTAGCGCTGGCGCTGGCGTTCGCGTTGGCGGCCGGATGAGTGACCAGAAACCACTCGACTGTGGGGGCGCGCAGATATTTCAGTTGGTTGCGCGTGGCCTGTGCCGCCGCGGTGTCGCCCAGCTGTTCTTGCGCGACCGCCAGTTGCTGAACTGCCAACGGAGAATGCGGATCGCTGGAAAGCTCGTCAGCGGCGTCGGGGAAGGCGCCCTTCGCAAAGGAAAGGTAGCCCTGCGCGGATTCATAGTTGCTCTCGGAGAGCTGCAGCTTGGAGATGGCTTCCTGGGCGGCCTCGGGGAAACCGCCGAGGGCCGCGGCGCGCGCTTGCTCCTTGCGAACCGCGGCCAGGGAGAAGACGCGGTCCGGCTCGCTCATGGCGGTCACCGGGTTTTGCAAGAGCGTTTCCAAGACCCGGAGTTGGTTGAGCTCGGTGCTGGTGTCGCCGGCAAGGAGCGCGCGGGCGTAACCGATTTCGTATTCCTCGTAGGAGTCCTTCTGCTTGCGGGCTTCGGCTTGCAGCGCTTCCAGTTCCTTGCGGCCCTGTTCCGGCTGACCTTCCCAAAAGTACACCAGGGTTTTTTGATATTGGGCATGCAGGCGATCGCGGGAATTAGTGGTCATGGGCAGGACTTTGTCGTACTCGGCGCGTGCCCGGGCGTAGTCACCCATTAGTGTGTAGGTGTCGGCAAGCCCGAGTTGCGAGCTGACGAAATTGGTGATGATCTTCAAGGCGGCGGCGTAATGCTCCAGGGAGCCCTGATCGTCGCCCGCGAAACGCAGAACTTCGCCGAGCGAATCTTCCGGATTGGGCTGATTGGGCTGCAAGGCGGCATAGCGTTTGAGGTAGGAGATGGCTTTGGCAGGGTCTGGATTTCCGGTTTCGATATACGCGTAGCCCAGCATGTTCAGGGCCGGCGGGAAATTGGGATCGATCTGTAGAATCCTCTCAAACATTTTTCGGGCGCGGTCGTAGTCCTGCTGGAAATACAGCCACTCCGAAGTCAGATACAGGATGTGCTTGTCGTTAGGCATGCGCGCGAGAAGATCGTTCATGGCGCCGATGGCCGGAAGTATTTCGCCCTGCTGCACGTCGATCATCCAGTTGGCGAGCAGCTGCTCTTCGGGAGTGCCGCGGGCGGCGAGGGTCTTGGCGTGCTGAAGAGCTTGTGCGGATGGCTGGCCGCGATGTGCGGCGTAAGACCACACGGCATAGGCCAGGGCGAAGTGAGAATCTTTGGCAGCAGCCTTGTGCGCGGTGGCGACAGACATATCCAGAAGTCCATTCTCGTATTGATCGAGAGCGGTCTCGAGAAGTTTGCGGGCCTCATCGGAACGCGTGGCCACCGGCAAAGTGCCGAACAACTGCTGGTGGTGGGCGATCGGAGCGATCGGTGGCGCGTTGCGCGCGGAGGTTTCTTCGACGCGAGCGGCGGGCGTTTGCGCCCAAGTCTGGGCCGCAAAGATCGCGGGGAAAATCAGCAGCAAAAAGCGCGCGCAAAACGAATTCATGTGAATACACTCCGTGTGCAGAAATAGAAGCCGGAAGACCCGTACCAAGCCAACGTAGCGCGTGCTCTAAGAATGCCGATACTGGCCGAAGGGACAGGTGTGCCCGTTGGTGAAGCGCACGGTTAGACACAAGGCGCGAATCACGCACTTGTGCCGGTTCGCGGGCATGCAGATACTTCGGGATGACTCTTCCCGAAAGGTAATGTGGCAACAATGAACGGAAAAACCGAAAGATGGCGGCTGTACTTCGCCGCTGGGCTATTCCTGGCGGGTGCTTTGGCGTTCCCCGCGCTCGCAGCCATGAAGAGCCTGGCGGTGGTGACCGCTGCGGGCAGCAAGGTGCAGGACGTGCCGTTGGCGGAGCTGGTGAAGATGTGCAAGGGCACGCAGAAGGCCTGGTCGGACGGAAAGAGTTTCACGCTGGTGATGAAGGATCCCGAGGCGCCGGACATGCACGTTGCCGTGCAGAAGCTGTTTGGGATGGCGCCGGGCGACTTGAAGGCCTCCATCGCCAAGCTGAACGAATCGCGCCAAGTGCTGAAGGTGGTGGACAGCGACGAAGAGTTGCTGAGGACCGTACAAGCTACGCCCGGAGCGGCGGGAATCGTGGACGTGTACGCGATCAACAGCGCGGTTAAAGTGTTGCGCGTGGACGGCAAGCTGCCGTTTGACGTGGGCTACGTCCTCAAGGGGAATTAAAGGACGCGACGGAAGGCCTCTCCGCGGTATCATTTCCATCGACAGCAAAACCTCTGCGGTAAAACTCACCGAAATATCTCAGTGTCTGCCAACGGCCCCCGATTAAAGCCCCGAGGCCGATCAAGGCACGGGCCGCGCCCCCCTCCCGGCACGACGGGGGCTGGCTGGCCCGTCGGAGGCGAGGGGATGACCGCATGGTTGTTCGGCAAGCAACCGAGTTCCTCCGGGCTTAGGTTGCCCAAGCAGCCGCCGATCCCAGCGCTCGCCCATAGCGCCATCGATCGTGCCCCCTCCTCCCATGACGCCCGCGCCGCAGTCCGTGGGCAGTCGAAGAAGAGCTGAAACCCGCCGAACGGACCTCCGGGCTTTCGCAGACGGGTATCCCTCTAGGTCCCTTCCATGCTTGAGCCGGTCAAGCAAAAACACCCCCGCGCAGCCGCCGTCCGCTATCCCTTTTGGCGAATCCGCACCCAAGAATAGCGAATAACAAGCGAACAACTGACCTGTCCAAGCGGACCTGTACCTTTCCCAACGCACTCCAGCCTTGGCCAGGGGCACGCGTTCGCCAGGCGCCTGACCCCTGTCCACGGGGGCAGGTTTTCCACAGGTAGGACAGGTGAATGGGGGGCGAAAACTCGATTGGAAATAGGATTCCCATAAGTGCTTTTTTATCAGCGTAATACGCCGTTTCTGTCTGAAACATCAAGGTACTAGAACGCTGGTTTGGAGCCGAAATTGTGCCTTGTGTACCATCGCTTTTGGGTTCGGCTTCGTGTCAAATGGTACAGGTGAGGCGGCAACCAGACCTAACGGACGGGTTGGCGCATCTAAAGAAACCAGTAGATTCTGAAGGCAACCAAGGGCAGCAAACAGGGTTGGATAGAGTGGGGAAGGTAACCGAGGATCAGGATGAAAAACAAGGACAACAGCCGTAAATGGATGTGGTGGTTCCTGGGGGTAGTAGTAGCGTTGCAGCTGTACTTCGTATGGGAACTGCTGGCGGCATTTGCGTTGTTCGCACTAGGGTTCGCCGCGATCGCCTTCGTGGTCGCTAGCCTTTATATGCTGCAGAAGGGCTGGGAAGTGGCAGTCGCGCGGGTCGCGGACAGCAACCACCCGGTCGTAAATATGGCTCGACGGGGCGTCTCCGCCGTCGAAGAACTGGGTCGCCGGCCGCTACGCGGTCCGGGTTCCGAACCGGCGCAATAGATTTACCCCCGAGTTTCTGGCCTAGGCCAGAGCACACACAGATCCAAGCACACTGGTTCTGTGGCACGAGAACGATAAAGATGGCCAACCGGACTTGAGACCGGTTGGCCATCTTTCTTTGGCCCGGACCCCTAAACAGCCAGAAGCCGTCGCCGCTAGCCTAACCGGCAGCACCGGAGCAGTAGCCTGTGCTACCCTCTGCGGCTTTGAGGAGGGTGAAAATGATGAGGCGATACTCGCGGATGGCGTTGGCGGGCGTCTTAGCAATGCCTTTACTGATTTCGACGTGTGGGGCACAAACCAAGGAAACCGCGCAGAAGAAGGTCGCGATTCGGGCGGGCCGGCTGATCGATGGCAAAAGCGATGCGCCGATCGCGAACGCGCTCGTGCTGATCGAAGGCGACAAGATCGTTTCGGTGTCTCCCGGAGGGGCGGCTCCCGCAGGTGTGGAAGTCATCGATCTATCGAAGGCTACGGTGCTGCCGGGATTGGTCGATACCCACACCCATTTGCTGCTCAACGGCGACATCACCGCCGAGGACTACGACACGCAATTGCTCAAGGAATCGATCCCGTACCGGGCGGTTCTGGGGGCGCGCAACGCGCGTATCGCGCTGGATCATGGTTTCACGACCATGCGCGACCTGGAGACCGAAGGAGCGATGTACGCGGACGTGGACATAAAAACCGCGATCGCCAATGGCGATGTGCCGGGCCCGCGCATGCAGGTGGCCACCCGCGCCATGACTCCGACGGGGATGTATCCACTGCTGGGATATTCGTGGGAGCTTAAAGTGCCTACGGGCGTGCAGTACGTGGACGGAGTCGACGGCGCGCGAAAGGCCGTCCGCGAACAAGTGATGTTCGGCGCGGACTGGATCAAGTATTACTCCGACCGGCGCTACCACTTCGAGGTCGACGGCGTGTTGCACAGCATGGTGAATTTCACGGACGAAGAAGCCAAAGCCATCGTCGAGGAAACCCATCGCCTCGGGAAAAAAGTGGCAGCCCACGCCATCGGCAGCGATGGTATCGCGGCGGCCTTGCGCGCCGGTGTGGACAGCATCGAACATGGCGACGGGCTGACCGACGCATTGATCGACGAGTTGGTGAAAAAAGGCGTCTATTGGGTGCCGACGATCACCGTGGGGGCGTATGTTGCGCCGGGACGTGGCGGAGACTGGACGAAGATGGTCGATCTGGAAAAGGCTGCGTTTCAGAAGGCGCTGAAAAAGGGCGTGAAAATCGCCATGGGAACGGATGCCGGCGGCTTCGACTGGAAAGGGTTAAATCAAGCCAAGGAATTTGAATATTACGTCGAGTATGGGATGACGCCGATGCAGGCGATTCGTTCCGGCACGGTGGTACCGGCAGAGTTGCTGGGCTGGAGCGACAAAGTTGGAACAATCGAAGCCGGGAAGTGGGCGGATCTGGTGGCGGTAAGCGGCGATCCGCTGAAGGACATAACGGAACTCCAGCGCGTGAAGTTCGTGATGAAGGGCGGCGCGGTTTACAAAAACGAAGGCAAGTGAGCGGACGCTCCGAAGGCAAACCCCACCTCCAAGCTCGCAGGGGGCTGGGAGCCGCGATAAGGGATCGAGGTGGGTGGGAGGGTCCCTCAGTTTCAGTGTGTGCGTACGGCGATGTTTTCGCGGCCGCCACTCGCCTCCCTTCAGGACAGAACCTTAGTTCCTGATCGGGCCGCCGATGAAAGTATCTCCGTCCGGGCCCTTAATGAAGGGATTGCTGTCCCCACCGTTAATGTCGATGACGCTGAAGTTAAATTGATCATCTTTCTTGATGGCCACCGTGAGGGTGCCGCGCGCCGGAATCACGATGTCGATACCCGCATCTGCCTCGTTCTTCTGAAAACGCAGACGATACTCGCGCTCGTCTTTGTTCTTGAAGTGAATCCGGCCGATTCCCGGTTCCACTTCGACCTCATCTTTGGGGCTGGGCCGCTGCTTGCGGATGGTGATCGTTGCAGTCCGAGGCAAGGTGACTGGCTTTGCCTTTGCCTTTGCCGCTCCCGTTGTAGACATGATGGCGCTCCTTTTGGAAATCTACTGCTTTCCGCCGGTGCGGAAACTTGGGTCAGCGAGGAGCCCTAGCAGGCTGGGCCGGCGCTGAAGATCCGTCAGAGTGTAACCGTTCTTGAGGCTGTCGTGCGCGTATTGGATGGCGCGTCTACGGTCGCCGAGATGCTCGTAGATTTCCGCCAGGTCGGCCAGCACCCACGCGTCCGCGGGAGCGAGGGCCAAGGCGGCATTGGCGTGAGCGAGCGCTTTTTCGCGCAGATGGTCTTCGGCATAAAACGTGCCGAGAGTGGACTGCACCGGGGCTTCCTGGGAATTCAGGGCAGCGTATTCCTCCAGCAGGCTCAGGGTCTTGGCGCGTACCGGGCGCGCCTTTTCGTCGTCCTTGAGCCACTGGTAGGCCACCAGAAGATTGGCCCAAACGCGCCAATCCTTGTCGTTCAGCTCGAGGGCTTTCGTTGTGGCGGCGGCGGCTTCGCCATAACGCTTCTGGCCGAGGTACAGCCAACCGAGGTCGGTATAGGCCTGATAGGTGGGGGCGAGCTGGATGGACTTTTGAAACGCCGCCTCCGCTGCGGCAGAAGAGGCGGAGTCACTCAGTTCCATGTACTCGATGCCGAGATTGTTGTACGCCGCGGTGTTGTCGGGGGTCAGCTCGATGATGCGCCGGTATTGCGCGATGGAGTCTTGCACGCGTTTTTGGCGATCGTAGAAATCGCCGAGGGAGTTGTAGCCGTCCCAGTAGTCCGGCCGGAGAGCGATGGCGCGCTTGTAGGTGGCTTCGGCGTCCGCGACACGCCCAGTGTGTTCGTACACACCGGCCATTCCGATCAAAGCGTCGGCATCGCGGGGATTGATTTCCAGAGCCCTTTGGAATTCCCGTAAGGCCAGGTCGTTTTTGCCGAGGGTGGCGTTGAGCAGGCCCACGGTGACGTGTACGGCGGGGAGACGATCGTCGATTTCGACAGCGGTTTGGCAGTTAGCGAAGGCTTGCCCGACCCACGCGGGATGATGATCCGTTTGGAATTTCAGGCGATAAGCTTCTCCGAGGGTTGCGTACCCCAACGCAAAGCGAGGGTCCTTTTCCACGGAGAATTTCAACGCGGAGACGGCCAGATCAAGATTGCCGGGCTTGTCGTAGCGTTGCATGTAGCCGAGGGCTTTGAGGTAGGATTCATAGGCGCTGGACGTGACACTCCCAGTGGGCGTCCGCGCCGCGGTGGACACCGTGAGTTTCATTAGCCCGGCGAGGCGGGAGACCGCGTCATTTTGAAGAGTAGCAAGGTCACCGGAGGGAGCATCCACCTTTGCCGACCCGATCTGGCGCAGATGTTTTGAGTCAATCAGATTGACCGTAAGAAATACGGCCTGGCCTTTCTGCTCGATTCTTCCTTGGATCACCATGGTGGCCCCCAGTTCCCGGAAAGCCGCCGCCGGATCGCTGATCTTACGACCACGGACCACGCTGGCGGGAACGACCCACAGAGATTGCTGCGCGGCGTCGAGATTGGAAAGCTCGTTGGTAACCGAATCCATCAGGCCGTCGGCCACCAGTTGATATTCGGGATCGGCGGCGGAACTGTCGAAGGGCAGCACCGCGACATGTTTTTCTCCGCCGGCGTAGGCGGAGCCGAACAGACTCTCCCGCACGCCAGGAAAAGAAAGCGCGACGAGGAGCGCGAGCACGATACCCATGGATGCGAAAACAATGCGGCGCGACTTTTTCTGTTGTTCGGGCGGCCAGCGGGGTGCGGAGGCGCTGTCTACGTACTTCCGCAGTTCTTGTGCGCTGACGGAGCGCGTGAGCGTAGGTTCTTCAAGCGCCGCGGTAGCCGAGGTGATCTCCGCCCGCGCGCTTTCCAGATCCTTGAGCATGGCGCCCGCGTCGGGATAGCGTTGCGCTGATTTCTTTGCCAGCGCCCGGTACAAAATCGGTTGAACTGCCAGCGGGACAGCGTCGAGTGCGGCGGGCGGCTGATTGAGAATCGCGAAAGTCATGGCCGCGGTATTCGGCCGCACGAATGGGTGACTCCCGGTGAGCATTTGGACCAGGATGATGCCCAGAGCCCACACATCGCAGGGGCGGTCCACCGATTCGCCGAGAATTTGCTCTGGGGCCATGTACGGAAGAGTGCCGGTGGCGGAGCCGCTTTGCGTTGCGGTAGCGGTGACCACCACGCGAGCGAGGCCGAAGTCGACAATCTTCGCGGTGTTGTCTTTGGTGATGATGATATTGGAGGGCTTGATGTCGCGGTGTACGATGTTGCGCGCGTGCGCGGCGCTGAGGCCCTTGGCCACCTGGATGGCCAAGTCCAAAGATTCGCGAACGGGCAACACGCCATGGCGGAGTTTCTGGGTGAGAGTTTCACCCTCGTAATACCCCATGACGATGAACAGTTGGTGTTCTTCGGACTCCTCCAGGCCGTGGATCACCCCTATATTCGGATGGTCCAGAGCGGAAGCGGAGCGCGCCTCGCGCAGCATGTGCTCTTTGTCCTGATCGCTGAACGCCAGTTCGTGAGGCAGGAATTTCAGCGCTACGGTTCGCTCCAGCTTGAGGTCAAGGGCTTTGTAGACCACGCCCATTCCGCCGGCGCCGAGCTTGTCGGTGATTCGATAATGCGAGATGGTCTGACCCATCATGGACGCACCAGTGGTGCCGCGATTTTAGGTGCTGCGCCACCCCAAGTCAACGAAGGCAGACGCCGCTGGGAACAACGCAATTTGGCTGCTTACTTCGCTGGCCCGTGAGTGGTCTAACCCGACGAGCTTCCGCACGAACGACATCCGGAGGAGCACGATGCAAACGCTTTGGCTGGATCTGAAATTCGCCGCCCGAATGCTTCGCAAGAACCTGGGTTTTACTTTGGTTGCCGTGCTGACACTAGCCCTCGGCATCGGCGCCAACACCGCCATCTTCAGCGTGGTGAACGCCGTGCTCCTGCAGCCGTTGCCGTACAAGGGCGAGAGCCGCCTGGTTTCCATCGGGCAGGTCGATCGTCAGACTCGATCGACTGGACCTTCCTGCTCCTACACCAAGTACAGCCAGATTCGGGAGCAGAGTCACACTCTGGAAAGTACCGCCGCGTACTATTCGCTGGGTTTCGCGCTGGTGACCGAGCGGGAGCCGGAAGTCATTTCCGGGGCGCGCGCTTCCGCGGATTTTTTCCAGGTCTTGGGAGTCAGCCCAGCCCGCGGCAGGAGCTTCCTTCCTAAGGAAGACGAACCGGGGGGCGCGGACGTCGCCATCGTGAGCGACGGCTTTTGGCACAGCCACTTTGGCGGTGACGAAGGGCTGCTCGGCCGGACTCTGACGCTCGACGGCAAGAATGTAACGGTAGTGGGGATTCTGCCGGCCAATTTTCACTTTCCGCTGCAGTTTCCCGAACCCGATATTTGGGTTCCACGGGTATTTGAGGCCAGTTTCCTGCGGCCGGAGCAGGTCAGGACGGGAGCAGGCTATCTCGCTGTGATTGGCCGTTTGCGCCAGGGCGAAACTTTGGCGCACGCGCAGGCGGAACTCGATACGATTAATGGGCGCTACCGCGAACAATTCGGCAGCTACGTGGATGCCACGAGGTGGGACCTCGCAGCAACGTCGCTCGCAGATAGTCTGGTCGCTACGCTTCGACCATCCCTATTGGTGCTGCTCGCCGCCGTCGGATTTGTTTTGCTGATCGCGTGTGTAAACGTGGCCAATTTGTTGCTCGCACGCGCGACTTCCCGGCAACGGGAGATGGCCATTCGCAAGGCTCTGGGCGCTTCTCGGCCGCGCCTGGTGCGGCAGTTGCTCATCGAAAGCCTGCTGCTGTCCTTCGGCGGCGGATTGGTCGGAGTCGGCCTTTCCGCGGCGCTGCTGCCGGCGTTGCGAACGCTCAGTCCGGGAACTGTGCCGCGGTTGGGCGAGGCCAGGATTGACGCCGGCGTGCTGCTGTTCTCACTGGCGTTGTGTGTTTTGACCGGCATCGTTTTTGGGATCGTGCCGTCGCTGCAAGCGGCGCAAGAAGGTCTGCACGCCACGTTAAAGGAAGGCGGCCGGGGATCGTCCGAGGGAGGCAGCCGCGGGGAATTCCGCGGGCTCCTGGTCGTGGCGGAAATGGGAGTTGCGCTGGTGCTCATGACCGGCGCCGGCCTGCTGATCGAGAGTTTTGCGCGCCTGATGCAAGTCGATCCAGGTTTCGCGCCCAAGAGCCTGATGACTTTCCCGATCGCGCTGCCGTCGAGCCGCTATCCTCAGCCACAGCAGCAGGCGGAGTTTTACCGGCGACTCTTGGAAGGGGTAAAGGCCATTCCGCAAGTGCAATGGGCTGGCGCGACGAGTTATCTCCCGCTATCCGGGGCGATGCGGTTCGTCTTTTTCTGCCCGGAGGGCCGCGCCTGCCAGGGAATCGGCAAAGATCCGACGATCGCCATGCGCCAGGTGAGTCTCGACTATTTCGAGACGGCGCGCACGCCGCTGCTGCGCGGCCGCGTTTTCACGGCCCAAGACGTGGCTGGAGGGCAACCGGTGGTGATCGTCAACGAAACCACTGCGAAGCGCTACTGGCCGGATCAGAACCCCATCGGAAAGCGCCTCGCCAATTCACGCGACATGATTCAGCGCGAAATCGTGGGAGTCGTTGCCGACGTGAAGTTCAATACCCTGAGCACTGCAAGCTCTGAAGAAATGTATCTCCCGCTGGCGCAGAGTCCGTGGCCGACGATGACCGTCGTGGTGCGCTCGGACGCGAATGCCCAGCCGCTGGTGGCCGCGGTGCGCGCGAAGATCGCGGAAATCGATCCGACCCTGCCGGTTTCCGGAATTCTGAGCATGGATGCGGTGGTGGCCACTTCCGTCTCGCAACCGCGCTTAGTCATGCAGTTCGTCGGCGTCTTTGCCGGATTTGCCTTGTTGTTGGCTGCCGTCGGCATTTATGGAGTGATGGCTTATTCCGTGACGCAGCGAACCCAAGAGATGGGCATCCGCGTGGCGCTAGGGGCCGGGCCGCGCGACATTCTGAAATTGGTGGTAGGGCAAGGCATGCGGCTCACGCTCGCAGGTGTCGCCGCGGGAGTCTTGGTTTCGCTGGCGTTGACCCGTTTGCTCGCGAGCCTTCTCTTCGGCGTTCACGCCATCGACATGACTGTCTTCACCGTCGCCGCGCTGGTTTTGGTGGCCGCCGCTTTTCTGGCGTGCTATCTGCCCGCCCGCCGCGCCACCCAAGTCGATCCCATCGTGGTGCTGCGTTTCGAGTAGTCTCATCGAATACGCGACAGCCTCAAAAGAACGCCGCTCCACCATCCACATTGATTGCCTGGCCGGTGATGGCGCTGGATTGATCGGAGCACAGAAAGAGCGCCGCGCGCGCAATCTCGTCCGCGGTCTGACCTCGTCCTTGCAGCAGACCGCCCAGAAACCCCGCCAACTGTTCTTCTGCGCTGACCCCCAGCTTCTTGGCGAGAACCGCGCCAAGGTCCTTGGACATGATCGTTTCGGTGACCGGGCCTGGGCAAAGCGCATTCACGCGCACTCCCTTGCGCCCCGCCTCCGCCGCGTTCACGCGTGTCAGGCCCAACATACCCGCTTTGGCCGCCGCATAAGCGGAGCCCCACGAAAAGGCCGACTTAGCCGACAGGCTGGAGATGTTAAGGATCACTCCTGAACCTCGCGCGTACATTTCCGGCAGCACCAGCCTGCTCAGCAAGAACGCTGCGCGAAGGTGAACCGAAATAACGTTGTCAAACTGCTCGACGGGATATTCCTCGATCGGAACCACCGGCCCGTAATGCCCGGCGTTATTCACCAGAATGTCGACCCTGCCGAATTTTTCCCGCGCGGCCGCAACGATTCGGTCGCAGTCGCCCTCCCGAGCCACATCTCCCGCGGCGTAGGCGGCGCTCCCAACTTTGTTGATCTCCGCGGACGTTGCGGTCAACTCGGCCTCTGTGCGCGCTGTCAGGAACACCGACGCACCTTCGTCCGCGAAAAGGCGCGCAATGGCGCGTCCAATCCCGCGTCCCGACCCAGTGATCAGCGCGACTCGGTTTTTCAGCAGCATAGGGCTACAGAGGATAGAGGGAAGGGGAAAACGGCGCAAGCTAACTCCGCGGAAGATGAGAGCGTCCCACTTCGGTCCTCAATTTCCCGAAAAGGCCATCGCCCACGTGATGATCGAGCGCCGGATAACGGGCAGGGAGTTTGCTGCTGGCACACAACTGTCCCTCCGGTCAGGTGTAAATCCCAAACTCGCACCCTAACCTTAAATCCACGGAAAGTTAGTGTCTCGCAGTGGGATCGGGCATGTACCGATTTGCTCCGCAGCAAGCTGCGGCCCATGGCCTGCACGCAAATCTTTTGGATTGGGGGTGTTCGAGTGCGCCGACAAGTCCTCGCGAGTCGTCTGATCGTTTTTCTCTTCGCGATCCTTGCGACGTTCTCCCTGGCAGGCTGCGCGGGAGTCGCGAGTTCGAGCACTCCCGCGGGCAGTACCAAGCCCACAAGCGCATCCATCACCACGCAGCCCGCCAATCAGACCGTGACGCCGAGCCAAACCGCAACATTCGCGGTCACCGCTTCGGGCACCGCGCCCTTGACCTACCAATGGCGCAAGAACGGCGCGAATCTCTCCGGAGCCGCGGCGGCCAGCTACACCACACCCGCGGTGAGCGCAGCCGACAACGGAGCGATGTTCGATGTCGTCGTAAGCAATTCGGTCGGCAGTGTGACCAGCAGTTCTGCCGCTCTCACCGTGAAAGCAGTCTCCCCCAGTGCCCCCACGATCACCACGCAACCCGCCAATCAGAACGTGGCCCTCGGGCAGACTGCAACCTTTAGTGTGCTCGCCAGTGGAACTCCGTCGCTCACATATCAGTGGCGGAAAAACGGCGCCAATATCGCTGCCGCTACCGCGACGAGCTATACCACGCCGCCCACCATCGTGGCCGACAACGCCACCACTTTCGACGTGGTGGTCAGCAATTCGGCCGGCAACGTTACCAGCACCTCCGCGAGTCTCGCGGTCCATCCCGTCACCACCAATTCCAACATCGACGTCATCACCTATCACTACGACAACCTGCGCACCGGGCAAAACCTGAGCGAGACCTCGCTCACGCCCGCCAACGTGAATTCCTCGAAATTCGCAAAGCTCGGCTCCTTCACTGTCGATGGCCGGGTTGACGGGCAGCCTCTCTATCTCTCGAACGTCGCGATTCCTGGACAGGGCACAAAAAACGTTCTCTACGTAGTCACCGAGCACGATAGCGTTTTCGCTTTCGACGCCGACAGCGTCAACGGCGCCACCGGCACATTTCTGTGGAAGACTTCCGCGTTGCAAGCTGGCGAATCCTCCAGTGACGATCGCGGGTGCGGCCAGGTGACCCCCGAAATCGGCATCACTTCGACTCCGGTGATCGACCGCACTCGCAACGCCATCTACGTGGTCGCTGTCTCCAAAGACTCCGGCGGAAATTATTTCCATCGCCTTCACGCTCTGGACCTCACCACCGGCAAGGAACTTTTCGGCGGACCCACAACCATCGCCGCGACCTATCCGGGCTCGGGCGCGAACAGCTCCAACGGCAACGTAGTGTTTGAAGCCAGCCGCTATAACGAGCGGCCAGGCCTGCTACAGATCAACGGAACGATCTATACGACGTGGGGCTCGCATTGCGACGCGGGTCCCTACAATTCTTGGGCCATGTCCTACAGCGCCGACACCCTCAAGCAGACCAGCGTCGTAAACCTGGTGCCCAACGGTAATGAAGGCGGCATCTGGATGTCCGGCACCGCGCCCGCGGCCGACGCCGCCGGAAACATCTACTTCATCATTGGCAACGGCGATTTCGACACCACAACCGATGCCAACGGTTTTCCGGCAAACTCCAACTGCGGAAACTGCTTCGCGAAGATTTCTTCCGCGGCGCCGCTCAAGCTTCTCGACTATTTCACTCCGCTGAACACCGTCTCCGAATCGAACGCCGACGCCGACTTTGGTTCCGGCGGACCTTTGCTCTTGCCCGATGTGCTCGACGGCACGGGGAAAACCCGGCATCTCGCGGTAGGCTCCGGCAAAGACGCCAACATTTACGTCGTCGATCGCGACAACATGGGCAAGTTCAACGCCAGCAAGGACAACATCTATCAGCAAATCAACGGACAGCTCGGCGGCGGAGTGTGGGCCAAACCCAGCTACTTCAACGGCACGGTGTACTACGGCGCGGTGAATGACACCATCAAGGCATTTCCGATCGTCAGCGGAAAACTGGCCATCACCCCTTCCTCACAAAGCGCGCACCAGTTTGGATATCCCGGAGCCACGCCCAGCATCTCCGCGAACGGCGCGGCCAACGGCATCGTATGGGCCGTCGAAAACGGCGGCACCGCTGTGCTGCACGCTTACGATGCCACCAACCTCACCAACGAACTCTACAATTCCAACCAAGCCGCCAACAGCCGCGACCAGTTCCAGGGCAACAAATTCATTACTCCCGTGGTCGCCAACGGCAAGGTCTACGTCGGCACCCCCAACAGCGTAGCCGTCTTCGGCCTGCTACCCTAAGTAGTTCCAGCGGACTACACCGTGTGCGGAAAAGTCCTGTGGCACAAGCATTCCTGGCGTGTGCCCCGGTAACGGCAAAATGGATTGGCTTTTTTTTGCAGCCCAAGGACGGCCAACGATAGCCGCATCCCGCGCGAGCCCTACTATCGCCGTCCACCTGCAACGCGGAATTTCGTCATCTCGGCAATCCCGAAAGCATCGAGCAGTTGCTGTTGGACTTGCTCGCAGTTGGCATTGATCGCCTGCACTCCGCCCGCTCCCGATCCAACGCGATGCCGGAACTCGCGCCGCCCAGCAGGGGTCTCGATGATTTGCAAGATTGCGTCGGCAATTTCCTGAGGGTCGCTCTTCGAGGCACCGACCAGCGCCGAAATCTTGCCCGGGATTTCCTTCACCGCGCCGTAAGTCGCCGTCCGCGACTCGTCCGCACCCGCTTCCAGTCTGCCCAGAATTCCCGTTGGATAAGCTCCCGGCTGTACGATGACGGAATCAATCCCCTGGGCGGCAAGTTCGTACCGGTAGGTCTCCGCGAACGCTTCCAGCGCGAACTTGCTCGCCGTGTACAGGCCCAAGGACGGCAGCACGATACGTCCGGCGCCGCTGCTGACGTACAGCAAAAGGCCGCTGCCTTGCTGCCGCATGTGCGGAAGCACGGCGCGGTTCGTCCGCACGACTCCCAGAAAATTGGTGTCGAAGATGCGCCGGGCTTGCTCCGTCGTGTAAGATTCCGCAAGCCCCAACACCCCGCAGGCCGCATTGTTGATCAGAACGTCGATGCGTCCGGCCTGCCCGATCGCCGCGGCAACTGCGCGCTCCACCGAGCCGTCGCTGGTCACATCCAGTTCAACGACACTAATGTGCAGAGATTCACGAGAGGCCAGGGCGCGGAGCTCTCGCGCGACGCCGGCGTTTCGCCCCTCGACGTCTCGCATGGTTGCGAAGACTTGGTACTGCTTGCGCGCCAGCGTTTCCGCAATCAAACGGCCGAAGCCGCTGCTCGCGCCGGTAATCAAGACAACTGCATTGACGTTCGACATGGAGCAGAGGATACGCGTTTGCAGGCGGGGCCGTAAACAGCAGGATGCGCCAAAAAAGATGGAAGGACCGCCAGTACGGCGGCCCTTCCGATGATGGCAAGGCAAATGTCACGAAATACGGACCTATTTGCCGGTCTTCAGATCCTTTAGCAAGTGATGAACCAGCCCGTTGATCTCGTCTTGCGTCAACGAGAAGGTATTCCGGTTCACCGGTTTCTCTCCAATCGCCCGATAGACCAGGTGCTTCGTGGATTGCTGCACGAAGTCGAACACGATGGTCCCTTCGCGGAACCGGATCCGCTCGTAGCCCACTTCCGGCGGGCCCCATCCCCAGCTCTCCCAGCATCGGTACGGTCCACAAACCACGCCCGGGTAACCTCCCCCATAAACCGTTTGCACCGTCGCATTGTGGCTCTCCACCGCGAAATGATAGTCCACCAGGAAGTCTGCCGCTGCGGGGTCGCTGATCTGCGTTAATCCCTTGGAGTTCAGGTCTTGCTGGATCGCATTTCTCACGCGGTCGCGCACGATATCATTGTTTGCATCCGTATCGCGGACCACGGTATCCCGGCGGGAGATTACATCGCGCGAAACCACCGGCCGCCTATCGCGGCTGCTGGCCGGCTCGCCAACGGGCCGCCAAGCCCAGGTCGCCAGTTTGTGAATGCGCACGTCCGGGTCGCGGGTGATCTGAACGTGGTCATCGCAGCCGGCGGCGAGCAATCCGCCCAAGCAGGCCGCAGCCACCAGGAACGACAGTTTTGCTTTCGGAAATCGCCAAGATGTCATTTGCACAGCCTCCGAACCTACTCCTACTTCACCCTATCTAACCCCGAAAAAGCAGGATAGTTGCGAGAAGAAAAAGGCTTGTGCCGGAGGAGAAACCACTAAGGTGTGTACCACTGACGATGATCGAGGGATCGGGGATGATAACCGCGCGGTTCTTCTACTCTGCGATCTCTGTTTACCCTGAGCCTCGAAGGGTGCTCCGGCCTCTGTGCTCTCTGTGTTAATTCCGAAGTTTTTCTTCCAGCCGCGCCTTCACCTGCGGCCATTCCGAATCGATGACGCTGAAATAAACCGTATGCCGGATCCGCCCGCTAGCCGTGATCATATGATTGCGGAAAACTCCCTCTTCCTTCGCCCCAATCCGCAGAATCGCATTCCGCGACCTCTGATTCAGCGAATCGGTCTTCAATTCCACGCGCAGGCAGCCCAAGGTCTCGAAAGCATGCCGCAAAAGTAAGTACTTCGCCTCGGTATTCACCGCTGTGCGCCGCCACGCCTGCCCGATCCATGTCCAGCCAATCTCCACGCGGTGATGTGTCCGCTCGATGTTCCCATAGCGCGTGCTCCCGATCACCCGGCCGGTAGCTTTCTCGATCTGCGCGAACGGCAACGACACGCCATTCGCTTGCTCCTTCAACGCCGTCTCAATGTAGCCCGCCATCTCCGCGCACGTCCGCACGGGCACGGGAATCCACCGCCACAGCTCCTCTTCGAGCCCCACCTCGCACAACCCAGCCTGGTGCGCCCAAGTAAGCGGCTCCAGCCGCACGTGAGAGCCCTCCAGCACCACCGGTCCAATCTTCATCTCATCCCCCAGCATGCTCCAAGTCTGCGTTTGATCAAACGGTTCTACGAGCGCCAATATGGATGAGCATTTGTAGCGGCCGACTTCTGAGGCGGGCGCTTTCCCACTTGCCCAGGCTGCTACGTCGTAGCAGCCGCTAAACGAGGCACTTAGCGCACAAATCGAGTTGCCGTCCGCAAAGCGCATTGTTTACTCCATCTCAGAAAAGGTGCGAGTTGGCTGGCGCGTGAGGTATGATAGAGTCTTCGGAAACTAAACATTAGGATAACGATGCAGACACAAACGAACGGAAAGGTATTGCTGAGGGTCCGGCCCCGCGGATTCTGCGCCGGGGTAGTGCGCGCGGTGGACATCGTGGAGCTCGCTCTGGAAGCCTACGGCGCGCCGGTCTACGTTCACCACGAAATCGTGCATAACACCTACGTGGTCGAGCAGTTGCGCCGCCGCGGCGCCATCTTCGTCGAGTCCATCGAAGACGTGCCGCACGGCTCGGTACTCGTTTTCAGTGCCCATGGCGTTCCTCCGACCGTCCGTCAAGAGGCCACCGACCGTTCTCTCAAGGTAATCGACGCCACCTGCCCGCTGGTCACCAAGGTGCATCTCGAAGCCCTGAAATTTGCCCGTGAAAAGCGCACCATCATCTTGATCGGCCACAAAGATCACCAGGAAATTGTCGGCACTTCCGGCGAGGCCCCGGACCGCACCATCGTCGTCGATTCGGTCACCGCCGTCGACGCCCTTGAAGTTGAAGATCCCGACAAGCTCTCTTTCCTCACCCAAACCACTCTAAGCTTGTACGACACCCAGGAAATTGTGGCTCGCCTGCGCCAGAAATTCCCCTCGATCAAAGGCCCGGCCAGCGATGACATCTGTTACGCCACGCAAAATCGCCAGGAAGCCGTCGAGCAAGTGGCCAAAGACGTGGACTTCATCCTGGTCGTGGGTTCGCCCAACAGCTCGAATTCCAATCGCCTGGTCGAAGTCGCCCAGCGCAGCGGCGTCAAAGCCCAGCTCATCGATTCCGCCAAGGACATCGACCCCAAGTGGCTCGAGGGCGTAAAGCGCGTCGGCTTGACGGCTGGCGCCTCCGCTCCGGAAGTGCTGGTCGAACAAGTCAGCGAGCGCCTCGCCGAGTGTGGCTTTACCGACCAACGCGATTTGGATCTGATTCGCGAAGATGTGCGATTCACGCTGCCGCCAGAGCTTGCCACCATCGCGGCCGCGCCGCGTCGCTAGTTAGCATTAGTCAGTCGGGGACACCAACCGGCCCGGGGGCGGCAGCGAGCCGGTACCGGCAAATCGCAACCTACCGCGATTGCCTGGACACACAACATAAGGAGCCTAGCCTTGGCGGTCAAAATCGTCCGTCAGCCGAAGAACATTGCCCTGATTGGCGCGCCTTCCAGCGCAGCGGCCTTCTTGCCAGGCAGTGAAAAGGCCCCGGCCGCCCTTCGCGCCGCGGGCCTCGTCGAGCGCCTGCAAAGCGCCGGCTACGAAGTCACCGACTACGGCGATTGCGCTCCCCGCCTTTTCGCCGATGACGAAGAGCATCGCCGCGCCCGCAACCTGCCCGAAATCGTCGCCGGCCTGAATGATCTCAAGACCCGCGCGGAAATCGCCGTAAAGACCGGCGCTCTCGTTCTGGTTCTCGGCGGAGATTGCGCCCAGGTCATGGGTCTCCTCACCGGCGCCCGCCGCTATTACAAGCACCTCAATCTGCTCTGGTTCGATCGCGACGCCGACCTCAACACTCCCGCCACCACGCCGTCAGGGCGCATCGACGGCATGGTCGTAGCTCACATTATCGGCAAGGGCGCCCCCGAGCTGGTGCGTTTCTGGGGCGAAGCCCCGCTTGTCCGCGAGCCCGATGTAACGCTGTTCGGCATCGAGCGCCTCGACCCGCCGGAGCAGGAATTTCTCAACAGGTCTCCGCTCCGTCACGTCCCAGCTTCCGACGTGCAAGCCAAAGGCGGCACCGCCGCGGCCGCCGAAGCGGTCGCCCACTTGCACGCCGACGCCCGCGATTTCGTTTTGCACCTGGACGTAGACGTCATCGCCCAGGAAGAACTCCCCGCCGTGAATGTCCCCGGCAGCGGCGGCCTGCGCCTCGACGACGTGCGCGCCGCACTGAGCGAATTCGCCCGCCACCAGCATTTGCTTGGCCTCGACGTAGCCCAATACAATCCAGACAAAGATCCCGACGCCAGCGGCGCAAAAAAAATCGTCGACCTCCTGGTCGAAGCGCTCTCGGCTCGTCTCGAAGCTCTCGCGTCGCCTTCCCCGGACTCTCCTGCAGAGGCCACGGAAGCCTCCTCCACCGGAACAACCGCGGAAGCCGCCGCCTCGGAATCCTGATCGCTTTGAGGTTGCTCCCGGTCCTTGCCGGTACTATTCACTCTTGCTGGTCTCCGACGGCATCGGGAAGCGTTCTTGAATCCACGCTTGCCAAGACGGTGTCTCGCCAGCGACGGTCCCGGCCGCCGGATCGCCGTAGAGGTAGAAGCTTAGCGTGACCATGCTCTGGCCGCCGAAGTTGCAGGCGCCAAGGGCGGCGGTGCCCGGCCCCGGCTTGTCGAGCCGCACCAGCGCGCTGTACGGACTCTGGCTGACGTGCTCCACCACGCCGCTGAGCGCCGGGACGCCCGCCGGGGCGGTCCAACGCTGCCCGCCGCTCACGCCTTGCAGCCCCAATGCCGCGGTCAGCGTTTCCCAGGCCTCCGCTTCGGTTCCCGCGGCGGGGGCCATCCACTGCATCATCGCGGAGCGTTGCCCGCGGAAGTGCGTGAGATAGATCTTCAGGATGCGGAAATAGCCGGGCCAGCCGGACTCGGTGCCTTCCAGCTGATTGTCCCAGTCGTCCGTGCTGGCGAAGAGGCTATGCACCACGCGCACCACGCAGACGCCTCCCGCGCGCGCTTCGACGCTCCACTCGTCCGCGATAATCGGCGAGCCCGGGGCCCAGCCAGGAGCCTCAGCGCCAAATTTCCGCGGCGGATCCCAAGTCGTCACGACGGAACGCGACTCCATGCCCGGGCCGAAGTCCAACTTCACCGCAACGGGCTTCCCGTCGCGCATCTCAAACTCTGTCGGCACGAACCAGGACGAAATACCCGGCCCGGTGGCGATGGCCTGCCAGACTTCTTCCGGCGTGCCGGGGACCTCGACTTCGACCTGGACGGAATGCCGTCCAGAGGCTTCTTTCTTCACGCTCATGATGGCTCCTTGGAATGGGATTTCTGCGGCAGAGGGTGCGCCACGACCACCACGCGATGCGCGCGACCGCCGGGGGCGGATTCATCGTGGTACTTCGAAACCAGTTTCGTGATGGCGTCAGTGAGTTCGTTGCTGAAAGCCGCCCGGTCCGTCGCCGACCGGAAGCGAACCTCGGTATCCACCGCCAAGGTCGCCAGGCGTTTGCCCGTCTCTTTCGCACGGCGAACAAGATCGCCCACCTCGCGGACGACCCGCGCGCCCAGGGCGATGAGATAGCTGGCGGACAGCCTGTCGATTTCGCGATTAGGATCCGCGGCGACCGGACCCAGGGCGCCCGGCGAAACGACGTAGGAAGCCGCCGTCGCCACCAGCAGCCGTTCGGTCAGCCCGCCCCACTTGCGTTCCTGGGCCAGCCGCACCAGTCCGTGCGCCTCCAGCGCGTGCAGGTGATAGTTGACTTTCTGCCGGGCCAGGCCAACCCGGGTGGCCAACGTCGCCGCCGAGGCGGGCTCGGCTAGCTCGGAGAGGAGCCGGCTGCGCATGGGCCCCAAAGCCGCCGTCGCCGCTGCCGGATCATCGATGATTTGGATGTCGAGCACGCGGAGATGCTAGCCTTGACAAGTTTTATTGTCAAGGGCTTTTCGCGCTTTTTCCTACGAATTTGCAGAGTCGATGTCGTGCCGCAGAATTGTGATGTTGCCGCTCGCAAAGCATCTTGCTTTTGCCTATCGCATAACGTACCCTCCTCGCCACTGAACCAATCTTGCGGTGTCCGGCACCCGATCGAGTGTGGCCGTCGTGAAAAAAGGCAGTCTAGCTCTAGCGGTCATGGTTGCCATTAGCGGCTTTCTTCGCCTCACCGGCCCTGGTGCAACTTCCTCCGCTCCCCGCACCGCGGAAGTCTCTCCAAAAAAGAATGAAATTCCCACCCGCGCGGTCAGCTGGTATCAGCACGATTTCGACGGCATGGTTCAGGGATTCTGTGGCGAGTCCAGCAGGTGCCTTCAAGCCCACTTCGTCGTAGCCGTCCTTCCCGATCCGGTGCACACCCATCTCGCGCTGGTCTTCGACCGCAGCATTGAAGCCTTACAACAAGCGGCTCAAAGGCAAGGATACGAGTTCGACCGCTCCATTCTTCCCTGGGATCGCACTCCACACCAGGACACCGATCTCGAGAAGCGTCAGAAAGAACTTCAGGAACAAGCGATCCGGGAATCCCAACCCGGATTGTTGATTTTTCGGGAAGGCTTGAGCCGCTGGCGAGGTCGCGAATCGCTAGCTGCCGCGGCGCGCTTGAAGGATCCAAACGCGCCAGCCCCTGCGCCTCACGAAGAACCTTTGTTCGTGCTGGTCGTAGGAGAAACCCCGACGGCTGGCTTGCGAACCAAGCAATTCCAGCAGGCGCTCGGGATCATGAAAAAGATTCGAGGAAAATCCGCAGGAAAAGGGAATCCCCTGTTGATTCTTGGGCCGACCTTTTCTGGTTCCCTGGAATCCCTCAAGTCCGAGCTCCTCCAAGACCATGACCCTGGCGCTTTCCCGGACACGTTTGTCTACAGTGGCACGATAACCGACGCAGATAGCATGAACCGCTTTGCTGAGCCGCCCGCCCCTGCCGCTCAGCCTCTCCCGCTTCATTTCGCCTCATTTCAGGAAAATGACGACTATGTCCGCGACCAGTTCATTCAGTTCGCCTGTTCCAACGATTATTCGGCCGAGCAGATTGCCATTCTCTCCGAAGACGAAACGGTCTTCGGCGGGCAGAATTCTTCCGAAACTCCAACCAAAGAGAAATTGGAGGCTTGTGCAAAGGACAACCGGGGAGGACCGCAAGACGTCGTGCACTTGCATTTCCCGCGCGAGATCTCTTATTTCCGTTCCGCCTACCAGAAAGAGGTTGTCGGCCAGCAAAAGCCCGACGCCGCCGCCCCCGGGGCATCCACCCTCCCCCTGGATCTAGGAGAGACCGGAAACGATGACGACTCGGTGTCTCCCTTCGCATCCACCCTCACGCCGCTATCACAAGAGGCGGTGATGCTCGGCGTTCTTAGCGAGCTGCAAAAGCACCACATCAAGTTTACGATCTTGTACGCTACCGATCCGGCCGACCAACTATTCCTCGCGCGCTATCTGCGAACCGGCTATCCCCAAGGCCGCGTGGTGATTACCGCTCCGGACCTGCTCCTCAGCAGGGAAGAAGACGCACTTCTGCGCGGCGTATTGGGCATCAGTGCCTATGCGCTGGTGCCGGGTCTAAAAGACAGGCTTTGCCATTGGGAAGTCTCGGACCCTATACACGAAGACCAACTTTTCGTTAGTAGTTTGAGCATCGGCACTTTCAACGCCATGATCGGCCTCTTGTCGCTAGAAGGCCAGCATTCTGGAGATGCTGTTCCGTCGGCACCTTACGCCGAGTATGGAACGCCGGCTCTTGAGAACCCCTCCGGAAGCGCTCGCTGCGGGAACCGGCCGCTGTTGTGGGTGACCATCCTCGGCCGCGATGGATTTTGGCCCATAACGGCGATAACCGCCGAGCATCTGATCCGTTCGGACCGTCATGATCCCATCGCCTATCTCTCGTTGGAGGACGCCCACCAAACGAGCCTCAAACCAGCCGACTCGCCCCTTTCTGCGCCACAAAATGAACTGCCACACATTCCGGGAGCCTGGAAAGTGGCGTATTGCTTGTGCTTTGTCTTCTTCGTAATTCATGCGTTCTTGAGCTGCTCGGGATCGATCCTTGCGGACTCCGAAGCAAGAACGCAATTCGCGTCGACCGATGACTGGCGCGATGCGGTGATCGTAGCCCTCGGAGCGCTGGCGCTGGTCACCGTCTTTGTGGTGCTCCTGTTCACCGAAAGTCCGACGATCATCTTCGAACAGCCTTTCTTTCGTTCTTGGACCGGTTCGATGTGGCTTCCGTTCCTCCTGTTCGTTTCGGCCACGCTCTGGGATCTTGGCAAGCGCCGCGAGCAACCCTGGGTGGCCATCGCATTCGCCCTGTCGTTGTGTCTGATGGTTGGCTGGCAGGTCCTCGCCTGGTTTCCGCTATCCATTGAAGAACCTGACTCGCACTGGCGCTTCTTTCAGGACGAGAAAATCAGCGTCTACTGGTCCACTCGGGTGCTGCATATCACTTCCGGTGTTTCGCCGGTGCTCCCGGTGTTGCTGCTGCTGGCGGCGGGATATTGGTGGATGTGGCAGAGCCTGCGCGGCATCTCGCTCGTGGATCTCCGCAGGCCTAGATTGCCGCTGAAAAAAGATCTAGGCCCCTTTTCCTACCGGCTCAGTGAAATAGAGGCGAACCAGCTCCGGTCGGCCGCTCATCCCTTTGTTTTAGTTTGGCAGGTCTGGATTCCCATCGCCGTCCTGTTAGGCGGGGCGCTGGTAACGGTGCTGGATCTGGGTCATCCGGTTCAGACCATGGAAGGTGCAGCTTACGATTGGGGATACACCCTTTTGCTCGCCCTTATGATCGCCGGCTTTCTTGCTTGTTTGTTAAAGCTGGTTTGCGCTTGGTCGAAGTGCCGTGAAGTCCTCGCTGCCCTGGATCGCCTGCCCCTGCGCGAAGCCTTTAGCCGCATGAAAAGGCTCTCGTGGCATTCCATGTGGAATCCTGGGGGCAGCACGCTTCGCGAGACCTACAAATTGATGTCTCGCGGAATCGAAAATCTGACCCGCTTGAAATCCTTGTCCCAGGACTGGAGCACGCCCCTGACCGATGGCGTGCGCTGGAAGGTCATCGCCCAGATCGAAAAGATCACGAAAGCCCGCGAAGAACTGCTGGCAGTCTACGGAACTATTGCCGGCGAGGCAGAAGAAACAACGCGGACCGGTGGGACCATCACCGCCTTTTTCTCGGCCATCAACACCTTTCCGTCCTACATACGCGAGCGCTACGCGAAAAATCGGGAAAGAGGAACGGACCTGAAGCTTTTGATGCAAAAGATTGAAACCTTGCAGGGAGAAATGGCCAAAATGGCTGCGGTGCTGATCGCTGACGTTCTCAAGCCATTGTGGGACGCAGAAACCGCTCTGGTCGTTTCCGAAGATGAAAAGGTTCCCAAGGTGCCCCTCTCTCCTTTTCGCGCCCTTGCGGAAGAATACGCGGCCCTTACCTACGTCAACTTTCTTGTTACCGTGTTGCTGCGAATGCGCACCATGGTCATCAATGCGATCGGGATTTACGTTCTTATCGTAATTTCCATGAACGTCTATCCTTTTGAACCTCACCCGGCTCTCCAGACGCTAGCCATTGTGCTGCTGGCCTCGTTGGGTGCGGCGGTAGGCGTCGTCTATGCCGAGATGCATCGCGAAGCAATACTCAGCCGGCTCACCTCCACGGGAACCGGCGAGCTGGGATGGGACTTCTGGCTAAAGTTGTTGTCCGCCGGTGCGATTCCCGTTTTCAGCCTGCTCGCGGTGCAGTTCCCGCAAATCAACCAGTTTCTCTTCTCTTGGTTGGAGCCCGCCCTGCAGGCGGTGAAGTAGACCAGCCAACGTAAACCGAAACGATTTCAACGCACTCACCAACGCCAGGTAAGTCTTGAACTCTTAAACCCTTGAACTATTGAACTCTTCTTTTCTTTCACGCCGTCGCTTTAGCCCGCTTCCGCAAGTACCGCGCCAGCCCAAGGAACGAAAGACTGAGGCCCGCAGTAAAGTTGTGGTGCTCGGCTTCGGCCGTCCCCAGCCGCTGCTCCATTTCCGCCCGCGATCTCGCGACAAACGCCTCCTGCGCGGCGGCATCATCGCTGGCCGAACGCAGAATCTCCTCCACGACCGCCGCCCAGCGGTGCAGCCGCTCCCGATAGTCGGCGATGTGCGCCGCAGGATCGTGCGCATAGCCAAAATGCGTCAGAAACAGCCGTCCAGGACGCCGCTTCAGGATCGCGGCAAACGAAGCCTCCCACAGCTCCAGGTCAATGTCCGGCGGCGGCGTGGCCGGAAGCACGAAAGGTCCATTCTCAATACGTATTCCCGCGGTGTCTCCCACAAACGCCACCCCGGCATCGTCATCGAAATAGCTGACGTGATGCGAAGCGTGCCCCGGCGTGTACACCACATCCAGCTTGCGCGCACCAAGCGTCAGCGTCTCACCGCCTTCGAGGATGCGCAGATTTTCCGCAGGCACCGGCAGCGTTTCGCCGAACAGCCGCGGCAAATCGTCGCCCCACAAGCGGCCCGCGCTGGCCAGCAGCTTCGACGGATCGACCACGTGCGGCGCGCCGTTCTTATGAACGTAAACGGCCAAGCGGGGATTTTCTCGGACCAGGGAACCCGTAGCTCCAGCGTGGTCCAGGTGAATGTGCGTCAAAACGATCGCGTCCAGATCGCCGGCGGAAAGGCCGTGGGCATTCAACAGTTCGCGCAGCCGCACCAGCGTCGATGCCGGACCGGGATCGATGATCGCCCGGTGCCCGTTCGATTCCAGCAGCGCCGCCGCCACCGAACGGGGCCGCCCGGTCCAATTCGTGTCCAGAATGGTGATTGTGCTCATGTCCACTTCAGTGTAGCGCAGGGTTTATGGGGGTCCGCAAACTACGGGGTACTCCGTGGCCAATCAGTTTCGGTGAGCGGCGATGTTTCCTGCGCGCGGTCGTTCAACGACACGCACGGCTTTAGCCGCTGCGTGAAACGTGTAGGGGCGCGCTTTAGCGCGTCCCTCCCTGCTTTTCTCCGCACCCTGTCTAATCCTGTTCACCAAGAGTTTGCACGTACGTTTTGCCGTACGGATAGAAGAGTTCCTTGCGCCCCTGCTGCCAAGCCGCTTTGAGTTCGGGGGTTGTGATATCCCAATCCGGCCGGCACTTCTTCGTAACGGCGCGCAGGTCTTGGCGCAGATCTTCCATCGTGGGCCGGCCGAAGAACCAGTACCCGTTGTAAACCTTATAAATGACAAGCCCCGGCTCGAGCACAATCACGTGGGGGATCATGGGATTGTGGGCAGGATCGGTGTATTCGGCGATATCCAGGTCTTTTTGCACCACCCGCCCGGCGTCGGACAGGAAAGGCCAGTGCGCGCCCACCCCGGTGCGATATTCATTCGTCTCGGTAATATTGTCGGTGCTAATCGTAACCAGCCGGCAATAAGCAACCTCGAGCTCACGATGAAGTGCAACAAGCCCTTCCCCCTGCCGGCGGTCCTTGGGGCAGAACCCTCCGCGGCTGAGGACCAGCACCATGGGATGTGGTCCTTGCAGTTCGGAAAGCTTCCGCCTTTTCGCGGTGTGGTCCGCAAGCTCATAGTCGGGAAAGATAGCCCCTGGAACAATGTCAGATCGCATAAGAGATCCTCAACAATTGGACGCGTGTCCCCGAGCCCGATCGGATCAGCGACGCCGCTAACCCTGCGCGGCCTTAGCCTGTCTTGCTGCAATCTGCGCCAGGATTGCTTTCATTTGTTCGCGGCCTGCTGCCGTCCGTTTCCGGCCCTCCGGCGTTGCGTCAATCAGCTTCTCTAAGTTGGCGGCAAACTTTGGTACATAGGCGGATCGAATTTCGCCGACCAGCAGCTCGATTTTCGCGAAAACGCCAATGTGCTCGCCGTTGCTGTCATTAAAGAGCTCCGGACTGATGGCCCCGTTGTTCACCAGTGCGGCCGCCATGTCCCAATAAGAAACGACCATGCGCAGATGCCCGCTGTGATCCCCGAACATCGCACTCTGAAAATCGGCCAGCGATTGCGGATTAAACTCCCGAAAATACCAGTCGCGCGCTTTGCGCATGGTTTCTTCGCGGCGCAGTTCGTACAGTTTCAGGATCAGACCAGCTTCTTCTTGTTTCGACATAGCAGATACGCTCCCTCTTGTGATTTCCGGCGCTATCGCGATTCCCACGGCCACCTAGTCTAGCAGAGCATTTCCCATCCGTATCGCCATGTTCCCCGTACCGACAAGATGAACGCGAATACCGTCCATGTGCAGACCCAGGAACGGCAGATGCACGAGATGATTCGCGACCTCTTGGAATCATCACATCAGGCGAGGGCTCGTAAATTGTTCCGAAGGCGATTTGAATCGCCATCGCGCAGAAGTGCCTCAACTGCGGCGTGGGTCTCTCTCCAGACCGAACGGCGCGTGCCAGCAACCTTCGCCCCTTTTGCGTCAGGGTCATCAGACGGCCGCGGCCATCCGCAGGGTCTGCCGTGATCTTGAGCAGACCGCGGCGGCGTAAGGGCTTGAGAGCGGCCGTCAAGGTAGTCCGATCCATCGCAAGTAGCGAGGCCACCGCCGCCATACCTGGTGCTTTGGGACGGTTTAGCGACATCATGAGCGAGAATTGTCCGTTCGTCAGACCGAGTGGGCGCAGGGCATCGTCGAAGCGCCGGGCCAGCGCTCTTGCCGCTCGCTGTACGTGAAGACACAGACAGGAATCGCGGACTTGAAGGGTGGTCTCCAAGGTAGGGTTCGCAACGGTGACCATAGACAAATAATATGGATATCAACGTATCTTGCCCAGCGGCCTAAGTGCATGGTACGTTGATATCAATATATATTGCCAAGCGGGACGATTCATTTTGTATGGCCAGCGCGGCGCCAGACGAGATAGTGTTGTTGGAGAAAAAGCAGGTCATCCCACACCCATACCCTGGTCTTCAGAATCAGGAGAAGTCATGGAACGAAAAAGAGTGAGGACCAGCGCATTCGGGAGCATCGCTCTGCTCGTCACGTTCGGTGCGGCGTGGCAAGCAAAAGCTCAAGACACTAAATCACCGTATCCGAGCATGGCCCCAATCGATCAGTACTTAATGGTGGATCGAAATGCGGAGATCGCCATGGCACGTAGTGCCGCCCCCAAGGCAATATCAGGCGATGCTGAAGTCTTGGTCCTCGGACGACATGGCTACGAAACGGCGATCAAAGGCCAGAACGGTTTTGTGTGCGTCGTAGAGCGATCCTGGATGTCTCCTTTTGACTTCCCGCAGTTCTGGAACCCCAAGATGCGAGGTCCGATCTGTTTCAATCCGCCGGCGGTGCGATCCATCCTGCCACTCACGATCAAGAGGACGGAGTTGGTTTTGGCGGGACTGTCCAAAACTCAGATTATCGATGGTATCAAGGCGTTCGCGACGAAAGAACTGCCAGCCCTGGAACCCGGCGCAATGTGTTTCATGATGTCGAGCCAGGGGTACCTAAACGACTCGGCCGGGCATTGGCTTCCGCATTTGATGTTTTACATCCCGCTAACAGATCCGAAGGTTTGGGGCGCGGATCTGCCTGGCTCCCCGGTGATGTTGAATCCACAGTTTCAGGGCGCCCCGGAGCCAATAACCGAGTTCATGATTCCCGTCGGCCATTGGTCGGACGGGACGCCAGCCACTCCCAAGGATGAGCGCTGACGTTTTGCTTTGAACGAGTCGTCGCCATGTGAAGAGAGATAGTCGGAGCTTGAAGGCACCAGGCCAGCGATGGGAAGGTCACAGGAGTTGCGGTTTTTTTTGGAGGCAGGCAGCACGAAGGCACTATTCGGCAGCATGACAAAGTTTCGCCCATCACCCCGGGCAAAGAGCAGGAGGTCATCGGAGTCGACGTAATTCCGGCGGCCTCCTGCCCTTCTAGGTCACAGATCCTGATAAACGCTGCTCACCGGAAACGCGTCTGACTCCCGAAGAGGCCGGTTCTGGGAAATGCATGTCCCTGCTAAGGGCCTGCCGCTGCTCGTGGGCGGATGACGACGCTCCACAGTAATCCACCTCGCGGACATTGCGCTTCCCGGAACCCTTGTTTGACTATCTGGCGGTCCAGCCCCCATCGATCAAGATCGTGTGGCCGGTGATCAGCGAAGCCGCGGGCGACGCCAGGAACACCACCGCGCCGGCCACCTCCATCGGCTCGCCGATGCGATGCAGCCCCGCGATGCGCTCGATCACGTCGGCCCGAAACGCCGGATCGCTCAGCGCCTCCTCGGTCCCGGGCGTCCGGATGAACGTGGGCGCGACGCCGTTCACCGTGATGTTGTACTGTCCCCACTCCACGGCCAGGCACTTAGTCAGGTGCGCCACCGCCGCCTTGCTCGCGCAATACACCGACTCCGTCGGCAGCGCCGCGAACCCCGCTTGCGAACTCATGGTAATAATTCGCCCGCCATTTTGCCGGATCATGATCTTCGCCGCTGCCTGGCTGGCAAAAAATGTAGCCTTCAAATTGATGGCCAGCGTGGCGTCAAACTCTTCCTCCGGCACATCCAGCGCCAGGTTGGAAGCCCCACCCCCTGCGTTGTTGACCAGGATATCCAGCTTGCCAAAATGTGCAGCAGTATCGGTGATACCCCGCGACACCTGCTCCAGCCGCGTCACGTCCATCTGCAAAGCCAGCGCCCGCCGCCCCAACGCCTCGATCTCCCCCGCCAGCCCCGTCCCTGTGTGAATGTCGCGAAGCCCCAAGGCCACATCGGCCCCAGCATTTGCCAGCGCCAAAGAAATCGCTCGGCCCAACCCTCGCCCAGCTCCGGTAACCAATGCAACTTGCCCACTCAAATCAAACCGAGGAAACGCGCTCATCCCAGTTCCTTCCCGCCGCGAAGTTCTCCGTTACAGTGAACGTGCCAAAGCATAAGACCATAAGCCCCGGCCGCCCACAAACGGCAACGGGTCGATGCCTAGCCTACCCACACCCAAGCAACAAAACGATCCGCAAGCACGCTCGGTGTCAAGCAACTGTAGCGGCCGCCGACCGTGGCGGGCACCTTTCTTAACCTTCGCGCAACTGCATCAGCCCGCCGACGCGCATTTCCGGGCAACTCCGACCCGAGCCCCGAGCGAGCCGCCGATCCCAAACGACCCAGACCTTATATAACCTTCTCTCGGCCAGCCATGTTATGGCGTGTGGCCGAACAGCACGCCGAGAATGGCCGCGCCGAGGATCAGCCAGCCGGAGTTGATGCGGTAGCGGAACAGGAGGACTGCGCCAACGATGACGGCGAGCACCGTCGCAACATCGACCAAGGCGGTTCGCGCAAGGTACAAGGTCACGGCGGCCATGAGGCCTAACGAGGCGGCATTGATGCCGTCGAGGATGGCCGAAGCCAACGTGGATTTGCGCAGCTGAAAGACCCAAGGACCGGTAACTGCAACCAACAGGAACGCCGGAAGAAAGATGCCGACGGTAGCCACCGCGGCCCCTTTCGGTCCGGCGAGCAGGTAGCCAATAAAGGTTGCGGTAGTAAAGACCGGTCCAGGCGTGATCTGGCCGACGGCCACAGCATCGAGGAGCTGCTTTTCCGTAAGCCAATGGAGTCGGACCACCAGATCGGACCGCAGAAATGCAAGAAGCACGTACCCGCTGCCGAAAACCACCGAGCCCAGCTTCAAGAAAACCAGGAATAGACTGCCCAAGGTGACCTGAGTGACGGCCGCAACGGGCGCCGCAAAGAAAGGGAAGAAGACCACCGCTTGTCGCCAGCGACGCCCTTGCTGGATGAGCACCGAGAGGACGCCAGAAAGAAGCAAGATCCAGACAGGTCCGACCCCGAAAAGGCTCAAGAGCACGGCGCAAACCGCCAGCACACCCAGCAAGGACGTCTTGAGCGCAGTCTTTCCAAGACGCAAAAGCGCCTGGAGCACGACCACCACGATCACCGGCCGGATGGCGTAAAGCATGCCGGTTGCTTGCGGCAAGGAGCCGTAGCGGAGGTAGACCCAGGCGATCAACCCAGCGAGCAGCGCGGCGGGCAGAACGAAACACACGCCGCCGAGGATCAGGCCCGGCCAGCCCGCTCGCTGGAAGCCGAGGTAAATGGCCATTTCGCTGGAACTGGGTCCGGGCAGCAAGTTGGCAATGCCGAGCAGGTCGAGGAATTCGTCGCGCGAGAGCCATTTGTGGCGCGTGACGGTTTCGTCCTCCATCAGGGCGATGTGCGCGGCGGGTCCGCCGAACGCGGTGAAGCCGAGGCGGAGAAAAAGAAAAGCCACGTCGCGGAGGCGCTGAGATTCGGGCGGCACCGCAACCGTCGCTGGTGTAGACATGGCGGGTTTCAGACCACGTTGAACAGTTGCATGAAGCCGTAGTCCATGTGCATTTGCTGGTGGCAGTGAAACAGCGTCAAGCCCGGCTGGTCGGCGGTGAAATCGACGTCCACGCGGCCAAAGCCGCGAACGACCACAACATCTTTCTTTACGCCGGAGGTTGGTTTGCCGTCCACGCTGGTGAGCTCGAAAATGTTGCGATGCAGGTGAACGGGATGAGCGTCGTCGGTTTTGTTATGAAAGGCCAGCCGGTAGCGAAGTCCTTTTTTCAATTCCGTGGGCGCGCCCTGTTCATGAAAACCCTTGCCGTTGATGGTCCAGCGATTGAAGCCGCCCTTGCCGCCGTTGATCTTGCCAAACGCCATCGGGATGATTTGATCAGGCTTCGGCGCGGGTTGATTGGCACCGGACTGCGTGTAATCCCACCGCGATTTCGGCGGCGCTTGCCACCGCGGCGCGCCGGTCTTGTCGGCGTACTCCACGACGATGCCCATTCCGTTGGAGCGGTCGTCATCCATGGGTGTGCCGAGAATCCACACGCCGGGATTCTTCATTTCGACGACTGCGTCGATACGCTCGGCGGTGCCTAGCTGAAGCACATCCACTTCGTGTGGATTCGGCACCGCATTGCCATCCAGAGCGATCACCCGGAAGCGATGGCCTGGGAGAGCCAGCTTGATATTTTCCGTCGCGCTGGCGTTGAGGAAATGAAACAAGACGCGCTGGCCTTCGCGAACGCGCACGGGCTCGCCGTGACCCAGGGCTTTGCCGTTGATCGAAAATAGCTTGTAGCCGACCTCCCATCCATTGGGCCGTGCTTTGTCGGCTTTTTCGGAAGCCTCGCGATCCGCTTTTTCTTCGGCGCTCATCGGCGCGGCCTGCTCTTCTTCTTCCTCTTCTTCGCCGTTGGAGAGAAACGGCTCCCACTCATGCGTAGCCAGAAAAACTTCCTGGTCATAGGCGCCGGGATTTTCACGGGGCTCGATGTAGACGAAACAGAACTGGCCGGTGTAGGTGCCGCGCTGCAAGTCCGATACCGCGGCGACATGGGTGTGCAGGAAGCGTGCACCGCTGGGTCCCGGCGTGAAGCGATAGCGCAGGTGTCCGTGCGCCTGCACGACCATGCTCTTCTCTTCGGTAGCGCCATCCACATCGGGAGGAATCAGTTGGCCGTGCCAGTGCGCTAATTCCGGAGTGTCGGTGTCGTTGAAAAGGTCCACCGTTATAGGGGCGCTTTCGCGGAGCCGGAGGATAGGTCCAGGGACGGTCCCGTTGTATCCAATGGTGTGGATGGTCCGGTTCTTCGCTACGTCAAAGGAGACCCTGCCGATGCGGAGGGTAACGTCGGCCTTAAGAGAGTTGACGCTGGTTGGCGCCGGCGGAGGTTGTTGCAGCGCTCGCGGCATTGCTACCAATCTGTTCTCGGTCCAGAGCAAGCCGGCACAGCCGCCTGATACGGTGGTCAGAAATCCGCGACGCGTTAGCATGGGTGGCCGCAACCAGTTCGTCGATCTGGCATCCAAGGTCAAGGATTTTACGCGAATCAACAGCTTCGCGCACGAGCGGCTAGCGGCTGCCGGCCGCAGGTCCAGCATTAGCCAAGCTACTCGGCGTGCACTGCTCGCAAGAACAGTTAAAGTGTAAGCGTCGGCGCGGCGCCATCCTGCTGTAAGCCGCGGAGACCTGCGTGGCACACTGGCTTCAAAGGGAGGTGGCCATGCCTCGAGGAGGAAAAGCCAAATCGGCGTTGCGCAAACGGATCTGGGCGCTGTTACGAACCGGAGAAACGCAAGCATCGATCGCTCGAAAGCTCGACAAGGCCAATTCCACGATCGCCTATCATTGCCGGCTTCTGGGGATCGAACCTAGAAAATATTTCGGGCCGTTGCGACTGCACAAGGGCAAGCGCCGTTGCGATTCCTGCCTGAAGCGGAAAGGCCCGAATGCGTTTCCAGACGACCGAACGGCTACGTGTAAGGTGTGCTTGCGTAAGAGCGGCGGGCAGCGGCGGTAGGCGAGCCAGTCCGAAGACAAGCTCATCGTTGTCCTGATCCTGAATCCTGATCCTGATTATCGGTGCGGATTGGAACCACGGCGCACGAAACTCGCGTCGGGCTCGCGGCCAGCGGCAATCCGCCCCCAAAGAGATGTAATTATCTACCGGCCCCCAACGATCAAGGCAGCAATTTCCGGGACGGAGGCAATTCCTACCAGGAAAAACGCCACTGCACAGAGAAGATAGTCCCAGCCGTTGAACGGCCTGGGTAGATCATTGAAATAGGGATCTTTGAGATAGGCTTTCCTGTTCATAGCGGCCCCGGGGACTTCTTTCGAAATTGGCCATGAGGATCATGGCGCAGTGCGGGGTGCTCGTCTATACAGTGAATTGTCAAAAATTTCCCCCCTGTGGGAAACTATCCCGCGAGGCCGCCAGGATTCCGTGGTGGGAGCCGGCGATGTATAGTTGCTGGGCTATCTTGGGGAGGCTGCATGAGCCAGAAGAGGAGTCTGCCGGCCTGGTTGGCGTTCGATCGCATGAAACCTGCGCTGGTGACCGGACTCGTGCTGTTCGTGGCCGGCGATACCCTAGATCTATTCTTGCACTGGCGGGGAGTGCCGGTCAGCGCGACGATCTTCAACAACGTGGCGCTGGGATTTTTGGGCGCGCTTACGTTGCTCGTCTACCTTTCGGCCAGCTATGAGCATCACCACTTCGAGAGAGCCAAAGAGAGAATGGAGCTAGTGAACGAAGTAAACCGCCAGGTGCGCGAGGCCCTGACCGTAATCGCGCAATCGGCGATGCTGGAAGACCGCGGCGAGCGGCTGCGGCGGCTCGACGAAGTGACCGACCAGATTGACAGTATGCTGACGACTTTGGTGCCCAGCTCGGGAAGCGGGCGCCATGCGCGTCCTTCCGGCAAACCCTAAGGCGCAGCCTGGCGCCCACCCGTGCTCGCGAGCGAAGTCTCTTTCCCGTGCGGGCTTGGCCAGGAAAGCAAACTACTGGTTCCGCTGGGATTCCTGGCGTTGACGAACGCTTGACATTGTATCTTTAAAGAGATATGCTTTATGGCATGGACCCGTAGATTTTTACGTAGAGGCGGATGGCAGCGCCCCGGTCGAGAGTTTCCTGAATGGCCTGCCGAAGCAACAAAGGGCCAAAGCACTGGCTCTGATAAGAGTGTTGGAAGAGCAAGGAACGGGCCTGCCGTTTCCCTACTCCTCACAAGTTCGCTGACGCTTGCGGGAACTCCGGACCCGGTTCGGGAAGACCCGACTGCGCATCCTCTACTTCGCCGACCCGCGCGGGATATTCGTACTCCTGCACGGAATTGTGAAATCGACGGAGAAGCTGCCGGAGTCTGAAATCACTACAGCCGAAGAAAGAATGGCAGCGCACACTCTGCGATTGGAGAGGAGGA
>Ga0210403_10000159_pt1 | contig 75614 bp, 65 predicted proteins | sample IncBWC19MmetaG_FD_150863 | JGI IMG/M metagenome (GOLD analysis project Ga0210403, IMG submission 150863) | Forest soil microbial communities from Barre Woods Harvard Forest LTER site, Petersham, Massachusetts, United States - Inc-BW-C-19-M | ecosystem: Environmental > Terrestrial > Soil >...
GCCGTGTTGATCACCGCACTCTGCCCGGAACCGCTCGTCACCGCCACCTTGGCCGGTGCCGCAGCCAAGTTCGTCACAGAGAAATTCGCCGACGTCGCTCCCGTCGCACTCGCCACCACGTTGTACGGCCCGCCGGCAGTCGCGTTCGCCGTGAATACCGCCGAAGTTGCGATTCCGCTGGCATTCGTCGTCGCTGTGTTCACCCCGCCGGCGAAGGTCCCGCTAGCCCCGCTTGTCGGCGCCGTGAACGTCACCAGCACTCCGCTTACCGGATTGTTCCCTGCATCCGTTACCGTCGCCACTAAGGGCGCTCCGAACGCCGTGTTGATCGCTGCACTTTGCCCGGAACCGCTCGTCACCGCCACTTTGGCCGCTGCGCCCACCGTGTTCGTCAGCGAGAAATTCGCCGACGTTGCTCCCGTCGCACTCGCCACCACGTTGTACGGGCCACCTGCCGTGGCGTTTGCCGTGAACGTGTTCGAAGTCGCCACACCACTGGCGTTTGTCACCGCCGTGTTCACCCCGCCTGCGAAGGTCCCGCTAGCTCCGCTTGTCGGCGCCGTGAACGTCACTGTCACGCCGCTCACCGGATTGTTTCCTGCATCCGTTACCGTCGCCACTAAGGGCGCTCCGAACGCTGCGTTGATCGCCGCACTCTGCCCGGAACCGCTCGTCACCGCCACCTTGGCCGCCGGCCCCACCGTGTTCGTCAGCGAGAAATTCGCCGACGTCGCTCCCGTCGCACTCGCCACCACGTTGTACGGCCCGCCTGCGGCCGCGTTCGCCGTGAATACCGCCGAAGTTACGATTCCGCTGGCGTTCGTCGTCGCCGTGTTCACCCCGCCGGCGAAGGTACCGCTGGCTCCGCTTGTCGGCGCCGTGAACGTCACCAGCACTCCGCTCACCGGATTGTTCCCTGCGTCCGTCACGGTCGCAACCAAGGACGCTGCGAACACCGAGTTGATCGCCGCACTCTGCCCGGAACCACTCGTCACCGCCACCCTGGCCGCTGGGCCCACCGTGTTCGTCAGCGAGAAATTCGCCGACGTTGCTCCCGTCGCACTCGCCACCACGTTGTACGGGCCACCTGCCGTGGCGTTTGCTGTGAACGTGTTCGAAGTCGCCACACCACTGGCGTTTGTCACCGCCGTGTTCGACCCCGTGAACGCTCCGCTGGCTCCGCTCGTCGGCGCCGTAAACGTCACTGTCACGCCGCTCACCGGATTGTTTCCTGCATCCGTTACCGTCGCCACTAAGGGCGCTCCGAACGCCGCGTTGATCGCCGCACTCTGCCCGGAACCGCTCGTCACCGCCACCTTGGCCGCCGGCCCCACCGTGTTCGTCAGAGAGAAATTCGCCGACGTCGCTCCCGTCGCACTCGCCACCACGTTGTACGGGCCACCGGCAGTCGCGTTCGCCGTGAATACCGCCGAAGTTGCGATTCCGCTGGCATTCGTCGTCGCTGTGTTCACCCCGCCTGCGAAGGTCCCGCTAGCTCCGCTTGTCGGCGCCGTGAACGTCACCAGCACGCCGCTTACCGGATTGTTCCCTGCGTCCGTCACGGTCGCTACCAAGGGTGCTGCGAATGCCGTGTTGATCACCGCACTCTGCCCGGAACCGCTCGTCACCGCCACCTTGGCCGGTGCCGCAGCCAAGTTCGTCACAGAGAAATTCGCCGACGTCGCTCCCGTCGCACTCGCCACCACGTTGTACGGCCCGCCGGCAGTCGCGTTCGCCGTGAATACCGCCGAAGTTGCGATTCCGCTGGCATTCGTCGTCGCTGTGTTCACCCCGCCGGCGAAGGTCCCGCTAGCCCCGCTTGTCGGCGCCGTGAACGTCACCAGCACTCCGCTTACCGGATTGTTCCCTGCATCCGTTACCGTCGCCACTAAGGGCGCTCCGAACGCCGCGTTGATCGCCGCACTCTGCCCGGAGCCGCTCGTCACCGCCATCTTGGCCGCTGGGCCCACCGTGTTCGTCAGCGAGAAATTCGCCGACGTTGCTCCCGTCGCACTCGCCACCACGTTGTACGGCCCGCCGGCAGTCGCGTTCGCCGTGAATACCGCCGAAGTCGCAACCCCACTGGCATTCGTCGTCGCCGTGTTCACCCCGCCCGCAAAGGTCCCGCTGGCTCCGCTTGTCGGCGCCGTGAACGTCACCAGCACGCCGCTCACTGGGTTGTTCCCTGCGTCCGTTACGGTCGCAACCAAGGGCGCTGCGAACGCCGCGTTGATCGCCGCACTCTGCCCGGAGCCGCTCGTCGCCACTACCTTGGCCGCCGGTCCCGCCTTGTTCGTCAGCGAGAAGCTCGCCGGGGTCGCAACGCCCGCTACCGTGGCCGAAACGTTATAGGGGCCTCCCGCGATGGAGTTGGCCGTGAAGATTGCGGCTGTGGCTACACCTTGCGCGTTCGTTGTTGCGGTGGTGACTCCGCCGGCGAACGTGCCGCTGGCTCCGCTCCCGGGTGCCGCGAACGTCACCAAAACGCCGCTCACGGGGTTGTTCAACGAATCCTTAACTGTCGCTTGCAGTTGGGTCGCAAACGCAGCGCCGACCGTCGCGCTTTGTGGCGTCCCGGCGGTGGCTGAAATACTCGCCGGCGAGCCCGCGACTCCACCTGCCGCGCGGAAGGCAACCATCTGCATGATCCATGGACCCGAAGGAGAGACCGGCGCCAGTCCGGTGTAGCTTCCCGTGGCAGTAACGATGCGATCTTCAAGAATGTCGCCATCTGGATTGGTAATCACGCGACGGGTGAAGCCGGTTCCAGCACCTGTAGTAACAGTTTGCACAACGTTTCCAGCGACGAGGAGATCATTCGCGTTCGTGGTGGTAAGTGCTCCGCTACTGCTTGACGCAGTGCTCCCTTGCGCGCCGATAGACCCGTCGACCGGATTGACCGTATCTAATCCGGCATACTCGGCGATTCGGATGTCTGGAAATGCGGCCGCGACACTGAACGTCACCGTCACCGTGTTCGCCCCGGCTGCCGCCGACACGATGTTCTTCGCATAGTAAATGGCTTGCGTCGCTGTGCCGCTCTGTACCACCGGCACGGCCGCAACGGCGTACGTGTTCCCCTTCGAGTCCACCACCGAACTGATCGTCGCCGTCGAGTCGTTCCACCCCACCACTACCACGTTCAAGTTCCCCGCCGTCTGCGCCAGCGTGTACACCACTGCCACTGTCGTTGACGCACTCTGCGGAGTCGCCGAGTTGCTCTGCACGAACGAAATGGCGGCTTGAGCCTGCCCTGCAAATCCCAGCAAGACCAGGAGACAAGCTCCTAGAGCACGACCAAAGAGAGCTGGAGAGCTCAGGAGTTTGAAGCGACGCAGGCACGAGGGCATGAAGCCTCCACGAAAAGTCTGTTGTCTTCCAGGTTCAGCATGTCGCTTGCGACGGACAGACTTCCCCTGCGGCTTTGGTTGCACTGCTGGTTCCAAATGATTTTATGGGTAACTCGCTGACAGCTCTAGACTTAGATAGCCTGGATGCAGAGCACCCAGAATGGATGTGCACTATTATGGCGCATTTGGGTAAGGTGCTTCCACGGGCCAGCACAACCTAGAACCTGGGAACATGACGCTTGGCAGTCCTTCGACGGCCTGAACTGGCCCCGGAACGAAGTAGGCCGCGCGAAGTGCGGGTACATCGTTGGAAGTTATCCTCCAAACGAATGCCCAGGTACCCGGTTTATTCGATTCTGCGGAGCCACGCTTCACGCCAATAGTGATAAATAGCGCGAGGGCACCAGCGGTGGTATTCGGAAACACAAGCGACCCCCTCGAGAATGATGCACGGCGATTTCATTTTCATAGTCTTTCCCGTGCGCTCGTCCACGATCTGGTTTACGCGCTTCAGAACGCGAAACGTCGCGCCGCAGTACCGGAGCATCTCGGAATCGAACAAGAGCCCGCGGTTTTTGTTATTGCGGCCCAACGTGGCGAGAATCTCGGTTTTGGACCGGACCATAACAAATTCTCCGGGCTGCAGATTCAGGTCGAAGGCCGGCGTGGCGTCAAGCGAACCTCCGATGTGGGGATAGCGGACACCGCCTCGAAGCTCTTGCAACTTGTTGAACGCATCTATGACTAGCGAACGGACGACCTCCAGAACGCTGAGAGCAAATTCTAGAACCTCTTCCGATTTTGAATCGCCGATGCCGCGTCGCAGATTCCCAGACCGGATATCCCGGAAATACTGGCGGGGGTCCCACCAGAAGAGATGAGAAGTAAATTCGCGGAGCTCCGTGGCCTGGCACATATAGAGAGTGTTTCCGGGGGCGGCGGGATCGGGGCGAACAACGGATTGCTGCAGGCGCTGCTCCGTACAAGCTAAGCCAGAGCGCGGACCGGCAGAAGATACGGAAGCTGGTTGAGCCACCTGCGAGGCACTCACGAAGTCAGCATCCACCTTTTTGAGCCATGCCTCATTCCAGAAGAGGAGACACCCAGCATCACAATCGCCGTGAGAAGCGCCATCGCATCTGACCCCGGTCAGGTGCACCGCATTTTTGACGCGGCGCAGGCTCCATTCCTTGATGTTGTCGCAAGTCTTGTCGGCGCGCTTGAACACGCGAAAACGCTTGCCGCAATACTGCAGCATTTCCGGCATGAAAGGCATGGAGTCAAGCTTGCCGTCCTGGTCGAGAGTGGAAAGAATCTCCTCGCGGCTACGGACTTCAACCAATTCGTTGGCGACAAGGTCGAGGCACTCCGTGGAATTACTATGTGTCATTTCTGATTTCACCTGTGTTTATGCACTCCGATCGGTGCCGATTTTGGAGCGCGAAGTCATGAGCGAAGGATTGGGCAATGACGTGGATTGCACCGACAAATCGATTGTGCGCGACAGCACGCTTGCGCCAGTGCCCCGAAACGATCGAGCATTCGAACGCGGACTCAGGTTTGTCCAGCTGTGGCGCTCTCCGTTTCTCGTCCGGTGCACACATCGATACCGTAAACGTAAATCTCCTCATTCGCTTATTCCGGGCTCGCCGAAGTCCTTACGGAAGCCGCACCTCAGACGATCGAGGGTGGACGAGCCGCAAGGCAGCTTCCCGCCACCATCCCGTCATCTCTGTCGCGCTGCTTGCGGGCCGTAGCAGCATCTTAAGCAGTTCACGGCCTACGGACACTGCCAAGAGATACCGATCGAGCTTACAGCCCAAAGCACTCAACGATTCCTTGTGAAAGCGCCAGAATTCCGCCGATCGACACCGTAGAAGATTCTTTGCTAAGACGCGATGATAGTCATTCAGCCGCTTCTTGAGGTAGTACGCGTACTCATCCCGGTTCAAGTAAATCGGGCCGTATTTCAGGAAGATCATGAGGCCTCCCAATGCGCGCGTTTCGAAGCGATTCGCATACGCGTCATTGGACTGCGGCCGAGGCCTAGAATAGCTCAATACCTGGTGAACAAATCCGAAGTCGCTGTCTTGCAGGACATCAAGGCATGCTTCGGTATCAGCATGAAGATTCTGCTCGTTGAAGAACTTGCTGCGCCTTCGAACCAAGTCTGCGCGGTGCAGTTGCGCGGTCGGTGTTCCGAACACGTCCACGCCACCAGCCAGCTTCCGCCGACAAATCTCCCGGCCATCCACCACAAAGCTAGGAAAGGGCAGGCCGGCCCACAAGACGCGGTCGCCGGCAAGGGCGAACGAAGAGACGATGCCCACAGAGGGGTGCCGTTCCGCGTTCGCGACCAGCTCTTCGATGCACGTGGGGAACAACCAATCATCGGCAAATACGATTTTGCAATACTTTGCCTGGGGAGAAACGTAGCTCAAGGTACGGTTGTGGTTTTCTATGATTTTCAAAAAGCTCGGATTGGTAACCACGCGGATTCGAGGGTCGATGGCGGCATACTTCTGGCTGATGCTCAGCGTGCCGTCCGTGCTGCAGTTATTTACAATCGTGAATTCCCAATTTGGATACGTCTGGGCCAGGACGCTCTCAATGCACTGCGGCAAGAACTCCTCGCCGTTATAAACGGGCGTGACCACGCTGACCAGAGGTGCGTCGCTCATGCTTCCTCGATTTTGGCAGACGCACCGGCCAGGACGGGTTCACTCACTTTCCAGCGTTGCGGGAAGAAGACGATGCCAGAGCGGCTGTCGAGCATCCGTCCTGACGAGTAAACGTTGGCCAACGCCACCTCGAGCTGCGCACAGTGTTCAATGTTGTCGTGGACAGGAGAAGCCGCGCCGGTGATCCACAATGAGAAGTAATAGTGGGCGGGAAGAAGGTTGAGAAAATCGATTTGCAGATCGATGTACCCATCACCTGGGGGAACGAGTGGAATGTCAATGGCGTGATGCCAGGTACTGGTGTCGGTGACAAGCGTGCCGAATTCCGTGTAGAGACGAAAGCCGAAGCTGGGAAAGGCGATCGGTGAATTGGCGTGATAGTGAAAACGGATGACGAAGGCGTCGCCGCTGCGGACAACTTGCAGGGGCTCACTGGAAGTGGTCAGATACTCGACGCCAGTGTAGCGGATCTCGCCGGAACCGCGGCGGTCTTTGGCGGAGCGCAAATCAGCCATTCCGTCGCGAGCGTTCGCAAACGTATTCATGTAGGCTTCGATTACTTCGCGAGGAGCGCCATCCTTGACAACGTGTCCGGCGTCAATCCAGATGCAGCGAGAGCACAGATTCTCGACCGCAGCCATGTTGTGAGAAACAAAAAGGACTGTTCGCCCGCCGCTTCGGAGCCCATCCATGGCATTGAGGCATTTGCGCTGGAAACCCGCGTCGCCGACGGCCAGAACCTCGTCGACAATGAGGAGATCGGGATCGAGGTGCGCGGCCACAGCAAAGCCCAGGCGTAGGCGCATACCAGTCGAGTAACGCTTGATCGGCGTATCCAGGAACTGCGCTACGCCGGCAAATTCCACTATGGAGTCCAGCTTGGCGGCAACCTCGCCGTGTTTCATGCCCAATATGGAGCCGTTCAAGTAGATGTTCTCGCGGCCGGTGAGCTCTTCATGAAAGCCGGTGCCCACTTCGAGAAGTGAAGCGACGCGGCCCGACACGTGAACTTCACCGGAGGTGGGATAGGTGATGTTGGACAGCACTTTGAGGAGCGTGCTTTTTCCGGCGCCATTGCGCCCGATGATGCCCACGACCTCGCCGGCATCAACACGAAACGAGACATCGCGCAAGGCCCAAAGGACATTGGGGGAAGCCGAGCGCCCGCGAAAAGGGGCGCGCAGCATGCTAATCAGCCGTTCACGCAACATCGTGTCGCGCTGAAGGGCGCCCAGGACAAACTTTTTGGAGACTTTTTCAACCGAAATTGCTTGGCTCATAGTCCAACCGAAACGATACGGCAATGCTCCTTTCTGAACTTAAACGATGTCCGCAAAGGATCTCTCCGTCCTGCGGAAGTAAGTGGCACCAGTGATCAGAAGAAAAATCGTAATGATGACGGAGGTGCCCACCAAGCGCCAGTCCATATGCCCCGTATTAAACAGAGAAGAACGGAACCCCTCGAGAAACCCGGCCATGGGATTGAAGGCCAGGAAGCGCTTCATCTTGGGGGTCAGAAACGCTATCGGATAAATGATCGGAGTCACAAACAGCCAGATCTGAATCAGAAACGGCAAAGCATACTTGACGTCGCGATACCGCACGTTCATGGCGGCCAGTATCATGCTGACGCTAAAGGCCAGCAGGATCATGCCACCAAGGAAAAAAGGCACCAGGAAGAACGACCATCCAGGTTTCACATGGTAATAAATCATCATCAGGGCGAGAAATACCGCGCCCATTAGAAAATCCACGAGGCCGCTGAGTACGCTCGCGGCGGGCAACAATGCGCGCGGAAAATAAACCTTAGTGATGAGTGAAGAATTCCCGACGAGGCTGTTTCCCGCCTGGCTCAGAGTGGAGGAGAAGTAGGTCCAGGGAACTAACGCACAGAATGAAAAAAGAGGATAGGGAATACCGTCGCTCGGAACACGGGCCAGACGGCCAAAAAAAAGCGTGAAAATGACCATCGTAAGCAAAGGCTGTATAACTGCCCAGGAGGCGCCAAGCGCGGCTTGTTTGTAGCGAACTTTGACATCGCGCCAAGCCAGAAAATAAAGCAACTCGCGATAGCGCCAAAAGTCTGTGAACCACTGCGAATTCATTCTTTAACCTCAGGTAATCCCAACGTCCAGGTCATTGTAGTTGCAGGCTGACCTTCCTTGCGTAAAAAGCCTCAGCGAATCCTGTTGGAGAGCCCGCCTCTACTCCGCGCAGCCGCATCAGAGCCAAAAACGTGTCATTGGAAAACCATTGCTTCGAGGCCTGCGTGCGGAAAGCCTGCTGAAGCAAAGCGGCCTTCTTGCGGCACGTGGAAGCCTCTAAAGGAGAAAACAGATTAGGCGATCCCAAATCTCCGTCGTACTTGGGAATCTCATATTCCAGGATGAGGTGATCGCGGAAGGTGTTCCAAGTCAGTTCGTTGAGCAGGCGATGATCCTGGTGCAAGTCATGACGATAATGGGTGAAGATCAAGCCAGGATTGACGCGCCTCTTCAAGCGTTCGAATTCCTCCTTGATCTTCATGCCCATGTAAGGGAAAAAACCGTCGCGATACGAGCGAACGGCTATGTTTTTTGACCGCGCGCCCTTCAAAAAAAGACCGGCGCTGCGGAGCGCCTCGCGGCGACGCGGCGGGCTGGAGCTAAAAACGACCCAGTCAACGCGTGCCGAGGGTTGCGATTCAACAAGGTGCAGAATAGTTCCTCCACAGCCGATCTCGATATCGTCGGAGTGCGCACCAAGGCAAAGGATTTGAAGTGGCCGCTTGCCGAGATCTGTCAGGCGAAGATTCATCATGTTGAACGAGCGATCCTAACTGGCATCGGCGGAAGCATTGAGGATTGAAACCGCCGCCTCCTCGCGTGGACGCCCATTTTTCCAGACCTCCCACGGCGCATTCCCACGAGCATACAGGTCGTCCAGTTGCTGCTTGTCCTTAAAGGTGTCCATAGATGCGTAAAAGCCATCGTGGCGGTACGCCACCAACTGCTTTTGTGCCATGAGGCGTTCAAATGGCTCAAGTACGAGCTCCTCACCCTCACGCATGTACTGGAAGATGTCTCTTTTGAAAACGAAATAACCGCTATTGATGCGAAGCTCGGTATCGCGGATGGACTTGACCTCACTGACGAAGCCATCGGCGTCGGCGGAGACGACGTGGTAGGTAAGATTCGGCTTGGCCGAAACGAAGGTCGCAACCTTATCGTGATGTCTGGAGAACTCCACAAGGCTCGGGAGCGGCATATCCGTCAGGCCGTCAGCGTAGTTTGCAAGAAACATTTCCTCGCCAGCGAGGTAGCGCTCAACCGCCTTCAGGCGCTGGCCGATATTTGAATGTGTTCCCGTCTCAGCGAAGGTGATGTTCCAGTCGTGGATGTCACTGTTAAAGAGCTGGAGGTCTTTGCCACCATTGGAGAGCGAAAAGTCGTTGGAGACGCATTCGTCGTAGTGCAAAAAGTATTGCTTAATGGCATCCGCGCGGTAGCCGAGACACAAAATGAAGTCTTTATGGCCGTAGTGCGCGTAGTATTTCATGACGTGCCACAGGACCGGCCGGTAGCCAATCGGGACCATGGGCTTGGGGACGTTGTCTGCGTATTCGCGCAAGCGCATACCGAGTCCGCCACAGAAGATAACCACTTTCATGGAAACGCTCTCCTTAAGGTCCGTCCGAAGGACGAACCGGTCTCGAACCGTAAGATCACGAGTAAACCTTTACTTCCGGGATAGGCACAACGAACTTGCCTCCCCACTCCCGAATGAATGCATTCTGCTCCATGATTTCTTTTTGGAGATTCCATGGCAGGATCAGCAAATAATCCGGCCGCGTACGCTGAATTTGATCTGGCGGATAGATGGGAATATGCGTTCCCGGCAAGAACTTGCCGTGCTTATGGGGATTGCGGTCGACGGTGTAATCAATGAAGTCGGTGCGGATGGAGCAATAATTCAATAGAGTATTGCCCTTGCCAGGTGCACCGTATCCGGCAATTTTCTTTCCACTGCGCTTGGCTTCGATAAGGAATTCAAGCAGTTTGCGCTTCGTTTCTTTTACCTGGTCGGCAAACCGCGAATACGTTTCTATTTGCGCGTACCCCAGTTTCATCTCTCGTTCGCGAAGATCCCAGACGCGCGTGCTCACCGCGTGCGAGGAGTCCTCGGAATGCCGGGCAAAAATGCGCAGGGAGCCGCCATGGGTGGTCAATTCCTCCACATCAAAGAGCGTCAGGCCATGCGCAGCAAAGATCTTTTCAGCTGTGAGAAAGGAGAAATAGGAGAAATGTTCATGGTAAATCGTGTCGAATTGATTCTCTTCCATTAGCCGCTGAAGATGAGGGAATTCCATGGTGATTACGCCATGAGGTTTCAGCAAAATCTTCATTCCCGCCACAAAATCGTTCAGATCGGGGACCTGCGCGAGCACGTTATTGCCAAGGAGCAGATCCGCCTGCTTACCGGCTGTCACCAGTTCCCGCGCCGTTTCGGTCCCAAAGAATTTCACCAGCGTCGTAACACCCTTCTTGACAGCCTCGGGGGCAACGTTCGCGGCAGGCTCGATGCCTAAAACAGGTATGCCCTTCTGGACGAAGTATTGCAGCAAGTAGCCGTCGTTGCTGGCCACTTCGACGACGAGGCCGGCGTTATCGAGAGAGAAACGATCCGTCATCTGGCTTGTGTACGCCTTTGCATGAGCAAGCCAGGAGTCCGAGTAGGAGGAGAAATAAGCGTAATCGCTGAAAATGTGCTCCGGACTTACGTACGCTTCGAGTTGCACCAGGAAACAGTTCGAGCACACGTAGACATGAAGCGGATAAAAAGGCTCCATCTGGTTCAGATGGGTCGAACTCAGATAGCTCTCGCACAACGGTGACATGCCGAGATCCACGAAGGTGTGCTGGAGCCTGGTTTTGCAGAACCGGCAAAGCGGCTGCGCGGAATCCCGCGACACGCTGGCTACGGATTCCGAGTCGTTCACAAGTTGATCTACTGTAGGCATACGTTCGTTAAACCTTTCAAACGGCGGCGGCTGTCTGCAGCTCGCCAGGACGCACCAGAGGAGGCTGGGTCTCGTATAACGCGTAAAGCTCTTCCGGCACATGTGTGAGATCTGTGCCGCGCAGGTAGTCGTGCATGCTGGTGCCAGTACATTCAGAATCCACATTGGCGGCGCCGCGTCGCGCAACAACATCGTCAATGTGCACGGTGCGAAAATCGATGCTTAGCCGGGTGCGGCCGGAGGTGTTGGGCACGCTCGAATGCATTTGCGCGCCGGAAAAAAGCAGCAAGCCTCCCGGGGGTGCAACAATGCGGATCTGAGGATCGAGCTCCATGGGTTCCTCGGGACGGGGTTGTATGCGCGTGTCCTCTTTCAGAAATTGAGCGGCGTTGTGACGGCTCGTGCGGTTCCACTCGTCATAGTTGTACGTGGCGGAGCCGTTGCGCACCGGCTGCTTCCAGTAGCGCGGGTGAAAGGCCATGGCATTCTCGGAAACGATCGGATAGATGGGCATCCACCAGTTGATTTGGCACATGGGAGCCGAATACCAAGTGTCCCGATGCGGATGGAAAGCGTAGGCGATCCCGGTCGTGAGGTACTGATCGCTGGTCGAAGTACGCATGCGCGGCACATCGAAATAGGTTTTGCTGAGGTCGCATCCGGTTTCCCGGAGAATCCCCTGGATACATTCCTTGGACTTGGGATGATGTATGAACTTGGGCTTAAGCTCGGCAAGGATTGCCGCGTAGCGCTCGACGGGTAAACGAAACTGCGCCGTTTCCGGATCCACGCCGCCAAATGCATCGGTGAGCAATTGGCGCGCGAATTCGACGAGGGCGAGGGAACTGGGAGTCGGCGAGTGAACAATCAATTGGCCGCCGTACAGCAATTCGCGGCGTCGTTCCTCGTTATTTGCTGTGTCGATATAAACTGCGTTCATGACTTTGTCCTTTCGACTGACTCCGCGGGCTCAGCCGTCGCAAACTCGCAGCACTCGCGCAACAGACCCTTCTCTTGCAAGGCTTCCGCTGCCTCATAGATGGAATCGAACGATAGGCTCGAGCGCTCACTCATATCCAATAGCGAATGATTGCCGTCGGAAAGATTCAGAACCCAGAGCATGGCCATTTCTCTGACGCCAGCATCAGCACGACCGCCAACCATCCCGTACAGCCCGCGTTTTCCCAGCTGCGGCTCACATTTCGAGTTCAAATTCAGGAAAGTACCATTTCGCTCGAGCAGCCCGAGGATCCGCAGGCAAGCGTCGAATGATTCCTTGAGTTTCTCTGGATGGACGAAATCCAGATTGTCGGCGGAAGTGTGATACTCCGGAAATGTGCCGTGAGGAGTGCGCGACAAGCGGCCCACGGGCAGATTGATTCCCGGGGAGCAAAATTGCCTTTCGTCGTAGCCGTACGGCGAAAAATCCAGAATCTGGTGATCGTACGGAGCGTGATGCAGCACGTGAGCGGCGGCCCGGTCAATTTCGGCATCGCCTCGCCGGCTCTTTTTATAGTGCAGTTTGCCACTATCACCGAGACCGGTGAGCACCAATCCGTGGCGAATGCGAGAAAGTTTCTCTTCGTTCAACGCCAACCAGGTGATGGCCCCGATAGTTCCAGGAATGAACAGGAACCTGTAGGAGTATCGGCGCGGACGTAAGGACAAGTGTTTCGCCAGGAAGGCGGCGACCGCGATTCCAGAGAGATTGTCATTGCACATCGACGGATGGCAACAATGTGTGGAAACAATAATTTCATCCGGCAGTTCGCCCTGGAGAAAGCATTCGCCATAGGTTAGACGACCGGCCTGCAGCGTCGAGTCGATCACAACCTCATATTCGTCCTCGGGCAGGAGCTCGAGCTGGCGTTGGCTCAGGCAAAAGCCCCAATCTTCCTTGTAGTAGGAAGTGCGGTACGGAATCCAATCCGGGCGGTCTGACAGGGTGAAGAGATGGGTCTTCAGTTCCGCAAGCCGCATCTTTTGCCTGACCGGAACGCTGTAGCTGACGACGTGAAGGTTCGAGCTCTGAAAATCGATGACGCGCTCGCCACGGGAATTCTTCACATAGGCGTCGCGGATATTCCATTCTTTGGGGACGGTCCAATCAAAAACCTGCGTGCCCGTGGGCACTTCGCGAAGCGTCAGCGGAACAAACCTCTCTACGGCGCGTAACGTCTCTCGCAGCCCCTCACCGGTGATGCTGCGGCAGATCGGATAGAGATCGGCAATGAAACGGTGCAATTCAACACCGATACCGGCGCGATCAGCCGTGGATTGGGTCGCCGACGAAGTCATTGCCCTCGACCACCTTCAGAAGCCACGAAGTCCGGATAATTGCGGTCGCGCTCAACAATTGTGCGCTCCGCTGGCGGCCATTCAATGCCAAAAAAAGGATCGTTCCAGCGTACTCCGCGCGCGCAGTGCGGAGCGTAAGGCTGCGACATTTGGTAGAAGACCTCAGTGTCGTCGAGCAGGGTTTGAAACCCGTGCGCAAATCCTTCTGGTATGTACAACATCTTCCCGCTGGAAGCGCAAAGCTCGACTGCGAAATGCCGCCCGAAAGTTTCAGAAGACTTACGCAGATCGATGACCACGTCAAAAATCGCTCCTGCCGTGCAGCGGACGAGTTTGGCCTCGGCGAATGGTGGTGCTTGATAATGCATTCCTCTTAGCGTTCCCTTCCGTTTGTTGAACGAGACATTGCATTGCGCGATGTCAGGATTCAGGCCGCGCGCCGAGAATTCCTCGCGACAAAAAGTTCGCGCGAAGAAACCGCGTTCGTCTTCACGCTTTTGCGGTTCAATCACGAAGGCACCGGCCAGCGTCGTCTCTCGAAAGTTCACGGAGGCACCCGAATCAAGTACCCGCATCAATTGGCAGCCGCCGGGAGTGCACTCGCGACCTCGGCGGGTTGCCAGCGCAGCGACGAGTCCAAGCGCCGGGAAGCCAGCAAACCCTGAAGGTGGTCAATGCGCTTGTAGCGTGCCCCCTCGAAATCCTCAAGGCACAAATCCACTTTCTGGTACGCCTCGAAAAGTTGCCGGGCGCCTTTGCGCGCGTCCCACTGGGGCTGGAAACCGGGGAGGGCACGGGAGATCCGACTGAAGTCGGCGCGATAGCACCGCTTGTCGGGTCCCGCATCCGGGGCGAACTCAATCTGGCAATGGGGTACGGTTTGCTTGACGATTTCTGCCAGATCCCGAACTTGATAGTTTTCTTCGTTCCGGCCGACGTTGAATGCCTGGTTATGCACGATTTCACGAGGCGCTTCGAGAGTAGCCAGGAATGCTCGAGAAATATCCTCGATATGAACGATCGGACGCCACGGCGTGCCATCACTCTTGATGTAAACCTTTCCGGTGGTGAAGGCCCACGCGACCAAATTATTGAGAACGAGATCGAATCGTAGCCGAGGGGATACTCCGTACGCAGTGGCGTTGCGAAGATAAGTGGGACTGAATCGCGAGTCCGCAAGATTGGCGAGGTCTCGTTCAACCAAGACCTTGGATGTGCCATACGGTGTGACAGGGTTGAATTCAGCGGACTCGTCAAGGATCTTGTCGCCCGCGGCGCCATAGGTGCTGCACGAGGAGGAGAAAATGAAGCGCTGCACGCCCACTTGCTTCGCGCATTGCGCCAGATGAACCGAAGCTTGGTGATTAATCTCGTAGGTCAGCTGCGGGTTGAGATTCCCGAGGGGATCGTTCGAGAGTCCTGCAAGGTGAAGTACTGCGTCGAAACCCTCAAGGTCGGCAGGCGTAACGTCCCGGATATCTTTGCGAAGGGAGGGGAACTGCCGAGGAGGCTCTCCGAACGTGCAAGGCTCAAAGAGTCCGGTGTCCAAACCGACCACTTCGTGACCCGCATCGGCTAGAAATGGAGCCATGACGGTTCCGATGTACCCGAGGTGACCCGTCAATAACACACGCATGGTTTACACTCTCCGACGTAGGAAATGACGAACATTGCGCACAAGTTTCTGACATGGGAATTGCAAACAGGGGGCCACTCGAAAGCGGTGCTGAGGGAGGGGGTTGAATCTAGGCTGCAGAAAATAAAGCACTTATAGAGAGAACCTCGCTGGATTGCCGCCGAACTATCCCGATGATTTCCTTTCCAGGGCATTGTTTTTCACGTTCAGCCGGAACTCAAGGGGCTGCGGGAACACCTAAATGTCTAAACTCGTTAGCCCTGTTTCGGCTGGGATTACACAGTCTCACTCGTCGAATCCGTCGGCCCTTCGCCAGACGAATTGGCCGCGCGCTCGTAAGGCTTGCCTTAATGGCTTAACTTCTTTATTTTCAACACGTTAATCTACAAATTCTGCATGGGACGGGAAAAGCGAGGGATTTACTCACTTCAACGATCCGGCAGAGCGTCTCAGTACCGATTGAACGCTGTTTCAGAGACAGGATCTCTTATAGCCTCGCTAGGATCCGCGATCGGGAGAGCCTTCCAACTAACCTGGGGCCTACGGCAACTTGAGAAAGTTAAATACACCTTGGGTTTTCGGTCTGAAAGTGTCTGGAGGTAACAACTTCGTTCGGCGGACTCGCTTTTCTTTGAATTCCTGGGGTAATCTCATCAAGCAACCGAAGAATCGGATGGTTTCTGATCTCGATAGCTTACTCAGAGATGGCGGACTTCCTCGAGCAGAACACTTTTGGCGGCCCAACAAAAGGCGCTCAGAATACCTTGCGCAATTAATGCTTCACGACGATTTATTCGACTGGCCTGAACATCGATCTGGGGCCTGCCGTCAAAATGCGAGGCAAAGCTTCCGGGTGTCGCAATTGCTTTCGACAATGGTAAGGGAGGTTGGACCGCCAGCGTAGCAGGTGCTGTTCAGTGGAGTAAATCAGCGCGGAAAGAGCGGAAGTGCCAAGATGCAAGAGCGAAACGATACTGCTGCTCCCAAGTTGCGAATCGGAATCCTGCTGAATTCCCTGACCGCTACGCGTTGGGTCGCCAAGATTGTCGCCGATATCCAGGAATCCTCGTTCGCACAAGTCGTGCTTATAGTCCGAAACTCCTCGCCCCATGCTACCCCGAAGAAATCCTGGAAGCAGCGGTTGAAAACCTACTGGACCCATAGCTTATTTGAACGCTATCGGCGTTGGGACCGCCAGCGCCATCGGGCAGAACTGGATGCGTTTGAAGACGCGGATCTCACAGGACTATTGGAAAACGTTCCCATACTCCCAGTCCAGCCAATCCCAAAAGGGTTCGTGGACCGTTTCGCTCAGGAAGATATTGCGCGAATTCGGGAGGCAAACCTTGACGTCCTGTTTCGCTTCGGTTTCCGGATTATTCGCGGAGAAATCCTGTCGTGTGCAAAACACGGAGTCTGGTCCTTTCATCATGCGGACAATCGAGAATACCGTGGAGCGCCTCCAGGCTTTTGGGAACTGTTTGAGGGCAATCCCGTCACTGGCAGCATTCTACAGGTACTCACGGAATCGCTCGATGGTGGACGTGTGATCTACCGTTCGCTCTCAGCGACGGATTTCGGATCGCTCTACTTGACGCTCAACCCGTTGTACTGGAAAGCCTCCGACTTCGCCATTCGCCGATTGCGCGACCTCTATCGGTATGGCTGGGGCTATATCCAGTCGCTCGAAACATTCCGCGAGGCAGATACCTACAAGAAAGGAATCTATCGCACTCCGCCTGCGCCAGTCATGCTGCGTTTCCTGGCGCGACTCGCCCTGCGGATAATCTATCGCCGATGCCGTTCGCTGTTTTTCGGGGAACGCACGCAATGGTTTATCGCTTATCGAGCGAGAATCGGCACGCGGAGTGCACTGACAGACCGAGCGGAGTTCTGTGTGATTCCCTGGCCTCGTGGTCGATTTTACGCGGACCCGTTCCTGCTAAAACGAAACGGTAAGACTTATGTTTTCTTCGAGGATTTCGAGTTTCAAAAAAACCGGGCGGCGATTTCGTACCTGGAAATCGATAATCAAGGGCGGCTGAGCGCTCCACAAAGAGCTCTCGACAAGGGGTATCACATGTCGTACCCATATCTTTTCGAAAGCCGGGGAATTGTGTACATGATCCCGGAGACCAGGGCCAGAAAGACGATCGAACTCTACCGTGCAACCGAATTCCCACAGAACTGGGAACTCGTAAAAATCATGGCCAGTGATGTCTTTGCTGTGGACTCCACGATTTTCGAACACTCGGGAAAGTTCTGGCTTTTCGCAAACATTGCTGTCCCCGGAGGATCCACCTTCGACGAACTTCACTTGTTCTATTCGAATTCACTAGAAAGCGAATGGACACCTCATCCGAAAAACCCAATTGTCTCGGATGTCCGCCGTGCCCGACCCGCCGGCGCCCTGTTCTTCGAAGGTGGAAAGCTCATTCGTCCAGGACAGGACTGCAGCCTTCGGTACGGATCTGCGCTGACCTTTAACGAAGTCGAAGTCCTTTCGGAGAGCGACTACAAGGAGAAACCCTACAGTCGCATAGAACCCGATTGGTGCCCCGGAAGCATTTGCACCCACACCTATAATCGCACAGAAGAATTTGAGGTGTTGGATGGGATGAAGCTAAGGCGCTACCTGCGACTACTGATGGATTGAACGCAGAATGGTGGATATTCCACCCCGATTGGCTAACTCCATCTACTTTCACGACTCTGAGGCTACGTACGCCTTACTTGCACCCGACCTGCTCCAGGATGGCCCGCTCGACTGCGCGCAGGTACCTGACCCTCGAGAACCGCTCCTCGACCGACCGGCGCGCTGCCTCGCCTAGATCTTTTCGCATGGACGGATTGCGCGCGAGTTCCAGCATCTTCTCTGCCAAGTTTTGGTGGTTCCCGGGCTCAAAAAGCAATCCGGTCTGACGCTCGAGCACAACCTCGGGGATGCCATCCACGTTCGCCCCCAAGTTCGGCAACCCACAAGCTGCTCCTTCCGCAAGGGATATTCCGAAAGCTTCTCTGCGGGAAGCCAGTACATTCACATCAAACACGTGCTGGTAATAGGGAAGCGGATTAGGTTGATATCCAACGAAGTGAACTATGCCTTTCAGCGCCAGCTCATCAACGAGGGCAACGTACTCCTCGTGCTGCGGCCCGTCACCCACCAGAACCACACGCACCCTCGGGTGCTCCCGGCTAACGATCTGAATAGCCCGAAGGACCGTGTCAACTCCCTTTCCAGTGATCAGCGAGGAGACTTGGCCGAACACGACACAGTCCGGGGGAATCAACAGCTCCTCTCTCCACCGCGTAACGCGTGCTGGAACCGGCCGAAAGCGCTCTTCGTCCACTCCGTAGTAAATGACCTCGGAAGGCGCCAGAAAAGATTGCTTGCCTCGAATGGACGTCTGGATCGCCCGGCTGGCGAAAAGGACCTTGGAGGCCCGATGAAACCGGTACAGGACGATATACCGCCGATTATAGGAACAGTGTACGTGGCAAACGATCGGAATCTTCGCGATTTTGGCGACGTAGTAGGCCACCTGGGAAGGGCGGCCCCCGTTGCAGTAAAGAACTCGGATGTCGCGCTTGCGCACGAGCGATAAGACCTTGTAAGCCGTTTTAACCCAATGCACGAACTGCAAGCGAACAGTGTCCGAGTCAATCATGATCTGCGGAATTGGGTAGACAATCGTGCCGATGCCATCCTTTTGCGCCAAGTCCCCGAGGACCGCATGGTCGCAAAGAAGGAACGGTACGATCTTCTCCCGGTCGAGACCGCGCAGCAGAGTCAAAAGGGCAGCCTCGCTTCCCCGGATCCAGTTGTCACCGCTATGTAGGAAAAGAACGTTTATCGGCACAATTCTACCGCTCTGCCGCGGTGCTCAGCCGTGACTCGGAACCGCATAATGCGGCGAGGAGAGCAGAAGATCACCGCGGACAACCCGGGGAACGCGACTTGAACCTTGTGGTTTCCGTCCACTCACGGTTGACCACTGTCTCAAATCCGGCGAAAGAGTTTTTGATCCAGAGATATTTGATTCGCGATCCGAATGCCCGGCCGATAGCCTCAGAGTTATCGCGAGATCCGTCATCCACTGCGATCATCTCGGACGGCTGATGAGACTGATTGAGGATGGAAGCCAAAGTCTCAGCAAATAGGTCAGCTCGATTATAAGTTGGCGCGATTGCACTTACTTCCAGGGCCATTGGTTACATCCGAAGGCGTCGGAAGCTGTGAACGATCGGATGCAGAACGCGCTCGGCGCTGAAATCGTACCGCAAACTTTCGTACGCACAGCGCACACTTGCTCCGAGGTCCCGTTGCTCGTAGTAATAACGTCTTGCGAGGATCCACAAGTTGCGTGCGTAAATGCGGGCGATCCTATGGTCGCCGGCATCCGCGGCCGCTTTGTGATGCTTGCGCATGAGGCGCTCGGTATTATCAAGAAATCGGCGTAGCTGGCCGGTTGTAATGCTGCCGGAACGCTTGCGATGAAGATAGAGTGGCTCCTGGACGTACACATAAGGTTCGCCACTGGCGAGCAAACGGATGTTGATGTCCCAATCCTCTCGCCCAAATATATTTTCATCCCACATGCCGATGCGCTCAATGGTCGTCTTGCGAAAGAACATCATCCGAGTAATGAAGTCTTCCGCGAGGATGGCCAATTCGGGTTCCTCTTTCGGTATGTGACATCGTCGGATTTCCTGGTGGCCACTCCAAAACTTCACGATATCAACCATGGACCACCCGGCTCCGCTTCGTTCGAAAGCGGAAACGAGCTTACTTAAAGAGTTGGGAGCGAGAGCATCGTCTGAGTCCACGACGGCTACGTACTCTGCTCTCGCAGCTCGCACTCCGGTGTTTCGTGCAGCGGCTGGGCCCCGGTTCTTCTGCAGAATATACCGAACTTCTATTCTCTCAGCGTACCGTGCCATTAGCTGTGCGGTATTATCCGTCGAACCGTCATCCACCACGATCACTTCAGCCGCAATATCCTGGTTCAACGCGGAGTCTATTGCCTCTGCCAAAAACTCGGCCGAGTTATAGCTCGGAATGACAACCGATACTTGAGGACAATGCGCTGCGGTGACGTTCATTCGTGGCACTCCATCTTAGGACGACTCCTGGCGACCAAACTTGCGGCCTTGCTCGCTAACCATAGCGCTATTCGGGCAATACCTGTACAGCATTCCTGAGACCTTTTAGTGCGACCTAACCCATCTATTTTCAGCGAGTTAATCTGTCCGATGAAGACTCATTCATACGCTGATGGAAGAACTTTTCCTTATTGTTCGAATTCGAGGATATGTCCGGAGAACCACCAAGTGCGGTGTCCCGACAGCATTACGTCAAGCCGTTTCACACAATTCACGAGCACTCGATCGATAGACTGCGATCCGCGAAGCAGGCCGCAATTGTGCAGGGGCCAGGACCAGTGGCAATAGAATGCCGGGTTGTTCCAAAAGATTGCCCCGTTCGCTCTCACGCGTCTGTCGATGGTCTGTATCTAATTGAAAATAAGTGGCTTATAAAGATAACAAAGGCAAGTCGCTTGCCTACAATCCAGTGAGAGATCGTCTCTTCCATTCAGCCTTAGATTGCTTCTCCGCTGGACGGCAGACGGAGAAACGGCAGCCCAGAGAAGGATTGATGGACTTCGAAAAGCCATCTCTTCTGACTTGGACAGAGCGCTTCCCTTATGACTGGAACAGTCTGGGACCCGATGAATTCCATGTTGACCAAAGATAAAGGCACTAGCAGCGGAGCAGTTTTGCCACCGACGCACATAATCAGCGTCGACGTCGAAGACTATTTCATGGTGGAGGCATTTGCCAGTACGGTCTCGCAGGGTAGTTGGGAGAGTCGGCCGTCGCGGGTCGTGGCGAACACACTCTGTGTTCTCGATCTGTTTGATGAGTACAGCGTAAAGGGAACGTTTTTCTTTGTCGGGTGGGTGGCCCATAAGTTTCCAGAGTTAGTGCGAGAAGTGCACGCCCGCGGCCACGAGATCGCTTGCCACAGCTACTGGCATCGGACCGTTTATTCCATGACACCCGACCAGTTCCGCGAAGACACGCGCATGGCAGTGGAGGCGATTGAGGACGCAGCGGGCCTTAAGGTGCAAGGATATCGTGCGCCCAGTTGGTCTATTACGAAGAACAGCATATGGGCTCTCGACATCCTTGCCGAAGAAGGCTTCACCTACGATTCCAGCATCTTTCCCATTCACCATGACCTCTATGGCATTCCGGGGGCGCAACGGTTTCCTTACGTCCATCACTGTTCGAACGGCAAAGCATTGCGGGAATTCCCCCCTACAACGGTTCGCATGTGTGGACAAAATCTACCAGGTGCCGGCGGCGGTTACTTGCGGATTTGCCCGCTCAGTTACACAGAATGGATATTCCGCAAGTTCGAAGATAGCTATGGCCAAAGGGTTGTCGTCTATTTCCATCCGTGGGAACTCGACCCGGCACAACCGCGTATGCGAGAAAGCTTAAAGTCGCGCCTGCGGCACTACACAAACCTCGGCAAGATGAGAAGTCGGCTGGAACACATTCTCGGCCGTTATTCGTTTGAAAGCTTTAGTGCTGCACTTCATCACGCACCTCCTGAACATGGTGAAAGCGAGTTCGCACCAGTTCTTGCGATGAGCCCCGAGGCAACGAGAACAACGTGACGGACCAAGCGCCGAAACCAAACAAGGAAGGAAACCACTGGCTGAAGGCACTCTCTCCTGTTCTGACGTATCATGAAATTGCTGAGCAACCGTCGAGGTACATCTACAGCGCGAGCTCCCGTCAGTTCGATGAGCATTTGCGACTGTTTCTTGAGCTGAACTTACTCAGTAGCCCAAGAATCGCTGTAACCTTTGACGATGGAAAGGTGTCCGATCACGATTTTGCATTGCCTCTGCTGGAAAGGTACAGAATTCCGGCGACATTTTTTGTGACGGTTGGGCATATCGGGAACCAGGCAAGTCACATGAACTGGGAGCAAGTGAGACGGATTGCTTCGCTTGGACACTCGGTACAATCCCACGGCTGGTCACATTTACTCCTGACGAAGGCAAGCCAATCGGAGTTGTATCGAGAGTTAGTGCGATCTAAAAAGACTTTGGAAGATCGTCTTGGGCTTCCGGTTGCGTCGATTTCCCTTCCGGGCGGACGATGGAATGCGGACGTTTTGAGAGCCTGCGCCAGCGCTGGGTATAGCCAGGTTTACCATTCCGATCCATGGAGCTCGATTGAGAGGCGGGATAATTTGGAGTTTCTCAGTCGTCTGATGGTCCGGAATACAGACAGCGTGGGACGTCTGCATCGGCTGCTCTCGCGGAAAAGAGCAGACCTAGTGCGTTTGTGGCTTCAGCATCAGATGAAGGAGGCAGTGAAGGGAGTGCTGGGAGACGACACCTATCAGTACCTCTGGAGCAGCGTGGGCCGCCTGAGTAGAATCACCGACGCGAGGCAAAAGCAAACATCCTCCGGCCCGGCTCGCGGCGCGACAGACAATTGAAAAATGATTTTGACCTTTCACCAGCTAACCTCTGAAGCTCCAAAAGATCTCTTCCAGGTCGGGCTTGAACGATTTGAGAAGTACGTTGAAATTGTCACTCGTTTGAACTCCCAGGCAAGATCCGGATTCTCGCCGTTGAAGATCACTTTCGATGATGGGCATATCTCGAATTTCGAACTTGGTCTGCCTCTTCTCGGCAAGCATTCCATTCGAGGCATGTTCTTTATCGTTTCCGGATGGGTAGGAAAAGAAACAAAGGCCATGACTTGGGAGCAGCTCAGGGCTCTCGTTGCGTTGGGGCATCAAATCGGGTCTCACTCCTGGTCACACCCGGCCTTGGTTTCCTGCTCGGATGCCGATCTCCTCGATGAGCTGGTACGTTCCAAAGATGTCTTGCAGGACAAGCTCGGTACTTCAGTGGAAGACATTTCCATTCCCTATGGAAGATGGGACGGCAGGATTCTGGCCGCTTGTTCGAAAGCCGGATACCGGCGTGTCTATACGTCTGATACCTGGATGAGCCCGTGGTCTCAGGAAGGTCTATCCATTTTCGGCCGGCTGACGGTGCGCTCAACGATGGACTCGCGGCAGCTCTTGCATATATTGACGGCAAAGGGGCCTTCAGCTCTGCTGCTTCGAGCGCCATACGCCGCGAAACAAGCTCTGAAGCAAGTGATGGGAGAAAAATTTTATCAGCGACTTCAGCAGTATTTTGCTCGTGCGGATGAGCCGCAAGCTAGAGAGACGCGCTGACGGTTCGCACTTTTGTTTTGAGTGAGGAGTCGTCAAACAACCGATGAACACGTTGCAATTGATTAGCTCCGGTGGGCAATACGGCGCCGAGAACATGGTGATCGGGCTCACCAAAGCCCTCAATTCTCTCGGATGTCCCACCACGCTCGGCGTATTCGACAACCAACAGAATCCCCACACCGAAGTAGGGCTGGTGGCGCAGGCTCAGGGGCTCCCCACGCAAATATTCAACTGCAGGGGGCGTCTGGACTGGAATGTAGTTCGCTCCATTCGTGACTTCTTGAAATCGAACGATATCCAAATTCTTCACACTCATGGCTATAAAGCAGACTTGTATGGATATGCAGCGGCAAGAACACTCAAAACTCGGCTTCTGGCAACGTCACACTACTGGACCCGCCGCACTCTTCCACTGCGACTTTATGCCTTCCTGGACCAAAAAGTATTGAGCAGGTTCCACATGGTTGTTGCCGTATCCGATGAAATTGCATCGTCCATTGTGGATTCCGGCGCGGAGCACGAACAAGTGATGACCATTGACAACGGGATAGACCTTTCGCCCTTTGAGACCTCCGATCCCACGCTGGGAAGGGAGCTCCAAAAAGGGGCAAGGATACTCGTCGGCTCCGTGGGCCGCCTCGTGGCACAGAAGGGATTTCCATTTTTTCTGCAGGCCGCGCGAGAGGTACTCAAGGACTTTCCTGACGTTCTGTTTGTAGTTGTTGGCGAGGGGCCCGATCGCCCAGCGCTCGAGGCGCTGGCGCGCGATTTACGACTCGGAGACCATTTCATCTTTGCAGGTCAACGCCGCGACATGCCGGGCGTTTATGCTTCCTTTGATATATTTGTCCTCCCTTCTCTTGATGAAGGAATGCCTATCGCCATCCTGGAGGCTTTGGCGTCGAGAAAACCGATCGTGGCGACCCGTGTAGGCGCGGTTCCGAAATTGATCATCTCCGAACGCACTGGATTGCTTTTAGAGGCGGGCGATGTGATTGGATTGGCAGCAGCCATCAAACGGTTAGTAGCTGATCGCCAGCTGCGAAATGAACTTGGAGAGAATGGTCATACTTTTGTGACTTCAAACTTCTCGGCTGAGGCGATGGCCAAGAAATATCTTTGCCTCTATGAAAATGCTTTGAAGAAACAGACCGAGTAAGGATTGCAGCTAGTTTCTGTCTTCGTCCCTCGGGCAACTATAGGCTCATTCAGTTGATCGCACAGAACTCGGAATCGACTAAGATGCACTCAGACATCCATGCAAAGGATTCCCGCTGCCAGAAATCCTTCTCAATTGTCATCCCGGCCTATAACGAGGAGGATTCAATCGGGCAGTGCCTTGCATCCATTTGTCATATCAATTTTCCGATGCAAGCCTTCGAAGTGATCGTCGTGGACAATGGCTCTACAGACCGTACTATGGAGATGGCCGCCTCCTTTGCGGACCGTCTGAACCTGAAAATATTGCAAAAGCGCGATTGTCACATCTCCGCAGTCAGGAATTTCGGGGCCGCAAGGGCTGAGGGCACATACCTGGCTTTCCTGGACGCAGACATGCTCGTCTGTCCGGATTGGCTGGCGAGGGCCGTGTCCCACCTCTCGAAAGATAGAGCCGGTATCATTGGTGGAACTCACAGAATTCCCGAGAATTCCACCTGGGTAGTGCGTGCTTGGTTCCAAGAACGAGTGGCAGCGCGCCAGGGGAATGTTTCTTACGTATCCAGCGGAAACTTGTTAATCAGCCGCGCAAACTTCATCCTGCTCGGCGGCTTCGACGAAGGAATAGAGACGAACGAGGACTGCGACCTTTGTTACCGGCTGCAGGCAGCGGGTTTGCCTGTGCTCTCTTTACCTGAGATTTCAGCCGTTCATTTGGGATTTCCGAGCACGCTCTTAGCGTTTTTCCGCAAGGAACAGTGGCATGGCAAGAGCGTGTTCAGCGTCTTTCTACGAAACATTAGAGCTCTCCAAAATGTCAGGGCAGTTTCGTTTGGCGGCTATTATCTTCTGTGTATCGCGGCGGTCTTGCTGGGCCTGGCCATCGCGGCCTTTTCCAGGGACTTCATCACCCTTTCGCTCGCGCTCCTTGCGGCCATATTGCCCCCGCTTGTTTTGAGTGCGGTCGTAAGTATTCGCCGGCGCCGGTTAGCACTCTGGCTCCAATTGACAGTACTCTATTTAATGTATGGCGTTGCGCGTGGCGTTTGCCTGCTCGATGTACGGACTTGGGTCAGGCAATAACTCGGTTCTGACAACACGACGGGGAGACGCCACATTCGTCTCATTCCATCCGCAACTTACTTTACAATTACCGAGAGATTCGTCGGAGGATTAGGCTTTATAGGTGGCACGCCGGCTGCGAACTCGTAAGCTCCAATGGAGGGCGGATTTGGGCGGAACAGGCCCCCCAAGTCAAAGGGGGAAGCTTGCGAATTTGTTCCTGCGCCTATCGCTGGGCTGCTGGTTTGCACGTGAAAATCATGGCTGCTGATACTGACGAATAGCGGGTCTGCATTTACATTACTGGATGTCGCAGATGGGCCGCTCCCATTGCCGAACCACAGATTGTTCGATCCGCTCATTTGCGAGACACCCGACCCGCCAGAGGAACTAAGATAAAGCTCTCCCGGCAAAATTTGAACAAGATTGTTCGTCAGGTTTAGAAATTGGGTTGTGCTGCCGCCCTTGTTAATCGCGCCAAGCTGGTTTGCGCCAACTCCTCCTGCTCCTCCATTAGCCCCACAGTCATACAACGTGTTGTTGTAGACCTGGCTTGTTCCACTTCCAGGCGCTCCATTGTTCGATCCGTCAGCAAAGTAAATGCACGCGTAATTCCCGCCCCCATCCGAAGGAACCGGACCGGTACCCGCGCGATAAACAAGGTTGTTGAAAACCTTGACAGGCCCCTGACTCGGGTCGATGGTCGACAGATTGATGCCATCACAGCGCACGTCGTGAACGATGTTGTCATGCACCTGAATGTCGAACTGATTGTATCCCGACGTATAGCTGACAGGACTGGAATAAAATTGTATTCCCCGACAACCTGTAATCCGTGCGACTGTATTCCAACCCAGGTCAATGTGGTTGTCGTCCGTCGAGAAATAAACGCCGTGGTAGAACTTCGTATTCGTTCCGGTATCGTGCACATAATTGCCGTACACGTTCCAGTAGTTCGCCGCATCCGGCTCGAAGCATCCTTGGCTTCCGCCTCCTACGGGACAGGACAAATCGTTGCCCACGATCCGCCAGTAATTTATGCCAGAACCGCCGATAGCACGTCCGGTACTGCAAGCCTTCATATTTGCGATCGTCCAGTAGTCGTCCGCCTTAAAATAGTTGCTTCCGCGGAAGCCAAAGATATCATCGGCGGATGTGCAGAGGCCGACGCTAGCAATTGCGCCGGGATATCCGACAATTGCTTTGGGACTTCCTGCTGCTCCACTACCATCGCCACCAATCCAAACCATGCCGTTATAATTCTCGGTTGCACTCTGGACAACTCCGTTCTCGATGTAAACGATGTCCCCGGCTGCGATGGTCGCGGCACCTTTGGGAATCGTTGCCCAGCAGGAGGAAGGAAATTTTCCAGTGTTAGAATCGCTTCCGGTGGTTGAGACGCAATAGATATTTCCTGGGCGCACTGTGAACTGGCAATTCTCGCTCGGGTTCCCGCAGGCTGACGCTCCAGCCGAAGTTGTAACCACCACCTGTCCCGTCGCGGCGCTAGGACCTAATCCTACGGCAATCTTTTGCAGGCCAAGTTCTCCAGGAGCCGCCACGCCCCATTGATAATATTGAGCCACGTTCCCGCCACCAACCGTCACGGTCCCCGATCCCTGCGTCGTACCGAAGTTCTTCCCGTAGATTGTCAGAATCGTCCCGTTGTTGTTTTCCCCCCCCGTGTTTGGTCCGTTTAGGAGATCCGTGAAGAAGACCGTCGGACGCGGTGTTTGCCCTGCCGCACCTAAGGCCGTAAGCAGGAGCACCAGCATTAGCGGTACTGCACGGCCCTTGTATTTCCAAACCATGAGAAGGCTCCTTCTAAAAAAGTCCGGCAAAGTTTGATCAGCACCCGACATGGAAATCAAGATTCATGTTGTCGAGAATTGTGCTAAACCAGCTGGGCCCCCGGGGAATCGCGTGCAAAATTCGACACCAACAGAAATAGGCCCCTCAGCCACAGGCGAATCGTAGCAATAACCCCCCACTCGAACTACTGACTCGAGGTACAAATTCGGGACAGGTGTTCTATCTGTACTTCAGGACTTCCGGTGTGGCGTGAACGAATGCACCCGTGCGGAACGGTTGCTCAATGGCACGCATCGCGTCTGGTTGCTGGACGCTATCTTGAACATTTCTTTAGGGTTACGATGAGATTTGTTCGCAGGGGCCGCAATCCGCGCCACAATAAGAGTCGAATCCAGAGGAGTTCAAAGAAGGCCAAGGGCGCAATAACGGCAAACTTTGCCACGGAGGCCACCAACCGAAGCTTCTCAATCTCGAAGCCAGTTTGCTTGGCTAACCGGCGAATCTGAGATTCGGTGTTTGCACGGTAGTAGGTCTTGAATACATCCTCCGCTGCACGACCATCCAGCAATTGAATGAGCCGGCCCTTCATGAATTCTGGAACCAGGCGAGCAAACAGAGTCATATAGCCATAAGCATTGGGAGTATGGAAAACGAACAGGCCGCCTGGTCTCAGTATTCTGTGAATTTCACGGAATTGTAAATCGGGCTCCGCCAGATGTTCCACAACCATGTTGGCCGTCACAAGGTCAAACGATTCATCCTTAAAGGACAACGCGCTTATTTTCCCCTGAACCCTGAGGTGGATGGACCTGTGTTTAAGCAGGGAGGGCCAGTCGTAATCAAATCCGACCACGAATTCGGCTTGTTGGACCAAACTCTTTTCCTGCTGCTCTCTCCAGGCAGGCAGAACTTGATGCCCGCAACCAATATCGAGCCACCAAGCATTCTGGGAAAGTACTTCCCGTAGTCTGTCTTCATAGAAATCTTGTGAGTACCTCAGTCCCGGAACAACTCGGCGCTGGATCTTGTCATAGATGTGATATAGCCGACTTCGTTTCATTCGATCCTTTTTAAGCTAGACGAACTGAGCTTGCATTCTATAGGGCCGAAGTCCTGGCTAACACAGGATCATCGTGCGTCTGTGCGGAAATGCCTATCAGATGGCACGAAGACCACGCCGCCGAAACTCCCGGATTTCCGCTGAAGTCGGGAACGTGAAATAACTTCCGGCGGTATGGTCCAGTCGAACACGGTTCACTTTGTTGTCGCGAATTTGTCTCAATACTTGAGCGATGCAATGGGCTCCATGGCGCTTTGTGCGTTTTATCAAATTATCCAGTGATTCGCCCGGCTCAATCGCCAGCTCTCCCTGGTAAAGAGCGTCACCTTCGTCCAATTTTGCCACCATGTGATGAATGGTGACTCCGACGGATTTCTCGCCATGAAACAATTGCCAGAAGGTGGGCATCATGCCTTTGTACCGCGGCAATGGGGCGTGGTGAATGTTAATGGCGCCCCGAGAGGCAACTTGGAGCAGAGGTTCTTTCAGAATATAGGGACAGGCAACGGAGACGAGCACATCCGGAGCCCGGCGCTTGATGGATTCTACAAATTCCGGGGCGTTAGGATTGCCGATTTGCACGTGAGAAATGCCATACGCGCCGCACAATTGCCTTATCGAATAGAAGCGCCGCGCGTCCGGTTTCTTCAGGAACAGTCCAAAGATTCGCGAGGCCGCGAGCCGCGCCAGGAGTTTCGTAAGTCCCCTCACTCCATAGAGTTCCCTTAATTCTTTGAGAAGCTGTTTCCGCGAGCGTTTTCCCATTGTTGGAGAGGAGGCAATCTGGAGGATCTCGAATTCGCCCGCATAATGGCGGATGAATTCGTCGAAGAACGGAAGGACATAAAGGGGATCGTCTTGTGTCAGAAACTCAATTCGCATGGTCGGTCAGGTCCGAACCGTTTCCCAGACCACATATTTCTTTCGGCGCAGCACTTCGATCAGGCTGCACAGGGCGGCCGCATTCAAGGCGCAGAAATATAAGGGGATCCCGAGCGGTTTCCAGCGGCGATGAATTGGCAACACGAGGGAAAGAAGCGCCATGAAATAGAAAGCCACTTGCGCCGCAAGGAATGCTGCGTAATAAGAACTCTGCCAGAGCAGAACGTTGCTCGCCAGGAGAACAAGCAGGAAGAGCGGGACCAGCCAACGCGAGATCTTATGCGACCAGAGTTGAAAGGATACCCATGCAAACTTCCACGGAGTGAGCAGATCCGGAACGCTGAGGAGGCCATTCATCCCCCGCGTGATGACCCGTACACGCATGGAGAATTCCTCGGAGGTTGACTGCGTTGTCTCTTCGTAAGCGAGCGCTCGATCTTCAAAAACCACTTTATACCCGCGGCGAATCACGTGTAACGGCTGGACCAGGTCACTAATGACATCGGGAGCCAGCGCGCTGTAGGCCTCGCGGCGAACGGAATAGATGCATCCGCAGCATCCAGTGATGGTGTAGATGCGAGATTGCATCCGCTTGATGAGGTTCTCGTAATTCCAGAAGGCGATTGTTCCTAAACCGGTAGGCGATCTGCCCTCAGGATCAAAATACTGGTAACGTCCGCTTACCGCTCCCACTTTGGGGTTGGAATAGTTTGAAGCAAGATGACGGAGCGCCTGGGGATGATACGTCGTGGTGGCATCGGAAAAGATCAACACGTCGCCGCGAGCGATCTTCACCCCTTCGTTCTGGGCGTTCGTCTTACCCTTGCGGCCCGCAACGCGCACCAGCTGCACCCGGGGATCTCGGAAGGATTCGACAATGGCATCTGTCCGATCGGTTGAGCCATCCGATAAAACAAGAATCTCGATCAGGTCGGAGGGGTACTCAAGGGCCAGCGTTTGTTCAATCTTCTTCCGGATGCCTGCTTCTTCGTTATATGCGGCAACCAAAATAGTCAGGCGCGGAGTGTAGTCTCCTCCCGGGCGCCGGCGGGGAACAACCATTGCAAGAATGGTCAAGAGCAGAGGGTAGCCCATGTAGATGTAAAAGAGCGCCCCGAAGGAAAGCCAGAAGATGATCTCGACAATGCGCATCGGGCTAATTCCGTTTCTCCGCAAGCAAACTGTCGTAGCATTCCATCAGCGTTCGCATCATGACATCTGCTGTGAACTTTCTCCCGACAATCTCCTTGCCGGCAGCCCCCATGCGCGCCGCCTCCGCCGGATTGCGTAGGAGCATCAAGATTCTTTCCGCTGACGCATCGGCATTCTCGCTTTCCACCAGGTAGCCGCTCCGTCCATCTTCCATAGCTTCGGAGTTACCCCCCACGCGGGTTGCAACACAAGGCAAACCGCAAGCCATTGCCTCGATCAGAGCATTCGAAAATCCTTCACTGCGCGAAGGCAAGAAGAAAACCTCTGACATTTTCAGGTAGGGGAAGATATTCTCAGATTCCCCAAGGAAGCGGACATTCTTTTCCATTCCGAGGGCGACAATCCGTTCTTGGATTTCTTGAAAGTGCGCGGGTTCCGAGTTCCGTCCGACCACCAGGAAAATCGCGTTCGGAAAGTGACGCGCCACTTTCGCCGCCGCCTCCACCAGGATGTCGATCCCTTTTACACGTCGAATATTACCTATGGTGGTGATGAGACGAGCTGAGGGACCAAGGCCCAGATGCGCTCTTAACTCACCGGCTCCGTTCCGGCTCGCAATCTTGTCAAGCGCCAGTCCGTTATAGACGGTCACGACCTTTTGCGGAGCCAGATGGTCATTCTGAATACAGAATTGTCGGACCGCTTCCGAAACGGTCAGAACGCGATCGAATGTTGGATTCAGTATGCGATAAGCGATGTGGTGCATTCTCGTTCGAAGGATTCCCATGTCGCGCCGGCTCGATATCACTGCCTTGCAACCACTCATTTTGGCAAGCGGAGCAGCCCATAGATCGGACGTTTCAAAGAAGGTGTGGACAATGGAAATCTGTTGATCTCGAATCCTTCGTCTTATTTTTCGGGCGACTTGCAAAGCTGTCCAATCATAGGTCTTCTGTAGTGGCAAGACTTCGTAGGGACAGGGAAAGTCAGCAAAGATATCCAAACCAGGATTAATTCGAAAGGTAAGCAAAGAAGTTCGAAAACGCTCTTTAGGAAGTGCTCGAAGAATGCTCAAAAGCATTCGCTCGGCCCCTCCCAGCTCGCAAAGCTGATCGATAATGTACAGCACATTGACGGGGCTTTGCGGCGGAGAATCGGATATTGGCACAGGTGCGTTCATCCGAGGAATGCCTCCGGAGCGGAAGACATGGACAGCGGAATCTCCGCTTCCTCCGCGATGGGCTCTTGCTCTTGCTCCTTGATCATAAGCAGGCCGCGGGACATGAAGCCGAGCAGAACCCAGAGAAATCCGTTAACTTGGAGGTAACTCCAGCGGTCGCCGAAAAAATTGACGACAATTGTGCATCCAAACATCGCGAAAAGTGCGCACCCGAGCGCACTGAGGAACGGATCCTCTGCTTCACGGAAGAGTCGCAAGGACATCTTCCACACCACTCTCAGCAAAAACAAGAATGCAAGAAACCCGACGATGCCTAATTCCAGAAGCACTTTTACATAGTAATTATGGGTGTCACTGTAGCCGCTTCGGCGCTTCATGAACTGATAGGTGTCAAATCCAGTTCCGGTTATGCCAATAATCGGATTCTGAGTGATAATTTGCAGGGCGTCTTGCCATAGGCCCACACGCTCTTCTGCGGACGAATCCAGTCCTTCCTTGTCACTGTAAGTCATTTCCACGCGCTGGGTAACCGCGTTCGGAACAAAAGCCCGCCAAGTGGCAAGAATGAGGAGCAATACGATCAATAACTTGCGCTCTTTTATCAGACCGATAATGAATATCCCGACGAGAAACCCAAGATAAGACCCTCGCGACAAAGTTAGCTCAAGGCAATAGATGCTCGTCAGCGCCACCGCGCAAAGCCCCAATTTGAGCACCATCTTCCTTGCACAAACGGCAAGACCGATCAGAAATATTGCGAACTCGGCTTGGAAGGCCCCCATGCCGTTTTCTCCCGCGTAGCCGAGCGGACCAGCATCTCGAAGTTCGTACGAAAATTGCGAGAAATCTCTGCTCCCGACCGTGCTGTAATAATCCCGGTTGACAAGAAGAACGGACAGACACATCAGCCCGATGACTAGATACATCTGCCTTTTCGTGCGGATCGCAGCCGCTGCAATAAAAAACAGGACCAGCATCTCCACATAATTTTTCCAATCAGAGAAACGCGGGTCTTGCACCGAAATCGGCAGCTCTCCGCCCAGATAAAACGCTCCCTGCCACAGCGAGAGATATATGAAACCAATAAATATTAGTATTATTTTATTAATCGGTGAGAAGACGAAAATCGGCCTTTCCTTCCTCACGAGCAGGCCAATCAAAACGCCGAGGAGCAGAATATCAACGAGCTTTTCGCCAAATAAGAATGTATGAATCCAGTAACGGGCGGTTTGCATCGGAAGCAAAGGCACGAGAAAGTACAGGCCGATCTGGGGTTTCCAGAAAATCGACAAGAGGAACGCCGCGATCGCCCCGTAGTATATGAAGTAGGGTGCGAGGCTATGAAGTCCGATGTGCATCTCAGTTTGGCAGTCGTCGAATTCGTTCTGGGCCTTCCGAATCGTCAGAGATTTTTCCGGTCATTGCAGCCTATTGCCATAGAACCCAGATTGCGCCGCATGTTTTTCCAAGTCGAAATTGTTCGCGCCTTTCCAGTTGCGCTGTTTGCCGCGCTCAGCGGGCCGAAAGGTCACTGACTTGCTCCTCCTCTGCTTTTGGTCCACCCGCGTGCTTCACAATTATGGCTGGCACGCCCATCACTGTGGCTCCCGGGGGCACGTCGCGGTTTACTAAGCTGTTTGCTGCGATGCGCGCGCCATCCCCGATTTCAATGCCCCCGATTAGAACGGCTCCCGCGCCAATGGATACATCGCAACCAAGCCGAGGGACCCCGGTCCGCCCAAGTCCGGCCGTACCAATCGTGACTTGATGCGAGAGATCACAGTTCTTCCCGATTACGGTGCGGTGATGCAAAACAACTCCACCGACGTGGGTGATGCAGAGCCCGCCGCCAATCTCGGCATTGGGAGGCAATCTCATTTGCAGGACTGCCTCGCAAAAAATGTTTCCCGCAAAGTGCACCACTTTCAAGGGTGCGCGCAGCATCCGGAGGGAATTTCCCCGATAGACGGAATTGCCAAATCGATACCATGCGATGGCCCAAAACGCCGGATTCCCCCAGATGTCGATCCACCTGGCGCCTTTCGCGCGGTATCGGGCCACGTCCTCTCTCAATTCAGAGCGCATGGGATTTACTCGGGGCTCGCCAGGACTGCGGTTCGTTTTTCCCTGCTCCGTGCTTTGCAAATTTCCATGCTTACGTCGTGGAGCATGCGGGATCTGTCTCGCCACTGAAACTCGCGCTGCACGCGGTCTCTTCCCGCATTTCCAAGTTGACACCGCAAGTTGGTATCCGTGAGCAGCATTCGAAGTGTGGCGGTCAATTCATCGAGTTGGCTGGCGTCAACTCGAAATCCTGTTTTGCCTTCGAGAATGGCGTCTGCCGTTCCTCCTGAGCGCCCCCCAATCACTGGTTTTCCCATTGCATTTGCTTCCAGGAACACCATGCCGAATCCCTCCAGGTCCCCGTTTGCTTCCTCACGATTCAGCATGGCAAATACATCGCATAAGTTGTAGCAATCCGGAAGTAATTCTTCCGGAACGTGTCCGGCAAATCGAACGGCATCCATGATTCCCAATTCCGCAGCGAGTTTCTGGAGCCTTAGCTGCTCCGGCCCGCGTCCAACGATTAGATACACTGCGTCCGGCAATTCCCGCGTGAGGCGGGCGATTGCCCGCAGCACGAGATCGTGTCCTTTTCGCGAAACCAGCCGCGCCACCGTAAGCACGACTTTCTTCCCTTTGAGATTCCACTTCTCGATCAGGTCCTCGCGGGTGCGTCTCGGCGAAAAACGATCCAGATCCACTCCCGGAGTAATCTTGACGATGTGCGATTCCGGCACACCTATTCGGAGCAGACCCTTTCTTGCGAACTCCGCGTTCGCCACCACCGCATCCGCTCCCAGGTAGATTTTGTCACGCACACGCGGTTGATATTTGTACCGATCGGTCAGTGCGATGTCCTCGCCATGACAATAAGCGAGATAAGGAAGGCCCGTCATCTTCTTCAAAATCAGGGCGCTCACTGCCTGTGGGTACAAGTCCCCTGCGTGGAGAATCTCCGGGTTCTCTTTGTGTATGTGCCATGCGGCGTGCAGAAACGGGCCGAGTCCCTTGGGTAATTCATGCAGTCGCCAGGTGGAAAGCGGTTTAAGCCATCGAACGATTCCGAAGGAATCGGATGACACTCTGCGATCAAATTCTTCCCAGCCGGGAACCTTCTTCGTCGCGATGGTCACTCGCGTGTCCTCGAATTCCGCGAGGTGACGGTAAAGGTTGTAGTAATACTCGCGAGAGCCTCCGGCATGAGGCAAAAAAGAGTCCGTCAGCATCAGAATGTTCATAGCATTATCAGGAGTTGGATCAGAATCGCTCAAGTTCCGATTCTCCAAGTCGCGGCAGCAAAACAAGGCTGCCGAGCCATCCTTGAGATACGATTTGGATGGGCCAACTTTGACCACCTGTCAGAGAATTGCGTGTGTTCTCCACAGAAATGCTGCCACAGCCCCAATCCCGAGGATCGAAACGGTGATGCAGAAAGCAGCAAACTGTAGATACCTGCGACGTTCCAAGGGCGATTGAATGTGTGGAATCGCAGCGAGCAAAGGGATGGGCTCGGGGAATGCGACGCGAATCTCTCTCTCCGTCTTGACTCTGGGATCGAGGAATTCCTTTACGATCACCACCGCGAGGGCACCAAAAAACGACATAAAGAATGAGAGCGCCATGAGCTTGCGACGATTCGGTTTGAAGGGCTTCTCGGGAACACGAGCCGGATCCAGCAGTATGAATCTTTCTCCCTTCTCCTGGGTATCCAGCTCATTCGACATGTCCGCCGCATAGCTCTTGCCGAGCAAGGACTCATACCGGGCCTTCGAAATATCATAGTTGCGCGTAAGATCTATCATCTCCTGCTCGCGCCGCGGGATTGCCTCGACTTTCGCCTGATAATTCGCAGTTTGCTCCCGGATCCGCTTTTGTTCTTCCTTCAAACGCTGCATTTCCTTCGCGATAGCTTCGAGCCGTAATCCCTTTGCGGTAGGCTTGGACGAACTCGCCGTCTCAAAAGGTTTGTCCGCCGGGAGCGCATTTAAGCTTTCGTTGACATGATTCAGCCGCCGGACCACCTCCTGCACATCCGGGAACTCGTCGGTATAGCGGCGGCGAAGTTCACTCAGCCTTGTTTCGAGTTGGTTCTTCTCCATCTCCAACCGCACCCTCTCGGACGCCGGTTGAGGAGTGCCTCCGGGCATCGCCACCGCGTCTGGTAGCTGCGTGAGAGTCAGCCGTTCCTCATCGAGCCTGCTTAAACTACTCGCATTCGCCTGCAACTCCGCCTGCAAGCCCGACACAGTGTGAAGAAGTGCCTCTTGTTGCTGCGGCAATTCCCCGAGATGGGACATCTTGTATTGACGAAGCTTATCTTCCTGCTCTTCCAGTGCCTTCTTCGCTTCTTGCAATTGCGTACTCAAAAATTCCGTTGTTCCAGCGGCATGTTGCTCCCGGCTCTTGAGACTCCAAGAGATAAAGTCCGAAGCCAGCTGATTTGTCACCTTGGCGACGACGGCAGGGTCTTTCCCCTGATAGGTAATCGAGAAAACAGCCAAGCCGCTTCCAGACTGCTTAACGTCAATCTCCACGTCGTTTCTCATCTGCTCTATGACGGCCTCACGTGTGGACGTTCGGCGCTGTTGGGGATAGAGGTCCCACTGATCAATGACCTGCTGCAAGCGGGTCTCACTCAACACCTCTTGGCTGATGGTTTGCAGCCGATCGAGTGGGCTTACCCGCACGAGTTCTGAAACGAACTGTTCCGGCACCCTCTGAGGGTCCACCTCGACTGTCGTCGTAGCCTTATATTTGTTGGGCAAGAGTGCGATCCCGACGAACGCGATGAGCGTCAGCCCAACGGTCATTAAATAGACCCACCATTTATCGCGTCGGATGACCTGCAAGTACTCCTGTACTTGCGCGAGAGACATTTCTGTGGTCGGAGAATTCATCTATTTCTTCCCTTGCCATCCCGGTTGGGCAATTCTTAACATCTCCATCTGTCACAACTCCTCTGGCGAGTCCTTCGCTCACTTCACGATTCGCATGGGAAGCGGATTCCATCCCAGCGAGATCAGTGCCACATTCTGTTTTTGGATCGGCCCGCCGGCAACTTGCTCGAAGCGTCTGTAGCTTGTTCCGAGGGAAATGGTACGAGACAGCTTCCAAGAAAGATCAGCTCCGACGAAATAGCCCACATAGGCTCCCAGGCCGGCTTGCGCCCGAACGCTCCGGTCATAGCCCGAGTTCAAGCTAATCTCGACAGCTTCCGTAAGCTGTCTGCCGTAGGAAACCGCGGCAGTGTCGCTCCAGAGCGTATTCGCCAAATAGTTGGTCAAGTAGGAACGCCCAGCCGTAAGCGCCACTCGAGACCTTCGGCTCAAGGGATAAGCGATGCTTATTGCGTAATTTCCACCGAGGGACTTGCTGTTACATGGGGAAGTTTGAAACTCGGGGCCTCCGCCCACACTTACACTGATATGGCGACTAACTATATGTGAAATTCCGAAGGTAAAGCCGTAGCCGTCACAACCCATCAGGGAAAATCCTTGGTGGAAGTAGTTGCCCCCGACATTGAGCGACGTGCGCGACGATACCGCTGCAGCATACGATACTTGAGCGAAAGTCGACCTGCTGCTTTGACCGCCATCGAGCGATGTAAAATACGACTCCCCAACGGAAAAATTCATCGATTGCGATGCGCTTTTCTGCCAAGTGAGGGCAGCAGTATCCGAATTCGAAAATACGTTGCCTCGATTGAGCTGGAAAACGGCAGAACTGGGGTCTGCCACCGGAACACCGTTATTGACGTTGAACGCAGGCGGACTCAGCAATCGAGAGGAATCCGTTCCGTAGGAGTTCGAGCTGTTCAACTGCAGCAACCAGTTCGGTGCTATCGGCTGGGCAAAGGAAATGTTTCCGGAATGGAATACGTTGCGACTCGACAGATCAGAGGTGCTTTGAACGACGGAGGGCTCATATTGGAAGCTAAATGACGAATGATTACTCGCGTTGATAATCGCAAGATGGGCGCTCCACAGCAGCGCGCTGCTGTCCTGGCTTCCGAAATTCTCCTCAAAATTGTTAACGTATGATTCTGAAACTCCCATGCCATACATAAAGAACGTGCGCCGTCTCGCTTGCAACGTCAAAAGATCCACGTACCGCTGATCGGTCCCCAGGAGTGCGATACTTTGCGAATAGCTGGGCATCGCCAGAACGACCGGCTTCACGTCCTGGGTCTCCGTCGAGGGAGCTGGCGTGTCGGGGTTTTGCTGCGCGACAAGGACGGCGCCGGAGCCACTCAGAGCCAACAGGCCAAGCGCTATCCGCATCCATAAACCGCAAAGTCTATTATCACTGTCTTTTCTCATGGCACCACGACCGTGTCACCAGGGCGCACCAGTATGTTTTGCTCCGGTTTCTCTCCCTTGATGACCTGCGAATAATTAAAAGCAAATTTCTGCTGCTTTCCATCCACTGTTCTCAATACGAAGATGCCCTTCTTGTTCGCGAATTGCCCCAGCCCGCCGGCGTTGGTGATCAGCTGCAATATCGTGGTTGGAACTAGCAGTGGATACGCTCCCGGCTTGCCCACCTCACCGGTAACGAACGCCATTCTGCTTCGGATCTCCGTTACCGTCACTGTGACTTGGGGGTTCGTTAGGATCGATTGCAACTTGTTGGCCAACAAGGTCTGGGTCTGCACAGGAGTCAGTCCGCTAACGTGCACTTCTCCAATCAGTGGAAGTGAAATCTTCCCGTCCGGTCGCACGACGACACTCTGGGAGATTTCGGGCTCTTTCCAAACATTGATGTTCAGGACATCGGATTCTCCGATGACAAAGTCGCTCGGCGTCGCGATCGGTGCGGAAGCTGTTGCGGTTCCCTTCGAATCGGCGTTTTTCCCCTGAACGGCTGGCTTCTGCTGGTTCGCCGAGTTTTCCGACCCGGCCGTTTGACTGAAGCCGGCTTGGACATACCCAAGGACGACTACCAGCAAACTCCCGATTAGGCAGCTTTTAGTTCTTTCAATCATTCTTCTCTGGTCCCTTCAGCGGGTTTGCTTGGAAGCCCTGCAGGTGTAAGTGAAGCACGTGGCCTACCATGTGATGAATAAGAACGCTCATTAAGTCCTTTCTTTTCAGTGAGTCGGCGAATGACCCCAGATCTGGTGGAAGGAGAGAGAAGAAAATTGTTTCCCGGTGCTGGCTAGGATATTCCCCTCCCCAAAGACAGGTAGCGGATGACCCGGGAACCAAAAAAGAGGTAGAAGTTACTGCGCGCCCCGTCCAAGAATGATCACCTTGGCGGTCTCAAACAGAATCGCAAAATCCACGAACAGCGACATGTTTTTCAGGTAAAACAGGTCAAATTCCAGCTTCCCTTTGGCATCATCAAGGCTGGCGCCGTACCTGAATCTCACCTGCGCCCATCCCGTTAGACCGGGCCGGATCGAGTGCCGAAGGCTGTAGAAGGGGATCTCCTTCTCAAGTTGCTCACAGAAGTACGGCCGTTCTGGACGCGGCCCCACCAGGCTCATCTCACCGCGAAGCACGTTGAATAGCTGCGGGATTTCATCCAGGCGTGTTTTCCGCAGGATTCGGCCGATCCGCGTGATTCGGCTGTCACTCTGTTCCGCCCAGCGAGGCCCATCCTTCTCTGCGTCTTGGACCATGGACCTGAATTTGAGCAGTTCGAATTCGCGGCCCTCGTGCCCTGCGCGCGTTTGGCGGAAGAAGATGGGGCTGCCACTGTCCAAATAGATCGCCAGCGCAATCAAGGGTATCAGCGGCGAAACGATTATGAGGATACCCAACGAAACCAGGATATCCATCAATCTCTTTGCAGCCAGCAATAGTCGCGGTTTTTTGAATCCATCCGACAGGATCAGCCAACTGGGTGAAAGCCGCTCGAGCAGAATGCGCCCGTGAAGACGCTCAAAGCAGCTGTGCACATCCTCGATTCGCACACCGCTGAATTTGACTCTGAGTAGCTGTTTGATTGGCGTCCCGCCCCTTCGTTCCTTCAATGAAAGGATGATCCGGTCGACTCTCTCCTGGGCTACAATCTGCTCCACGTTCGCGAAGTCGCCGATAATCTTGGGATTCACAAGAGACCGCCCAATGTCTTGGCCATTCTCGTCGAGGAATCCAACCACCTTCAGGTTATATTCCGGATGGGCGAGGACGTGTCGCACCAGCAAGATGCCTGATTCTCCTGTCCCCATGATCAGTACCCGCTCATCACCCCGTGATAAGAGGTTTGTCGCGTTTGCTGACAACCGCCAGCCGATCAAGAGAGCAAGGATCATGGGCGTCGCCAACAACGCAGTGCCGCGGCCCAGACTGGTTGCGGGGGAAATATAGAACAACAGGGCCAACAAAAAGCACGCGGCTGCCAGGGCTTGCATGGTGTGGACAAACAGGTTGTCTCTGCGCCTCACCACTTGAAAATCGTAGAGATCGTTGAAGTAAAGAGACAGCCCGCAAACGGTCGTGATCAGAACAATCTTTGTCCACAGGCTTATTTGCAGAACCATTTCCGCGAAAGGTCTGGACGTGCGTGCCGAACTGGCAGCCAGCAGGGCTAGTATGATGGCCGCCCCGTCAACTCCTACGAGGAGTAAGGTTCTGGCAGGCACCTCATGAGTACCAATCTTAGGCATAAGAGCTCAGGAACTGAGGTTTTCGCCTTGGGAGCGATTTTGAACGCCCAGCCTCGATGGTGAATGCACGTCCGAGTCCAGACACAAGCCACATATCTCTTTCAGTTTCAGCTGCTTAGAAGATCTTGTCGGAGTGGCCACCGGCGCGCGGGAAAACTGTTTCTTCTTTCTCTCCCGCAACGTTCACAGCCCGGAGCTCCCGAAACACCTCTTTATGGGAGGTCCCCGTCCTCTCCGGGAGAGAGGCTCGGCACGGCCCCCGTCGGTTGGAGAGTACGATCGTATTTTTCAAAGAGCCAGCTCTCTTCGGCATTTAGGTAACGGGCGAGTTGCGTTCGTTGCGTTTTTGATGGCTCGCGATAGCCGTGGATAATCTTGCTAAGCACACTCTCATCGATGCCGAGCGCTTTGGCGATATCGATTTGATGGAATCCCAATCGAAAAACTTGCAGCTTGATGTTTACATACATAGTCGCCTTGGAACCCCCGTTCTGGCACTCAGCTCAGAGCAACCCGCGCTTCTCTCTCCTGCGAGTTGGCCGCGTGCCGCCGACGTCTCCGCACGAATGGATTTTTCAGCTCTTGGCTTCAGCATATTTGTACCCATAGTATTGCTTTTCGTTGGTATCGGTCCCGTTGAGAACGACACCCAGCAGCTTCTTGCGATCGAGCGCGCTCGCCGTTTTCTGGAGAAACTCTCGATCGCCATGCCGCGCGCGCACCACCATGACCACCCCATCGCAAGCCGCGCTGATCAGCTCGAAATCCGCCAGCGGCAGGAGCGGCGGTGTGTCGATGAGAATGAGATTGAAAAGTTCGCTGCAGCGGACGATGAATTCCTGCCAGTGCGGCCCAGTGAACGGCTCCGGTGGGGGTGACGAGACGGTGCCGGCCGGAAGAACGAACAGATTCGTTTGATTGGTCGCTACAAACGCCTCATCTGGCGTTACATCCCCAGCGAGAACTTCTGCAAGTCCCACCGTCCCTGGATGATCGAGCATCCTGGTCAGCCCGTAGGTGCGTAAGTCCCCATCGATAACCAGTACGCGCTGCTTCGGAAGTTGCGCGTAACACAGGCCAAGATTCATGGTCGTCAGGGTCTTGCCTTCGCCCGGCAAGGAGCTGGTGATGGCAATTGATTTCACCCCTGTCTTTGCCTGTGCTCGCATGAGTCTTGTCCGCAACCCTCGATAGGCTTCTAGTGCCGCCTTCGAGGACTCATCTTGACGGAGAACCAGGCGCGCTGCAGTCCCCTTTCCTACGTGGACTTGCCGGCATTGGCTGAGGCGCGCGTCCGTCAACGGCGTTTCCGGAGCTGCGCCATGCTTGATAGACTCCAACATCTCGCGCACGTCCAGACCCTGGTCCGAAAGCTTCTGCTGCGCCCACTGATTTGCCTTCTGCGTTTCGTTGAAAAACTTGCTCATCTATAGCTCCATGGAAGAGGCGCGACGCAGCTTCATCGCTCGAATCAAAACATCGACGGCGGACTCGATAACCTGGTCGCCGGCGGGATCTTTTTCGTGTATCGCGTTGACCACCATCGCGACCTGCTTCTTGATGCTCATGTCGGGGCGCATCTCCTCCGCAACGGGCACCAGAGCACTTCGCTTTTTCATGGCTTGAACCAATCGGTCGAGCGCGGATCCGACGTCTGCGTCTCCTGCGGGTTCGCTCCGGCCGTTCCCGTTCGCTGAACCTGCGCCATTGCCACTAAACGCCAGTTCGATTCGCGTTTCGTACAATCCCAGTTCGGATGCCGATTCCTTAACGGTCGCCAGATCGACGGCTGGTTTCTGTGCTTTGTAGCCGTTCGTCAGGCATGCGTCGCAGAGCAAATTGATGAGTCGTGGGACTCCCTCGGTGAGCCGCACAATCTCTTCGAGGACTTGCGTCGGAAACAGCGTTGTAGTGCCACGAAATCCTGCAGAATGAAGCCGCTCTGCAACGTACGCTCGCACCTCGGCAAGGTTCAGCGCCCGCAGCGAACAACTGCTCGCTACACGTTGCGACAGTGCGCGCATTTCGGGCCTGCGCAAGATGCCTAGAAGCTCCGGCTGGCCGCACAGGACGATCTGCAACAACTTTTCCTGGTACGTATCCGCGTTGCTCAGCAAACGAATCTCTTCCAGCAGCTCGGGGGTGAGCAAGTGCGCCTCGTCCACCAATAGCAGCGATGTGCCTCCCTTTCTCTGGGTCTCCAGAAGCATCCTCTGGAGAGCCGAAAGACGCGCCGGCTTGCTTGTCCCCGTGCAGGGAATTTCAAATTCCGTGAGGATCATCTCCAGAAACTCTTCCCGGCTGAGCGTCGGATTAAGAATGAATGCGGAGGAGATCGGGTGATTTGCCACTGCCCGCTCCGAAAGGATTTGCAGAGCGGTGTGCACAACCGTGGTTTTCCCCGTCCCAATCGGGCCGGTCATAAGTACAAACCCTTTGCGGCGCATGACCGCCTCGACCAGCGTGGCCAGCGCCGCAGCGTGAGGCTCGGCGAGGTGAAAGAACCTTGGATCCGATGTCAACCGAAAGGGCTCTTCGCGCAAATTGTAGAAAGTCGTGTACATGTTAGGTGGAACCTGTCGGTTTGCGGCTAACTCTCTTGGAAGCCACCAGAATCAGGCCTTTCTGCAGTGCTTCCTCTCCGTGTACTTTTAGCGTAATGCGATTTGCTCCGATCGGACTTCCAAGCCCTATTCCTGCAGGGATGCAAGGCTGTCAAGAAGTTTCCGACACGATCAGTCCAGCACATCATGTTCCAGTCGTTTAGGAGCCTGTCCGATCTGACAAGAAACTAAGTTCTTTTTTTTCAGCATCTTGGGATTGGTCTACAAACCACCTTTCCCCACATCCAAGAGCGCAAGTCCAGCCTTGGGGAAAGAAATTTCCCAATTGCGCCTTTCCGAGAATCGCGGGTGACAATCCTTCTCCCTGGCTTGTCAGGCTGCTGGAGACATTTGGAGTCGCGGGACAGAATGAACAGCTTGGGAAAAAACTTGCTCGAATGCTGCGAAACAGTTCCGGATATTTGCGGAGCCGCAACATCCCACTACGCTAAATCACTGAAAACAAAAGCCTACTGCGCCAACATCATTGGACGCATGCATGCTTCGATAGATTGCGACTATAGGAGAACCCGTGACTTTCCTCGAAACGCTTTCAGACTCTGCTCAGCTGTTCTTTCTTGGCTCGGTGTTCTTGCTCGGGGGTTTCGCCATTCGTGGAGTTCGCTCTGCGATCAGCCAATATCGTATTTCCTTCTCGCCGAAGCGCCAGCCACCACCGGAACAAATCTGCCAGACAAACTCGTAAGACAATCATCCACGTTCTGCAGGGGCAGTAACGCCAACCACACGGAAACTGTACGCTTGTCACTCCGCCGCTCTTCGGTGCTGTTTACACGGGTAGTAGCCGAGCTCGCCTCAGATGGACTGTTCCTGGCTGCCTGACAATGGAAAAGGGGGAGCAGGTTGCATTGTGCTCCCCAGGACAGTTTAAGGTATGACCGCTGTCACCTGGTTTGAATCGAGGCTCTCAACGCCGCTGCTGTCCACTGCCGTTGTCACGTAGAAGTAGGTGACCCCGCTTTGCACGGCTGTATCGGTGTAGCTGACTCCTGTAACGAGAGAGGTGTTGATCAGCGTGTACGGGCCGCCGTTCACAGTTCCCCTATAAACGTTGTAACCGGAGACTGTTGAGGTGCTGGCCATCCAGCTTAGCGCCGCGGAATGCGCCTGCTGCGCCGTAGCTGTAAAGTTCACAGCGCCCACGTTGGCTCCATTCACCGTCACGCTCTGATTCACGGGGGTGAACGTGAATCCCACGTTGCTGGGAGTGACCGTATATGCCCCGTTGGCCAAACCCGTGAATGTGAAAACGCCAGTGTTGTTGGAGGTTGTCACGGCGTTAGCCGCGCCGCTCAGCGTCACCGTCGCTCCGCTTCCGCCCGTCGTCGGGCTGATCGTCCCGGAGATGCTGAATGTTTGGCCAACTTGCGCCACAGCTGTGAAATTCACTCCCGTAACGTTGGCTCCGTTTACGGTCGCACTTTGACTTACCGGCGAAAAGGTGTAGCCCGTTCGGCTTGGCGTAACCGCGTAAGCTCCGTTGCTCAAGCCCGTAAACGTGTAGTTGCCGGAGCTGTTGGCCGTCGTCGTGGCGCTCGTCACCCCACTCAACGTTACCGTGGCTCCATTTCCGCCTGCTGCGGGACTGATCGTCCCCGAGATGCTGTACGTCGGGTTCACTTGCGGCGTGGCCGTAAAGCTCACACCCGTTACCGTCGCTCCGTTAACCGTTACATTCTGGCTCGCGGGGTTAAACGTATATCCCGTGCGACTCGGCGTCAGCGTATATGTTCCGTTTGCCAATCCCGAAAATGTGAAAGCGCCCGAGCTGTTCGCCGTCGTGGTCGCACCGGCGGCCCCGCTCAGCGTCAGCACCGCTCCATTCCCGCCTGCTGCAGGGCTGATCGTCCCGGAGATGTTGTACGTCGGGTTGACTTGCGGGGTGGCCGTAAAGCTCACTCCCGTAACCGTCGCTCCAGATACCGTCACATTCTGGCTCGTGGGGCTAAAGGTATACCCCGTGCGACTCGGCGTCAGTGTGTATGTCCCGTTCCGCAATCCCGAAAACGTGAAAGCTCCCGAGCTGTTCGCCATCGCGGTCGCGCTGGCGGCTCCGCTCAACGTCACCATCGTCCCATTCCCGCTTGCTGCAGGGGCGATCGTACCGGATAGGCTGAAAGTCCCCGGAGGCGTCGGTTGTGAATTCTGGGACACGAGGCCCGAACAACCGCCGACAAACACGAGTGGAGCGAGGAGCAACACCAATCTCCGCGCTGACCCAACCGTAAATTTGATTTTCTGGCGGAGTATCTCTCTAGTCCGCGACATCTCCGTGCCCCTCATACGCATTTTTACGATCCTCCGCGACCCCACATTTCTCAGACTAAAGCTCTCCGTCAGATGGCGGTACTGTCGCCAGGTCCAGATTAAGTACAGGTATTTACCCTGACCGTAGGGTCGTTGTTACTCTTTGGTGGTCTGTTTTCCGCTCCTACCCGGCTTATGTATGCGTCAACTGGCTTGCTCATGTGATTGACGCGTTCAGCCGAGCCCCGGGGAGCACGCTTCCGGAATCTTCTAAGTGCAGGTGGGGGACAAGTTTCTTCCACTTATGGAACTTAGAGCTTGCATCCTAGTCGCTCGGAAGGCTTGTCGCCGCCCGAACGGTCGCAAAGCGCATCATTGTACCATTCCAGGACCCGGGAATCGCAGCGGCCACTTGCGTGCGATTGCGCATACGACGTTCGACTAATCGCGCTCATTGCCGCCGGAATCCAAAGTCGTGGTCCAGTAATACCACGTGATACCGCTCTGCACCGACCCGTCCGTGTACTGGCGACCGGCGACCCGTTGACCTTCGTGTGCGAACTCCCGCCTCCCGTCTATTTGAGGCGGGGGCCCCCGGAAATGGCCGCTCTTTCTTGAGAGAACTCCAGGCGAAGGATAGGGAACCGCGCGACACATTGACTACTGGCCAGGAGAACAGTTTTGGTGCAGGAAGCAAGGCATTCCAGGCGCATCGCCAGTGCCGCACAGGGTCAGGAAATAATTGGCCTGGAAGGACGACCCAGGAAAGGTTCCGAAACGGGCTGTTTGCTGTGAGGAGCTTTTTTAGTCCGACGAGGAAGGGGAAGGGCCTGTTGTACTTTCTCGCCTCGCAGACAGATTCTCCGCTCCCCGGGCATGGAGGCCTGCATTGCGAATTTTATAGATAAGCGCTCGATAGCTGATCTTCAGCGCATGAGCGGTCTTTCTTCGATTCCACTGATTTGCCTGCAAAGCCTCTAGAATAAAGCTCTTCTCCCTCTCTCGAACAGCTTCTCTGGCAATCTCCTTCAGAGGAACGGCTCCCGCAGCGCCGGAACTCCTCACGACCCGTTCACGCTGCCTGGCTACCGGCTCTGGCTCCATCTTCGCTTCCGCCCCGATCAGCACATGGCGGGCAATGCGATTCGAAAGCTCGCGAATATTCCCCGGCCAATCCAGATTCTGCAAGTATCGCAGCATCTCTGCACTCAAAGCTTCAGATTGTTTCGTGAATCTCTTCTGGAACTGCGCTCGAAAATATTCAGCCAGGAGGGGTAGGTCTTCGCAACGGTCGCGCAAACGCGGCAACCGCAAGCGCACGACGTTGATGCGGTAATACAAGTCCGCGCGAAATCCTCCTGCCTCGATTTCTTCTTCCAGATTCTTGCCCGTAGCGCAGATCAAACGCGTTTCAACTGCTCTCTCGGACTCGCCTCCAATTCGCGTGTAGCGTCCGTCCTGCAGGAATTGCAGCAACTTGCTTTGCAATGGCATGGTTAGGTCCGCAATCTCATCCAGGAACAAAGTCCCGTTGTGTGCAAGTTCGACTCTGCCCGGCTTGGATGTATTGGCCCCTGTAAACGCGCCTTTTTCGTAGCCGAACAATTCGCTTTCGAAGAGCGATCCGGGGATTGCCGCGCAATTGACCTTTACGAACTCGCCGTTGCTCCAGGGTGAATGAGTGTGGATCCACCTCGCCAGGACTTCCTTGCCTGTCCCCCCACTCCCGCTTAGCAAGACGGGCACGTTTGTGCCGCAGATTCTCGTCGCCCGCTGCCGCACTCCCTGCATCACAGCTGAGCGTCCAAAAAGAACATCATCCGGCGGCAGCACTTCGCCCGGTTCGCTTCCCTTGTTGTTCCTTGTCTTTTCCCCGCTCATGTTTGCACAAAAGTTCTTGTGGGTTCTCAATGTTGCACAGGACAGGCCATTGAGCGCCACCGGCTCATCATTCGGCAAACACCAGAAAAAAATAATAAGTCTTTTAATTAGAATAACTTAGGCAGCTGGGGCCGGGTCGAGGGGTAGTACCGCCCAAGGCTATGGTACGGCTCCAAGTCCAACGAATTGGTAAAAACTTGTCCCACGAGAAGTAAACGATTTTCTCATTTTGGACTCTGAGGCGATTCCTCGTCAATAAGGGGGTTTCGTTTAACAAAATCAGTCCGTAGGACCAGTTTTCCTACCGGGTGGGAAAGATGAAGGATTCCAGCAAGTCCGCCCTGGCTTTTTCGTCGGAGGCCACCACTCGCAGGATGTCGCTCACCGAGAGCATCCCGCGGAACGTCTGCTGCTCGTCCAGCACGATCAGGTGAAAAATGCTGTTCTGTTCCATCAATCGCAGGCAGTCATCCAGGGTCATTTCCGCCGTCACAGTCACCAGATCACGCGTCATGATATCCGAGGCCTTCATCCAAGCGGGGCACTTATTTTCCGCGGCAACTTTGTCGGAAACGTCGCTGTGGGAAACCACGCCGACAAGTTTACCGTTTGAGTCTTTCACCCCGACCGAGCGCACCTGCTTCTCTCGCAGATACTGCGCGGCCTGATGCACGCTGGTTTCTTCGGTTATGGAGAATACTTCCTTGCGGGACCCAATTAGATCCGCCACTTTCATTGGACCCTCCCGGGGACAGCCTGGCCGGATGGTAGGCCCATCGTGCACAGAAATGCAAGATGAAATCTTTGGTTTTGCTTGCGCAGGACTTGCTGGAAAGCAAAACTCGGTCGTGCACTCGGTGCGCTTCGTTTCTTGTGTCCCTTGCAACGCGTCGGATTACGCCCGGGCAGCTTCTCCGCGAATGATATCGTAACGCTCGATCACCGCCGCAACACCCATGCGAGCATCGCCGTCTTCTGAGTGGCGTTCCACCCTCACAACTCTTCCGAGAGCCCGCACGAAAACCTCGGTCCCATGCGTGATCTCGGCCGGCAAGGTTAGCGTGAGGTCCAGTTCCGAACCGGCTTCCAGGTTCTGCTCAATAACAAAGTACAGTCCGCGTGTGGAGATGTCGCGCGTCTTGCCCTGCTGCGTATCCAATGCTCGCTCCGTGGGAATCCGAATGATGATTGGCAACGATAAATCGTACCGTCGAGCCGTGCGACGTTCCGTCATTCCCGCCATCCTCCAGCACACTCCGCGGCTATCTTGACTTGCCCGCGTCCCCTTCTAACCGTCAACCTTACTTGAAATCCGCAACCACTTGCCGTCTGCCCGGCCTGCCAGTTTAGTTTGATGCTAGTACATCACAACCGATACAACCTTAATTGGACGAGCACGAAACCGTAAGCCCGTCGAACTTCACCATGCTAAGTGACTTGCTCCAGCGGCCGATTCACCAACTCGTCCCTAACCACTCTCCACACGTCTCCGTCCCGGGCGTAAACGTCCCTCACGAACCCACCGGTGGCACAAACGCACCCAGGCATGCTTGAGACGGGTATTGTTTTCTGTTAATTCGTCGCACAAGTCAAGTCCGAGCGCAGCCGCAAACTCTACTCCGCTGCCCGCCAGACAACTCTGCCTCGGATGCAAGACCAGCAACCCTAGACGCTCTTGATTCCCACCGCTGAAGCTTGTTCCTCCGCAGGTGCACCCGTTGCTCCACCGGTCCCCGGAGCTTTCCGGGTCCGGGGCGTATCCAGGTTGAACTGCCGCATCTTGTAGAGCAGCGCCTTATAGCTGATTCCCAGCATTTTTGCCGCATCCTTACGGCACCACCGCATCTTTTCCAGCGCGTCGGCGATGGCTTCCATTTCCGCTTCGTCCTTCAAACCGCGCACCAAGGCCTTCAGGCCTTGCTCCTTCGGTGCTGTGGGTTCTTGGCGTGGCGACGTCCGCTGCCGCGTCGAAGACATCTCCACCAATTCTCGCAAGCTGCCTTCATCGTCCTCGAGGATCACGTATCGTTTCACGAAATTTTCCAGTTCGCGCAAGTTGCCCGGCCACGGATAATTCACTGCTGCGTCCAGCAGGTGTTTCGATGGCCCCGGTGGCGTCTTTCCGAATTTCTCGCTGTACTTCGTAAGAAAATGACGGAAAAGCAGCGGAATTTCGGCCGTCCGCTCGCGCAATGGAGGTACGACGATGGACAAAACATTCAGCCGGTAGTAAAGATCCTCGCGGAACCTCCCCGTCTTCATCGCTTCGTGTACGTCAATGTTCGTCGCTGCCAGCACGCGCACGTCGGTTTCCACCAGGTGCCGCCCGCCCAGCCGCGAATATTGATGGTCCTGCAACACATGAAGCAATTTCGCCTGCAAGTGCGTGCTCATCTCCGCGATCTCATCCAGAAAGATCGTACCTTTATTAGCCATTTCAAATTTGCCCGGCTTGCTGCGCACCGCACCCGTGAACGCGCCTTGCTCAAAACCAAACAATTCCGATTCCAGCAATTCTCCGGGGAGTGCCGCACAATTCACTTTCACGAACGGCTGGTTGCGCCTCTTCGACCGCAGGTGAATCATCCTCGACACCACTTCCTTGCCGACTCCGCTTTCGCCGCAGATGAAAACGGGCACGTCCACCGGCGCAATCTGCAGGATTTGCTGTCGGATTCGCACCATCTGCGGGCTGGCCGCCAAAAAGCTCAGGTCTTCCGTCACTTGATCGCAGTAATCGCGCAGCGCCTGGTTCTCCGTGGCAAGTTCTTTCTTCTGCCGCGACTTCAACATCGCCGCATCCAGCTCCGATTTCTCGAAGGGCTTGGTCAGATAGTCGTGCGCCCCGATGCGGATGGCTTCGACGACCGTGCCCACTTCGTTCGAGCACGACAGCATGATGACGTTAAGGGTGCGGTCGATCTTCATCAATTCCTTCAGGGTTTCGATGCCGTTCATCTCCGGCATTAATACATCCAGGATGATGAAGTCGGGCCGATCTTCTTTGTTCACCCGTTCAAGCGCATCCTTCCCGTTGCTGACGGTCTCCACCTCGAACCCGTCCACCTCCAGCAGTGTCTGAAGATATTTTCGAATGCTGGGCTCGTCATCTACGACTAGGATTTTTTCTTTTACGGCCATTGACGTTTCCCTCTCTAACCGAAAAATCGCTTTGTCTCAGCCCTGATCCATGGGCAATAAAAATGCAAATTTGCTTCCCGACGGCGCGGCGTTTTCCACCCAGATTTTCCCGCGATGTGCCTGAATGAGCCGCTTGGCGATTGCCAGCCCCAGCCCCATCCCGGACGTATTTCGGTCTACGCGCACAAAATCCTCAAAGATTTCCTGGTGATGTTCCGCTGCGATACCCGCGCCGGAATCCGTCACGCTCACTTCCACGCTGTTCGGGCGCGGCAACCGGAACCGGCGCCGTTCTTCCGCTGGGGCCATGGCTGCCACGCGCCGCTCCCAGAAATGAGGCACCGCGCGCAAAGTGATGCTGCCGCCGGCCGGCGTATGCTTCAATGCATTGTCCAGAAGATTCGCGGCAACCTGTTGCACCTTCTGGTAGTCGAATCGAAACGTCGGGATGGACGGGTCAAAGTTGGCCTCCAGTTTCACGCCCTTGCGTTGGAACGCTTCCGACCAGCGCTTGGACAGCTCGTCGAGGCAATCCCGCAGATCATTTTCACGCAGTTGCAATACCAGCTTGCCGCTCTCCAGCGCCGAATAATTCAGGAACATGGACACCAGGCGCACCAGCCGCTCGCAGCTGTCTTTCGATTCCTCTAGAATGTCCCGTTGTTTGTCCGTCAATCGCCCCAGCGAACCAGCCAGGAGGAGATCGTAGTAGCCCTTTATCACTGCCAGTGGCGTCTTTAACTCGTGTGCTGCGGACGCCAGGAACACTGTCTTCTGACGATTCACTTCCTGTAATTTCAGATACGCCGCCAGAAGATTACGGTAGGTGATCTCACGTTCTTGCAACAGCTCTTGCACCGTAAGTTGCGTTGCGGGATCCGGTTTGGCGGATTCTTCCGCGTGGTTTACACACTGCACCACGAGCCAATCCGGCTCGGGCATCCATTGGATCCGCGCAGTTGCTTTCTTTCCGCCCGTTTCGATGTCCAACTCGACTAGGTGTTCTCCACTCTCGATTTGACTGATCACCTGCTTCGGATCCACACGCAAAACATCCCGGAATAGATTCAACCCCTTACAATCGGCGTGCCCCTCGGATTCCAGAAACGTTCTCGCGCGTGAACTCACCAGCAGCAGGTTTCCGTTGCGCTCCGCCACGATCAATGGCTTTTCGACCGCATCGAGCAGGTAGCTGACATACGCCAGGGGAAGAGCCACTCGGTCCCGCTCTTCCGACATCGGAGGCACAATGATCCGTCCAGCCATAGCCCAATCCCGCCTCTCGGGGAAAGTGGTAAAGATTTTCTCTTTGGGGCCTTTCATCCTTGCAAAGGCTTCCAGAAGTGTCAATGGTAAAAGCGTTCCATTTGCACATTTGCGGAAGGCAAGTGGGTATCGGTGTCTGCCAATTCCTCTGGCAATTTCGTTCCCCCGTAGCAGAGGTTCCATCTAGCTCATAAGAATGCACTTGAAAGGTAGCCGCCTCAAGTCGTCTGGCATCCAAGATGCTGGTTGCTGTACTAGTTCCTTGGTACCAGGTGACCCGGTGGAGACAAAGATTCTGAAGACAGGGCAGCTCGCGGAACCCGCGTCAACACGACGGTCGCCACGCCTCCGTCTACAGGTGCCTGTCTTCGTACGCGGAACCGACGCCTCCGGAGCAGAATTCATCGAACTGACCAAGACCCTTAATATCAGTGCCAATGGCGCTTGCATCACCTCTGCGCACATTCTTCGGCCCGATCAGCTCGTGCACCTGACCATCCCTGCCCCTTCCCCGGCCTCTTCGAGCCTGGTCCCCAGTGAAACCCCACCGATTGCCGCAAGGGTCTTGCGGCAAGAACAGATGGGAGAGATGCGCCTGTTCGGATTGGAATTCCTTCGCTCTCTTGAGTAAATCCTCAGCCATTTACGTCCTTGACGCTTGAAACTCTTGGGTAATTATGTTACGTCCTTCGGCTGGGACTCCGTACTTTTCAGTACCCTATACCCTGTATTTGTAATAGCATACCCCGGAAATTTAAGGAGGTAAGATTGCCCGGTGGATCGCTCGGGGGTCCAGTACGATTGGACTCTTGCATGCTCCACTTCTATAGCGAAAGCTTAACTTGCTTTCCCCAAACCCCGCGGGGATAGGCAGAGGTCAGGTCTATACCGGATATGCCCAGCCCCGGCGCCCCTGTGCCCCCGCGCTTGCCGATTGAGGATTCCTATCTCGAGCTGCTGGTAGACACGCTCGACACCCTTGATCTGCCTGCGCGCGGACAATTTCTGAAGCGCTTCTTTCGTGCGATCACTCACCTTGATCTGCACGACGCTCATTGTGTGCAAATTTGGGACGAAATGCTCGTTCGTCACCGCGATCTGAGCGATCAATCTGGTCGTCTGGTCTCCCTGAAAACCGCCCTGCTGGATGTTTTTATGTCCTCTGGACTTCTTCGTGCCCCCATCATTATCGAATACGATGATCTGAAAAAGCTCCAGCTCAATGCCGTCACCGATCCGCTCACCGGCCTCTACAATCGCAGGCTCTTCGATGAATCCTTCGAAAAAGAATTGAACCGCGCGCGCCGCTACGGCCAGCCTTTGGGCCTCGTGGTTCTGGATTTGCACCGCTTCAAGGAAGTCAACGACAAGCACGGTCACCCGCGCGGCGATGAAGTCTTGCGCGCCATGGCCACCACTCTAACGAAAGCCTTGCGCACTTCGGACTCCGCCTTCCGTATCGGCGGCGATGAATTCGCCTTACTTCTCCCGCAAACAGATGCCGCCCAGGCCCTGGCGCTCACCCGCCGCATAACCTCCGTATTTGCCGAGATCATCGAGCCCCTGCAACTCGCCGTCAGCGTAACCATCGACCACGGCATCGCCATTTTCCCGCAAGACGCGGATCTCGCCGATCAATTGATTCATCTCGCGGACGAACGTCTCTATCGCCTTAAGCACGCGAATCATTCCAAGGCCGGCAACGGTGGCTCCAGAACTGGAACTTCGCCAGCCTCTGAGGCTTCGGCATCGCCCGCGCAGGATTCCGAACAGCAGGCTTCACCGCCTCAGCCCATCTCCATCGAAACCAAACGCCCTGCGGACAAAACCGAATCGGACCTCGCCGCTGCAGCCTCCGGAACTTCCGCGGCCATTTCCGTGGATCAGCTAGCCACTGCTCCGCCGCGTTCCTTCGCGATTCAGCGCAAAGCCGAGCGCGTTTCCATGACCGGCACGAATGCTTACGCCATCCTCGGCGAACAAGGCGCCAGGCGAGCACGCGTTCTGGATCTTGGCTTTGGCGGTGTCGCCATCGAACTGGATTCGCTGGAAGATCTTCCAGACAATTTGCTCGCGGTCTTGCACGTCCCCATCCTCCCGCCTGTCCGCGTGAACTTGAAGCCCGTCTGGAAGCAACAAACGACGCAAGGAAATTATCGGGTCGGTTGCGCATTCGTTTCCTGATCGCCCACGCAGGCCGTTCCGCTTTTGCACATCTCCTCCCCTTCATTCCGTCCCACTGTTACAATTCCCACGCGTCTCTTCGTCCTGTGAGGACCCGCCATGCTCAATCCCAAACGAAGCCGCCCCCTTTGGCTCGACGCCCTGCAAAACCCTCCCGACGCAACGACCGGTCTCAAGCCTTGGTCGTGGGCCCTTGAGCGCCTCGAACAATCCCACAACTACTGGATCGCCACGTCCCGCCCCGACGGCCATCCGCATCTTATGTTGGTCTGGGGACTTTGGTGGCAGGATGCTTTCTGGTTCAGCACCGGCCCGCGCACGCGCAAAGCGAAAAACATTGCCGCCGACGCTCACGTCGTCGTCGGCACCGAAAAAGCCGACGAAGCCGTGATCCTCGAAGGCCTCGCCGAAGAAATCAAGGATCGTTCCATCTGGAAGCAAGTCGCTGCGGTCTACAACAGCAAATACGGTGGCGACGTCGAACCGCTTCTGATGGCCTCCGAGGGCTGCATCTTCCGCGTCCAGCCCCAGGTGGCCTTCGCTCAGGACGAGCACGCGGAAAACTTCAACGAATCCGTCACCCGCTGGCGTTTCTGATCCATTTCGATTGTGGCCGTGCCGTCCACTCTCACGGCCGCGGTGCCGCGTTCCACATCTCCTGTTTCACCTTCCACTCGCCGCCCGCCTCGCGTTGCAGCACCAGCGCCATTTTCCCGTACCCTTCGCTTACTGGTTTTCCATCCGGCGGCTGCACCACTTGATGTTCTGTCGCCCACTCCGACGCCCAATCGCCCGACACTTGAATATCGTGGAATTCCATCTCCTGCTTCGTAACCTTGTAGCCCGGCATCTTCGACACAATATCCTCGACCCACGCGGCAATCGTCTTCTTTCCAATCATCGGCGCTTCACCCGGCATCAAGTCCACTCCGTCCTCTGCCCACAGCGCCAACACGCCCGCCGTATCCATCTTCAAGTGCAATTCCACGTACCGTTTGTTGAACGCCTCAATCTCTTTCCGCCCATCGCCCTCGGAACCAGCCGCCCCCGTTCGAATCGCCCCGATCACCACCAGGGCACAACCCGCCGCCACCAATTTCTTTCTCCAAATGCGCATGGATATCCTCCGTATCTCCGCCAGATCTTCCCGCTCAACCTATCGGAAATCGCCCATCGAGAAAAGCCAAACCGTTCCTCCTCATTTCGCCCATTTGGAAGAACTTGACACTTCGCGTATGATTAAGAATTGCCTCGCGACCTAGCGACGCGGCTGTAGTCCTCCGACCATGTCGGAGAGCCGTGCAGACCGGACGCGACAGAATGGAGCTTCATGAAACCTGGTATTCACCCCGACTATCACCCCGTAACGGTGCACTGCGCCTGCGGCAACAATTTTCAAACTCGCTCGACCATCAAGGGCGACCGCCTGAACGTCGAAATCTGCTCGAATTGCCACCCCTTCTTCACCGGCAAGCAGAAGCTGATTGACACCGCTGGCCGCGTCGAACGCTTCACCAAGAAATATGCCGACGCCGCCGCCAAAGTCGAAGCCGGCAAAACCGCGGCCGCCAAGAAGTAAGTTTGCCCATTTCAAGAGGGACAGTCATTCCGGACTGTCCCTCTTTTTTCCTCTCGATCCTCCCAAGTTTCCGCTTGTCAATTCCTCCCTGTGCTCGCTCCGCCGCGCTCCTCAGCATAACTCTAGGTCTCTGCGTTATCCTCTTTCCCAGTCTTTGAATTTTCAACTTTCGACTTTCAACTTCTCTCTTCCCCCCGCCCGTGTACAATGAACTTCCATCGTGGCTACTCAATCCCGCATGTTCGACGGCGCGCACCCCGCCGAACAAATCGAAACCGCTCCCCCGCGCGTCACCCTCCGCAACGCCTTCGTTCATCCCTTCGATTCCGCCATCGCCGCCGCCCGCACCTGCTACGCCCCGCGCCTCATCAACCCCGAAGAAATCACCGACAAGCAGCGCCTCAATATCGGCGCCGCCACCTTCTACAGCGGCCATCACACCGTTTACCAGCACGCCCATTTCGAATTCGGCCTCGAAAACATCAGCCGTCAATTCGTCTGGTCCTTCCTCCACGCGCACCCTTTCTACAATTCCGAACAGCAGAGCCAGCGCTACGTCCGCCTCGACCGCGCGCAAGCCTACCTCCCGCCCGTCTCCCTTTTCTTCAACGCGGAGTGCAAAGAAATCTACGAAGCGGCCATCGCCCGCGCCTGGAATTACTATCGCGAGCTCTCCGCCCTGCTACTCGCCGACGCCCGCGCCATCCTCAACGACATCTGGCATATCGGCCCGATGTCTCACCCCAAGCGCCTCCAAAAAATAGAGCGGTCCGCGGAAAAACGCGCTATCGAAATCGCTCGCTACGTTTTGCCCGTCGCCGCCTTCACCACGATGGTGCACACGCTCTCCGGGATTGTCCTCCACCGCCTCTGGCGCATGAGCGCCGCCTCGGACACGCCCAGCGAAGCCCGCGCCATCATCGGCGAAATGGTTGCACAAGTGAAGACCATCGACGCTCAATTCTTCGAACGCTTCGGCATCGAGCCTCTCGAAGAATTGCCCGAATGGAAAAATGTATCGCTGAACGCCAACACCGGCGAACCCTTCGCCCGCGAGTTCGACGCCAGGCTCAACGGCAAAACCTCGATCCTCGTGGACTATTCTCCGAACGCCCCCCGCGTCATGGCCGACTCCTATCGCGCCGTAGCCGGCCTCACCAAATCCCAGTGCCCCGACTCGGAAGCCATCGATCGTCTACTAAATCCCAAGCGCAATCTCTATCGCCTCGAAACGTTAAACGTCGGCGTTCACGCCCCCATGATGCGCGCCCTCCAGCACGCCAATTACACCTTCGCCAAAAAAATCAGCCACACCGCCGACAGCCAGGACCAGCGCCACCGCATGGTCCCCGGCTCGCGCCCGCTTCTCACTCTCGCCGACACGCGCGAACCCGACTACATCACCCCCGCGCTCCTCGCCGGGAATCCCCGCGCGAAAGAAGTCTACGATCGCGCCATGCACGACGCCTGGTCCGCCAAAAACCAGCTCCTCGATCGCGGCGTCCCTCCAGAAATCGCGCTCTATCTTTTGCCCAACGCCAAATCCATTCGCCTCTACGAATCCGGCTCGCTCCTCCATCTTCTCCACAAATGGACCATGCGCACCTGCTTCAACGCCCAGGAAGAAATCTACCAAGCCTCCATGGACGAACTCGCCCAGCTCCGCGCAGTCCACCCCGAACTCACGCGTTACATCGGCCCCCCGTGCCACATCCGCGCCGGCATCACCACCCCCATCTGTACCGAAGGCTCCCACTTCTGCGGCATCAAAGTCTGGCTCGACTTCCCCAACATTCAACGACGGATCTGATTCCACACGGGTGGTGAGAAGAACTCGACATGCACACCGCGGTGCTCGCAGGGCTGATCGGAGGAGTTGCTACTACTCTTTTTTTGGCATTACTCTACTTCCGCATGCAAAAGAAGCCCGCAAGATGCGTCTTTTGCGGGCTCCCATCCCGGTTTGGATATTCCATGCAGGCAGAATCCGCCAAGAGGGACATTGCCAGCGTCTGCCTGAACTGCCTTCAGTCAAAGCTGGCCGCGGAGTACGAGAAATTTGAAGCGCGCGCACTCGTGATCGAGCCTGCCCAGGCTTTTCCATGTTACGTGTTTCAACCAAACAAGAAATGGAAAGACTGCACGCTGTCGGAAGAGACGGAAACACTGCTCTCGAATATGAAACCAGACTGCCATCGCTGTGGGGCAAGAGCCAACTTCCTCTGGGTGACAGCCAATGGACTGCGCGGTGAAAATGCAGATATGTTGTTCGCTCAAGGAATCGGCGAGACCTTGCTTAGATGGGGAAATGACTCCGCTTCCTCACTCTGCTGGCGCTGTTGTGTAGACCTCATCTTCCAAAGCATCGAGAACCGTCAACTGGCGTTTCTGGAGGTTTGCGGCCCACGATCTGAAAACGGTTTTGTTCTTCCCATGGGATACTGAAGTTCTGGTCATAAAAATCAAAGCTCATAGTTCGCACCCGCCCTCGAAACGCCCCGGCATTTTCAGGCATCTAAGCAATGAAGAGGTGTTTGCCTTGCACCTATTTTTTAGGTCTTACTTCTCCATTCTCGCCGCACTCCTGCTGCTGTCGCCTTCTGGTTTGGCCTTCGACACTCCACTATCCGACGAAGCCATCCGCGAAGCCTATTTCCTCGGCCAGCGCCACGACGACTCCATGGCTCACCTCTTGAATCGCTACACCATCTTTCTCGACCAGCCCGACACCGGCCCGTACATCTCGTCGGTCACCTTTCTTACGCCTTTCGCCCTTCTCGTGCAGCAGGCTAGCCAGCGCGTGAATTACAGCGCCCAGCAAGCTGCAAAGGAGCACAATCGCGACGACGAAATGGTTGCCATCAACATCGAAATTCTCCTCACCCCATCCTATCCAGCCGCCATTCCCACGCCCACCGGCTCCCGCTCCGGTGCCGCGGTCGGCTACCGACTCCGCCCCTTCGATTTTTGGAAAGATTTCAAGGTTCGCGTCTTCGACGGAGAAAAGAGGTTGTCCACGGACGACCCCACGGGCGATCGGATTGTCTCTTGTGACACATACGGAGGTTGCGCCCTGATCGGCGCCACCCTCCACCTCGCCCTCCTTGCAAAACGCTTCACCTCCGGCGCCGCCACCATCGAAGTCACTCCGCCGGAAGGCGACCCCGTCTCCGTGGACTTCGACCTCGACTCCCTTCGCTAATCCGCTGCCATCTGCCCATTCCCGGGCCGGCGCAAAGAGATACCGTTCCAACTCCACCGCGCTCATTTTTTCCTTGTTATTGCACTGGTAATTCGCTAAGACGTTCTTGTTCACTCCTACGCCTCGCATCCCGCGAGGCATTATTTTTTGGTAGCGCAGGCACTCTTGCCTGTGCGCTTTCTTCAAGATCGCCATCGCAGCACGATCGGCCTCGGCGACACTGCCAGCAACGAACCGGGGAAGGAACAAATACGCTTCTTGCCTCGAACGGTTTACTTACAACTAAAAACTGCACCTCAAGATCGCCACCTCAACGTCACTGGTCCGCTCATCGGATGCACCATCGCCGCACCCGCCCGCCGCGACTCGATCAGATTCGCCTTCAACGCGAAATACCATTTCGCCTGCCGGTCCGCATCATCGATCAGCATCAAATGTGGATTGGTTTTCAATCCTTCGGCTTGCTGGATCATCGTCAACTGATCCTGACGCAGAAATTTTTTCGCAAACGGTCGAAAAACCGCCGCAGGAATAGGCAAGTTCCAGGCTGCCACGAAATCAATCCGGCACAGATCCCGCCGCACCGGGGTCACGGTGGCACGGCTGGAAAACCACAGCTTCCCGCTGCGGTCAATCTCCGTGCGCAGATTCGGCAGCACAAAATCAATCGTCGTGGTCACCGTCTCGCCCGTCATCTTGGCGAGCAACCGGTACGGCGCGCTGTTCGAGCTCGGTTGGTGCGGGCTCATCCGAAATCCATTCGGAATCGGCTCAAACTGTTTGGCCTTCTCATGAATGCTCGCGCGTTTCCGCCAGAACCACGATTGGTGCACGAACGGTCCGTGCGCCGGATCCATCAATCCAATGATTCCCTGATCCACGTGCGAAGGCAGCTCGCAATCCAGATGAATCATTTTGTATTTGTCGCTGAAAACGCTAAGCGCCGGCGCCGCCGGCAACGCATCCGGCAGCAAGGTTCCGGGAGCATTGTCGGCCGCTCCGCGGCCGCCTGAAGCACCGATCGCTTTGCGGCTGCCAGAGGCCATATAAACCCACGCGTACCCGTCATGCTCCTCGCAAGGAAAATGCCCCGCGAAAATCCGCTCAACCTTCAGTTTGTCCTGACTCGTCAGCGAAGGAATCTCCACGCACTGCCCGCTGCAAGCATCGAATCGCCATCCGTGATAACAACACTCCACCACTTTTCCATCGAGCCGCCCATAGGAAAGCGGTATCCCACGGTGCGGACACGAATCCCGCATCGCAAACGCTTTCCCCTCCGCCGTGCGCCCCAGCACCAGCGGCACTTCCAGGAGCATCGCCGTAACGAGCTTCCGCCCGCGAATCTCCGAACTCCGCACCGCCGGATACCAAAAATCCCAAAGAAATCCCGCATCCGCCTCAGCCGCAGTCTCCCGCGCCGCCTCGGCATCCATCCGCATCATCGTCCGTACCGCTTCGCTCATAGTCGTAGACGCATCGTAGTACACCGTCTCGTGCCAGAGCAACCGCACGAGAGAGGAGTGAATGAAGAGGAGCCGTGCTATTTTGAGAATTGAAATGTCTACCGACCAAGTCAATGAGCAAACCAAACTTCACCGCGCGCTAGGAGTGACGCAGCCTCCAGAGAAAATCACCCAAGAAGCGTTTGAGGGAAACGATCGTCATTTGCGGCGGCTGGCACGACTGCGCCCAGGCGAACGCGCGGATGGAAATGACTTATGGGAATACATCCACGACCTTCGTAACACAGACATCCAAGGCTCTTTGCTTGTTTACCTCCTGCCTTTTTGCCTGGAAGCATGGCGAGAGGATCTGCGCGGAGTTGACGGGTATGGCGGAGTGATCGAGCATTTCTACCCCGTCCTGGCCGATCGACACATCTTCGACTTGCATTTGACCCCCAGGCAAAGTGCAGTCGCTTCGGAGTTCATGCGGCAAACGATTCTTGAGGAGATTGACGACCAGCGCGGGCTCGCGTTCCAAGGGTCGAGGATAAGACCGTACCGCTGGTTCGGAGCGCTGACAACCTATGGAGTTCTGCGGCCGGACCTGGACCGCTTATGGACTGAGTGGTGGACCTTAAACAGCGTTGGACGCGCGGTTGCCGCCGTCCAATACATATCGTGTCTACTGTATCCAGAAAATGAGAATCCGGTGTTCGCTCCATGGACTCCCGACCGCGGAGGTGGCCCTCCGTGCCTCTGGAACCTTGAAGGGCATTTGTATGAGCACCGTTGGCTGGAACCGAACGTGAACTTCTTGGGGGGAATCCTCACTTTGCAAAGGGTTGGTGACGCGCTTTCGCAAGCAGTGAAACGCTTGGTTGGGCAGCCAGAGTGTGATGCTGCTTCTGCCGTGCAACAGGATTTTCCACTTTGTACCGAAACTCTGAAAGCTCGTTGCGCTGAACTCCCGCGGTTGCTTAAAACGATCCAGCAATCGACCATGCAGCTATCATGGTCTGTTTGAAAGATGTCGATCCGGGAGGTGTCACTCCGAAGTTGGAAATTGGCCTGCCGGCACGGTTTGCAAGAACTTGGATTCGGCGGTATTCTTACTGCAGAGCAAATCGATGTACGCCACGTTTTATTAGCTGACTTGCCCTTCGCTCCCGCGCCGGGAGCACGCACTCCTCTACCGACTAGCAATAATACTTATTCCGATTTCTTCTCTTACTGAAAACTGTGAACTGACAACTGAAAACTTTTGAGGTACTGCAATGGCTGCACTCACATTATCTGAAAAATTGGACCAGCTGGGCACGCGCTACGACGAACTTACGCAGGAACTTTCCTCGGCGGAGATCGTTTCGGATTCCTCGCGATTTCAGAAAGTCGCCAAGCAGCAATCCGAACTCGGCGAAATCGTCGCCAAGCATCGCGAGTTCAAGCAGATTGAAAAAGATCTCGCCGGCGCGCACCAGATGTTTCTCGAAGCGGAAGACGCGGAGATGAAGCAGCTGGCGCAAGAGGAAGAAAAAGAACTGACCGCGCGCAAGGAAGTGGCGGAACGCGAGCTGAAACTCCTGCTGCTCCCGAAAGATCCTCTCGACGAAAAGAGCGTCATCGTGGAAATTCGCGCCGGCACCGGCGGCGACGAAGCCGCTCTCTTTGCCGCGGAACTTTTCCGCATGTATTCGCGCTACGCGGAAACGCTGGGCTGGAAAGTCGAAGTCCTCGAAAGCTCGCCCTCTTCGCTCGGAGGTTTAAAAGAAGTCGTCGCGGCGATTCAGGGCAACAAGGTCTATTCGAAATTGAAATACGAAAGCGGCGTGCACCGCGTCCAGCGCGTTCCCGCCACGGAAACCCAGGGCCGCATTCATACCTCGGCCGCCACCGTCGCGGTCCTCCCCGAAGCCGACGAAATCGACATCAAGATCGAGCCGAAAGATTTGCGCGTTGATACCTTCTGCTCCTCCGGCCCGGGCGGCCAGTCGGTAAACACCACCTATTCCGCCGTGCGCATCACGCACATTCCCAGCGGACTCGTCGTCTCCCAGCAGGATGAAAAATCGCAAATCAAGAATCGCGCCAAGGCCATGCGCGTTCTCCGGGCCCGCCTCTACGAACAGGAACAGGAGAAGCGCCAGGCCGCCCTTTCCGCCGAGCGCCGCGGACAAATCAAAACCGGCGACCGCTCCGAAAAAATCCGCACCTACAATTTCCCCCAGAACCGCGTGACCGACCACCGCATCGGCCTGACGCTCCACCAGCTCACCGATGTGATGGAAGGCAAGCTCGCCCCGCTCGTGGACGGCCTGGTCTCCCACTACGAAGCCGAACGCCTCCAGCAAGAACTAGCCGAAGCATGAGTAGGACAGAGACTCTTGTCTGTCCGGTTTTTTCCCGCAAAACCGAAGAGGACAGACAGGAGTGCCTGTCCTACAAGATTCTCTTCCGCGAGACTCTGTGTCTCGGCGTTGCATTTTCTTCGTTCTGTTTTCGTGGCGCAGATATTTGGCGAAAGTAAAGAAATGACCGACATTCGCACCGCGCTAAAGCAAGGCATCTCGCAACTGCGAGAAGCACACGTTCCTTCTTTCACCCTCGCCGCTGAGCTCCTGCTCCTCCACGTCCTCCGCCGCGACCGCACCTGGATCTACTCCCACCCGGAACAAGAAATCAGCAGCGCAGATGCACAGCGCTATTTCGCACTCCTCGCGCGCCGCGCCGCCGGCGAACCGACCCAACACCTCACCGGCAAACAGGAATTCTGGGGCCTGGAATTCGAAGTCACTCCCGACGTCCTGATTCCTCGCCCCGAAACCGAGCACCTCATCGAAGTGGCCCTCGACCGCCTCGCCGTCCGCGAAATCCGCGCCGGCCGCAAGCAAACGCTCACCGGCGAAGGCCTGCAAATCGCCGACATCGGCACCGGCTCTGGCTGCATCGCCATCGCTCTCGCGAAAGAATTGCCCGCCGCAACCATCCACGCGACGGACATTTCGCCCGCAGCCCTGGCCGTGGCCCGCCGCAACGCCGCCCGCCACTCGCTGGAAAGCCGAATTCACTTCGCAGAACGTAATCTCTTGGAAGGTGTGCCAAACCACTTCGACCTCATTGTTAGCAATCCGCCGTACGTGGGGCGTCGAGAAAAGGAAACACTCGAACGCGAAGTCCGCGACCACGAACCCGAAGTCGCACTCTACGGCGGCGAAGAAGGCTACGAATTCTACGCCGATCTCATCGCCCAATCGGTCGCGCATCTCAAGCCCGGCGGCCTTCTCGTCCTCGAACTCGGCCACAACAGTCTCGCCGCCGTCCAGCCGCTCCTCGACCCGCCCGCGTGGACCAACGTCGGCGTCACCAACGATCTCGCCGGCATCCTCCGCGTGATCGCCGCCGAACGCTTGTAGCGCAGAAGACTGCGGCGTAGGCTGTTTGCCATGCCGGAGATGGCGCGATTTCGGGCGAAGCACGGGCCGATCGAGGAGCAATCCTCGATGGCGCAGGCGTCCATTTTGCATGTGGATATGGATGCGTTTTTTGTTTCGGTGGAATTGCTGGAGCGGCCGGAGCTTCGCGGCAAGCCAGTTGTTGTGGGGGGACGACCTGATCAGCGCGGGGTGGTTTCCGCCGCGAGCTATGAAGCGCGCAAGTACGGAATTCATTCGGCGATGCCGCTTCGAACGGCAGGAAGACTGTGCCCCCACGCGATTTTTCTGGATGGCCATCACGAAAAATATGGAGAGTGGAGCGACCGCGTCGCTGCCATCCTGGGACAGTTTTCTCCGATCGTGGAAATGGTTTCGATTGACGAAGCCTATCTTGATCTCGCGGGGACGGAGCGCTTGCACGGCCCGCCGTTGGCCGCAGCTGACAAATTGCTTCGAACGATCACGCGCATGACGAATCTTCCTTGTTCCGGCGGACTTGCCACTACGCGGCTCGTGGCCAAAGTAGCTTCGGACCAGGCCAAGCCGCGCGGACTACTGTGGGTTGCACCGGGCCGCGAAGAGCGATTTCTTGCGCCACTGCCCGTTCGAAAGATTCCCGGCATCGGCGAAGTGACGGAACGCGCACTGCGCGCGCTCGGGATTGAAACCGTTGAACAGATCGCCGCCGTTCCACAAGAAAAACTGGAAACGATTTTTGGCCAGTGGGGCACGGCGCTATTTCGAAAAGCGCGCGGCGGCGATTCATACGAATTCGTGATTGATGCAGAGCCAAAATCGATTTCGCACAATCACACGTTCGGCGAAGATACCAGCGATGTGGAAGCTCTGGCCGCATTGCTGAGTCACCTTTCCCAAAAAGCTTGCAAGCGTTTGCGCGAAGCCGGGCTTGCCGCGCGCACGCTCACTCTGACGATTCGCTATGCGGGATTCGAAACGCACACGCGTTCGAAAACACTTGCGGAACCGACGCGGCTGGATTCCGATATTTTTGCGGTGTTCCAGGAACTTTTCCGCACGCACCGGGATGTAAAACGAAAAGTCCGGCTGCTCGGCGTCAGTCTCAGCGGGTTTACGCATGGGAACGAGCAGTTCGACTTGCTGGAAGCGGAGCGGCGCGCGAAGCTCGAAAAGTTAACCAGCGCCGCGGATCGCCTCCGCGACCGCTTCGGTTTCGGCAAGGTGCAGTTTGGCGGCTCGCTGCGCCGCGATGATCCGGAGCACGAGCGCGAAGATTCGTAACTTCCGCCGAAACTTTCGCTGAATGACCTATACTCTAACTTTCCCTAGTGAACTTGCGTGAGCGTTCCTCCTATTCCCGGTGTCTCTTCTCCGCCTCCTCGGCTGCACTGGATGGATCGTGCGCGAGCGTTCTGGCAGCGCGTCAGCGAAGGGCGCGATCTCGATGATCTCTGGTCGCAATTTACCGCGGATGCGCGCGCCAGCTACGGATTTTACGGCCACGACGTGGACTGGGAGGAGATTCACAAGCTTCCCTACTGGCGCCGACCGCTTCATGTGGCGAGGCAGTTCTTCTGGGCCCTGTTGATGAAGATGTCTCCGGCGCGGCGCGTTCTTCTGCTCGTTGCGATTGTGATGCTGGTGTTCGCCGGATTCAAATCGGATACAAATTTCGAAGCCTTCGCCGCCGTGCTGCTCCTGTTGTTGCTTTCGCTGGAGCTCGCCGACAAAGTGACGATGAAGCGCGATCTGGAAATCGCGCGAGAGATCCAGACCTGGCTAGTGCCCTCGCGAGCGCCGGAGGTTCTTGGGGCGGATATTGCCTTCGCCACACGCCCGCAAAATTCCGTCGCCGGCGATTACTACGATGCGTTTTATCCAAATGCCGAGGAACGCGAAAGGTTGTTGGTGGTGATCGCCGACGTCGCGGGCAAAAGCGTTCCCGCGGCGCTGCTGATGGCTACGCTGCAAGCCAGTTTGCGGACGATCGCGGGGGAAAATGCCGCGCTCGCGGATTTGGTGGCGCGGCTGAATCGCTACGCCTGCGCGCACAGCCTGAACGGCTTGCGTTTTACGACCGCGGTTCTCGGCGAATACAATCCCGTGTCGCGACGACTTGTCTATGTAAACGCGGGCCACAACTCTCCGATTCTTCGGCGTGCGAATGGCGCAGTGGAAACGCTGGAGGTTGGCGGGCTGCCACTCGGCATCCGGTCCGGCGAGATGTACGAGACTGCTTTCCTGGAGCTCAAAGCAGGCGATGCGTTGATTCTCTTCACGGATGGTGTCGTTGAGGCTTTCAATGAAGAAGGAAAAGAGTTCGGGAACGAGCGCTGGCTCAATGCCATTCGAAACCTGCCGGATTGCAACGCGCAAGAGAGTCTCAATTTTCTGATGAAAAAAGTGGATGACTACGTTGGAGCTACCCGACAGTCCGACGATATTACCTGCCTGGTGTTCCGCAGCAGGTAGCTCTTCGCGTTCGCTAGGCGGTTTTCAGTTTTCAGTTGTCAGTTTTCAGTCAGAGACGAGAGGGTTTGCTTGTGTGCAGGGGTTTCGTTTCATTCGTTTGAGCATGAGTATCTCAGGCTGAGTGCCGACGTTTGGGTTCTCGAGAGCGTTTTACTATCAGCGCTAGGCCCCACACTGAATTCCCCTTCCAAACGCATCTGACGCATAATCACAGCGTGACGCCACGGGAGATGGCCAATTCGATTTGTGAGACGCTTCGACGGGGCGGTTACGAGGCGCTGCTGGTGGGCGGGTGTGTGCGTGACCTGCTTCTGGGGCGCGAGCCTGCCGATTACGATGTGGCGACGAGTGCCACGCCCGACCAAGTTATGGGACTGTTCCCAGAAGGCGTGGCGGTTGGCGCGCAGTTTGGCGTAATCCTGATTCCGCGCGATGGGCTGAAAGTGGAGGTCGCAACGTTTCGTTCGGATGTCGGATACAGCGATGGGCGTCACCCGGACCGCGTGGTGTATTCGAAAACGGCGCAGGAAGATGTGCAGCGGCGCGATTTCACGATCAATGGATTGTTGATGCGCCACGATACGGGAGAAGTGCTCGACTTTGTGGGCGGGCAAGAGGACCTGAAGGCGAAAGTAATTCACGCGATCGGCGAACCCGACCGGCGATTCACGGAAGACAAACTGCGGATGATGCGTGCGGTGCGTTTTGCGGCGCGGTTCGAGTTCGAAATCGAAGCGGAAACGTTTCGAGCGATTCGGCGTCATGTCAGCGAGATCCGCCAGGTTTCTCCCGAACGGTTGCGCGAGGAACTGACCAAGATGTTGACGGAGGGAGCAGCGCGGCGCGCGCTTGAATTGCTCGATCAAACCTGGCTGCTGCAGCAAGTTCTGCCGGAAATCGGTGCTATGAAAGGCGTCCAACAGCCGCCGCAGTATCATCCGGAAGGCGACGTTTGGATCCACACGCTGCTTATGCTCGAAGGGCTTCCGGGTGGCACTTCACCAACGCTGGCGTGGGGAGTTCTGCTTCACGATGTAGGAAAGCCTCCGACGTTCCGGCCGGTATCGGAAACGGGCGATCGCATCCGGTTCGATGGGCACGTGACTGTCGGCGTTCGAATGGCGGAGGAAATTTGCAGGCGGCTGCGATTTTCGAACGAGGAAACCGAGCAAATCCTTGCGCTGGTGAATAATCACATGCGTTTCAAGGACGCCGCATCCATGCGTACTTCCACGCTTAAGAGGTTTGTGCGCTTGCCGCATTTCGACGAGCATCTGGCTTTGCACCGGCTGGATTGTTTGTCGAGCAATCGGCACCTGGAAACGTATCAGTTCGTTCAGCGGTTTATCGAGGAGACGCCGCCGGAACAGGTTCGCCCAGAACGCTTACTGACGGGCGATGACTTGCAAGCCATGGGGCTGCGTCCCGGTCCTGTGTTTAGCCGCATCCTGCAGGCACTCGAGGACGCCCAACTGGAAGGAGAGATTCGCACCCGGCAGGAAGCGGAGATCTTCGTGCGAGAGCGATTTTCCGCTAGAGCGCGGCGATCTTCGGGAGATTTGAGCCTGTAGGGAAAGGGTAGGGGAGACGGTGAATCCAGGCGAGAGGCCGTGTTACGTAATTTATTGAAAAAAAGCATGTTAGCGCCAGATTCGTGAAAGAATGGAGGATCTGGTAAGATATGAGCGTTTGATACTAAGATTTTGTGCTAGCAACTGTCGCGCATTTGTGCACCCTTTCTAGCCCGATAGCATCTAAACTCGTACAGCGCGGCCTTCATTCCTCCGCGTTGCTGATTAGGGGACAACATGGCTGAGAAAAAATTTGTGGTGCCAGAGATTCTTCCCATCCTGCCGGTTCGCGACACCGTCCTGTTTCCAGGCGCTGTCCTGCCTCTGACCGTGGGACGGGAGAGTTCTTTGGCGTTAGTAAGCGCCTTGCAGGGCGATGAAAAGATGCTGGGAGTGGTGGCGCAGCTCGATCCGCGGATCGAAGATCCCGCGGCCGCGGACCTGCACAAAGTGGGCACGCTCGCAAAGGTGCACAAGACCGTCAAAATGCCGAACGGCAACGTGGTCATCTTTCTGGAAGGTTTGCAGCGCATTCAGCTGGTCGACCTCATCGGATTGCGGCCGTTTCTGCGCGCGCGCGTGGAGGCACAGCCGGACATCTTGGGAGAAGCGGATACCGAACTGGAAGCTCTGCAACGCAATGCGCAAGAACTTTTCCGCGACGTGGTGAGCCATTCGCCGCAGCTCTCCGACGATTTGCAATCCGCGGCAATGAACATTGATGATCCGGGGCGGCTGGCGGATTTCATCGCCGGCACGTTGCCGTCGCTTTCGACGTTGTTGCGCCAGGAATTGATCGAAACTTCGAGCGTGCGGCGGCGACTGGAAACTTTGATCCGCGAACTTTCGAAAGAGCTGGAAGTGCTGGAACTGCGCTCGAAAATTCACGATCAGGTGCAGGAGCAGGTCAGCCAGAACCAGCGCGAATATTTGCTGCGCGAACAGATGAAGGCCATTCAGAAGGAACTCGGCGAATCCGACGATTCGATGCAGGAGATTGACGAGCTCCGCAAAAAGGTCGAAGAAGCCGCGATGTCCGCCGAGGCCAAGAAAGAGTGCGACCGCGAGCTGAAGCGTCTGGCAAAAATGACGCCGGCGTCCGCGGAATATATGGTTTCGCGCACGTATCTGGAATGGATGACTTCGCTGCCCTGGAGTAAATCCTCGGGAAGCGAAGAAATCGATATTCCCAAGGCGCACGCGATTCTCGATGAAGATCACTACGATCTTCAGAAGGTGAAGGAGCGCATCCTGGATTACCTGGCGGTGAAAAAACTGCAGCCGGGGATGAAGGGGCCGATTCTTTGCTTTGTCGGGCCTCCGGGCGTGGGCAAGACCTCGCTCGGGAAATCCATTGCGCGTTCACTCGGCCGGAAGTTCGTGCGCATTGCCCTTGGCGGCATGCACGACGAAGCGGAAATCCGCGGGCACCGGCGCACGTATATTGGCGCGCTGCCGGGGCAAGTCATTCAAGGACTGAAGCGCGCGGAGACGAACGACCCGGTCATGATGCTCGACGAAGTGGACAAGCTCGGGCGCGACTTCCGCGGCGATCCGTCCTCGGCGCTGATGGAGGTTCTCGACCCGGAACAGAACAATGCGTTCCGGGACCACTATCTGGATGTGCCGTTCGATCTATCGAAGGTGCTGTTCATCGCCACCGCGAACTGGATGGATCCCATCCCGGAACCATTGCGCGACCGCATGGAGATCATCGAGCTGCCAGGGTATACGGGCGAGGAAAAGCTGCACATCGCGCACAAATACCTGATCCCGAAGCAGACGGCCGAAAACGGCATCAAAGCGGGCGAGCAGATCGAATTCACTGACGAAGGGCTGCGGGAGATCATCCACAGCTTTACACGCGAAGCGGGCGTACGCAACTTGGAGCGGGAGATCGCGACGATCACCCGCAAGCAGGCGCGGCGCATCGCGGAAGGCAAGGCGGAAAAGATGGTAGTTACACCGGAAATCGTCCGCGAGTTCCTGGGCGTGCCGAAGTTCCGCACGGAAAAGGAAGTCGAGGAGCGCGTCAAGCGGCCTGGCGTAGCGGTCGGGCTTGTGTGGACGCCGGTGGGCGGAGACATCATCTTCATCGAGGCCACGCGCATGCGCGGCGGCAAACAGTTCACGATGACCGGGCATCTCGGAGAAGTCATGCAGGAATCCATGACCGCGGCGCTGACGTGGACGCGTGCCAACGGCGAGCGCTACGGCATTGATCCGGACTTCTTCCGCAAGCAGGACATTCACATTCACGTGCCGTCGGGAGCGGTCCCGAAGGACGGCCCGTCGGCGGGCGCGGCGATGGTGACGGCGCTGGTAAGCCTGCTGAGCGGGCGGCCAGTGAAAGACCGGCTGGCGATGACCGGGGAGATGACACTTTCGGGAATCGTGCTGCCGATCGGAGGCGTGAAGGAAAAAGTCCTGGGCGCGAAGCGAGCGGGCATCAAAGAAGTGCTGCTGCCTGCGGACAACGAGCCCAATGTTGTGGCGGATCTTACGCCGGACATTCTGGGGGACATCAAGATCACCTACGTGCGGACGCTTGACGAAGTGCTCGAGCACGCGCTGCAGAAGAATGCGGTTGCGCCGCCCATCGTGCCGGAACCGGAAGCAAAGCCGAAGCGCGTTGGGCCGGACAGCCCGAGGGCGATTCATTGAGCACCTGGTTGCCAAGCGGGCGTTCCGCTTGGTGGCGTGACTGGTGATTGGTGACGAGTGACTGGTGAAAGAGCCCGGCGAGGTTTGCCGGGCTCTTTCATTTTGTGGGCGCGGCGCGGGACGGAGACGGAGTCCTGCTAACATGGTTTCTGGACATGGCGCGCGAAAAACAAAATTCCAATGATGGACCGGCGGAGCTGGGCCAGCGCATCACGGAGGCGCTGAATCGTGAGCGCATCGTGCCGCGATTTGTGGATTCGTATGTGATCGAGAATGGGCGACACGCACTGCAAGTGCACGCTTCGCTGTACCGAGATCTCCTCAGCTTGCTGCAACGCGAAGCCCTGCTGGCTTTGAGTGTTCGCGCGCTGGAAATCGTGTGCGACGAGCCGCGTCCGGCGGGGCGGTCCAAGCCGCGCGCGATGCTGCGGCGTGACGCTACGGTGTTTCGCCGGAAGTTCCTGGCGGCATTGACGCGGCAGCAGGGATGGAGTGCGGGCGACGCGCTCGATTTTCAGCGAGACTTGCAGATGTATGAGGAGTTGCTGGCGCGGGCGGCCAGCACACGGCGCAGCCGCAAGCCGTTCGAAGCGGCGAACCATCCGTTCGTGGACCGCTGCGCGTTTCTGCTGGATTCGTCGTTCATGGAAAAAGCGCGCCTGGCGGCAAGCCGAGCGCTGACGGGCATCGAAGAGCTGGCAGCAAGCGTCACGAAGCAAATTTAAAGCGGGAATAAGCCTCCGCGAGCAGCGAAGGAACTCCGGCTATTCGAAGAGGTCTTCCTTCCAAAGCCGCTGTCCCGCGAGCGAAGTATAAAAGCCCCAGGCGGCAATCAGGACAAAACCGAGCACCGCACCGAGAAACCGGGAGGCATACCAGTTGGAAAAATCCAGGGTAATCGGCAAATTGAGAAGAGCGTCGGCGGTCAGAGCGCCGACCGCGAGGACGATCAATCCGAAGCGGACAACGGCGAAGGACGCGATGCCGTAGATTACAAGGGCCGTAGGTCCGTCAATGAAGGGGTGATTGCTCCCCAAGGTCCTCGGCACGGCAAATAGAAAGGTGAAGATCGCGGCGGCCAACCAACGGTTCTTGACGAGGATCCGCAAAAGAACAATCAGGAAAAAGAAGATCAGCGTTGTTTGAATCGAGGAGACAACATTGATCAGGCCAACCGCGACGGTCTCGCGAATGCCCTGAAGGATCTCCGAGTTACCGAGTAGCGGCTGCGCGCCTGCCCGAATTTGAAAAAAATATCCGAGCTCAAATACAAAATCCCAAGTGATTCCGAGGAGTACGCCAAAGAGAAGGTCGCGGCCGACCAGGGGATCGCGGAGACGGCCGCTGACGAGACGGGTCCAAGAAATGATGGTCTGAGGCCAGAGGCGGCGAACGTACGGTTCGAGGGCGAGATAGAGCACCCAGATGAAAGCGGAAACAAAGAGTCCGGTGCTGGTGGCCAGGACGAGGATTGCAATGGTGTCGAAGGTGAGAGAAAAGTGGGAGCGAAAGAGGCAGACGGAGAGTTCGAGAGCGAAAACGAGAGAGGCGAGGCGCAAGGCGCCCTGGCGATCACCCTTGCCGCGCGAATAGTTGCGGTGCGCAAGGAGCAGGCCGCCGCTGAAAATGACGAACGCAACGGAGAGGCCGATGATCCGGCTGGCCTTGCTGCCGCTCGATTTGTCCGCCTGGATCATGCGCTCTGCCTTTGTCCAGGGACCAGTGAGCGAGAAAAAGACCGGCTTGCCGCGGCGAGCGGCGGCTTCGATGTGCAGCGGGCGGGCGCTGCCGGGCCAGACGCCATCCCAAGCGGCACGCGTGTCGCCGGAGGCAAGCGAGTCCCAGACGGATTCCACAGAGTGAAATTCAACGGGGTTGAGTCCCGCGGCAGTGAACAAGGGAAGCCAATCGGCAGACCGAGAGGGCTGCGGGTTTTCCTCTTTTTCCGGAGGGATGGCCTGGAAAAAGAGCAAACGGCCGTCGGGATCGAGTTGAAGATTGATCATCCCGGATAGCGTGGAAGGCGGATCGGAAAATGTAACAACACCAGGAGTAAAGGAGGTGCTCCAAAAGCCGTCGGGACTCAATTCGCTGAGACTCTGCCGAAACCAATAGCGCAAGACGGGCGGCTGCCCGGAGAATACGCGGTCCCACTCCGGGCGCTGCGACCGATCCTTCTCGACGTAGGTGAGGAAATCGCTGTCATAGAAGAAGCCGTCGGCTTTGTCGGCGGGTTTTCCAGGGTAGCCCAGGTTCGAAATGATTTCGCGGGATTTTTTGGCGAGGACTTCAGGCGGATTGTCAGGGTGGAGACGCTGGAGGCCACTTTCCTTGAGGCCAAACCCGATGACAAGAGCAACTCCTACGAGGAAGCTGGCGAAGCAGGCAACCGCAACGCGAGGGGCGAGGCCAGCCGTCTCACCGGCGGCAGCGACCATTTGAGGCGAAGGAGTTTCGCCGGCGGCAAGGGCGGCAGCGAGAGGATCGCCTCCGGGCAGAGCGGCGGCAACTTGAAGAGCCGTGGCGGGACGCTTGTCGGGGTCGCTCTCGAGGCAACGAAGGATGACGCGTTCGATCAGAGGATCGAGATCGCGGACGAGCGTGGAGGGATTGGTGATTGCGCCGGATTCGCGCTGCTTCATTAATTCAGGGAGCGTGGCCGCTTCGAAGGCGCGCTTGCCGGTGAGGATTTCGTAGAGAATCAGGCCGAGCGAATAAATGTCGCTCCCGGAGGTAACTTCGCGGCCGGCAAGCTGTTCAGGCGCCATGTAGGCCGGCGTTCCGGCGCGGGCGTCCGCGCCCTTGATGCTAGAGGCGATGCTTGCGAGCCCAAAATCGGTGATGCGGATTTTGCCAGCGCCGTCCAGCATGACGTTTGCCGGCTTCAGGTCGCGATGAATCACGCCGCGTTCGTGCGCGGCGGCTAGGCCTGCACAAATCTGCCGCGCGACTTCGGTGGCTTTGTCGGGAGAGAGCCTGCCGATGCGACGGACGACGGAGGCAAGATCCTCACCGTCCACGTATTCCATGGTCAGAAAAAGGGTGCCATCGGCATCGCCGATGTCGAAGACGCGGCAGACATTGGGATGGGAGACCTGGCGGGCGGTGCGCACTTCGGCGTGGAAGCGAGCGAGGGCCGCGGCATCCTGGGAGAGCGCTTCGGGAAGAAATTTGATAGCCACGACCTGGCTCAGGGTCAAATCTTCCGCGCGATAGACTTCGCCCATCCCGCCGCGACCCGCGAGGGCCACAACGCGGTAACGTTCGGCGATGATCTGGCCGGGCGTGAAGCGGCCGCCCCCGATGGGGTCTGAACTTGTGAGCAAGCTGTTGGATGGGGAGGAGCGTGGGGTACGAGGTGAGGAAGGGGAAGAAGACGGCTTTCGCGGCGTGGAGGCCGCGGGCACAAACGCTTCATCGTCCCCTCGGTCATCCTCGCCCATCAGCGTGGCTCCTGTGTCTGGATCGAGAAGTGCGCCGCAGGAGGAGCAAAACCTGCCGCTTGGAGAGACATGCGCGCCGCACCTTGAGCAGAACATGGGAGAGCGGAATTCTATCACTGGTTCGCCGGGTACCGCGAACAAGCGCGAAACGGATCAGGAGATGCGTTCGACCTGGACGGCGGTCCCGTACGCCAGTACTTCGGTGACTCCCTGCATCACTTCGGTGGCATCGTAACGCATACTGATCACCGCGTTTGCGCCGTGATCGGCGGCGTGCTGTAGCAACAGTTCGAAAGCATCTTCACGAGTTTTCTCGCAGAGATTCGTGAGGATGGTGATGTTTCCGCCGACGATGGTTTGGAGCGCGGCGCCCAAATTGCCGATGACGCTGCGCGAGCGCACGATAATCCCGCGGACGATTCCAAAATTCCTGACCACGCGATACCCCGGCAGTTCGAGGGCGGTCGTGACCATACCGGCATCCACTCTTGGCATGTTTGTTCTCCTTGGAACCGACGTTTACCGCTGCGATTCTAACCGCTGATTCGGCGCTCTGCGAGGATTCTTCCTCTGCTATCCTCAAAAGGCGTGGAGACACTTTTTTATTTCCTGGCGTTGGTGCAGATCGCCATGGGGGCCTACCTCATCTGGCACGCTTTGCAGTGGCTGCGGTACGTGCGGCGGCGGCTGCATACCGATCCGGGGTTTTACGCACCGCGCGTGGCGGTGCTGTGCCCCTGCAAGGGTATCGAGCCGGGACTGGAACGGAATCTTGTTGCCCTGACGGAATTCGAACGGCAGAACTACGAACTCTTTTTTATCCTCGCCTCCGGGTCCGATCCGGCAAAGAGCGTCATCGAGCGCGTGGCGAAAAATTCGCGAGTGAAAGCCCAGGTGATCCTCGCCGGACCGCCGAACGGGTGCAGCGAAAAAGTGAACAATCTTCGTGCTGCGATTGAACAACTGGCGCCCGAGTTTGAGGTGCTGGTGTTCGTTGATTCCGACGGGCGCCCCGGGAAAACATGGTTGCACCACATGGTGGCGCCGCTCGGTGACTCGCGGATTGGGGCGACGACGACCATGCGCTGGTTCATCCCGAATCGCAGCAACCTGGCGACCGCACTTCTGGCCGCTTGGAATGCTCCGGTGGTCACCATGCTGAGCGAAAAGGGAAAGAATTTTTGCTGGGGCGGAGGCACGGCGATCCGCAGAAGTATCTTCGAGCAATCCGGGGTGCTGCAGGAATGGAGAAACTCCGTCAGCGACGATTATTCGTTGACGCGCGTGCTGCAGCGCAATAATCGATCGATTGTCTTCTTGCCGGAGTGCCTGACGCTTTCCTACGTGGAAACGGATTTCAATGGGCTAGTGGAATTCACGAACCGGCAGATTCTGATAACGCGAGTCTATGCGAGTCAGGTATGGGGCCCGGCGGCGGCGACGCACTTCCTTTACTGCCTGACGGTGACACTCGGTACGATGTTGATTCTGGAGGATATAGTCGAGCAAAGACCCGCGTTTCACATCGTAACGCTGACGCTTCTACCGGTGCTGCTTTCGGCGATTCGAGGCTCCATCCGGCTGATTGGAGTGACGGAAGCGCTTCCAGCGGGGCGGTCGCAGATTGCGGGCCAGGGCTGGATTTACATCCTGCTGACGGTGTTCATCCCGTTTTTGTATGTCGTCAATTTCGTGAATTCACTGATAACGCGAAAGATGCGCTGGCGGGGCATGTCGTACGAACTGGTAAGTCCCGAGCAAACGCGCATCGTCACGCTCTGAGCCGTATTGGCCCGGCCTCCCAAATTGGGATACTTTTCCACAGGATCTGGTGCCGAACTGTGCGTTGGGGGCTTGCAAGGGTTAGACGAGATAAGCCCGAAAGTGGAATAATTTCGCGCACCATGCAATTACTACCATCCATGGGGCTTTATGGACCTGAAACCGCCGTGTAAGCCCTCAATTCCTGAACAGTTTGCAAAAGGTGGAGATTAGGCCGAAGAGTTGCAGATAGATGGGGTTCGGTAAGGCGGTTTCGGCTGCGCTTTCAGGAAGTCCCCATGCGCACCTGATCGTTACCGTACACGGGGCATAAGCTGCCGAGTCTTAAGCCCTCTTTCTTGGCCGCTTGCCTGACTTGCCAATCCGGGGAACACACGCCTCGTCGAGGGGTGAAGAATAAAAACTCATTGGCTTCGGTTCTGTCACGAGGCTGCATTCTGAGGGGGTGCACGTGAAGGTGATCCGCAGAAGTGAACAT